>Ga0075429_100004499_pt1 | contig 11993 bp, 8 predicted proteins | sample RhiMetdeltSRZDD3_FD_75295 | JGI IMG/M metagenome (GOLD analysis project Ga0075429, IMG submission 75295) | Populus rhizosphere microbial communities from Tennessee, USA - Rhizosphere MetaG P. deltoides SRZDD3 | ecosystem: Host-associated > Plants > Roots > Rhizosphere > Soil | place: USA...
TGGCGGATGGCGCAATCACGATCCAGAACTGCCCGCCCAGTGTGCCGTTGTCCGTGGCATCTGGGTCGGTCCAAATCGAAATCATGTACGGCCCGCGTTTCGCGTCGGTCACGATGGGGAACGGCGGACCCGAGTGCGCGCGCAGCGTCGTTGACGCGGCAACGAGTGCGAGCGCTGCAACGAGGAGACGACCCGGCCGCGCCGAAGCCGCGAAGCGGCGAACAGGGGCCGGCCTCGCCGAAGCGGCGAAGCCGCGAAGGCGGGTCATCCGAGCACGCTCACGGCCCGCATCTCCATCGGCTGCGACAGGATCCACAGCGCGGTGGTCGCAATCAGCAGGACGACCGCGAGCCACGGGGCAGAGGCGAGCGCAGCAGGGCCGGACGGTTGATCCCGCTGCGAGATCGCCTGCACCATCGCCAGCGAGCCCACCGCGCCGAGTAGCACGCATCCCAGCTGAATCGGGAAGACCGCTCCCGCCTGCAGACCAACCCAGCCCCAGAACGGACCGCCGAGCAGCGCGTGACCGGACGCATCGACAACCGCGCTCTGCACGACGGGCACGATCGTCAGGCCGCCGGTGATCAGGTGAAAGCCATAGTGCGCCACCCAGATGCCCAGCCCGATGGGGATGAGGGCATACGCATAGGTGATGACCGTGGCGCGCAGTGTGCTGCGACTCTCCGCAAAGGAACGACTGATTGCGCCGGCTCCTGTGAGTAGCAGCGCAGGGACGACGAACAAGCTGACGAGGAAGATGATCGCGAGGACCGGCCACTCGGAGCGCGTGCCCATCGTTGCGGCGAGTCGCTGCTCGACGGCGTAGGCCGGGCTCGTCATCGCAAAGGCACTGACCAGCGCGGCAAATGTGAATACGACAGCCAGCACGGCCAGATCGGCGCGCTGTGAGAGTCGTCCGATGCCAGACCGTCGTCCCCTCTCCAGCAGTTCGGCGCCCGGTGGCCGCGTGCTGAGGACGATGTTGTCGTGCGGGCACGCGTGCACGCAGTCGAGGCAGAGCGTGCAATCGAGGTTGCCGACCTTCATCGGGAGGAAGAGTCCCAGTTCGCAGCCGCGTTGCTTCTCATTTCCCTTGATGCAATCTGACGTCCGGCACGATCGACACGTGTCGCGATCGACGATGTGCAGTTCCGCGGGCGACATCGTCGAGGCCACGAAATTGAACTGGCCGATGGGACAGACGTGCTTGCAGAAGGACGCACCCGCGAAAACGGTGTCGATGACAAGCGCCAGACCAAAATAGCCGAGCACGAGGAGGGCCGTCGCACGCGGCTGCGCCCACAGATCGAACAGCTCGTACGAGAACAACACCGCGACGAGCAGCGCGACCCCGAGCCACTTGCCTCGCAGACGACGCGGCCAGCGGAGCGCCGGATGAAAGACGCGCCGGCCGATATCGCGAGCGAGCACCATCGGACACGCCGTGCAGAACAGATTGCCGACGGCGATGATGGCGAGGATGAGGAAGCCGCGCCAGTGAATCGAGGTGAGGACCGTGGCGAGATTGCGCGGCGCCAGTTGAGGACCGAACAGGCCGTGCCAGACAACCGCCGCGGCGACGATGAGCAGCGCACACTGCATCGCCGGCCTTGCGTAGTGCCACCGAAGAAACCGGCCGACGAGAGGCGCGCGCAGGATGTTCATGCGCTATGAGGCTGGACGGACACCGGCGATTTCAATCTGTTTCTTGAACTGCACACCGCCGGGCAGCTCACCGGTCAGGAGCAGGATCCAGTCGCCCGCCATCGTGAAACGCAGCGCGGCGTCGTAACCTCCGTTGCCGCGTTCGATGACGGCGGCGATCACCGGCGCCATGCCGGGATGCGACATCAGCCCTTCGAGGCGCAGGCGCGCACCAGGGATCGGCTTCTGATCGGCGCCGCGCAGGGTCAGATGCGCGGCGATTGGCGCGCCGACGACGGGTGGCGATGGATCCAGCGTCCAACTGACCCGGATGGCATCGGCCGGATCCGGGCGGCGGCACCCGGCGAGACACGACAGGCTGCAGACGAGAACGAGCGCAGCCGTCAGGACGCGGTGCTGAGCCCGCGGTGCCACGCGCACGTACACTGCTGCTGCCGGGCCGCGGCCGGCGGCGGGAACATGTGGTAATACATCGCGACCATCATCGGGATGAACACGATCGTGTTGTAGAACAGGTGCAGTTCCACGCGGGGAACCCACAGCTGCACGATACTCGTCGGCACGGGCTTGCCGAACAGATTGTGGCCGAGCAGATACTGGCCTTGCAGCAGGAAGTGCTCGATGTGATGGAAGAACTGGATCGACAGCGCGATCGTCCACCACATGCGATCGCGCTCGCCGGTGAATCCTGACCGCAGTATCCAGAGTCCCGTGAGCATCACCAGCGCGTAGCCGTAATGCAGCATCTCGGACGTGACGAGGTACGGGAAAAAGTAGCCAAGCGCTCCGCGCGCCTGCGGCACAGGCCAGCCGAGCGCATAGATCTGAAACGCCTGCAGCAGATGCTCCGCCCAGTGCGCGAGCACAATCACCATGAAGCCCTGGAGCGCACGCTCGTGCCACTGCGTGTTGAGGCGCTCGAGAAATGTCTGGTTTCCGGTGGCGGAGAGCGTTCCGGCGTGCGCGGCGTACATTCGGAGCTAATCCTTTCGTATTAGGCCCAAAACTCGCGAGTTCTCATTGAAGGTAGCGTCCGGCAACTGTCTGAGTCAAGGCGGCCGCCTTCGCGCTGCGCGCTTCGGCGGGCCAGGCTGCGCGCTTCGGCACGGAAAGGCGATTGACCGCACGATGAGCGCGGGCGTATAACGCGCTCGGGTAGGGCGGACGTCTCCGCTCCCAATCAAGGGGAGACACATATGCGGAATCGTCTGGGCACGTGGGTTGTCATCACCGTTACCATCGTCGCGCTGACGCCTGTCGCAGCTTCGGCCCAGGGCACGATCGCCGGTCTCGTGCGCGACAGTTCAGGCGGAGTGCTCCCCGGCGTCACGGTCGAAGCCGCGAGCGACGTGCTGATCGAGAAAGTGCGGACCGCAGTCACCGACAGCAGTGGCCGATATCAAATCGTCGATCTGCGCGCCGGCACCTATGCCGTGACGTTCTCGCTGCCCGGGTTCTCGTCGGTCAAGCGTGAGGGCATCGAGCTCACCGGCCTGATGACAGTCACCGTCAGCGCCGATCTCCGCGTCGGCGCGGTTCAGGAGACGATCACCGTGACCGGCGAGTCGCCAATGGTGGACGTCCAGTCAGTGCGGCGCCAAGCGACGATCTCCGGAGAGGTGCTCAGCACGATTCCGACGGCGCGCGGATATACGGGTGTGATGCTGCTGGTGCCCGCCATTCAGACGCAGGGCACGTCGCCTGCAAACGTGCAGGCCACACCGGGCATGGTGGTGTTCGGCACGCCAGGCGGACGCAACGGCAACGAAGGACGCTTGCAGGTGGACGGCCTCGGCGTCGGCGCGGCGCGGAACGGCGGCGGTGTCTCCGGTTACAACGCCGACATCGCCAACGCCCAGGAAATTTCGTTCACCGTATCCGCTGGACTGGGTGAGGCGGAGGTCTCTGGTCCGTCGCTGAGCGTCGTGCCCAAAACCGGCGGCAACACGCTGCGCGGATCGCTCTACCTCGCCGGCGTCAGCGAAGGTATGGTTGGCAGCAACTACACACCTGAACTGGAGGCGGCCGGACTCGGCACGCCAGGGCGGCTCCTGCAGTTGTGGGATTACACCGTCGGCCTCGGCGGTCCGATCAAGAAGGATCGGCTGTGGTACTTCCTGAACCTTCGCAATCAGGGATCGCATTCATCCGTCGCCGGCATGTGGGCCAACAGAAATGCCGGCGATCCCACGAAATGGACGTACGAAGCAGACACCACACGTCAGTCGCGTACCGCAGGCAGCTGGACGGTCGCCAGTCTTCGCCTCACGGTGCAGGCCACGCCTCGCAACAAGTTCAACATCTATTGGGACGAACAGAAGCCGTGTACCGGCGCAACGTATTCCGCAAATGATGACGGCTGCCGGCAGCAGCCGAGTGAGGGTGGATTCATATACGGGGGATCGGCCACAGCCGCGCCTGAAACAGCGACGTACGAGAATCGGTTCCAGCGGGTGCAGCAGCTCACTTGGAACTCTCCGCTCACCAATCGTGTGCTACTCACCGCCGGCTTCGGCGACTACCTCACGCGCTGGGGCGGCGATGAGATGCCGGGCAACCCAACACGCAGTCTCGTTCGCGTGACGGAACAGTGCGCGCCAAGCTGTCCACTGAACGGCAACATCCCGAACCTGACCTATCGCTCGGCGAACTGGGCCTCGCACTGGATGGGGCAGCACAACTGGAACGCGTCGATGACCTATGTGACCGGCGCGCACAATATGAAGGTCGGCTATCAGGGGACGTTCTACGCCGACGACGAGCAGTACTTCACCAACGACGAGAAGGTCGTCTACCGCCTCAACAACGGCACTCCGAACCTGATCACGCTGACCTTGCACTCCAACCTGCGCAAGCTGCGCACGCGCTATCACGCGGTGTACGCGCAGGAGCAGTGGACGATGGGCCGCATGACGCTGCAGGGAGCGCTGCGATTCGACCATGCGTGGAGCTATTCACCCGAACAGGTCGTCGGTCCGACCCGCTTCCTGCCGACGCCGATCGTCTTCGCTGAAACCCCGGGCGTCGTCGGTTACAACGACATCTCGCCTCGCGTAGGTCTCGCCTACGACCTGTTTGGCAACGGCAAGACGGCATTGAAGGTCAACATCGGACGCTACCTGGATGCCGCCAGCAACAACAACGGCAATTACTCCATCACGAATCCGACGTCGCGTATGGCGGGAAGCACCGAGCTGGGGCGTCCTCCGGTCACGCGCTCATGGACTGACGGGAACGGCAACTTCATTCCCGACTGCAACCTGTCCAATCCCGACGCGCAGAACAATCTCGCCGCCGGCGGCGATTCATGCGGTGCCATCAGCGATCGCAATTTCGGCACGGCGACGCTGAGCCGCAACTTTGATCCAGCGGCGCTCGAGGGCTGGGGTGTTCGGCCGGCGGACTGGGAGTTTGGTGTCTCAGTGCAACAGGAGGTGCTGCCGCGGGTCTCCGTAGAGCTCGGCTACTTCCGCCGTTGGCTCGACAACTTCTTCGTGGACGACAACCTGGCAACAGTGCCTGCCGACTTCACGCCGTTCAGCGTCACCGCGCCGGTCGACAGCCGACTGCCTGACGGCGGTGGCTACACGATTGGCGGGCTCTATGACGTCGTGCCAGCGAAGTTCGGTCAAGTCAACGACTTCTTCACGAAGGCCGAGAACTTCGGCACGTGGTATCAGCACTACAACGGCATCCTGCTCAACGTGACCGCGCGTCCCAGAAACGGTCTAACGATGCAGGGTGGTCTGCTGACCGGGCAGACGGTGCGCGACTTGTGCGAGATCCGGAACGTGAATCCAGAGCTGAATTACGTGACGCCGGCCAACGCCAGCGGTCCTGGCAACGTCTACGCGAGTCCCGTGTTCCCGTATTGCCATACGTCCACCGGCTTCACGACGCGTGTTACCGGTCTTGCGACCTACACGGTGCCTAAGATCGACGTGCTCCTGAGCGGCACGTTCCGTAGTGAACAGGGCGCGCCGCTCGCGGCCAACTTCACGGTGACCAACGCGATGGTCGCCGCGCAGCTCGGTCGCAATCTCTCGGCGCCGGGAGGCAGCGTGGTCGTGAACCTGATCGAGCCGGGGACGATGTATGGCGACCGGCTCAATGAAGTCGATTTCCGGATCGCGAAGATGCTGCGGTTCGGCCGGACCCGCACCAACGTCGGCGTGGACATCTATAACGTGTTCAACGCCAACCCCGCGCTGACCTACAACGCCGCCTATAGCACGGCGCTGCCGTTCCCGCGGCCGACCAGCGTGCTGACGCCGCGTTTCGCGAAGATCAGCGCGCAGATCGATTTCTAGATGGTTAGTGGTTGGTGGTTAGTGGTCAGTGCTTCGCGAGAGGGCCAACTACCGACCACCAACTACCAACCACCAACTACCAACCACCAACTACTAACCGGAGGCTATTTTTTCTCGGCCGGCGTCGACGTGTTCGGCCCCATCCCCATCACCTGGATCACCACGGGTGCATCCTTGGCGCCGTCGTAGTGAACTTCCCCGGCATGGTGCACGACGAAGGTTCCGGCGGGCACGCCCACCGTGCTGTTTGGATCGAACTTGTCACCAGAGCCAAGCCACCACGTACCTTCGATGACCACGAAGAAACGATCGTTGGGGTGGAAGTGCGGCCGACTCATGTTGCCAGGGAGCCACCGCAGACGCTGAACGTACATGCCCGGCTTCGTCGGGTCGCCAAAGAGCGTGGCTGTCTCCTGCGTGCCCGCGGCGTTGCGGACCCACTTGATGTCAGCAGCCTTGATGAATTCAACGGCCTTGGGATTGAGCTGGCCCTGGGCCTGCGTGCTGATTGTGCCTGGCAGAAGCATCAGTGCGAGTACGCCGATCGCCAGCGCGCGCGTGAGTCGGGTCATGTCATCACCTCGTGAAAGCGAAATATATACCTTCAACGCAGACGTTCGAGGAGGGCTTTGGCCTTTTGCTTGAACTCGCGATCTTCGGGCGCCCACTCGGGGTTGACGGGCAGGTCGAGGACCTTCCGCGCCTCCTGACGCGCATCGTCCTTGCGGTCCATCTCGAGATACGTCTCCGCCAGAAAGTAGTGCGACGCGGTGCTGGCCGGATCGTAGGTCAGCGACTGCTTGAGATGCTCGACGGATTGGTCCTTGCTGCCGCCGAAGAGGCGCGGCACCTTCAGATACCAGCGGCCGAGCGCGCGATCGGCGGAGCCCTGCTGGAAGCCGCGGTCGATCATCAGCACGGTTTCGAGCGCCTTCTTCACCGGACCGCGGTACTTGATCCCGGCACGCAGCCCGAATGATTCGGCCATGGCGCCCATGTTGGCGGCCGTCCAGAAGTACCCTTCAGGCCGGTCGGCGTTGATTGTGGATGCCTGCTGTCCGGCCGCGATGCCGCGCTCGTACTGCGCGCGGCGGCCGTCCTCGGCCACATGACCGCCGAGCCAGTAGCACGTTCGCGCCAGCTTCCACGCCGACTCGAAGTCTTTGGGGTTGGTCTTGAGCCGCGACTCCCACACGACCGCGGCATCGAGCGCGCTCTGCAGTTGCTCGCGGTTGGCGTACAGACGATCGGGATCTCGTGACGTCTCCTGTGCGCGCACCGGCACGCACAGCAGCATGAGCACCAGGACGACCGCGGCCCTACTTGGGTTTGACCCCGCCGAAAAAGATGTGCTCGACATCTTTCTCATTCTCGCAGACGTTCTCGATGATGTCGGTATCCGGCAGCAGGACGAACGGGATCGTCACGTTCCACGGCTTCGTGTACATCTGCGCATCGTTGAAGGTGAACTCAATGTCCAGGTGTCCGAAGTCGCGCCGCCGCCACCGCTCCGTGACAATCATCGCCTCACTGCGCGGGTGGCCGCCGTCATCGAGCCAGCCCTTGTCGTTGAAGCCGGTGACGTTGACCACGAACGTATCGCCTTCCCATTTGCCGATCGAATAACCGAACCAGGTCGGCGCGCGCTCGGCGGGGAAGTCGCGTCCGTCGGTGAAGATCTGTCGCCACTGCGTGAAGTTCTCGAACAGGATTACCATGAGATTCGCCGTCTGCACGACCTTCCACGGATAGTTCGGCACCATCATCGCGGTCGGAACGGTGTGCGGAAGACAACGGCCAGCTGGGCGATCGCGGCCTTCGGTCTCCTGGCGGTACTTGAACAACGCTGCGCCGGCCGGGGTGAACGGCGCGTCGAAGCCGGCCCGCCTGGCGATGTTGGTCAGGAAACGGCCGTCGGCCGCATTCCAGATGCCGGTGAGATCGGGTTTGCCGTCGGGAAGCCGCGGTGCGGGCGCTGCGAGATCGGGTTTGCCATCAGGCGTACGCGGAATCCGCGGATCCGGAAGCTTCAAGTACTGCGCCGACGTCAGTTGCACACACGCGAGCAGGGCGATACAGAGCGCAAAGAAACGTCCAGGCATGAGACATTATAGGGCTCTCCGAACACCGGCCCGCTGCTTGACCTTGACGGCGGTCTGAGCCGGCGCTACAGTCCGCCTACCTTATACGGTTCGTCATTTTCCGATCCGGTCCTCCGGGAATCCCAATCCTGTTTCGCAGGAAAGGAGACGAACTATGCGTGCGGTCCTCAAGCGCCTTGTGCTGGTGCTCTCGCTCATACTGTTTCCGGCAGACGTCTTCGCGCAGCTCGGAGCCCTCACCGGCACCGTTCGCGATTCGTCCGGAGCCGTGCTGCCAGGTGTGACGGTCGAAGCAGCGAGCGACGTTCTGTTCGAGAAAGTTCGCACTGCCACCACCGACGGTTCGGGGCAATACCGCATCATCGATCTGCGCGCGGGGATCTACAGACTGACCTTCAGGATTTCGGGTTTCCAGACGACAGTGCAGGAGGGCATCGAGCTGACTGGATCGGCGACGCTCAGTATCCACGCTGAGATGAGGATCGGCAATGTCCAGGAAACCATTACCGTCGAAGCCGTCTCTCCCGTCGTCGACGTCCAGTCCGCGAGGCACGAGTTCGTCGTCACGGGCAACACCATCAGCACGCTGCCCATTTCACGCGGCTACGGCGCGCTGCTGACCACGATCCCGGCGCTGATGACGTCGGGGACGTCGGAGGTCGTCAGCTCACCGACGACGCCGCAGATGACGTTCTTCACGGCACACGGTGGCAATTCGACCGAGGGACGCGTGAACGTGGACGGGATGGTCGTTGCCGCGGCATTCGGCGGGGGCGGCGTCTCGACCGTGACGTACGACATCACGAACGCCAACGAGGTGAACATCACGATCGCAGGTGGGCTGGGAGAAACCGAGACAGGCGGGCCGAGCATCAACATCGTTCCGCGCTCCGGAGGAAACACCTTCCGGGGCTCAGCGTTCGCGAGCGGCTCGGGCGACCGCTTTCGTTCCGACAACGTCACTCCCGAATTGCGCGCAATCGGCATCCAGCACGGGCCCGGAATCATCAAGCAGTGGGACGTGAGCGGCTCGTACGGCGGTCCGATCAAGCGCGACCGCTTCTGGTTCTACGGTACCGTCCGTAACTACTCCAACACCCGGGCCGTTGAGGGCGTCGTTGCCAACGCGGTCGCCGGCGACGCAACCCGGTGGGACTACGTTCGCGACGACAACGTCGTTGCGCGAGGGGCCGACTCGCGCACGATCTATTCGGGTCGCCTGACGTCGCAGATCACGCAGCGCCAGCAGGTCGCGTTTTCACATCAGTACGAGCGGAGGTGCGATGGATCGGCAGCGCTCGAAAGCACGTCCGATGTCTGCCGCGGACGACAAGCGGACTGGGTCGCTCTTGGCACGAGGGGTATCTTCGGCAGTTTCTCCCCGGAAGCCCACTCCGGGTACATGGACACGTGGTACAAGGTGACGCAGGCTACCTGGTCGATGCCGCGATCGAACCGGATGCTCTTCGACGCCGGCTATTCACGGCTTGCGTACATTCCGGGCATTGGCAACAAGCCACCCGACACGGCGTTGAACCTGATCCCGGTGCAGGAACAGGCGAACATCTACGGGGTGGTGGCGAACTGGACCTATCGCGGAATCTCCACCTACAGCGAACCCTTCGCATCTACCAATAACTGGCGAGCCGGAGTGTCCTACGTCACGGGCGCCAACAGCGCGAAGGTCGGGTACCAGGGCGGCTACTATGCGTCCGACACACGGACGCTCGGCAATGACTCGCTGCTGAACTACCGGTTCAACAACCAGAGCCCCAACCGCGTCACGTTCCGTATTGCGCCATGGGAAACGGCCAACCGTACGATGACGCACTCGCTCTACGTCCAGGATCAATGGACGAAGTCGCGGCTCACGCTGGCGGGCGCCCTCCGCTACGACCGGGCGTCGAGCTGGTCTCCGGCGGCGCACAACGGTGCGCCCGTCCCGACGATCTTCAACGCCCAGCCGATCACATTCGATCGGACCGACGGCGTCACCGGGTATCACGATCTGACACCGCGCATGAACGTGGCTTACGATCTCTTTGGCAACGGCAAGACCGCCATCAAGCTGAACGTCGGCAAGTACCTCGACACGGCCACGAACGACGGGATCTTCGACGACAACAACCCCGCGAATCGCATCGTCACTGACACGTTCCGTGATTGGACGGATGCCAACAACAACAAAGTGGTCGATTGCGATCTGAACAATCCAGCCGCGCACGCTCGGAATGGAGATACGTGCGCCGCGTGGAATAACCAGAACTTCGGCAATCCCTCTCCCCTGACAACGATCATCAACCCCGACCTTCTTCATGGCTGGGGGGTTCGGCCGTACGACTGGCAGGTGGGTCTGACCCTGCAGCAGGAACTGCTGCCACGTCTCTCGGTCGAGGTCGGCTACCACCGCCGCTGGTGGGGGAACTACCAGGTCACCGACAATCAAACGCGCTCCGCAGGAGACTACGACCCGTGGACGGTGACTGCGCCGGTCGATCCACGGCTGCCGAACGGCGGTGGGTATCAGTTCACGATGTACAACCTCAACCCCGCCAAGCAGCTCGTGCCGGCGCAGAACTGGGTGGCCCGTGAGATCGATTATGGATACGCTCGCACCGCGTACTGGCACGGCGTGGACACCACGGTGAACGCTCGGTTCGAAAACGGGTTGATCTTCCAGGGTGGAACCAGCACCGGCCGCGGCGTACGCGACCGCTGCGAGCTGCTCGAGAAGGTTCCCGAACTGTTCGACACGTTCGGGTTGTTGTCGACGTCCACGAACATCGATGCACGGGGCTGCCACCAGGTGGACCGCTGGGCGACGTCGTTCCGCGCACTCTCGACCTACACAGTTCCGAAGATCGACGTGCTGGTCAGCGCGACGATCCGCTCGACGCTCAGCCTCGTTCCATTCTCGTCCGCCTCCAACGGGATTTCGCAGTCGGCGAACTACAACATCCCGAACACCGTCGTCCAGCAAAGCCTGGGACGGCTACCGACAGGTGGCACGGCCACGGGCAACACGTCCGTCAACCTCCTGGTGCCCGGTGAGATGTATCCAGACGATCGCATCTCGCTGATGGACATGCGGTTTGCCAAGATTCTCAAGTTCGGCGGCCGACGGGTTGACCTTGGCGTCGATCTGTACAACGTGTTCAACGCCAGCTTTGCCTCGCTTTACGACCAGACCTACGATTACGCACCGACACCAGAGAACCCGCAGGGGTGGATGACACCGACGACGATCGTGCAGCCACGTTACGTCCGGTTCAACGTGACGGTGGACTTCTAAGGCAGACCACAGGCTCGACGGTCAAGACACTGACCGTCGACCCAGCGCCAGTTACACCACGGGTCACGCTCGCGAGCACTCAAAACACCAAGTCCAGAGCGGCGAGGTGGTTTGGCGTTCCCCGCGGAGTGACCGGTGCGACGCGATAATCCGATTGCACCGATCCGCGTCAGTTTCTGTGTTGTTGAACCTGTGACCTGATGAACGCAGGACGCGCGCGCGCGAATGACAGCAGCTCGGCGAACGCGGCGTCGAACTCCTCGATCGAGTAGGGCCTCAACGTGTCGGCGAGCACGGAGTCGCGAATCTGCTGATAGTCCCTGGTGACCTCGTTGACCAGCCAATCGCCAGACGACGCCGAGGCAACGGCTTCGAGCACCAGGTCGAAGTAGCGTACCCGGAGCACCGGATCCTCGAGGATCCGCCGCATCAGCACGTTCTCCGCAGCGCCGGCGAGCAGCGGATAGTCGGCGGCTTGGAACGTATGATCCGCATCCCAGGGCAGGAGCCGGGCCTGGGTGGAGGCGGCCGGACGATACAAATAGAAGTTGTTCAGGCCGGCGTAACCGAGGATGCCGTCCCACTCGGCCATGAACGCTTCGGCCGCGATCAGGCGAAGCGTGG
>Ga0075429_100004501_pt1 | contig 11990 bp, 12 predicted proteins | sample RhiMetdeltSRZDD3_FD_75295 | JGI IMG/M metagenome (GOLD analysis project Ga0075429, IMG submission 75295) | Populus rhizosphere microbial communities from Tennessee, USA - Rhizosphere MetaG P. deltoides SRZDD3 | ecosystem: Host-associated > Plants > Roots > Rhizosphere > Soil | place: USA...
CGCGGTCACCGCGAACGTCCCACGCGCCGATCCGCTCGCACGTGGCGCGCGCGAACGTGAACTCGACGACGTCGCCCTCACGCAGCGAGGCCACGCGCGTGCGGGCGCTGTCGAGGAACTGTCCCTGCCCGTCGTGCACGCGGGCGGTGAGGCTCCAGCTGCTCGACTCGCCGCGGGTCACCTCGAGTCGTCCTTCGCAGCCCGTTCCGCTCGCGACCCAATCGCGCGCGCGGAATGAGAACGGCGGCGCCGAATCGGGTGACAGGTCGAGCTCCTCGGGCGAATCGGTCGCCTCATCGCGTGCGCCATTGGCCGCGCCGGGTGCCGCACGGCCGGAATCGTACCCCGTCGACGACGCGCCGCTGTTGGGTCGCATGCGCTGCGCAACCATCCATGTGAAACCGAGCGCGACCACCAGCGATCCCAACTGGACCCACCGCGGCAGCTTCAGGGACGAATACGCGTGGTGCGGAGAGTGCTTCGCGAGCCGCGCCATCTCTTCCTCGGGCAGCGGAAGCGGCGTGGTCGTGAACAGCTCCTCATCGTCGATCCTGCTCCGTGACCGCCCGGCCTGGCTGGTCCGGTGCGCGGCAGCGGCGACGATGAGCGCGATGATCGCGATGCTGGCGAGGCCGACGAGCAGCGCGATCGAGCGCGCGCTAGCGCCCCAGTCGAACAATCCCGAGTCGATGGCAGGAAGAAGTACGGCGGCGCCTCGCCTGCGGACGTCGGTGCGGAATAGCACGAATGTCGATCGGGAGGTCAGGTACGACCGCGGCAGGCGACGAGAGCGGACACCATCTTACCTCGCGAACGGGAACGCGCGAAAGAGTCGAAATGAACGTTTACAACCATTTGGAACCGCAGCATGAGTCCTGAGTATTCGACGCGCCACGACCCGCCATGTCACGCGGCCCACACCACCCCCCACCGCCGACGGCGCCTGCGACGGACCGGTATGGTACGCGTGCTGCGATGACGCATATAATACTCGTGTAGTCGACTGCGATCGCGCCTGGCCTCGTGCGTTCGCGTCCCTCGCCCCGCCGTCATGTACACGACCTGTCTGTTCTGCAACGAGTCGCTCGGCACGAACGACGTCATCGAGGTATTTCCGGTCGGGCGGCGCATCGCGTTCGACGCGGAGAAGGGGCGCCTGTGGGTGATCTGCCCGCACTGCACGCGGTGGAACCTCACGCCGATCGAGGAGCGCTGGGAAGCGATCGACGATTGCGAGCGACGATTTCGCGCGACGCACCTTCGGTATTCCACCGACAACATTGGTCTGGCCCAACTTCGTGAGGGTCTGGAGCTGGTCCGCATCGGGAAGGCGCTTCGTCCCGAGGTTGCCGCGTGGCGCTACGGCGATGTGATCCAGCGTCGCGGCTCGGGGCGAATCCTCGGGATGGCGACGGGGCTCGTACGCCGCGGACTCCGCGCGACGAACGACGCGGTGAGCAAGATCACCCGCGATGAGACGCCGAGCATCTTCGCCGACGAACCGATGACGCGGCTGCGTCTCTACCGGCATCGCGATCGCGTGCTCGATGTGCTCACCGACGAGCGCGGCAACCGCTCGATCATCCGGTGGGGGCATCTCGACGCGGCGGAGCTCATTCGGCCCGATCCGCGCGAGCCGTGGCGGCTCGTCGTCAAGCACGACCACGGCCTAACGACGGTGACCGGCGATGACGGCCTCCGCACCGCCGGCAAGGCGCTCGCCGCGCTCAACTCTGCGGGGGCGCTCCCGGAGGATGTGCGACGCGCGACGGCGAAGATCGAGGATGCCGAGGACGAGCAAGGGTACTTCTCACGGATCGTAGCGCTCGCGATGCGAACGGGGTGGGGCCGGTTTCCCGACGCGCCGCTCGACACCACACAGTTCACCGCGCCGACGTCCGCCGCCGAGCGTCTCGCACTCCACATCACGAACAGGTCGTTCTGGGGCCGCGGTTCCATCACGAGTGAGCCAAGCACGCTCATGCTCCGCCTGCCGCTCGTGGACCGGCTCGCGCTGGAGATGGCGGCGAACGAGGATACGGAGCGTCGGGCGATGGAAGGGGAGCTCGTCGAGCTCGAGCGCGCCTGGCGCGACGCAGAGGAAGTCGCGACCATTGCCGATGGTATGTTCGGCGCGGGCCAGCTCGAGGAGTTCCGACGGACGCACGAGGCCCGCCAATTGGCGCGGGCCACACGTCCGGGGGCCTGATCGTACCCGCGCCCCTGGTGTCGGCGCTCACGCCGGAGCCGTGACGCGACCAACCCCCGAACGGTGTAGCGACGGCGCAACGGCCGGGCGTGGCGAACGACGAAAACCGCGTCCCGGCGATATCTACGCACGGTTGGGCCTGGCATGAGAGGTGCCCCTCCGCCAGCAACATCCTCACCCGCCACCGGGGGTTCGATGCAGGAACAGACGCGCCGTTCGCCGTTGATACCGCTGCTCCGAATCGCGTTGCTCATCGCGGCTGGTGATCTGCTCACGAAGCAGGTCGCCGTGCTGTGGGTCGGAACGCTGGAGCCGCACGTCTCGTCCGCGGTGCGTTTTGGCGTCGTGCACAACGACAAGGGCGCGTTCGGCCTCACTGCTGGTGACTACACGTTCGAGCTCAGCCTCGTCCTCACCCTGGCCGCGCTCGTGCTGATCGTCCCCGTCGCTCGAGACCTTGCTCGGATCGACGAACGCGCCCCAGCCGCGCTCGGGCTGATCGCTGGCGGCGCCATCGGAAACCTGGTGAGTCTTCTCGCCTCGCCGGCAGGCGTGGTCGACTTCATTGCGGTGCAGCGCGCTGACGGTGCCGGCATCGTCCTCAACGTGGCCGACATCGGGGCGTACGCAGGCGTCGTCATGCTGATGCGAACCATCGCGATGGTGATCGCGGCCATCCGTCGGAATCGCACCGTAGACGCCACCGCACACGCGGCGGAGCGGGGCGCCGCACTGAACCGCCTCACCGATCTCGAGGTCGTCCGTGTCGTGGCGCGAGACGGTGTCCCCGACGATGCGACGAAGAGCGATGTAGGAATCGATCGCCCGAGGCCGGTGGCAGACCGGCACACGAATCTTCGCGTTATTCACGCGGACGGTGGGCCGTCGCGGCCAGGACGGACTCTCGCGTCGCGGCTGCGTGATCAAGACGGGACCGGTCGCGGGCCCGCGGGATCTGCCTACCTGCGCCCGATGTCCCATCAGGCGGAGCTTCGGCGCGGGCGGTAGACTCGGAGCGCGCCAGATCGCGCGACCACCGAACGACTGGTCAGCGACGTTTCCGAGAGCGCCTCGCAACGCGCTTCAAATTGCGAGGCGCTCTGGTCATATTGGCCTCTCATGGCCGACAAGCCCACGACTGTGCTCGACGCCCGCTCCGTTGCGCGTACTCTGCGCCGGATGGCGGACGAGATCGTCGAGTTGTTCGACGGTACCGACAACCTCATTCTCGTAGGCATTCAGCGTCGCGGCGTTCAGCTCAGCGACCGCATTGCCGACGTCCTCGACGAGCGCGAGCAGGTGAAGGTGCCGCGCGGCTCGCTCGACATCACCCTCTACCGCGACGACCTGCAGACCGTGGGGCCGCGTCCCGTGGTTGGCCCGACCAAGCTGCCGTGGGACCTGAACGGCAAGCGCGTCGTGATCGTGGACGACGTGCTGCACACCGGTCGCACGGTGCGGGCGGCACTCGATGAGCTCGCGGACTTCGGTCGTCCCGCTCGAATCGCTCTCGCCGTGCTCGTCGACCGTGGCGGCCGCGAGCTGCCGATCCACGCCGATATCGTGGGGAAGCGGATCGATGTAGCCGAGACCGATCGAGTCGACGTGCTGGTGTCGGAGCTCGATGGCGTCGACAGCGTGGTCGTCGTCAGACGCGAGAGCGCATCGTGACGGCGCCGCTCGGGAAGGACCTGTTGGCCCTCGAGCCGCTGACCCCCGAGCAGATTCGACTGATTCTCGATACCGCCGGGCCGTTCAAGGAGATCAGCGAGCGCGCGATCAAGAAGGTCCCGACACTTCGAGGCTCGACCATCGTCAATCTGTTCTTCGAGGCCTCGACCAGAACGCGCGTGTCGTTCGAGTTCGCCGAGAAGCGTCTCTCGGCCGATACGGTGAACGTCACGGCGTCCGGATCGAGCGTTTCGAAAGGGGAGACCCTCGTCGACACCGCCCGAAACCTCGAGGCGATGCGCATCGACATGGTCGTCATCCGCCACTCGGCGTCCGGCGCTGCGCATTTCCTGGCCGAGCGTATCGAGTCGAACGTGATCAACGCGGGCGATGGCACGCACGAGCATCCGACGCAGGGGCTGCTCGACCTGCTCACGCTCCGCGACCATTTCGGGACGCTGGAAGGAAAGCGCGTGTGCATTTGCGGAGACGTGCTGCATTCGCGTGTCGCCCGCTCGAACATCTGGGGCCTCAAGAAGCTCGGCGCAGAGGTCGGCGTCTGCGGGCCCCGCTCGCTGCTCCCGAACGCCGTCGCCGAGCTCGGCGTCCAGGTGTTCGACCGCATCGAGGCGGCTATCGAGTGGGCGGAGGCGCTCAACGTCCTGCGCCTGCAGCTCGAACGGATGCAGGGGGGCTACATCCCATCACTCCGCGAGTACAATCGCGTGTTCGGTGTGACCCGCGAACGGCTCGAGCGGGCACCGCGGGATCTGCTCATCCTTCACCCCGGCCCCATGAACCGCGGTGTCGAAATCGACTCCGACGTAGCCGATGGTCCCCACAGCGTGATCCTGGAGCAGGTGACCAACGGCGTCGCGGTCCGGATGGCCGTGTTGTACCTGCTCGCCGGCGGTCCGCCGGAGTTGGCCGAGGCCGCGAAGGGGGGAGCTGATCGGGAATCGGGAATTGGGAATCGCGAACCGGTGGGCGGGAACAGGGAACGGGGAACGGGAAAGAGATGAGCGGCAACAGGGAACCGATGAGCGGGAACGGCGAACCGGGAAGAGAGAACCGCGCCGCGTTAGGTCGCGTGGTGTTGCGCGGGGGACGCGTCATCGATCCTTCGCAGCGCATCGATGCCACGGGCGACCTCGTGCTTAGCGATGGGAAGATCGACTCGTTCGAGACGGCCGCCGGGGCGAAGTACGGCGACGACGTACGCGTCGTGGATTGTTCGGGGCTCGTGGTGTCGCCGGGGTTCATCGACGTGCACTGCCACCTGCGTGAGCCGGGGCGAGAGGACGTCGAGACCATCGCCACGGGCGCCCGCGCCGCGGCCGTCGGTGGATTCACGGCCGTCTGCGCGATGCCGAACACGCAGCCGGTGACCGACAACCAGGCGGCCGTCGGATTCGTGCTTCGCCAGGGGCAGGCAGCCAGCGCCGCGCGGGTGCACCCGATCGGTGCCATCTCGTTAGGCCAGGAAGGCAGGGCGCTCGCCGAGTTCGGCGAGATGGTCGGCGCCGGTGCCGTCGCCGTGAGCGACGACGGGCGGCCTGTGGCCAGCGCGCACCTCATGCGCACTGCGCTCGAGTATGCGCGCACGTTCGGCATTCCGGTTGCCGATCATTGCGAGGAGCCGACGCTCGCTACCGGCGGCGCCATGAACGAGGGCATTGTGAGCGCCCGCCTCGGTCTCAAGGGCATCCCCGCCGAGGCCGAGGAGATCATGGTCATCCGTGACATCCTGCTGGCGCGACGCACCGGTGGCCACGTCCATCTCTGTCACATGAGTACGAAGGGGTCGGTCGAGCTCATCCGGTGGGGGAAGGAGCGCGGCATTCGTGTCACCGCCGAAGCCTGCCCGCATCACCTGTCGCTGACCGAGGACGAGGTCAACGGCTACAATACGAACGCGAAGATGAACCCGCCGCTCCGTACCGCGGACGACGTCGAGGCCATTCGCGAGGCGGTGCGCGATGGGACCATCGATCTCGTCGCCACGGACCACGCTCCGCACCACTACGACGAGAAAGAGCGCGAGTTCGCGGACGCCCCCAACGGCATCGTGGGACTGGAAACGGCGCTGGCCGTGGTGATGAAGTGGCTCGTGAAGCCCGGAATCATCGACCTGGCCACGTTGATCGACCGCATGTCGGTATCGCCGGCCAGTACCTTCAAGCTGCCGGGTGGCTCGCTTCGACGCGGAAGTGTGGCCGACGTCACAGTTTTCGACCCGGGGCGCGAGTGGAAGGTCGACCCCGCCAGGTTCGCGTCAAAGGGCAGAAACAGCCCTTATGCGGGACACACGCTACAGGGCGTTGTGATGTGTACCATAGTCGGCGGCAGAATCGTCCATCAGGCGGCGGGGTAACGAGCCGTGTATGGGTCGTTGCCGGCGCGCCGGGAGATCGTGCGCATCTGCACGCGGCTGTACGAGCGCGGGCTGATCGCGGGGCCGGACGGCAACGTCTCGGTCAGATTACCCGGCGACCGCGTCCTCGTGACGCCGGCCGGGATGTCGAAGGTGGACGTGACGGAGGAGGACCTCGTCGAGCTATCGCTCGATGGTCAGCACCGTCGCGGTTCGCGGCGGGCATCGTCCGAAGTGGCGGTCCACCTCCGCATCTACCAGCGGCGACCCGATGTACAGGCAGTGGTGCACGCGCACCCTCCGACGGCAACGGGCTTTGCCGTGGCGGGCGAGTCGTTTGCGGCGTGCGTGCTGCCGGAGATCATTTATCAGGTGGGCTGGGTGCCGCTCGTGCCGTACGCGACACCTGGAACGAGTGCGTTGGCCGATGCGTTCGAGCCGTTTCTGGCTCGACACGATGCGTTCTTGATGGCGAACCATGGAGCCACGACGGTAGGCTCGTCGCTGCTCCTCGCGCACCAGCGCATGGAGAGCCTCGAGCACACGGCGAAGATTTTGCTGGCCGCTCGGCTCCTTGGCCGAGTTCAGACGTTAGGTTCGGAAGATGTGCGAGCGCTCGAGGCGGCGCGATCGAAGGCGTTTCCCGGCGAGGTCTATCCAGGGTGCCCGGTGCCGGGCAACCGCGAGGAGTGAGGCATGAGCGAGAGTCAGAATCCGATGGATGTGTTGAACGCGCTAATGGAAGAGCGGGCGCGTTATGAGCAGTGGTTGGCCCACCTCGATGCGCGACGCGGCACCACGCCGCCCCACGTGTTCGAGCGCGTCCGAGGCGACTACGGCGACCGTCTGAAGAACGTCCTCGACCAGCTCGCGGGCAGGGCGACCGAGCTGCAGGTGACGGCCGGAACGCTGGCCGACCGGGTGGCGTCGCTCTACGCGGACGAAACCGCACTTCGCGATGAGCGCGCCGAGGCCGAGCTTCGTGCGTCGGTCGGCGAGTTCACGCAGGAGCGTGCGCGCGAGGTCACGCAGCGATGCGACGACGCGATCGCGGCGCTCGGTGCAGAGCGCGCGACGGTCGGCGCGGAGCTTGGTCGCGTGCAGGAGATTCTCGCGGTCGCGGTCCGGCCGGCTACGCCGCCAGCCGGAGAAGCGTCGATCGTGTCGATCGAGTCCTTGGCTCCAGAGCCGGCCGCCCCGGCCGCTTCGGCGCCGCCTCTCCCGGCGCAGCCACCTGCACCCGCACCGATTCCTCAGCCGACCCCGGCACGGCCGGCACCGGCGCATAGCTTCGACGAGCTCGCCTTCCTGAACTCGGTCGTCGACAAGCCGATGGCCCCTGCGCCGGTCGCGGTTCCTGCGCCTCCTCCCGAGCCCCGCGCCGAGAGTCGGCCCGCTCCTGCGCCGGCCCCTGTGCGTCCGCGCGTGATCGAGCCGATGGAGTCGCAAGTTCCGGCAGCGGCCGCCGCCTCGGTTGCGCCCTCGCGACGAACGGCGGCTCCGACGCCGGTTCTGACGTCGACTCCACTGGTCGAGAAGGAGGGGCAGGAGGGCAACTCGGCGCTGACGCCTGGCAGCATCCCGGCGTTCCTGAAGGACGTGCCGACCGAGCAGATCAAGACGTTGAAGTGCCAGGAGTGTGGGACGATGAACTATCCCACCGAGTGGTACTGTGAGCGATGCGGCGGCGAGCTCGCCGCGATGTAGTCGGCAGAGCCGCCGGATGTGAAGAGGGCCCGGATGTGGTGTCCGGGCCCTCTTCACATCCAGCCGAGCAGCGCGCTCGCGTTAGGCCTTGGCGGCCGTGGCGAGGCGGCTCTTGTGGCGCGCGGCCGCGTTTGCGTGAATCAACCCCTTTCGCGCAGCACGATCGAGCAGGCTCACGGCAGTGGTGCGCTCGTCGGCAGAAGCCGTCGGCGCCTTGGCCCGCTTGAGCGCGGTGCGCAGCGCAGCACGCTGTGCGCGATTGCGCACGGTAGCGGCGCGGGTCTTCCTCATGTTCTTCTTCGCGGACGCGATATTCGGCACGTCGATCTCCGGAATTCTGACTCGAGCTTGGAAATTAGAGACTCGAACCTTACCCGGCCCTGCCTCCGATGTCAAGGCAGGACACCGGGTTGGCGTCACGGCCGGCGACCCATCGGCGGCATCTCGGCGACGTTCTTGTCGAAGACCTTTTGCTGGTCGGCGGTGAGGACGGCCCGAATCGCCGCGTTCTGCTTGGTCATCAGCTCGCCGCGTTTTGCTCGAGCGGCTGAATCGGGCGGCTGCCCAGGGGTGAACGCGGGCATCTGCGCACGGTACGACTGAACGATCGAGTCCACGGACGCCTTTTGCACGTCTGTGAGCGTGATGTCCTTCATCAACAGCTCCATCTGGCGGCCTCGACCCTGACCACCCGGGGGCCCGCCACCCTGCGCGAACGCCGCGGGCGCGGCGAACGCAACGAGCGCGGCGAGCAGCGCCAATACGCGGATGTGCTTCATGCGTCCTCCAATTCGTGGTAGTGGGGATCAGCAATCGTGTCTGATCGCTTGAAGTACACGTGGGTCGGGCGAAACGTTGATGAAAAGCGTCTCCGACGTGCGAATTTGCTTTGACTCGCGCCTGCGGTCCCGCTAGCTTTTCGCCCCAAGTCGCGGACACGCACGCGGGTACGCAACGCTCACGCAAGGTGATCCGATAGCGCGGTATTTCGGCGCCCCACCCGCAACCCGGTTCGGCATATCGATCTCGTGATGACGGTGTCGCTTCCGCTCCTCACGCCTTTCGGAAGTGATCTTCCGGGCGAGCCATTGATCCTCGATGGCGCAACGCCCGTCCCCGTCCGTCCACGTCTTCGTCGAGCGCGTCGCCTGGTCGTATCGCCGCGCACCCTCCGTCGTCTCGCCACATGGACATCGATACGCTAGTCGAGCCCGCCCTGAGCGGACCGATCGACTTCGACGCGCCCGTGGTCGAGCCTCGCCGGCTCGACACGCTGCCTGACGCGGCGACGCCGTTCGTCATCGAGCTCACCCAGTTCAGCGGCCCGCTCGATCTGCTGCTCTCGCTCATTCGCGACGAGCAGGTCGACATCTACGACATCCCGATCGCGCGGATCGCGGAGCAGTTTCTCGCGCACATTCACATGCTGCAGCTCGATCAGGCTGCCGATTACCTCGAGATGGCGGCGCGGCTCCTCCGCATCAAGGCGCAGATGCTCCTGCCGCGAAACGAGCTCGACGACGCCTGGGAAGACCCGCGCGCGGAGCTCGTACGGCGACTGTTGGAGTATCAACAGATGCGCGAGGTGGTCGACGTGCTCGAGCGACTGGCCGAGGACCGGCGTGGGCGGTTCGCGCGCGCGTACGTCCCGCAGCAGATCGCTCCGCCGATGGCTCCGCTGGCGCTGTCGCTCTCGGAGCTGTTGTCCGCCATCGATCGCGTGCTCCGCGTGGCGCGCGAGCCCATCATCCACGATGTCATCGCCCGGCCGCTCGACGTCGACGGCGCCATCGAGACCGTGCGTCGCGTGCTCGCGTTGCGTGCCACCGCCCGGTGGGGTGATGTCTGTCCGCCGAGCTCGCAGCCGTGGCAGGTGCTGTCGGCGCTGCTCGCTCTGCTCGAGCTTGCACGTCGTGGCGAGCTGCGTCTCGCGCAGCTCGCTCCCTTCGCCTCCGTGTTGATCAGTCGTGAATCCGCTAGCCAGGCTGCTTGAGGCCGCGCTCTTCGCGAGCGCGCGTCCTATTCCGCTCGACGAGCTCGCGGCGCTCGATTCCGAAGCGTCGCCCGCAGCGCTGCAGTCCGCGCTCGATGAGCTTCGTGAGACGTACGACAATTCCGGTCACGGCGTCGAGCTGGTAGAAGTCGGTGGCGGGTGGCAGATCCTGACACGTGCGGAGTACACCGAGGCCATCGAGCGCGCCCAGCTCGCGGCGCGTCCGCATCGGCTGTCCGGTGCCTCGCTCGAGACGCTGGCGATCATCGCGTACCGGCAGCCGATCGGCCGTGCGGAGATCGAGGAGATCCGCGGCGTCGCAGTGGGGAGCGTGCTCAAGTCACTGCTCGAGCGCGGGCTGATCGACGTCGTCGGTCGTGCCGAAGGGATCGGGCGGCCGCTGCTCTACGGGACCACGCCAATCTTCCTCGAGCAGTTTGCCCTTCGCCACCTCGAGGAGCTGCCGCGCGCCGACGAGCTGGCAATCGCGCTCCGTACGGCGACCCCCGCGACACCGGCGACGGCTCCGACCGCGTGACATCCGAGCCGATGCGCATCCACCGCGCGCTCGCCCGCGCGGGAATCGCGTCTCGGCGAAAGGCCGAAGAGCTGGTCGCGGCCGGACGCGTGCAGGTCAACGGCGTCGTCGCGCGCACGGGGCAGTCGGTGGATCCGAAAGTCGATCGGATTACCGTCGACGGCAAACCGCTGCCGGCCGCGGCCACCGCGTTCGAGTGGGTCGTGCTGAACAAGCCGCCGGGCGTTGTCACGACGCGCAAGGACCCTGAGGGTCGCCGAACGGTCTTCGACCTCGTGCCCGCGGTGCCGGGCCTAACGTATGTGGGCCGCCTCGACTACCTCACCGAGGGGGTTCTCCTGCTGACCACGGACGGCGACGCGGCGCACGTCCTGACGCACCCGAGCAGCGAGATCGAGCGAACGTACGTCGCGACCGTTCGCGGCAACGTGCGCGCGGCGGTCGCCGCCGCCCGCGAGGGCGTGGAGCTCGACGACGGTGTCGTGGAACCCAAGGCGGTCGAAGGCAGACCGCTCGGGCAGCGCCTGTCGGAGTTCGAGGTCACGATCGGCGAAGGAAAGAACCGTGAAGTGCGACGGCTCTGCGAGGCGGTGGGGCTCGAGGTCGAGCGACTCGTACGGGTTCGCTTCGGACCGATCGAGCTCGGATCGCTCGCCAGCGGTGCGACGCGACCCCTCACGACTCGCGAGCGGCACGAGCTCGAGCTGCTGCTCGGCCGGCCGCTCGGCGCCCGCGTCGAGCGTGAGCCGCGATCCGCGCGAGAGCCGCGGTCCGACCGCGCGCCCCGTCGAGAGCGACCGGCGGCGCGCGGGGATCGGCCACCGCGCGACCGGGCGTCAGGTCGAGGTGCGCCGCCCAAGCGTGATCGACCGCCGAGTCGCGGCGATGGCCCAGGACGTGACCGGCCTCACGGTGGTGCCAGAAAGAAGTCGCGGTGACGTGACCAGCGGAGCCCAGGCGCTGGTTTCGTGTATACTCTCCGGACCGGACCGACCGCCGTCTGGCGGCGATGTCGGCCCGGCCTCGAACTTGAACCCAGCGAGCTGAAGCGACGTCCGGTCGTTCGATGCTCACTACCTCGGAGCGTGCACGTGGCAACACAGGTCTCCTCGCAGGCGGACATGGCGCTGGTGCAGGGCGTACTGCGTCAGGTGGGGCGTCGCGTCGTCGGGCAGGAGTACATGGTCGAGCGACTGTTGATCAGCCTTCTCACGGGCGGCCACGTGCTGCTCGAGGGCGTGCCCGGACTGGCGAAGACACTCACGGTCCGCACGCTCGCCGAGACGATCGACACGAGCTTCCAGCGCATCCAGTTCACACCCGATCTGCTGCCCGCCGACGTGTTAGGCACGCAGGTCTTCGATCAGTCGACCGGCAAGTTCTCGATCAAGCGGGGACCCATCTTCGCGAACATCATTCTCGCCGACGAGATCAACCGTGCGCCGGCGAAGGTGCAGGCGGCGCTGCTCGAGGCCATGCAGGAAAAGCAGGTGACGCT
>Ga0075429_100004503_pt1 | contig 11989 bp, 10 predicted proteins | sample RhiMetdeltSRZDD3_FD_75295 | JGI IMG/M metagenome (GOLD analysis project Ga0075429, IMG submission 75295) | Populus rhizosphere microbial communities from Tennessee, USA - Rhizosphere MetaG P. deltoides SRZDD3 | ecosystem: Host-associated > Plants > Roots > Rhizosphere > Soil | place: USA...
GCCACGGGAGGAAAGTCCGAGCTTCACAGGGCAGGGTGCTGGCTAACGGCCAGTCGAGGCGACTCGCAGGACAGTGCCACAGAAAACAGACCGCCTGCCGAAAGGCAGGTAAGGGTGAAACGGTGCGGTAAGAGCGCACCGCCCGACCGGCGACGGTCGGGGCACGGCAAACCCCACCCGAAGCAAGACCAGACAGGGATCGCGTGGCCCGCGCGATGATCCCGGGTTGGTCGCTGGAGCCCGCCGGCAACGACGGGCCTAGAGGAATGATCGCCACCGGCTCACGCCGGGACAGAACTCGGCTTACCGGCCTCTCCGGCGGAGGGCGCTTTGGTACGCTCGCCGCGTGCACGGGGGCACCGAATGGGTCGTCGACGCCTTCGGCTGTGGCCCCGACCGCCTGCGCGACGCCGGCGCCGTCACCGGGCTCCTCGACGACCTGGTCGCCGCCCTCGCCCTCCACGTCGTCGGCGCACCGCAGATTCACGTCTTCCCGGACCCGGGCGGCATCACCGCGCTCTACCTCCTGGCCGAGTCGCACCTGGCGATCCACACGTTCCCCGAGACCGGCGTCGCGACGCTGAACCTGTACAGCTGCCGGCCGCGCGCGCCGGTCGACTGGGCGGCGGCGCTGCGCGAGCGGCTCGGCGCCGCGCGGGTCACCGTGCGCGAGCTGCGGCGCGGAGGCGACGCGTGAAGGCCGCCTGCCCGACCTGCGGCGCCGAGGTCGAGTTCCGCTACGACGACAGCTTCGTGCGCGTGTGCGGCCACTGCCGCTCCGCCGTCGTCCGCGGCGATCGCGGCCTCGACACCCTCGGCCGGGTCGCCGACCTCTTGCCGATCGAGTCGGCGCTGGCGCTGTTCCAGGAGGGCCGCTGGCGCGGCCTCGGCTTCCTGGTCATCGGCCGCGCCCAGCTGCGCCACGCCGCCGGCGGCGTCTGGCAGGAGTGGTACGCCAAGTTCGACGACGGTCGCTGGGGCTGGATCGCCGAGGCGCAGGGCCGGCTCCACCTGACCTTCGAGGCCGCCGGCGCCGGCGAGCTGCCGCCGTGGGAGGCGTTCGCGGTCGCCGAGCGGATCACGCTCGAGTACGACGGCCCGCGCAGCTTCGCCATCGCCGAGCGCGGCCAGGCCGAGTACCTGGCCGCCGAGGGCGAGATCCCGTACCGCTTCGTCCCCGGCGGCCGCTTCCGCTTCGCCGATCTCTCCGACGGCAGCGGCCGCTTCGCCACCCTCGACTACGGCGCCCCCGACGAGCCCGGTCCGCCGGCGGTCTACCTCGGCGCCACCGTCGGGCTCGGCGAGCTCGGCCTGGTCGCCGGCGGCGAGCGCCCGCCCGACATGGCGCGCCCGATCCAGGCGCGCCGGCTCGCCTGTCCGAGCTGCGGCGGCGCCGTCGACCTGCGGGTCCCCGACGCCAGCCTGCGCGTCGGCTGCACCTACTGCGGCGCGCTCCTCGACGCCACGGCCGGCGACCTGCGGGTGCTTGCGCTGCAGGGCGGCGACCGCCCGACCTCCGGGATCCCGCTCGGCGCGCGGGGCAACTTCGATGGGGCCGAGATGACCGTGGTCGGCTACATCCGCCGGGTCGCGATCCTCGACGGGACGCGCTGGCCGTTCGACGAGTACCTGCTCCACCACCCGACCGTCGGCTTTCGCTGGCTGGTCGACTCCGACGGCCACTGGAGCTTCGTGCGGCCGCTCGATCCCGGCGCGCCGACCGACCGCGGCAGGCAGGCCGAGTACGGCGGTGTCGTGTTCCGCAAGTTCCAGAGCTGCCCGCTCGAGGTCGTCGCCGTGCTCGGCGAGCTGTACTGGCGGGTCGAGGTCGGCGAGCGGGTCGACGCCGACGACTGGATCGCGCCGCCGGCGATGCTGTCGCGCGAGCGGGGGAGCGGCGAGATCCAGTGGTCGCTCGGCGAGTACCTGCCGCGCGCCGAGGTCCTGCGCCGGCTCGGGCTCGACGGCGTGCGGTCGACGCCGCAGGGGGTGGCCCCCAACGAGCCGTTCCGCCACGCCGGCGCGGCGGGCGCCTTCTTCAAGCTGTTCCTCGCCGCCCTGGCGGCGGCGGTCGTCGTCCTCGTCCTCGCCGACAACCGCGTGGTCGCCAGCCAGCGCTTCGCGATCGAGGTGCCCGCGGCGGCCGCGGCCGAGGCCAGCCCCGGCGCCCAGGGCCAGGTCGTCTTCACCGAGCCGTTCCCGCTGGCCGGCCGCAAGAACGTCGAGATCCGCCTCACCGCCGACGTCGACAACCAGTGGCTCTACGCGGTCGGCGACCTGGTCAACGACGACACCGGCGCGGTCGAGACCTTCGAGAGCAGCATCGAGCTCTACCGGGGCTACGAGGGCGGCGAGGCGTGGTCGGAGGGCGATCGCAGCGCGGCGGTGCACCTCGGCGCGGTGCCGGCGGGGCGCTACGTGATCCGCCTCGAGGTCGCCCGCGACACCTCGCGCGCGACCGCGCCGATCGATCTCGCCGTCGAGGTCCGCCAGGGCGTCTTCCGCTGGGCGCACCTCCTCGCGCTCCTGATCGCGATCGGCCTGCCCGGCCTCGGCCTCGCGCTCTGGCAGCTGTCGTTCGAGCGCCGGCGCTGGCGCGACAGCGACTTCGCGCCGGTCCAGTACCGGCGCTCGGAGGACGACGATGACTGAGCCCGCGCCCGGACCGCCGGCCGCGCCCGACCGCCCGCCGGTGCCGACGCGCGGGCGGTCGTGGCTGCGCAGCGCCTACGCCGCCGCCGGCGGCCTCGCCATCGCCGGCTACGTCGCCGCCAGCCTGCTCGGCCTCGACGTCCGCACCACCGAGCGCGACCAGGTGCCGGCGTCGGCGCGCACGTCGCCGGGCGGCTACCGCTCCTATCACTTCTGGCACAGCGGCTACCACGGAGGAAAGTGATGAAGCTCGAGCATCTGGGCGAGGCGCTGGTCACGACCGCCGCGTTCACCGTCACCGGCCTGATCCTCTTCGCCTTCGCGTTCTGGCTGATCGCCAAGCTGACGCCGTTCTCGATCCGCAAGGAGATCGAGGAGGATCACAACACCGCGCTCGCCATCATCATCGCCGGGGTCATCATCGGCACCGCGATCGTCATCGGCTCGGCCGTCTCGGGCTAGCCATGGACGACGTCCCTTCGACTCGGGCGCCTGGCCTCGCTTCGCTCGGCCAAGCGCCCGGCTCAGGACGAACGGGTCCGGGGGCTTCCGACGCCAGTCCGGCGCTGCCGGCCGCGCTCCTGTACCTGAACGTCTTCGTGGTCGCCACCTGCGGCCTGGTCTACGAGCTCCTCGCCGGCACCCTCGGCAGCTACCTCCTCGGCGACTCGGTCACCCAGTTCTCGCTCGTCATCGGCCTCTACCTGTCGGCGATGGGCGCCGGCGCCTGGCTATCGCGCCACGTCGAGACCCAGCTGGCGCGCCGCTTCGTCGACGTCGAGCTCGCGGTCGCCCTGGTCGGCGGCGGCTCGGCGCCGGCCTTGTTCCTCGCCTTCTCGTCGGTCGCCCACTTCCAGCTCGTCCTCCTCGCGGTGGTGTTCGCCATCGGCGTCCTGGTCGGGCTCGAGCTGCCGCTGCTGATGCGCCTCCTGCAGGGCCAGGTCGCCTTCAAGGACCTGGTGTCGCGGGTCCTGACCTTCGACTACGTCGGCGCGCTCGCCGCCGCCCTGCTCTTCCCGCTCGTGTTCGTCCCCGAGCTCGGCCTGGTCCGGACGTCGCTGATCATGGGGCTCGGCAACGCGCTGGTCGCGCTGTGGGGGACCTGGCTCTTGCAGCCGATGCTCGGCGCCCGCGTCGCCGGCGCCCGCGCCCGCGCCGCGGTCGTGATCGCGCTGCTCGTGATCGCCCTGGTCCGTGCCGACGCCCTCACCCGCTGGGCCGAGGACCGCCTCTACGCCGACGACGTCGTGCTGGCCCGGACGACGCCGTACCAGCGGATCGTCGTCACCCGCGGCCCGGCCGGCTTCAACCTGTTCCTCAACGGCAACCTCCAGTTCGCGTCGGCGGACGAGTACCGCTACCACGAGGCGCTGGTCCACCCGGCGATGGGGTCGGTCGATCACCCGCCGCGCCGGGTGCTGATCCTCGGCGGCGGCGACGGCCTGGCGCTGCGCGAGGTCCTCGCCCACCCGAGCGTCGACGCGGTCACGCTGGTCGATCTCGATCCGGCGATGACCGAGCTCGGCCGGACGTTCCCGGCGCTGGCGGCGCTCAACCGGCACAGCTTCGGCGACCCGCGGGTCACCGTCGTCAACGACGACGCCCTGCTCTGGCTCGAGACCGCGCCCGGCGGCTGGGACGTCATCGTGGTCGACTTCCCCGACCCCAACACCTTCGCCCTCGGCAAGCTGTACACGACCCGCTTCTACAAGCTGGTGGCGGCGCGGCTGGCTCCGGGCGGCGCGGTGGCGGTGCAGGCGACGTCACCGCTGTTTGCGCGCCGATCGTACTGGTGCGTGATCGAGACCCTGCGGGCGGCCGGGTTCACCGTGCACCCGTACCAGGTGGCGGTGCCGTCGTTCGGCGTGTGGGGCTTCGCGCTGGCGCGGCGCGAGCCGTTCGCGCCGCCGACCGCGCCGCCGCCGGTGGCGCTGCGCTTCCTCGACGCCGACGCGCTGGCCGCCATGTTCCGGCTGGCCGCCGACATGAAGCCGGTGCCGGTCGAGATCAACCGCCTCGACGACCAGACCCTGGTCCGCTACTACGAGAGCGAGTGGCGGCGATGGCAGTAGGCCCCACGCGGCGTGAGCTCGTCGCCCTGCTGCTCGGCGCGCCGGCCGCGGCCGCCCTCGCCTGCCGGCCGCGCGGACCGGCGCTCGACGGCGAGCTGATCGACACCGGCGCCCGCCGCGGCCACGCCGCGGTCCGCGACGGCGGCCCTGTCCGGGTTCCGGACGACCGCTGGCGCCGCGCCGGCGTCGTCATCGTCGGCGGCGGCGTCGCCGGCCTGGCCGCGGCCTGGTGGCTGCGCAGGGGCGGCGTCGACGACGTCCTCGTCCTCGAGCTCGACGACGTCGCCGGCGGCACCGCCCGCGGCGGCGCGTCGCCGGTGACCCGGTACCCGTGGGGCGCCCACTACATCGTCGCGCCGCGGCGCGAGCAGGCGGCGCTGGTCGACCTGCTCGGCGAGATGGGCCAGCTCGAGGGCGCCGACGCCGCCGGCGAGCCGATCGTCGCCGAGGCCTGGCGCTGCCGCGATCCCGAGGAGCGCGTCTTCTACCGCGGCCGCTGGTACGAGGGACTCTACCTGTACGCCGGCGCCAGCCGCCGCGACCTCGACGAGCTGGCCCGCTTCGACGCCGCGATCGACGGCTGGGTCGCGTGGCGCGACGGCGCCGGCCGCCGCGCCTTCGCGCTGCCGGTCGGCCACGGCTCCGACGACGCCGAGGCGATCGCCCTCGACCGGATCTCGTTCGCCGCCTGGCTCGACCGCCAGGACCTCCGCTCCGAGCGCCTGCGCTGGCTGTGCGACTACGCCTGCCGCGACGACTACGGCCTGCTCACCGCCGACACCAGCGCGTGGGCCGGCCTCTTCTACTTCGCGGCGCGGCGCGCGGCGCCGGGGGCCGCCAGCCAGGGCGTGGTGACCTGGCCCGACGGCAACGCCCACCTGGTCGCCCACCTGGCGGCGCGCGTCCGGATCGAGACCGGCGCCGCCGTCGTCGACGTGCGCCCGGCCGCCCCGGAAGGCGAAGGCGTCGAGGTCGTCGCGATCGGCCCCGACGGCCCGTTCGGCGTGCGCGCGGCGGCCGCGATCGTCGCCACCCCGCACATGGTCGCGCGCCGGATCGCCGCGCCGCTGCGCGACGGCCGCCGCCCCGATCACGTCCCCGACGTCGGGCCGTGGGTGGTCGCCAACCTGCACCTGCGCGCGCGCCCGCACGAGCGGCCGGGCGGCGCCGCGCCGGCGTGGGACAACGTGCTGCGCGCGAGCCCGAGCCTCGGCTACGTCGCCGCGACCCACCAGCACGGCCGCGATCACGGCCCGACGGTCTGGACCTGGTACTACCCGCTGACCGCCCCCGATGCCGCCGCCACCCGGCGCGCGCTCGCCAGCGCCGGTCACGCCGACTGGGCCGAGGTCGCGGTCGCCGATCTCGAGCGCGCCCACCCGGACCTGCGCGACCGCCTCACCCGCGTCGACGTCGCGTTCTGGGGCCACGGCATGGTGCGGCCGCGGGTCGGCAGCGTCTGGTCGCCGGCGCGCCGCGCCGCCGCCGCGCCGGCCGGCGCCATCCACTTCGCCCACACCGACCTGTCAGGCATCGCGCTGTTCGAGGAGGCGTTCGACCACGGCGTCCGCGCCGCGGACGAGATCCTGGCCGCGAGGCGCGCGTGAGCCGCCCTTCATCATGGCTGTTCTCCGCGCCGATCGACCTCGGCGTCTTCGTCGGCTCGGCCGCGCTGTCGCTCGCGCTGCTGGCGCTGGCGCCGCGGCTCGCCCCGGCCGGCGGCACGCCGGAGTGGACCTGGGTGATCGCGATCCTCCTCGTCGACGTCGCCCACGTCTGGTCGACCGCCTTCGTCGTCTATCTCGATCCGGTCGAGCGGCGGCGGCGCCCCGGGCTCTACCTCCTGGTCCCGCTCGGCGGCTGGCTGGTCGGGGTCGCGCTGTACGCCGCCGGCGAGATGGTGTTCTGGCGCGCCCTCGCCTACCTCGCCGTCTTCCACTTCGTGCGCCAGCAGTACGGCTGGGTCGCGCTCTACCGCGCCCGCGCCGGCGACCGCGATCGCGCCGGCGCCTGGATCGACGGCGCCGCGATCTACGCCGCCACGCTCTACCCGCTCCTGGTCTGGCACGCGCGGCTGCCGCGCGCCTTCGCCTGGTTCCGCGACGGCGACTTCCTCGCCGGCGTCCCGGAGACGATCGTGCCGGCCGCGACGATCGCGTACGCCGCCATCCTCGCCGCCTACGTCGGCCGCGCCCTGCGCCAGGCGGCGACCGGCCCGGTCGCGTGGGGCAAGCACGTCGTGGTCGCCACCACCGCCGCGTGCTGGTACCTCGGCATCGTCGCCACCGACAGCGACTACGCCTTCACGGTCACCAACGTCTTCATCCACGGCGTGCCGTACCTGGCGCTGGTGTACCTGTACGGCCGCAGCCTCGCCGCGGGCGGCGCGTCGCCGCGGCCGTGGCGGACCCGGCTGGTCCCGCTCCTCGCCACCGTCTGGGCGCTGGCCTACGCCGAGGAGCTGCTCTGGGATCGCGGCGTCTGGCACGAGCGGGCCTGGCTGTTCGGCGGCGCGCTCGATCTCGACGCCGCGCACGGCTGGCTGGTGCCGCTCCTCGCGGTGCCGCAGCTGACCCACTACGTCCTCGACGGCGTCCTCTGGCGCCGCCGCTCGAACCCGCGGGTCTCGGCGCTCTTTCAGCGAGCTGGCGCGAGCTGGCCGTAGGTGCCGCGGCTCAGGTTCCAGCGGATGGTCGCCGCCTCGCGGATGACCTTCCACAGATCCTTGAGCGGGTTGACGCGCGAGCGCTTGTCGTCGGTCCAGGCGACGCCGACCTCGGCGATCGCCATGCCGCGCCGGCGCGCCAGGGCGAGGATCTCGAGGTCGAATGCCCAGCCGTCGATGCGGGCGCGCGCGAACAGGTCCATCGCCGCCGGCGCGGTGAACGCCTTGAAGCCGCACTGGGTGTCGCGGACGCCGCGGACGAGCGCGGCCTGGACGGCGCGGTTGGCGATGCGGCTCCACACCCGGCGGTACAGCGGCTGGCGCTCGCCGGTGGCGGCGCCGTCGACGTAGCGCGAGCCGATCGCGATGTCGATCGCGCCGGTGGCGATCTGCTTCAGCAGCTTCGGCATCTCCTCGGGCGGCATCGAGCCGTCGGCGTCGCACATCAGGCGGATCGCGCCGTGGGCGTCGAGCATGCCGAGGCGGACCGCGCTGCCCTTGCCGCGGTTCGGCGTCGAGCGGATGCAGCGCAGGCCGGGGAGGTCGGCGGCCATCCGCTCGACCAGGTCGGCGGTGCCGTCGGCGGAGCCGTCGTCGACGACGACGATCTCGTAGCGGTACGGCTGGGCCGACAGGAAGCGGTGCAGGCGCTCGAGGGTGGGCGCGATGCGCTGCTCCTCGTTGTAGGCGGGGATGACGATCGAGAGGTCGACGACGGGGGCGAGGGAGGACATGACGGGCTCCTTGGAGATCACGCGAGGGAATGCGACGGGTCGAGGTCGAGGCCGACGTCGAGGTCGGCCTCGGCCGCCGTCGCGGGGAAGACGAAGCGGCGCTGCGCCGGGTAGCTCCACAGACAGAACACCGCGGCGGCGCACAGCGCCTTGGCGACCAGGTACGGCAGGCCGAGCCAGACCGCCGCCACCTGCATCGCGATCGCCATGATCACGGCGGTGGTGAGGGCGACCAGGCCGAAGCTGCCGACCTGGCGCACCGACAGCGGCGAGCGGTCGCGGAACGCCCAGTACTTGTTCGCGGCGAAGCAGACGCCGGCGCCGCTGGCCGCGCCGGCGAAGGCGGCGACCGGCACCGGCGCACCGTGCTCGACCAGGAGCACCAGCACGCCGAGGTCGACCGCCGTGCCGGCGATGCCGCCCAGGCTGGCGGTCAGGAGATGTTGAGCTCGTTGCCACACGCCCCGCAATTGGAGCAATGGTCGAGCCAATCGCTAAGATGGCGAGACGATTACATTCGTGGTGCCAGACAGTGACGAAACGTTAACGTCCTGCGTCAACGCGGTCGAACACCTGGCGACGGCTTCGCCACACCGGCGTCCGGCGGCGCGTTGCCAGCGTCTGCCGCCTCCTCGTCCTCCCACTCGTCGACATCGCCGCCCGCCGCGAACGGCGCCTCCTCGACGGCCGCCTTGGCGCAGTCGCGGCGCGGCGCCAGGGTGTCGATCGCCACGCCGCCGCCGCCGGCGACCTCCTCGATGTCGCCCGACGCGACGTCGACGACGCGCACCGACTTGCTGGCGGCGTACGCGACGTGGGTGGCGTCGACCCAGCGCAGCTGGACCGGGCCGTCGCCGCTGCCGACCTCGCGCAGCCGACCGGTGGCGGCGTCGACGGCAAAGACCCGCGCGACCCGGGCGTCGCCCTCGCCGCAGCGGTCCGCGGCGGCGGTGGCGAAGGCGAGGCGCGCCCGATCCGGCGACCACGCCAGGGTGTGGCCGTCGACGAGCGCCGGCGGCGTCACCGTCTTGCGCGAGGTCTCGACGCGGAAGGCGCTGGCGACGCCGCCGTCCCAGTCGGCCTCGACGCCGGCGACCGGCAGGCGCTGGCGCAGGGCGCCACGGGCGGTCAGCTCGATCGCCTCGCCGCGGGGCGCCTCGGCCAGGCGATCGCGGGTGCCGCGCCGCCAGTCGATGCGCCAGCGCTCCGGCTTGCCGGTCGGCGGCGCGGCCTCGACCTCGAGGCGGGGCTCGCCGACGCGGAGCGGCCGCCACGCGACGCGGACTCGCGCGGCGTCGATGACCACCACCTCGCGGCCGGCCCTGCCGCTGGCGCGATCGACGACGCCGATCTTCACCTCGCGGAGCACGGCGCCGCCCTTGCGCTCGTCGACGGCGCGGTAGGCGACGTAGGCGATGAGCGGCGCGCCGGGAGCGTCGACGACGGCGGCGACCGCGCCGCCGGTGCGAGTCAGGCGCAGCCAGCGCCCGCGCGGCCGGTCGTAGGCGAACAGCTCGGCGCCGGCGGGCCCGGCGGCGGCGGTGCGGCCGAGCACGATCACCGACGCCGCCAGCGCCTCGGCGTAGGCGGCCCGGTAGCGCTCGCCTGCGCGGACCCACGCCGCGCCGGTCGGGCTGTGCCGGAAGGCGTCGAACAACGCCAGATCGAGGGAGCGCTCGCCCCACTTGGCCCAGTCGCCGGCGGCGGCGACCTCGAGGGGGGCGAGGATCTCGTCGAGCTTGCCCTGGCGCGCCAGCGCCGCCGCCAGCAGCCACGACGCGTCGAGGTGGCCGGGATCGGCGGCGAGGGCGTCCGTGCACGCCGCCACCGCCGCCGCCCAGTCGCTCGCCTTCTCGGCCGCGACCGCGCGTGAGAACGACTCCCGCCCGGGGCCGCGCCGCCAGTCGAAGTCGTCGAGACGCGCCTTGCCGAGCGGGCGCACGCCGAGATCCGCAACGGCGGCGTCCTCGTGACGCGGTTGCGCTGAACTGCCGTCGTCGGGCCGGGAGCCGGCGCTCGGGCTCGAGCAGGCCGCGGCCAGCGCGAGCAGGGCTATGGCGCGACCCCGTGCCATGAGGGCAAACCGCATACCACGGGCTCCGCCGGGATGCACACGAAAGACGGGCGGTTGCGCCGCGGCGCTCGACGAAGCGAGCCACATACTGTATACACCCGCGGCCTTATGTCCCGAGTTTGCCCGTGCTGATCGAGAACATCCGAAACGTCGCCATCATCGCCCACGTCGACCATGGCAAGACCACGCTGGTCGACGGCCTGCTTCGCCAGGCCGGAACCTTCCGGACCGGCGAGGTCGTGGCCGAGCGCGCGATGGACTCGAACGATCTCGAGCGCGAGCGCGGCATCACCATCCTGTCGAAGTGCACGTCGGTCACCTGGAAGGGCGTCCGCGTCAACCTGGTCGACACCCCCGGCCACGCCGACTTCGGCGGCGAGGTCGAGCGCGTGCTCGGCATGGTCGACTCGGTGCTGCTGGTGGTCGACGCCTACGAGGGGCCGATGCCGCAGACCCGGTTCGTCACCCAGAAGGCGTTCGAGATGGGGCTGGCGCCGGTGGTGGTCATCAACAAGATCGACCGCCCCAACGTCGAGCCCGACAAGGTCATCGACGCGGTGTTCGACCTGTTCGTCTCGCTGGGCGCCAGCGACAAGCAGCTCGACTTCCCGGTCATCTATGCGTCGGGCCGCGAGGGCTGGGCGGTGCGCGAGCTCGAGGGCGACCGCAAGGACCTGGCGCCGATGCTCGACATGATCATCGAGCGCGTGCCGGCGCCCAACGCCGACATCGACGCGCCGCTGTGCATGCAGGTGGCGACCCTCGACTACGACGACTTCCTCGGCTACATGGCGATCGGCCGGGTCAGGGCCGGCCGCTGCAAGGTCGGCGACCGCGTCCTGCTCGCCCACCGCGACCGCTCGAAGGAGGAGTTCCGGGTCCAGAAGGTGCTCGGCTTCCAGGGCCTCAAGCGGTTCGAGCTGGCCGAGGCCTCGGCCGGCGACATCGTCGCGCTGACCGGCATGAACGAGCTCAACGTCGGCGAGACCATCACGTCGATCGCCGAGCCGACCATCCTGCCGCTGCTCCAGGTCGACGCCCCGACCGTGACCATGACCTTCCGGGTCAACGACGGTCCGTTCGCCGGCAAGGAGGGCAAGTGGGTGACGTCGCGCAACCTGCGCGAGCGCCTCTTCCGCGAGGTCAAGTCGAACGTCGCTCTCCGGGTCGAGGACGCCGAGGAGGCCAGCGCCTTCCAGGTGTCGGGCCGCGGCGAGCTCCACCTGTCGGTCCTGATCGAGACCATGCGGCGCGAGGGCTACGAGCTGTGCGTGTCGCAGCCCAAGGTCATCACCCGCACCGGCGCCGACGGCAAGACCGAGGAGCCGTACGAGGACGCCGTCATCGACCTCGAGGAGCAGTACGCCGGCCCGGTCATCGAGGAGCTCGGCCGCCGCGTCGGCCAGATGACCGAGATGCGGCCGAGCGGCCCCGGTCGCGTCCGCCTCGAGTACCGGATCCCGGCGCGCGGCCTCATCGGCTACCGGTCGCAGTTCCTGACCGACACCCGCGGCACCGGCGTCCTGTACACCCAGTTCGCGGGCTATGGCCCGTGGGCCGGCCTGGTCAAGAGCCGCTCCAACGGCGTCCTGATCGCGATCGAGGTCGGCGTCTCCAACGCCTACGCCCTGTTCAGCCTGCAGGATCGCGGCGCCCTCTTCTCTCCGCCCGGCGTCGACGTCTACGGCGGCATGATCGTCGGCATCCACTCGCGGGACAACGACCTGGTCGTGAACCCCTGCAAGTCGAAGAAGCTGACCAACATCCGCACCACCGCCGCCGACGAGAAGCT
>Ga0075429_100004506_pt1 | contig 11986 bp, 8 predicted proteins | sample RhiMetdeltSRZDD3_FD_75295 | JGI IMG/M metagenome (GOLD analysis project Ga0075429, IMG submission 75295) | Populus rhizosphere microbial communities from Tennessee, USA - Rhizosphere MetaG P. deltoides SRZDD3 | ecosystem: Host-associated > Plants > Roots > Rhizosphere > Soil | place: USA...
GCTCACCGGTGTCGACGGCCGCCCGGCGCTGTTCTGGTCCGGCCACGCGCTGAAGCTGACCCACGGCGGCGCCGTCGGCGACATCTGGCCGATCGAGGTGAGCCACGGCCTCGGGCGATCCCGGCTGGTGCGCGGGACGTTCCTGTTGGGCGGCCTGCGCAGCGCTCCGGGCAGCGGCACCGCTCGGCGGCTGGGCGCGGTCGGGCCGTCGCAGCGGCTCTACGCCTGTGTCCATGTGCTCCGTCTTGTCGGGACGGCCGTCACGCTGCGCGTGCAGAGCGACGAGGCCGCGGCGTTCGGATCGCCGGCGGACCAGATCGTCCTGGGACCGTTCACCAGCCCGGACGACGACTTCGAGGAGGCAGCCGGTCCGATGGCCGACGAATGGTTCCGCGTGGAGTGGAGCGGGACGTTCACGGAGGTATTGGCGGTGGTCGCCGTGGGAGTCGCCGCCGGTTAGACGGGAAAGGGAGAGAACAGAAGGCATGCCGCTTCCGATCGTACTGAAGGACGCGTTTCTGTCGTTTGCGGGCAACGACGTCAGTGCGTGGCTGAAGGAGATCACCGTCACGCACGAGGTGGAGGAGAAGGACCAGACCACGATGGGCACGAGCAGCCTGCTGTCGTTTCCGGCGCTGAAGAAGTGGCGCATCACCGGCAAGCTGCAGCAGGACTTCGCCAACCTGGACCAGGTCATGTTCCCGCTGGTGGGCGACGAGACGCCGAGGCCGGTGGAGGTGCGCCCGAAGAAGGCGCTGCCGGTGGGGATCGCCAACCCGAGGTTCGCCGGGCTGGGGTTCCTCCTGAAGTGGCCGCCGATCAGCGGTGCCGTGGGCGACATCGTGATGGTCGACTTCGACATTGCGCCCGCGAGCGATCTGATCCGGGCCACAGCCTAGACGTTCGTTCGTGCGGTGGCCTCGCTCGCGCGGGGCTGCCTCGAGTAGGCCAGGACGAAGCCCCCGGGGAGGGGGCTCATGAGGAGTGAAGAAGTCTTTCAAGCTGGACAAGGAACGGGAGTTCCTCTTCAACCATCCCACCGCGTGCGCGTTCGAGACGGGCTTCGGCGATAGCCTGTTGAACGCGATCCGCCGTGTCGGCCCGCTGGTCGTGAATTACATGGTGTGGGCCACGCTCCGGCACAACTGGCAGGACCGGCTCACCCGTGAGCAGACCGAGACGCTGGTCCAGAAGTTCCTGGACCGCGGCGGGGACATGCAGAAGCTGGTGCGCTTCCTGAGCGACGGCTGGACGCAGGCGGGCGTCATCGGCAAGGCGAACGACGAGATCAAGACGCTCGACGACCTGGAGCGCGAGGCCGCGGAGGACCCGGCCGACGAGGGAAAAGAGCCGCCGCCGTCCGCGCCCGACTCCTGAGCGATCCGGCGAGCGCCACCAGCGTCTACCAGCGACGCCGGCTGGAGGCCGTGTACCGGCTCGGCCTCCATCCGGCGGAGGTGGACCGCACCAGCCCCGACGACCTGGAGCTGATGCTCGCCGGCTGGCGCTGGCGCTTCAACCAGGACGCCCGCGTGATCGCGGGCGCCCTTGCGGTGCTGCTGCAGCCGCTCGTGTCGATGGCGAGCCGCGACGCCGCGCAGGCGATCACGGCGGAGCGCCTGGAGACGTGCCTGCGGCGTTTCCGTGAGGCGGACCCGTTCGCCTCGGAGCCGGTGGACCCGGACCTGGTACGAGGTCCCGACGAGATGTGAGCGACCAGAGATACGAGATCGAGTTGGTGGCGCGCGTCGAGGCCCTGGAGAAGGGCCTCAATGAGGCCGTGTCTCATCTCCAGCGGCTCGGAGGTGTGGCCGAAGGCGTGCGCCACCAGCTCGGGTCGAAACTCGCCGACGCGGCGATCGCCGGGCTGAAGGCGATCCCGCAGGGTGTCTCGGCGGCCGTGTCGTCGATGCTCGAGCTGGCCGACGAGATGTCGAACCTGAGCGAGGCGACCGGGCTGTCGGTCGCGACGCTGCAGGAGTTCCGCTTCGCGGGCGACGCGGTGGGTGTCGAGGCCGAGCGCATCGCCCAGGCCGTCACCAAGCTGCAGATCCAGGTGGTGAAGGGGTCGGGCGAGACGGCGGAGGCGCTGGGCCGGCTCGGCCTATCGGGCAAGCAGCTCAAGGGGATGCTGCCGGACGACGCTCTCAGCGCCGTCCTGGGCCGGCTGAAGGACGTCGGCCACGAGGCCGAGCGCAACGCCCTCGCCTTCGAGCTGCTCGGCATGGCCGGGCCGAAGATCGCGCCTCTCGCGGACGGGTTGGAGCAGGCACGGGAGAAGGCGCGTTCGCTCGGGGTCGTCATGAGCCAGGAGTCGATCCAGGCGGCCGACGCCCTGGGCGACTCGATGGGCGAGCTGCGCATGACCGCGGGCGGCCTCGTGAACCGCCTGGGCGACGTGGTCACGAGCAGCCAGGCGATGCACACGTTCATCGAGGGTGTGGCGCAGATCGTCGCGCAGTTCTCCCAGGGCGTCGGCGAGAACAAGGACGCCCTCCAAGGGCTCGTCACCCTCGGCGTGAACGTCGCGGCCAAGGCGCTGTCGTTCTTCCTGACCGTCGTCGTCGGCGTGATCGAGGTCGTCAAGGTGACGGTCGTCGGCATCAAGGGCTGGCAGGTGGCGCTGCTGGACCTCGCGGCCGGGTACTACCGGGCGAAGGCGGCCGTCCAGGAGTTCTTCGGCAAGGGCGAGGCGGCGCAGCAGTCCCGGGACATGGCGGACTCGCTCAAGTTCCAGGCTGACCTCGTGAAGGCCGGGCAGGAGCAGATCAAGAGCTTCGAGGGGGTGCAGGACACGGTCGCCCAGGCGGCGCTCGCCATCTTCGACTTGAGCAACAACCTCGGCAAGGGCTCGGTCGAGATGACGAAGGCTGGCGACGGTGCACGCCGGACGACCAGCAGCGTCAAGACCTTGAGTGAGGAGGCGAAGCGGGCGGCGGAAGAGATGAGTCGCCTGGGCGAGTCGCTGGACCGCGCACTCGCGGACGCCGAGGCGGAAGGGCTGGGCGGCATCGCGGGCGAGTTCCATCGCATCGGAGCCGAGGCGACGGAGCAGATGAACGCCATCCGCAAGGCGATGGCGCACGGGTTCGACGCCGGGGCGGCCGAGGAGCTGACGCGCAAGGTCGGCATGCTCCAGCAGAAGCTCAAAGACGTCGCGATCGGCCGCTTGGGCAAGTCGCTGGACCAGGCGCTCGTGGAGGCCGCGGGCAAGGGCTTGGGCGAGCTCGCGGGCGAGTTCCATCGCATCGGTACCGAGGCGACGCAGCAGATGAGCGCCATCCGTGCGGCGATGGCATACGGGCTCGATGCGCGGGCGGCCGAGGAGCTGGCGCGCAAGGTGAGCGTGCTCCAGCAAAGGCTCGAGGACGTCGCGATTCAAGGGGCACGCCAGCGGGTGATCGGGGAGACCTTCTCCGACGTCCGGACGCAGGCCGAAAGCGTGGTCCAGGTGCTTGCGCTGTGGCAGCAGCGCGGCGAGGACATCGGCGACCTGACGGACGCGGGGCTGCGCTCGTTCGAGCAGTCGCTCTCCGCGCTGGTGAAGACGTCGGAGGGCGTGTCTGGCCTGAGCGAGGCCCTGGAGCGCGTGCGTGAGGAGCTGGCGCAGCGCACGCGCGCGGCGTTCCTGCATGCGTTCCAGGACCCGCTCACGTACATCAAGGCGGTCCCCGCGGCGCTCCAGGCGATCGGGGGCGAGGCGGCGCGCGTGGGCGCTGCCGTGCAGGACGCGTTCGGGAGCATCGACCAGCTCTTCAAGACGCCGCTCTCCGACATCGGCGGCTTGATCAGCGGCGTCACCGGCGTGGTCGCAGCGTTCCGGAAGGCGACCGACAGCGCGAGCGGCGGCCTGCGCGCCCTGGGCGGGGCAGCCATGGGCGCCAAGCTCGGCGCGCAGTTCGGCGGCGCCTGGGGCGCGGCGATCGGGGCTGCGGTCGGCGCCGTGGCCGGCATCTTCGCTAAACCGTCATGGGTAAAGGTCGGCGAGGAAGCGGGCCGAGTCCTGGGCATGAAGGTGTCGAAGGAGTTCGCCCAGGAGATCGAGCGCACCTCGAAGGACCTGCGGATCGACGTCGAGGCCGCGACCCTGCTCCACCTCGGCGAGGCGATGGAGCACAGCGGGCGCGATGCTCGCGAGTTCGCGTCTCAGGTGTCCTCGCTCATGGAGGGGATCGCGCAGGGAGCGATCCCGGCCAGGCAGGGGCTGGAGGAGCTGGGCGACGCCTTCGGCGCGGTGCGCGAGGCGGCCCAGGAGGCGGGCACGGTCGGCGACCGGGCGCTGGTTGGCATCCTCCAGCAGGCCCGGCAGCTCGGCGGCGCCTTCTACACGCCCGAGATGCGCTCGTTCGTCGAGGAGAAGCTCGACCTCGCGATCGACGGCCTGCGGACCCTGATCGGGACCATGACGGAGATCCCCGACTCCTTCCAGGGCAAGGACGCGGGGCTGACGCTGCTGGGCGGCGACGCCGAGGCGATGCGCCAGAACGCCGCGGACCAGGCGACGATCTTCATGGCGACGTTTGGCGCCGTGCTCTCCGAGCGCGGCATGGTCGGTGCCGTCGACGCGCTCGGCCCCATGTTCGACACTCTGCGCGAGAAGCTGGACATCCTCGGCGAGACCGTCGGCACGGGCACGGCCGACGCGATCCTCGCCCCCTTCGCGCGGCTGCGCGAGCTGATGGGCAACGACCTGTTCCGCGGCGCGGCCGAGTCCGCGGAGGCCGGGCGGAAGATCCTCGTGGGTCTCGCGGACGCCGGCTACCTCGACATCGAGACGTTCCGGGCGCTCGAGCGCCAGGCGCTGCACAGCTTCGGCGTGATGGTGGACCAGGGCGCAACACCCCAGGAGGCGCTGTCCGCCCTCGCCCCCACCATCCAGGCCGCGATCTCGGCCGCGGAGCAGTTCGGCGTGCCGCTCTCGGCGGACATGGAGAAGCTCAAGCAGATGGCGGAGGCACAGGGCATCGCGTTCCAGACCTCGCCGATGGAGCGCGTCGTGCAGGTGCTCGAAGCGATCGCGGTCAAGCTCGGCGCCGATCTGCCGGTGGCAGCGAGTCAGGCGGCACAGTCGATCTCCCTTGCCGCGACCCAGAGCACGGGCGCCTGGCAGAGCACGAGCGCCACGCTCGAAGGGGGTGTCATCGCCCTCGGCGGGACCGCAGAGGCCGTGTCGGCCACGATGTCGGGCTGCTTCGTCCGCGCTGGCGAGCTGTCGTCGAGCGCGGTCGACGCGGCGGTGGGCAACATGACCAGCTCGCTCGACCAGTACCGCGAGGAGAGCGAGCTGGCCGCGCAGTTCGTGCAGCAGGTGTGGGTGGGCCAGATGGGCGAGCTGCCCGTCCATCTTTCCCGCCTGCGGCCCCAGGTGGAGCTGGGCTTCAACGAGCTCGCCGAGGCGGCCGATCCCGGGCTCAGGAAGGTCGCGGGCAGGCTCGGCGCGATCCTGGGAACCCTGGAGGACATCCCGGACGCGGCGCGCTCTGCCGGCGACTCGCTCGGGGGCATGCGGGGTCCCGGGGAGGGCCGACCCGAGTCGGGCGCCTACCAGCACTCCGCGCAGTCGGGTTTCTACAGCCCGAGCATGCCGGTGGGGCCGCATCAGGGGGGCGCCAGCGGGCTGCTCGTGCATCCGCGCGAGGAGGTGATCGTGTCGCCGGCCGGCAGCGGCATCGGCGCCCAGGTGGGCGCGGCCGTTGCGCACGCCTTGGCCGGGATCCTGCCGGCGCGTGGCGGCGCGCAGACCATCGTCATCCAGATCGGCGGCGAGGTCTTGAAGCGCGTCATCGAGACGGGGACCAAGAACGGCACGATCCGGGTCCACGCGGACGCGGTGCGGGAGTTCTGATGGCCCTGCTGCTTCCGCGCTTCCTCTGGCGCAACCTCGTCCAGGGCCGCGACACAGCCGTCGGCGCCAGCTCCGAGCAGCCGACCTTTCCCGCCCGCTGGATCCAGGACCAGCTCCGCTCCCAGATGTGGCGGTCCCGGATCGGCTGGAACATCGTCGCGGGCTTCAACGACAGGCTGGACTTCGTCGAAAGCGGCGCTGCGCGCGCCGCGCTGCTTGCTCCCGCGAATCTCGTGGACCGCGACTCCTTTGCGCTGGAGGTCCAGGCGGCGATGAACGCCGCCCCCGGCGCGGTCAACACCTACGAGGTGGTGTGGGACGAGGCCCGGGAACGCTTCCGGATCGCCCGGGCGTCGGGGACGGCGGCGTTCGTGCTGCCCTGGCGCGGCGGCCCCAACGCCGCGGTCTCGTGCGGCCGGGACCTGGGCTTCGACGTGGGCGCGGACGACCTGGGCTCGGCGAGCTACGTGGCTGACGAGCCGGCGCTCAAGAGCCGCGAGTGGCTGTCCTTCGACCTGGGCGCCCCGGCCGAGCTGCGGTGCGGGATCCTCCTCGATCACAACCTCGGCGCGGGCGGGACGGTGACGCTGCAGGGCAGCGCCGTCCCCGCCTGGACAAACCCGCCGGCGTCGCAGGCGCTGCCCGGGGACGACCGGGTCCGCGTCGCGTACTTCGACGCCGTGACGTACCGCCACTGGCGGCTGCTGATCGACGACGTCGGCAACCCCAACGGGTACACGGCCGGGGGCGTCGTTTACCTCGGCGCGTACCTGGAGCCCTCCCGCGCGCACCGCCAGGGCTTCGAGGTGGACCGGGAGGAGCACTCGGAGCTGACCTTCGGCGACCACGGGGCGCATTTCCTCGACGAGAAGCCGTCTCGGCGGGTGTGGAAGCTCGACTTCAACCTGATGCCCGAGGCGGACCGCGCCGGGTTCGAGGAGATGGCGAACCACGTGCGGCGCGGCCGCTGCTTCTTCATGGCGCTCGATCCGCGCCACCACCCGGTCGAGACGCACTACGGCTACGTCCCGGGCCGGATCCACTTCCGGCACGACCCGGCGGCGTCGCTGCGCTGGCTCGTCGACTTCGAGTTCGCGGAGGCGCTGGGGTGATCGGGTTCGGCGCCTTGGGCCTGCTGAGCAACCTGTGCCCCTACGCGGAGCTGGCCCACGAGTCTGCGTTCGACAAGCGGACGTTGGTGGAGCTGCGCCCGCGGCGCGCGATCACGAGCTGGTCGCGCCACTCGGGCGCCGCCCACGTGGCGCCGTTCCTGTACGAGTTCTGTGGCACTCGGCTCGACGTCGTGGCGCTCCGCACGGGTGTCGACGTGTCCCTGCGCCGCGCCGAGACGCTGGGCGAGTGCGTCTCGGCTGCAGGCACGTACTTCTACGATCCCGACGAGGCCGCGGACAGCGCGCGGTGGGACGACGGCGTGTCGACGTGGGACGGCGGTGGGCGCTGGGACCGCTCGCCGAAGCTCTACCTCCACCTGACCAGCGGAGCCAACCCGGCGGAGGCGGGCGCCGTCGCCGAGCTGGGGTGCTACTTCTCCGGTGTCGGCGACGTCCATCCCGACCTGGGGCCGGACAAGCTGGTGGGGGGCGACTTCGAGAGCTGGCCCACCCCGGTCGAGGCGGAGGGGTGGACGAGCGAGACGAGCGGCCCTGGCTGGGGCGTGTTCCAGGACTTCGTCTTCGCGGTCTCCGGCCGTGGCGCGGCCTCGGCTGGCTCCGCGGGGCTGGGCGCTGGGCACGCCGGGCTCCGGCAGGACGTGAGCTGCGTCGCCGGCAGGTGCTATCGCCTGTCGGGGTGGTACCTGAGCGCTGGCGCGGTCCAGGCGGTGCTGCTCGCCGGCCGGCCGGACGAGTCGGCGTTTGTGCACGCCGACGGCCGCTCCCTCAGCGGCTCGGGACGCGCCGCCCTCGCCCCGACCCACGAGCAGTGGCGGCGGTTCTGCTTCGACTTCGTGGCGCCGCACCCGACCACACGCCTGCGCCTGCGCGCGGTGCCTGACGGGATCGGCGCGGGGGAGGTCCGATTCGACGGGGTGAGGCTGCAGCGGGTGTGGCGCTGGAACTACCACGCCCCGCGCCTGAGCGCCTCCGCGGTCCCCGAGACGACCACCGGGTCCAACGACGTGTTCTTCGGGGGCAAGCAGATCGGAGCCGGCTCCCTCACCCTCACCAACAGCGACGGGCGGCTCGATCGCCTGTTCGGCGACCTGGACTGGACCGGCGCGCGGGTCGTCGTGCGCTTCGGGGGCCGGTTCCTGGACGGCCAAGCGCTCACCCTCGAGGAATACCGGCATTCGTTCACCGGCGTGATCCAGGCGTACCGGGGGCGCGACAGCGCGGTGGTGATCGATCTCCAGGACGAGCGCGCGGTGTTCCACGTCAAGGTGCCCGAGGCGAGCTACAGCGAGCGGGAGCAGGCCGAGCTCGATCCGCGCTTCGCGGGCAAGCCCCGGCCGCTGTGGTTCGGGCGGAAGGAGAACGTCACGCCGGTCGGCATCGCCCGGGACGCCGCGACTGGCTATCGCGTCTACGAGCTGTGCGACTGCGGCAGGGCGCCGGCGGGAATGCACGCCGTCAGCCGGGTGTGGGCGTATGCGACCGAGGGCGACGCGGCGGATCTACGCCCGGACCGCCGGCGGCTCCTCGTCCCCGGAAGCGACTACACCGTGGACCTTCTTCGTGGCCGGCTGTCGGTCGTACGGGACGTCCACCTGCTCGAGATCACCACCTCGAGCAACCGGCTGGACTTCTCGGACGGGGCGCTGCGCTCTGCCGCGCTGGCCCCCGGTCTGTACACGCCGGCGCTGCTGGCGCTGGAGGCGCAGCGGGCGCTGCGCTCGGTCGGGACACCCGACCTCGCGTGCTCCTACGACGAGGTCGCCCACCGCTTCACCGTGAGCCGGACGACAGGCGTCCTGAGCCTGCTGATCTCGACCGGGACGAACAAGGCGCTGGCGGCCTGGAAGACGCTGGGGTACGACCCGGGTGCCGACCGCACGGGGGCGCGCAGCTACACGGCCGAGGAGGTGGTGTTCACCGACGCCGACAAGCAGCACGTGCTCCGCGTGGACGGAGCGGGATACGCCGACGACGCCGCGGGCACGTGGACCGGCCGGCCCGGCGCCCTGATCGAGACCGGAGCGGACATTTGCCGGGCGCTGCTCGTGCGCTGGCTGCGCAAGGACCCGGCGATCCTGGACGAGGTGTCGTTGCGCTTCGCGCGGGAGAAGGCCCCGCAGGCCCTCGCCCTGTACCTCAAGGCGCCCACGACGACCAAGGACGTTCTGGAGGCGCTGGAGGTGTCGACCGCGGCCGACATCGTGATCGACGGCGCCGGCCGCGTCTACTACCAGCTCGCCGTCGCCGCCGTGGGCGGGGTGGTGGACCTGTTCGACCGCGACTTCGTGGAGTGGGAGGTGGAGCGCAGCGCGGCCGACGTCTACGCGGCCGTGCAGGTCCTCTACGACGAGGACCCGACGACGGGGCGCTTCCGCATGCGGAGCGCGAGCGACGAGGCGGTGAGGCTGCGGTTCGGCCGGCAGGAGTTCCGCGAGTTCCGGACGTACCTGACGAGCGGGGACGACGCCCAGGCCGCGGCCGACCGGCTGGGCGAGCTGGCCCGGCAGCCCGCGCGCCGCGTCACCGCCGTCGTGAAAGGCAAGCTCGTGGACCACCGCGTCGGGCAGAAGGTGCGGGTGACGCGCAGGCGCTCCCTGGACCCTCTCGGCCGGCTCACCGGCCAGGTGTTCCGGATCCTCTCGCTGAAGCAGTCCCACCAGCAGGCGCGGACGCAGGTGGTGATGGCGGACGACGTCGCCTGGGCGGCGGCGTTCGTCGAGGAGTGAGTCGGCAGGCGCGCACGGGAGGCGCGCATCACGCATGGCATGGGATAGCGAGAAGCCGGAGACCTCCGGGTATCTGATCTCGGCGCAGATCCGGCAGAACTGGGTGGCGCTGGAGAAGACGCTCGGCGGGATGAACCTGCTCGCGGACCCGACGTTCCTGATCTGGAGCGCGGGCGACGCGTTGGCGCCTGACCACTGGAGGCTCTCCGGCGCCGGCGCCGGCGTCAGCCGGGCGGGTCTCGGCCTTGCCGACGCCACGCGCCGCGTGGGCCGCTTCTGCGCGCGTGTGGCAGCCGGTGGGGCCGAGGAGGCAGTGCTCAGACAGCATCTGCTCCCGCCCGCGGCCTGGGACAACTTCATGGAGGGTTTGGCCGTCAGCGTGGGGTGCTGGGTGCTGTGCCCCAGCACCAACACCGCCCGCATCGCGATCGACGACGGGACCGGCCGCTCGAACTCCGCGTTTCATCCGGGCGGGGGCGTGTGGCGCTGGCTCACGGTGTCGCGCATGGTGGGGCCTGGCGCGACCCAGCTCGCCGTGTCGGGTCGCCTCACCCCCACCGGCAGCGCCTATTTCAGCGGATGGACGTTCCTGATCGGCGAGGTGCCGCCGGCGAACTTCCAGCCGGCGCCGGTCGGGACCGGCTCCGTCGTCCAGATCGCGGCCGGAAGCCTCGTCGCCGTCTCCGCGCTGAACGGGATGCGATGGTCGCCGCGGCGGCCCACGCTGGTGCTGGAGACGAGGCTGCGCTGCGGCGGCGCGTCCGCGGGTCTGCCGATCGTCGTGGACGTGAACAAGAACGGGGCCTCCATGTACCTGAGCCGCCCGCAGGTGAACGCGGGAGCGCTCACCGGGGCCGCGATCCCGGACGGCACGTACGCGAGCCGCTGTCTTGGCCGCGGGGACGCCCTGAGCATCGACGTCGATCAGGTGGGAACGTTCGCGCCGGGCGCCGACTTGACCGTCGTCGTGGACGCGCTGCAGTACGCCCGGCCGCTCGAGTCCTTCCTCGGCGTCGCGGACGTGAACTGATGCAGTTGGTGCGGCTGTACCCGACCACGGCGGCGCTGGCGACAAACCTCGGCGCCTTCGGCGCCGCGACGACCCAGGACTGCATCGACGACCCGGCGGGGGCGCCGGACGACGAGGCGACGTTCGTGCGCAACCTGAGCGGCACCTCCCCCGCCGAGGGCCGGTGGGAGCACACGCCGATGCCGGCGGCGCAGGCGGTGGGGTCGGTGGTGGCGCGCTGGCGAGCGCGGCACAACCCCGCCTTCGAGGACAACGACCAGAGCCAGGCCCGCGCGTATGTGGAGGTGGCCGGCGTCCGCGCGCTGGGAACGCTCCGGGTCCTGCACGCTTGGACCGACTACGTGGACACGTGGACGGCGGACCCGAGGGGCGGACCGTGGACGTCGGCGGCGGTGAACGCGGCCCGCGTGGGCTGGCTCACCGAGAACAACGTCAGCCACGCGGAGATGCTCACCCAGCTCTACCTGGAGGTGCTCTACCTGCCTCCACCGGGGACGTTCCTGTTCCTCTTGAACTCCCTCGGCCCCCTGGTGGCGGCTTCCTTTCCGTCGATGCGCGGCGGCGGCTTCACGCGCTCGCGTCAAACGTCGTGCCAGCGCGCGGACGCGGCGCCGATCCAGCGTCGTTCTCGTGCTGCGTACGCGGCGCGTAGAGTGCGTGCGCCCCATTCCGTATTTCCCCACCCTCACCCCTTCACCATCCCTCGATCGTTCAACCGAGGACGATCTGGAGCGAATCCGTAGAACGCGCGTGCCGCCCGCGTAGACGGTGAAAGACGACCGCTCCACAGTCGCACCCTCCCAGGCCCGCCAGCGCGGTCCACGCGCCGTCGCGTGCGCGTGCGACCCATCTGTCCGCTGCTCTCTCATCTTATTCCCTCGCCCGCTGTTGGGCGGGCACAGAAGCGGCTCAATCAATGCAACAGAAAGCATTTTTTTTGAGCGAGGACGCTTTTTTGTGGACGTAGCGCGGTAGGTGCCTATATTCATATGGAAGTTATTGATTTTGCTGGACTTAAAAGAACGCATGAAAACGAGTCCGCGCATGAGCAAGACGAATCAGGACAGCAGCAGGCGGTTTGGCAGCGACCGAAACGAACGGGCCGCCCCGCTGGTGGTGCGACCGGCGAACGGCCATGGCGCTTACCAGTGGCGGGAGGTGGTTGTGGTGGAAGTCGGCGCGGTCGCACTCAACCCGGTTGCCGGCCGGCTCGGTGTGGAGCTGGACGTCGCGGCGCGCTGCGCCTCCGGCA
>Ga0075429_100004508_pt1 | contig 11984 bp, 11 predicted proteins | sample RhiMetdeltSRZDD3_FD_75295 | JGI IMG/M metagenome (GOLD analysis project Ga0075429, IMG submission 75295) | Populus rhizosphere microbial communities from Tennessee, USA - Rhizosphere MetaG P. deltoides SRZDD3 | ecosystem: Host-associated > Plants > Roots > Rhizosphere > Soil | place: USA...
GCTCTCGTCGCTTCCCTGGCCGCCGGCCTGCTGCTCGCTGCCGGCGGCGTGCGCGCCCAGGCGAAGGCGCCGGACGCGCTCATCAAGGAGGTCTCCACCGACGTGCTGGAGGCGGTCAAGGCGGACAAGTCCATCAAGGCCGGCGACCTGCAGAAGATCATCGCCCTGGTCGACCAGAAGGTGATGCCGCACGTGAACTTCCAGCGCATGACGGCCTCGGCCGTCGGCCGCTACTGGCGCCAGGCCACCCCCGAGCAGCAGAAGCGCCTGCAGGAGGAGTTCAAGATCCTGCTCGTGCGCACGTACTCCGGCGCGCTGGCCCAGGTGAAGGACCAGACGGCGGTGCAGATCAAGCCCATGCGCGGCAGCGCGAGCGACCCCGAGGTGGTGGTGAAGACCGAGATCCGCGGCGCGGGCGACCCGGTGCAGCTCGACTACCGCCTGGAGAAGGCCGGCGAGGGCTGGAAGATCTACGACGTGAACGTGCTCGGCGTGTGGCTGGTGGAGAACTACCGCAACAGCTTCGCGCAGGAGATCGGCGCCAACGGCATCGACGGCCTGATCGGCAAGCTCGCCGAGCGCAACAAGAGCGCGGCCGGCGGCGGCACGACGCGCAGCTGAGCCGCGAAACGGGACGCGACGATGCTGGTGCTGCCCGCCACGCTGACGATGGGCGAAGCGCGCACGGCGCTCGCGATGCTCGAGCAGGCGCTGCGCCGCGAGCCCGACGCCGACATCCAGCTCGACGCGTCGAGCCTGCAGCAGTTCGACACCGCCGCGCTCGCCGTGCTGCTCGAGTGCCAGCGCCTCGCCCACGTGTGGGGCAAGGCGCTGGCCATCCGCCACACGCCGCCGAAACTGGCGGCGCTGGCGAAGCTGTACGGGGTGGACGGGGTGATGCGGATGGACGCGGCAGCGTAGCGCCGCACGCGTCCGCCTCCAGAGGAAGGCAGGGCGCTATACCGGCGTCTGCGCGTAGCGCTTGGACCGCAGGTTGCGCTTGATCTCCTGCAGCACCGGACGCAGCTCCCCCGGCATCCGCAGCGCCACCGCCGTGGTCAGGATGTCGACCACCACCAGGTGCAGCAGGCGCGAGACCATCGGGCTGTAGCGGTCGAAGTCCTCCGGGTGGTCCACCGCCAGCAGGACCTGGTTGGCGCCCTGCGCCGTCTGCGCGAGCGGCGAGCCGCTCGCCGTGACGAGGATCGTCGTCGCGCCCTTGCGGCGCACGATCTCGGCGGTGTCCAGCAGGTCCCGGCTGCGGCCCGAGTTGCTGATGATCACCGCGCAGTCGCCCGGCTGCATCATGGTCGCGCTCATCACCTGCACGTGACCGTCGCTCACGGCGTTGCAGCGCACGCCGAGGCGGAAGAACTTGTGCTGCGCATCCTGCGCCACGATGCCCGAGTTGCCGACGCCGTAGAACTCGATGCGCCGGCCCGACTGGCCCGCCGCCACGAGCGCCGCGATGGCGCGCTCGAAGGCGTGGCTGGCCGCGTCGTTGCGGTACTTCAGCAGCGCCGACACGGCGTTGTCGACCACTTTCACGATCACGTCCGACGGCTTGTCGTCCTCGTCGACCGCGCGGTGCACGAACGGCACGCCTTCGTTGACGTTGCCGGCGAGCTTCAGCTTGAAGTCGGCCAGGCCGTCGTAGCCGACGCTGCGGCAGAAGCGCACGACCGTCGGCTTGCTCACGTGCGCGCGTTCGGCCAGCTCGCCGACCGGCAGGCTGGCGAAGGCGCGCGGGTCGGCGAGGACCAGCTTGGCGACGCGTTGCTCGGCGGGCGGCAGGGCCGGGATCGACGCTCTGATGCGGTCCAGCATGTCAGCGCGGTCGCCTCACTGTTCCTCGGCCCACACGAAGCCGTCGCGCGCCACCAGCGCGCTGGCGGCCGGCGGCCCCCACGAACCGGCGGCATACGCGCGCGGGCCGCCGCCCGCGCCGTTGTCGCGCGTCCACGCGTCGAGCACCGGCTCGACCCACCGCCAGGCCTGCTCCTGCTCGTCGCTGCGCACGAACAGGTTGAGCCGGCCGGCGAGCGCGTCGATCAGCAGCCGCTCGTAGGCGCCGACCCGGTTCTCGGCGAAGGCCTTGTCGAAGTCCAGGTCGAGGAACACCGGCGTGAGCGGCTCCTGCAGCCCGGCGCCCTTGGCCGCGAGCAGGTGCAGCTCCAGGCCGTCTTCCGGCTGCAGCTTGATGACCAGCTTGTTGGGCGCGTTGACGCCCGGGAAGATGCTGTGCGGCGTGGCGCGGAAGTTGACGACGATCTGCGCGTCGCGCGTGGCGAGGCGCTTGCCGGTGCGAAGGTAGAAGGGCACGCCGGCCCAGCGCCAGTTCTCCACCTCGGTGCGCAGCGCCACGAAGGTCTCGGTCTTGCTACCGGGCGGCACCTTGGGCTCGTCCAGGTAGCCGGGCACCGCCTGGCTGCCCGACATGCCGCGGCGGTACTGGCCGCGCACCACGTCGCGCGCCACGCTGTCCTCGGTGAAGGGCTTCAGCGAGCGCAGCACCTTGAGCTTCTCGTCGCGGATCGCGTCGGCGTCGTTGCGCGACGGCGGCTCCATCGCGATCATCGTGAGCAGCTGCAGCGCGTGGTTCTGGATCATGTCGCGCAGCGCGCCGGTGCGGTCGTAGAAGTCGCCGCGCGTGCCCACGCCCAGGTCCTCGGCGAGCGTGATCTGGATGTTGGCGATGCTCTCGCGCCGCCACAGCGGCTCGAACAGCGCGTTGCCGAAGCGCAGCGCCATGAGGTTCTGCACCGAGGGCTTGCCGAGGTAGTGGTCGATGCGGAACGCCTGCGTCTCGGCGAACACCGAGCGCACCACCCGGTTGATCTCCTGCGCGCTTTGCAGGTCATGGCCCAGCGGCTTCTCGAGCACCACCCGCACGTGCGGCTGGTTGAGCCCCGCGGCGCCGAGCTGCTCGCACACGACGGTGAACAGGTGCGGGCTGGTGGCCAGGTACAGCACCACCGGGTCGGAGGCGCGCTCGGCGAGCCAGTCGCGCAGGTGGCGGTAATGGTCCGGCTGCGACAGGTCCATGCGGCGGTAGTGCACCAGCCGCGCGAAGCGCTCGAACTCCTCGTCGGTCGGCCGCTTGGCGTAGACCACGTCCTGGAAGCGCTCCTTGAGCCAGGCGCGGTAGCGCTCGTCGTTCAACTCGTCGCGCGCGACGGCCAGGATGCGGCCGTCGGGGGGCAGCTTGCCGTGACGGAACGCCTGGAACAGCGCAGGCATCAGCTTGCGCCAGGTGAGATCGCCGGTACCACCGAAGAAGACGAGGTCGAAAGCCATGTGGTGTAATAAAGTTACCTGGAAAATGATGCCTTGGTTTCTTCCGCCGGTCAATGGCGCGTACGCGCCGCAGGGTCGCACGCGATGCGAACCCCTGCCTCGCTCGCGGCCACCGGCGGGACCGCCGCGGGGTGGCACCCCGGCGACGGATGGCGCCCCGCCGCCCGGCGCCGCCGACCGATTCCGGTCTAATAGGCGCTCGCGCCCGGATTGCCGTCCATGAACCAACTCGACCAGCTGAAGCAGTTCACCACCGTCGTCGCGGACACCGGGAGCTTCAGGCAGCTCGCCCGCTTCACCCCGCGCGACGCCACGACGAACCCCTCGCTCATCCTGAAGGCGGTGCAGCAGCCGGAGTACGCGCCGCTGCTCGCCGAGACGGTGCGGCAGTTCCGGGGGTGGCCGCACGAGGAGGTGGTCGACCAGGTGCTCGTGCGCTTCGGCCTCGAGACCCTGAAGATCGTGCCGGGCCGCGTCTCCACCGAGGTGGACGCCCGCCTGTCGTTCGATTGCGCGGCGACGGTGGCGCGCGCGCACCGCATCGTGTCGCTGTACGAGGCGGCGGGCATCCCGCGCGAGCGCGTGCTGATCAAGGTGGCCGCCACGTGGGAAGGCATCCAGGCGGCGCGCATCCTCGAGCACGAGGGCATCCACTGCAACCTCACGCTGCTGTTCTCGTTCTGCCAGGCGGTGGCGTGCGGCGAGGCCGGCGTCACGCTCATCTCGCCGTTCGTGGGCCGCATCCTCGACTGGCACAGGAAGGCGGCCGGCGCCGCGTGGGACGAGGCGGCGAACGCCGGACCGAACGACCCCGGGGTGAAGTCGGTGGCGCAGATCTACGCGTACTACAAGAAGTTCGGCATCGAGACCGAGGTGATGGGCGCGAGCTTCCGCAACGTCGGGCAGATCCTGGCGCTCGCGGGCTGCGACCTGCTCACCATCAGCCCGGAACTGCTCGCGCAGCTCCAGGCGAGCGACGCGCCGGTGCAGCGCGCGCTGGACCCGGCCACCGCCCGCACCTCCTGCGTGCACGCTTGCACGTACAACGAGGCGAGCTTGCGCTACGCACTCAACGACGACCCGATGGCGAGCGAGAAGCTCGCCGAGGGCATCCGCGCCTTCGCCGCCGATGCGGCGAAGCTCGACCAGATGATCGCGAGCCTGTGATGACCCATCCCCGCTGTGACCGCACCGAAGCCTGGGCCGCGCTGCAGGGCCACTACGAGGCGCACGGCCGCGACTTCGACCTGCGCGAGGCCTTCGCGCGCGACCCCCATCGCTTCGAGAGCTTCGCCGTCGAGGCGCCGCACGTCTTCGCGGACCTGTCGAAGAACCTGGTCGACACCGCGACGCTGCACTTCCTCGCGGACCTGGCCGGCGAGTGCGGCCTGCAGGCGCGGCGCGACGCGATGCTGCGCGGCGACCCGGTCAACACCACCGAGGGCCGCGCCGTGCTGCACACCGCGCTGCGCGCGCCGCGCGGGCAGGGGCCGTTCAGCGCCGAGGTGCACGGCGTGCTCGACGCGATGCTCGCCTACGTGGAGACCGTTCGCGACACCCGCGCGAGCGGCATCCGCCACGTGGTCAACATCGGCATCGGCGGCAGCGACCTGGGGCCGCAGATGGCGGTGCCGGCGCTCGACCCCTTCGTCCACCCCGGGCTCGCGTTCCACTTCGTGAGCAACGTCGACGGGCACGACATCGCGCCGGTGCTGCGCGCGCTGAAGCCCGCGGAGACGCTGTTCATCGTCGCGAGCAAGACCTTCACCACGCAGGAGACGATGACCAACGCGCACGCCGCCCGGTCCTGGTTCCTGGCCAACGGCGGCACGGACATCGGCAAGCACTTCGTCGCCACCACGACCAACGTGCAGGCCGCCGCGGCGTTCGGCATCACCACCACCTTCGGCTTCTGGGACTGGGTGGGCGGGCGCTATTCGCTGTGGTCGGCGATCGGCCTGCCGATCGCGCTGGCCATCGGCGCCGAGCACTTCCGCGCCCTGCTGGGCGGCGCGCACGCGATGGACCGCCACTTCGCCGAGGCGCCGCTGCCGCGCAACCTGCCGGTGCTGCTGGGCCTGGTGGACGTGTGGTACCGCAACTTCCACCGCTTCACGAGCCGCAGCGTGGCGCCGTACCACCAGGGCCTGAAGCGGCTGCCGGCGTACCTGCAGCAGCTCGATATGGAAAGCAACGGCAAGAGCGTGGACCTGGACGGCGAGCCGCTGCCGTACGCGACGAGCGCGGTGGTGTGGGGCGAGCCCGGCACCAACGGCCAGCACGCCTATTTCCAGATGCTGCACCAGGGCAGCGACGTCATCCCGGTGGAGTTCATCCTGGTGAAGCGGCCGACGCACGCCCTCGGCGATTCGCACGCCAAGCTGCTGGCCAACGGCCTGGCGCAGGCGCAGGCGCTGATGCTCGGCAAGACCACGGCGCAGGCGCTCGGCGAGCAGGCGCCCACGGCGTCGCGCGCGCTCGACCCGGCGGTGGTCGCCCGCCACCGCACCTTCCCCGGCAACCGGCCGAGCACCACGCTGGTCCTCGACCAGCTCACGCCGGAGAGCCTCGGCGCGCTCGTCGCGTTGTACGAGCACCGTGTCTTCACCACCGGCGCGCTGTGGGGCATCAACAGCTTCGACCAGTGGGGCGTGGAGCTCGGCAAGGCGCTCTGCAACGACTTGCTGCCGCGGCTCGCGCGCGGCGACGCCACCGGGCTGGACGGGTCCACCGCCGGGCTGCTGCGCCGCCTGACGGGATGAACCTCGTCTTCGATTTCGGCGGCGTGGTGTTCCGCTGGCAGCCGCACGCGTTCATGCCGCGCCTGCTGCCGCACCGCGCCACGGGCGAGGCGGCCACCGCCGCGCTGGTGCTCGACTTCTTCCAGGGCTACAGCGGCGACTGGGGCGACTTCGACCGCGGCATCGTGGACGAAGCGCGGCTCGCGCAGCGCATCGCGTGGCGCACCGGGCTCTCGCTCGACGAGGTGCGCACCGTCATCGAGGCGGTGCCCTCCGAACTGCAGCCGATGCCGCACACCGTGCGCCTGCTGGAGCGGCTGCGCGAACGCGGCCACCGCCTGTTCTTCCTGTCCAACATGCCGGCCCCGTACGCGGCGCACCTGCGCGCGGCGCACGACTTCCTGCGCTGGTTCGACGACGGCGTGTTCTCCTCGCAGGTGCACCTGGTGAAGCCCGAGCCGGCGATCTTCCACGAGGCGCGGCGGCGCTTCGGGGCGCCAGCGCAGGAGCTGCTGTTCGTCGACGACCATGCCCTCAACGTGACGGCGGCGCGCGCCGCGGGGTGGCAGGCGATGCTCTTCCTGAGCGCGCCGCAGTGCGAGGCGGAGTTCGCGGAGAAGGGCTTGCTCTAGCCCGGGACTCGGCCTGGCCGCGCAGGTCCCCGGCGCCTTACCGGCGCTCGAGCCCGCGCACCGCCTGCGCCGCCGCTTCCACCGCCTGCTCCAGCACCTGCGCCTGCCACGCCTCGTCGGCGGGATGGAACGCCTCGCGCAGCCGCTGCTTGATCTGCGCGCGCATCTCGGGCGGCGCCTCCGGATGCAGCTCCAGCCACTGGTCGGCGCGCAGCGCGTCGATCACCTCGAGGATCGGCACGGTGCCGAACTCCAGCGTGATGCCGGTGAACTCGGCCTGGGGGCATTCCTCGTAGGCGGCGAAGGCCATCGTGCCGGTGAGCATGGACGAGCTGGACGTGCCTTCGTGCACCGAGGTGACCGACGGCCCCCACCAGGCGCGCGCTCGGGCGAGCGCCTCGGGGTCGTCGCGGCCGGCGAAGATGGGCTCGCCGAGGCCGCGGGGCCCGAGCCCGGTGTGCAGGTCGACCCACGCCAGCCGCTCGCACCGGCGCCCGTGGTCCTGCAGCACATGGCGCAGCGCCTGGTTGCTCCACGTGGGGTTGCGCCCGCCGTAGAACAGGCCTTCGGGATGGTCGTACTGCCCGGCCGAGGTGGCGGCCTGCAGCGCCTGCAGGCCGCGCTGCGCGATGAGCTGCGTCACGCGCTCGTTCATCGCCTGCGGCGGCGGCCAGGTGGCCGGGGTGAGCAGCCCGGCGATCTCGTCGTATGCGGGATTCGCCGGCAGCGGCCGCGCGAAGTCGCAGAAGTTGCGGTTCAGGTCGACGTTCTCCTGCGTGACGCGGCGGATCCACGAGAAGCCGTACGGGTTCAGCGCGTGGATGTGCAGCACCGCAACCCCGGCGTCCAGCGCCGCCTGCCGCCAGGCCTCGTCCTGCAGCAGCGCATGCTGCACGCCCGAGCCGCAGAAGCCCTCGACGCCGTGGCAGCCGCTGCTCACGATCAGCAGCCGCCGCGCGTCGCGCGCGCCGTCGAGCGCGACGTCCATCGCGAGCGTCTCGCCGTCGCGCCCGCGCAGCGGATGCACGTGCGGCTCGACGTCGAGCCCGGCCGCCTCGGCCGCCGCCAGGAACTTCGCGCGCGCCTCGGCATAGCTGCCGGCGAAGTGCGACGCTGCGTGCGCCATGGTGGACGCCCCGTGCCGCGCCGCTCAGCGCGGCTCGCCCAGCCACTGCTCGGCGAGCCGCACCCAGGCGGTGGCGCCGAGCGGGATCAGCTCGTCGTTGAAGTCGTAGCTCGGGTTGTGCAGCATGCACGGCCCCATGCCGTGCCCGCTCACGCGATGCCGGCCGTCGCCGTTGCCGATGAGGAAGTAGCAGCCCGGCTTCTCCTGCAGGAAGAAGCTGAAGTCCTCGGCGCCCATCGTGGGCTCGAACTCCAGCACGTTCTCCGGACCCGCCACGTCGCCCAGCACGCGGCGCACGAACGCCGTCTCGTCGGGGTGGTTGATCGTGGGCGGGTAGTTGCGCCTAAACTCGAAGGTGCAGGCGGCCCCGAAGGCCGCGCAGGTGTGCTCGGCGATCTCCTTCATGCGCCGCTCGATCAGGTCCAGCACCTCCAGCGTGAAGGTGCGCACCGTGCCCTGCATGACGCACGACTCGGGCGCCACGTTGGTCGCCTCGCCGGCGTGGATCATGGTCACCGAGATGACGCCGGCGTCGATGGGCCGCTTGTTGCGCGTGAGGATGGTCTGGAACGCCTGCACGATCTGGCAGGCCACCGGCACCGGGTCGATGCCGTTGTGCGGCATGGCGGCGTGCGCGCCCTTGCCGGCGATGGTCACCTTGAACTCGTTGCTCGATGCGAAGCTCGGCCCGCTCTTGATCGCGAACTGCCCGACCGACATGCCGGGCCAGTTGTGCGCGCCGAAGATGGCCTCCATCGGGAACTTCTCGAACAGGCCGTCGCGCATCATCTCGCGCGCGCCGCCGCCGCCTTCCTCGGCCGGCTGGAACACGAGGTAGACCGTGCCGTCGAAGTTCCGGTGCTTCGCGAAGTGCTTGGCCGCGCCGAGCAGCATCGCGGTGTGGCCGTCGTGGCCGCACGCGTGCATCTTGCCGGCGTAGGTGCTGGCGTGGGCGAAGGTGTTGTGCTCGGTCATGGGCAGCGCGTCGATGTCGGCGCGCAGGCCCACGGCGCGCGCGCTGCTGCCGTTCTTCACGATGCCGACCACGCCCGTCTTGCCGAGGCCGCGGTGCACGGGGATGCCCCACGCCTCCAGCTGGCGCGCGATGAGGTCGGACGTGCGCTGCTCCTCGAAGCACAGTTCCGGGTGGGCATGGATGTCGCGCCGCACGGCGGCGATGCCGGCCGCGTCGGCGAGGATGGATTCGATCAGGCGCATGGATGGCTCCGCCCCGCGGCGCCGGGCGGCACGGGGCACTACGTTGGAGCGGCCCAGTTTACCCGCGGGGCTGCGGCGTCACGCCAGCCAGGGTTGTGCCTGCAGGTGGCGCGCCTCGAAGCGGCGGATGTCCTCGGCATGGCCGAGCGTGAGGCCCACGGCGTCGAGGCCTTCGAGCAGCATGCGGCGGCGCAGCGGGTCGAACTCGAAGCGCACCGCGCGGCCGTCGCCGTGGCTGGTGACCGACTGCGACTGAAGGTCCACCGTCATGCCGCAGCGCCCGGGGTCGGCGGCGAGCGCCATGAGGCGCGCCACCTCGCCGGCGGGCAGCACGATGGCGGGCACCCCGTTGCGCGCGCAGTTGTCGGCGAAGATGCCGCCGAAGCCGGTGCCGATGACGCAGCGCAGCCCGAGCTGTCGCAGCCCCCACACCGCGTGCTCGCGGCTCGAGCCGCAGCCGAAGTTGGGCCCGGTCACGAGCACGCCGGCGCGGTCCCACGGCGCGCGGTTCAGCACGAACTCGGGGCGCGGACGGCCCGGCGCGGCGAAGCGCATGTCGTGCAGGAACCCCGCGCCCAGCCCCTCGCGGTCGACGCCGCGCAGGAACTGCTTCGGCATGATCTGGTCGGTGTCGACGTTGGCCTGCGGTAGGGCCGCGGCCACGCCGGTGAACGAGCGGAACGGTTCCATGGAAGTCCTCAGCGGGCGAGCAGGTGGCGCACGTCGGTGATCGCGCCGCGCACGGCCGCGGCGGCCACCATGGCGGGACTCATCAGGTGCGTGCGGGCGCCGGGCCCCTGCCGGCCCTCGAAGTTGCGGTTGGTGCTGGACGCGCAGCGGTCGCCCGGATCCAGGTGGTCGTCGTTCATCGCCACGCACATCGAGCAGCCGGCCTGGCGCCACTCGAAGCCCGCGTCGCGGAACACCTGGCCGATGCCCTCGGCCTCCGCCTGCGCGCGCACGCGGGTGGAGCCGGGCACGACCAGCGCGCGCACGCCGGGCGCGACGCGGCGCCCGCGCAGCACGCGCGCGGCGTCGCGCAGGTCGTCGAGCCGGCCGTTGGTGCACGAGCCGATGAAGGCGTGGGTCACCGGCAGGCCCTCGAGCGGCTGGCCCGGCGCGAGGCCCATGTACTCGAGCGCGCGCGCCATGTCGCGCCGGCGCGCGGCATCGCGCTCGGCGGCCGGGTCCGGGACGGCGCCGTCCACCGGGACGCCCTGGTCGGGGCTCGTGCCCCAGGTGACCATGGGCACGATCGACGACGCGTCGAGCGCCACCTCGGCGTCGAAGGCCGCGCCGTCGTCGCTGCGCAGGCCGCGCCATGCCGCGAGCGCCGCGTCCCACAGCGCGCCTGCGGGAACGCGCGGGCGGCCGTGCAGGTACTGGAACAGCGTGTCGTCGGGCGCGACGATGGCGCCGCGCGCTGCCGCCTCGACGCTCATGTTGCACAGCGTGAGGCGCGCCTCCACGCCGAGCGCCGTGATCGCCGCGCCCGTGAACTCGACGACGTGGCCGCTCGCGCCGTCCGCGCCGATGCGGCCGATGAGCGCAAGCACCAGGTCCTTGGCGGTGACGCCGAAGCCGAGCCGCGCGCGCACGTCGACGCGCATCGTGCGCATCGGGCGGTACACCAGGGTCTGCGTGGCGAGCAGGTGCTCGATCTCGCTGCTGCCGATGCCGAAGCCGAGCGCGCCCATGGCGCCGTGCGTGGTGGTGTGGCTGTCGCCGGCGGCGATCACCATGCCGGGCAGCACCAGGCCCTGCTCGCTGGCGACCACGTGCTCGATGCCCTGGCGCGCGTCGAGCATGTCGTACAGCTCGATGCCGTGGCGCGCGCAGTTGTCGGCCAGCGTGCGCACCTGCCGCGCGCGGCCGGCGTCGGCGATCGCCATGGTGCGCGCGCTGCGCTCCGGGGTGGTGGGGTTGACGTGGTCCACCACGGCGATGGAAGCCTGCGGCCGCCACACGGCGCGGCCGGCCGCGTGCAGGGCGGCGAAGGCCTGGGGACTCGTGTACTCGTTCAGCACCTGGCGGTCGACGTACAGCAGCACCTGGCCGCCGGGGTCCCCGGGCGCGCCGAGCGGGCGCACGACGTGCGCATCCAGGATGCGCCGGTACAGCGTGCGCGGCGTCATCGCGGGCGCCCCGCGGCGGCGTAGGCCGCGGTGGCGGCAAGCGCGTCCGCGACCGGGATGTCCGCCTCGGTGATGCCGGCGGGCAGCACGATCACGCCGTCGTCGTCGGCCACCAGCCGGTGGCCCGGCGTGAAGGTGATCCCGCCGAACGACACCGGCACGTCGACCTCGCCGGCGCCGGTGCGCCCGCCGCGCCGCGGCACGGTGCCAAGCGCCTTCACGCCGATGTCCATCGCGTCGATCTCCACGCTGTCGCGGATCGCGCCGTGCACCACCACCCCGGCCCAGCCGTTGCGCACCGCCACCTCGGCCATCACGTCGCCGAACAGGGCGCGCGCCAGCGAGCCGCCGCCGTCGATCACCAGCACCTGCCCGTGCCCGGGGCGGCCGACCGCGTCGCGCATCAGCGCGATGTCCTCGTGGCAGCGCACGGTGCGGATGGCGCCGGCGAAGGCGCGCCGGCGGCCGAAGCCGCGCAGCGGCAGCGCGCAGGCCTGCGCGTCGGCGCAGGCGTCGCAGAGGTCCGAGGTCTTCGGCGTCATCGCAGGCATCACTCCGTCGTGACCTTGGCTTCCTTCACGAGGCGGCCCCACGACGCGACGTCGCCGGGCAGGAAGGCGACGAACTGCTCGGCCGGCCCGGCCACGATCTCGCCGCCCTGGGAGGCGATCTTCTCGGCCACGTCGGGCTGCCTGAGGATGGCCTGCACCTCGGCGTTGAGCTTCTGCGTGATGTCCTTCGGCAGGCCGGCCGGGCCGAGCAGCGCGAACCACTGCAGCATCTCCGCGTTGCGCACGCCGGCCTCGGCCATCGTCGGCACGTCGGGCATGAGCGG
>Ga0075429_100004510_pt1 | contig 11981 bp, 10 predicted proteins | sample RhiMetdeltSRZDD3_FD_75295 | JGI IMG/M metagenome (GOLD analysis project Ga0075429, IMG submission 75295) | Populus rhizosphere microbial communities from Tennessee, USA - Rhizosphere MetaG P. deltoides SRZDD3 | ecosystem: Host-associated > Plants > Roots > Rhizosphere > Soil | place: USA...
TACGTGTGGCGGTACAACCACCGCCGCGACGGCCGGGCGATGTTCGAGACGCTGCTGCTGCGGGCTGCTGCCTGAGCGCGTTCGGCTGGACGCCGAACGCTATGGGTGCAGCGGCTAACCGACCTCTTCGGCGACTGCCATCGCGCCGTCGCGTTTGCCGTCCGTCAGAAACTCCTCGACCTCGCGAAGCCGGTCCTCGGAGATTCCCGACAGGTAGCGCGTAGCGAGGAGTGCGAGCGTGCGCAGCGGCACGTTGTCCTCGCCGGTATCTACGACTCGTCGAGCAAAGTCGATATGCGCATCCGACGAGGTGCCCGGAACCCCGACCGTCACAGCTCGTACCGAGTCGTGCGTGGTTCCGGAACCTGTGAAGCGCTCGACATCGGCGCTGTCGGCGCGAAGCCGATGCCCTTCCCGTCGTCGGATCTGCACCTCGTTCTCTGGTGTCAGTACCTCGACCTGGGTGACGTTGTGGTCCGACAGCTTTGGTCGAAGCTCACTCCACCGGGGGCGTCTACCGTCGTGGGACCAATTGTTGAAGTGCCGCCGGTCGTCTGTGAAGGAGATCGCGAGGTCCCCGACATCGAGGCTGAGCATCCCCTGGTCGATCTGCCAGGACAGCTCGTGCACCAGTGGGACAGCCGGTCGTTGCCGAGCGCCAGCTCCTCGGGCGGTCCATCCTGCGAGATTTGCGCGGACCAGGGCATTCAGGTTGTTTCCCCCGGGGGCGGACCCGAGGAGATCGCCGAGCCGATGTGCCGACAAGTGCATGCCGAGCTGACGCCAATAGTCCTCGTCGGTGATTGGCGGGGCTCCCAGGACGTATCGCAGGAGGTTCCGCAGCTCGTCGTCGTCGAAGCTTCCCAGACCGAAGCCCCGCCTACGGAGGTCCGACGGACGTCCACCCGAACCGAGCCAGAAGAACCAAAACTGACGCTCAAGTCGCTCTCGATAGTCGTCAGGAAGGAACTGCTCGACCGCTCCGAGTGCCCGCTCGACTTTGTCCGGCTCCGTTCCCGAAAACAAGGCCGGAAGCCCGGCTGTGAGTGCGTCGCCGACTTCGGCACCACTCTGTCGATCCACGAGGCCCTTCCCGCCCTGGACAAGTGCGCTGGTGGCGAGCGTGTGGTCTGAAGTCTCGGGCGCGTGTTCATCGAGCGCGTCAAGTGCCTCGGTCAACGTGACGAGGCAGCGCTCTGCGGGATCGGCATCTTGAAGTCGGTATCGGAATGGCCCCTCCTCATCCTGCGGTCGCAGCCCGAGAAAGAGCGGGGCGCCGTCGCGAAGATGCCGGATGTCCTCAGCGAAGGCGTCGTGGGTCACCTCGAAGCGGAAGTAGACATGCCGACTGCGGGCGCAGTCGTCCTCGTCGTCGGGCCATTCGAGAACCAAGTCCGGCGCGTAGGAGTGGTTGAAGTATTCGGTGTACCGGACGCTGACGGTGGGGTCGAGGCGACGAACACCTCCGATGACCGCGTTCCGAACGCCTTCGACAGCAACGTCCCAGTCGGACTGGGCGAGGGCACTTTGGATCGTCTGAGTCAGCTCGGTCACGACAACTCCATCGTAGTGAGCTTCCGGACCTCTCCAAGGAAGGCTCGACTCATCTCCATCTCGGATTGGCGTCGGTTGGCTACGAGCAGCCAAAGCCGCGCCGAAAGGGTCTGGGCGACCTCCGGTCGAAACGCTTCGCCGCCGAGCAGATGAGAAAATCTCGCGCACGCGTCCCGAATCTCATTTGGCTCGTGCAGGTGCAGAAATCTTCTCTGCGAGAACGGGTGCCAGGTGACCCACATGAACTCCGTTCCGGGGTCGAGGTCGGCCGTTATGTTCCGACAGGTGGTGCTGTAGGAAACAGCCAGGAACTCCTGATACAGGGCGTACTGGCCCGACGCGCTCCGGTAGTTCTTGACCTCAGCGTAGAAGTGCCTGAGCGCCTGCCCGTCGGAATCAACCAGATGTCCGGCGAGGTCGTATGAGCGAGCTCTGCCGTCGAGCAGTTGAACGGATGTCTGCTGGAATGCCCCGTACACATCCCACAGCACCGAGAAACGGGTCGTGCTCTCCAGCCACCGCTTGACGGCCATGACCCCCTGACGGCCCGCCTCGTGCTGTTGCTCGCCCGCAACCACGCGAGCAAACTACAAAGTTGACCAGCGGTGCGCGTCGCTTCGTGAAGGCTCGCGCCTCTATTGCTCGGCGAGCCGGGCGTCGAAGACGCGCCCGAACTCCTCCATCGGCACGTCGAGCGCGTGCAGCACGGCGGCGACACCCTCAAACGAGGATCCGCGTCGGCCGCCCTCCAGCTCAGCAACGAAGTTCCGCGAGCGACCGGCAAGGTCGGCGAGCTGCTCTTGTGTGAGGCGCCGGCGGGCGCGCAACTCGCGGATGGTGTTGGCGAGCGCGCGGCGGTCACGGACGAGCGGCGGGGTGGCTCTGCGGCTCACGGCAGGAAGCCTGCTGCGCTTCCCGCTTGACAGCCATACCGGCGATTAGGAAGTATGCCCAAAGCGCAGGGCATATGGACCATGCCGACGTGCAAAGCAGGGGTCTGAAGCCACGCGCGAGGGGCAAGTGCGCCGGTCCCCCACAACGCGCTTGCCCTGACGGCGACAGACAGGCGGCCCTTCCACCCCCCATTGAGCGAAGGGCCGCCTGTCCCCGCCCCTCATTCCATGTCGAGCAGGCGCGCCTCGAACGTCGCGACCAGCTCCGCGAGCGGCACATTCAGCCCGCGCGCAACGAGGATGAGCGCCTCGAACGTCGTCGCACGCCGCGCCTGCTCAAGCTCCCCGATGTAGTTGCGCGACACTCCGGCCGCGTGCGCAAGCTCCTCCTGCGTCATCCGACGACGGGCACGCAGCTCGCCCACAGCGAGCGCCAAGGCGCGACGCTCGCGCGGCAGGGGATCAACCACGCCCGGGAGCCTCACGAAGGCTCACACGCCATTCCAGACGTGTGCTTGGGCATCATGCCCAAGACGCAGGTCATCGCCACCCGAATCGGGGTTCAGAAGCCTGAGAACACCAGGGCCAGAAGGCCCTACGCGCGACAGCGCGAGCGCCGCTGACGCGTCAGCTCGATCTCTCGCGCTTCGGTCTCGGCGGCGGAACCGGCGGCGCGACCTTGCGCAGATCGCCGAAGACGTCTCTCCGACGAGGGACCGGAATCTCGACGCCTCTGGGCGTTCTCTGTTTAGGCTCGGGCTGGCCCTCGGCCATCGTCCCCCAAAGGGTAGCCCGTGTCACGACACCCCCTTACCGCTGTCCACTTGAAGCTGTCGCGCGCGCGGGAGCACATCAAGACGCTCGATCACGAGCTGCGTTCGTTCTTCGACGTGGACGCGTACCCGCTGGAGCGTCGCTTCGATGAAGACACCGGGTGGCACAGCTACCACCTCCGTCTTCTCGCGAAGGACCCGCCGGAGAAGTTCGCCGTGGTCGCCGGAGAGATCGTCGGCCACCTGCGCTCGTCTCTCGACCTGCTCGTCTACCAGCTCGCCATCCTCGGCGGCGGCAGACCCGGCAGAACCCGAACCCAGTTCCCGATCTTCACCGACCACGTCGAGTACACGAAGACGAACAGACGTGGCGGTAGCCACCGAACCCGGATGCTCAGAGGCGTCAGCGCAAGACACCAGGCAATCATCGACGGCTACCAGCCGTACCAACGGGTCCACCCCGACCGCGACCCACTCGCAGTTCTCAAGGCGTTCCGCGATGCCTACGAACACCGCGATGTCGCGCCCGCTGTCCTCGTCGTGGAACGGCCCAGCGCAACCTTCAAAGAGCGCATTCAGGGCACCGTTCGAGGCGCGGACTTCCGGCAAGCGCCCGTGCGTGCCCCACTCGCCGACGACGCAGAGATCCTGGGCTTCAAGCTCCGACCCGACCCGAAGGCGAAAGTGGACGTGGAAATCGAGACCACGTTCGACATCGGCTTCGAACCGACCCACACCACCATGAGCGACCTCGACGACATCCGCCTGTACGTAGAGCGGATCGTCGGACGGTTCGAACCAGACTTCCCCTGAATGGGGACCATCCGCCCAGGTGCGATGCGCCTTAGGCAAGGCCTACCCCGCGTACCTGCGCCGAGGGGATAGTCGCCCCATCTGGTCACGTGTCAAGCGCGAGGCGTTTGCCGGCTGGCGTTGCCCAGGGGTTGGGCGGCAGGTCCAAGCGCAAAAGACGGAGGGCCCATCCGCTGGACGAGCCCTCCGCTGTGCTTCAGAGGTTGATGCCTATATTAGGCTGAGGCTAATCCGCGTCGAAGTGCCTAGTAGTGTGATGTGGCCCGACCTTTCAAACGTGCCTTCCCTCGGGCAGCCAAAACCAGCTAGCTGAATTGCAAGCGGAATTGGTGCGGTCGGATCGGGTTCGAGTGAGGTGACCGCGCCGCCAGCTTCGCGTATGAGATCGCCAACCGCCGGCCTCGCCGCCGTGGAGCGGTATAGGCACCCAATCCCCAACACCGAAATTAGGAACGACGCATCAATAAGGTGTACGCGTATTCTCTGTATGTTAGGTAGAGCTCCTATGAAGCCTGAGTACCGGATATGCCAAGGCAAATTTAGGCCGGTGCTAGTCGACAGCGTACACCTCTGAATGAATACCCTTGTGACATAACCGAGTAGGGTACCGAGAACCTTCGCTATGGTCCTTGAGTGGAAGCTGCCTTCGAGTGTGACATGGCAGTCGTTTTCAAATTCGCCAGCCGTGAGGTGCAGCGGTGACCAGGTAATTCTGAAGTTCTGGTTGCTGATCGAGAAGTTCCTGGCCGCGGCGGTGCCGACGGCCACCGACAAGATGAGCGCTGCAGAAAGACCGATGGTCAGCGCCCTCATATATCTAGCCATTAATCGCATAATCCTTTGTTTATATGTCGTATACGTGTACTAGCGTGATTCGTAGCTCGTGGTCTGGGCTCGTCAAACCACTGAGCGCAGCTCGACGCGCGAGCTGATGCAGCTGTTTGCGCCGGTATCCCCCTTTCTCTTGCGTGCCTTGCTGCGACCCCATCGGGGCCGTGAGTGGCATGGGTCGGACTTCTCGGCAACGGAGCCCATCGTGCCGTTTCCGAATCCCAAGTCGGGAACCTAGCAGACCAGAATCCGGTGCGTCAAGCCGATTGCGGTTCTGAGTTGCAAGAGACGCTCAAGGCTCCTAGGATACTCCACTGACGCACAGAAAAGAGGAGAAACATCGTGCTGTGTTGGAGAAAATCGCGGATCTGGTTGTGCTCGACGATCGCCTTTGCAGCTCTCGTCGCCGGTGCGGGTCCAGTCGGGGCGCTTTCATTGCCCGACAACCGGAGTTACGAGCTGGTGTCGCCACCGGACAAGAACGGCGGAGACGTGTTGGCGGTCACCGCTCGCACTCGCGCCGCGTCCGATGGGAATGCACTCGGGTTTGCGTCCTTGGCCGGGTTCTCCGACGTCGAAGGCACGGGCGTTGACGTCGATTACATGAGCGTGCGGACCGGCATGCTTGGCACCGCCGGTTGGTCAACTCATGCGATCACGCCCCAGCAGGGTCCTCAGTCTTTCATCGGAATCGCGCTCGGAAACCTTCAGCCCTTGTATCTGGGCGACTATTCGGCCGATCTCTCTCAGGGCGTTCTTCGGACATGGGGAACGGTAACCGACGCGCCGAATGTCGAGGACGTCCCCAACCTCTATCTGCGAACCGATCTTCGCGTTCCGGGTGGCGGAAGCTACGAACTTGTATCGAATTCGGACACGGTCCAACCGCTGCAGCCGCTGTTCCAGGGATTGCGGCCAGTCTTTGCCGGTGCATCCTCGGATTTCACTCACGTAATCTTCGAGAGCATCTTGAACCTCACGGCTGGGGCCGCCGGTTCGCAGCCGAAGTTGTACGAATGGGCAAACGGGAGTGCTCGTCTGGTCGGCATCCTGCCCGATGGGACTGTGCCTACGCGGTCGGTCGCAGGTCTCGGTGCAAGTCAGCGATACACGGAGCGGGCCATCTCGGCGGATGGGTCACGGATTTTCTTCTCGGTCCCGAGCACGGGACAAGTCTATGCACGAATCAATGGGTCCGTTTCGGTGCAACTGAGTACTTCGGAGCAAACGAGCCCAGAGAGTCCGGGGGGCGCATCGTTCGGGAGTGCCAGTGCGGATGGGAGGCGAGTCTTCTTCGTGACGAGCGAGGGCTTGGTCGACACGGATACCAATGGCACTACGGACATCTATATGTGGGAACAGGGCGATCATGACGAGGCGCAACAACTCACCGTCGATGCTGCCGACGGGACGTTCACGCTGGGTGTGTATGGCCAAACGACCGGATCGGTCGCCTTCGATGCGCCGGCGGACGGTGTAAGAGCAGCGCTCGCCGCGTTGCCAGGGGTCGGTGGCCCGGGGAATGTGGACGTGAGCGGGAACCCTGGTGGGAGCGGACCGCATGCTTATCAGGTCAGATTCACGGGCGCCCTCAGCGGCGTCAACGTCCCGCAGTTGACGACCGATGCAAGCGGCCTGACCGGTGGCGCAGTGAGCGCTACCGTCGATACCACAGACCCAGTAACGAACCTGACCTTGCTTTCGAGAAACGCAGCTGCGTCGGACAATTCTGGCGGGTTGAATGTCATCGGCGCTAGCGTAGATGGTGACTACGTCTACTTCACAGCTCTGGGACAGCTTCTCAATGACGAGCCGGCGTTCGGGACCGGTGCGGGGGTGTATGTATGGCACGAAGGGGCGTTGGCGTATATCGGTTGGTTGACGGTACCGAGCGACGCCGTGCTGAATACCCCGGCTACTCCATGGATTTCCGTAGGCGCCACCAAGACTTCCCGCGTTTCGCCGGAGGGACGCTACCTGCTCTTTATGTCGCACACCGACGAAGGTTTGAGAGGGCAAGGAGGCTTCCCGGGGGCGGATCATGGGAGCACCTGTAACTATGACCAGGGCAGCGGACCTTGTCGGGAGCTCTATCTCTTCGACGCTCAGACCGGAGATTTGAAGTGCGCATCCTGCAAGGCGGGCGCACCGGCCGCCGGTGATGCACTGCTGATGCATCGCTCGAACTCTGGCGGATCGCCCAGCACAAATCATCTGAGCCATGCACTGTCTGATGACGGTCGGTATGTGTTCTTCGCCACGAAAGATGCACTGGCGCCTCAGGATGTAAACGGCAAGCTCGACGTGTACGAGTACGACGCGAGCAGCGGTACGCAGCATCTCCTCTCGAGCGGGACTAGCCCAAGCGATTCGTTCTTGATGGACGCCAGCATCTCTGGTCACGACGTGTTCTTCCTGACGCGGGATCGACTCGTTGGCTGGGATGTGGATACGAACTACGACGTCTATGACGCGCGCATCGACGGTGGAATGCCGGAGCCTGCGGAGCAGCGCGGTGAATGCGCTGGTGATGCTTGCCAGGGGCCGCCCGCGCCGCCTCCGACCGCCGACGCGAGCGCGAGCGCGGCGTTGCGAGGCGCCGGGGATGCGGTTCCGAAGCTCAGATCGCGACACCGACCAAGACGCTGCCGACACGCAGCGGCTCGCAGGTTGGTTAGAGGCAAGAGAAAGTGCGTCCGCACGCACAAGCGGCGGCATACCCACGCGAGGGCGGCCAAGTGAGCGTCATGCAGACACGGGCCCGTATGTCGCTCCACATGCTCCTGGTGGTTGTGGCGGCGTTTGTGACGCTCGCGGTTACGGAAGCGCAAGCCAGTGCAAGTGCGATCTGGCGGATCGACTCCGTCTCGAACAGCACCGTGCCTGCCGGCGGCACGATGACGTACCTGGTACGTGTTGCCAATGTGAGTGCCGACCCGACGGACGGAAGCGAGTTCGACCTGGTCGTCCAACTGCCGGCTGGCTTCACGGGGATCAGCGCATCGGACCTCATTGGCAGTTTCAACTGTCCCAATGTGACAGGCGAGTCGACCATCACCTGCGCGAGCAACGCACTTCTGAGCCGCCTGAGCGAGACTTTCCTCCCAAGTTCGTTGACGCTGACCTTGACGGCGAGTGTGGATCCCAGTGCGTCCGGGGTCGCGACCGCGCACTTCAGCGTCGCAGGTGGAGGCGCTGTAAACGCCCCATCCACCGCCGACCCGGTCACGATCTCCGACACACCGCCAGGTTTTGGCATTGACGCGTTTGACGTATCTGTGGCGGCTAATCCTGACGGCGATCCGGAGACGCAGGCGGGCGGCCACCCGTATGCGGCCACAACGTCGGTCGACTTCAACATTGTTGATCCACCGAACGGCCTTCCGGGCGCCGATCCGTTCATCTGGCCGGCCGAGCCCCTGAAGGACCTGAGAGTAGATCTGCCGCCCGGCTTCCTCGGGGATCCGACGAGTGTGGCGCAATGTTCGCTCACGGACCTCTCGAACGATCCGAACAACATCCAGTCTCAGCCGCTGTGCCCTCCAGCATCGCAGGTAGGCGTCGCCTTCATCCGGCAGAACGGAACGGGCCTTAATACGATCGGCGCTGTACCTGTGTTCAACGTCGCGCCACCGCCTGACGTGCCGGCTCGGCTCGGCATGGCAGTCCTCGGCTCCATCGTCCTCCTCGATGCGAAAGTGCGTAGCGAGAGCGACTACGGACTGTCCATCGCCGCGCGCAACGTTCCCGAGGGCTTGGCGCTTGTCGGCACGAGCCTGACGATCTGGGGGGACCCCACGGACTCGAGCCACGATTTCGAGCGCGCCTGTCCAGGACAGAGCGGCCCCTACCTTGGTGGGCCTACCTGCGCAAGCGGGGCGGCCCCGGCGCAGTTCCTGCGAAATCCGACTTCGTGTACGGCGCCAGGGGAAGGCCTGCCGACGACGCTCACCAGCGATTCGTGGTTCAACCCCGGTGTCTTCAGAACCAAGACGATCGTAAGCCACGACCTTCCGGGCTATCCGCTCCCAGAGGAAGGCTGGGGTGCGCCGCGAGGGACTGAGCGTTGCGACAGAGTGCCGTTTGAGCCATCGATCGATGCAAGAGCGATGGAGGGAGCGACCGCCGCTGCACCGGTGCATTTCTCGGTTGACGTGAACGTTCCTGACCCGGACGAGCTCACTCCGGTTGGGCAGTCCGACGTAAGAAAGACGGTCGTCACGCTCCCGGAAGGCGTGCGTGTGTCGCCGTCGTCCGCAGACGGTCTGGCCGGATGCAGCCCGGCACAGATCGCGCTCAGAAGCGATGCGGCGTCTACCTGTCCTGCTGGGTCCAAGATCGGCTCCCTCACGATCGACACGCCAGTGTTGGATCAGCAACTGACCGGCTCGGTGTATCTGGCGACGCCGTTCGACAACCCCTTCAACTCGCTCGTGGCGATCTACATCGTCGCGAGCGCCCAGGGCGTCACGTTGAAGCTGCCGGGCCAAGTCAGCATGGACAGAAACACCGGCCAGATCACGACGACGTTCGACAACACGCCGCAGCTGCCGTTCTCGAGACTCCACGTGGAGTTCAAGAGCGGGCCGCGTGCGCCGCTGGCGCTGCCGAACAGGTGCGGTACCTACACGACGCACGCCGTGTTCACCGGCTGGAACGGCAGAACGGTGGAGCAGAACAGCAGCTTCACGCTGTCTCACAACGCCAGAGGCGAGCCCTGCCCGCCGCAGTTCTCGCCCGGCTTCAGCGCCGGGACCGCGAGCAACAGTGCGGGGGCGTCGTCCTCGTTCCTGCTCCGCTTCACGCGGGACGATGAGGATCAGGAGCTGAGCGCGCTCACGCTGCATCTGCCGAGAGGCCTGACGGGCAAGATCGCGAGCGCGGATCAGTGCAGCGACGCACAGGTGGGAACCGACTCCTGTCCGACCGGCTCCAAGATCGGCGACGTCACGGTCGGCGCCGGCGCGGGCAGCAATCCGTTCTTCATCACGAACGGGCGGGCGTATCTGACCGGCCCGTACAAGGGTGCGCCGTTCGGCGTTGCGATCGTGGTGCCGGCGGTCGCAGGTCCGTTCGACCTCGGCAAGGTGACGGTGCGTTCGGCGCTGTTCGTCGACAAGCACGACGCCACGGTGAACATCGTCAGCGATTCGTTCCCGACGATCCTGCAGGGCATCCCGCTCGACGTCCGCGACGTGCGCGTGAACGTGAACAAGCCGGACTTCTTCCTGAACCCGACGAGCTGCGCGGAGAAGACGATCACGGGCACGCTGACCTCCACGCAGGGTGCAAGAGCCGACGTGTCGGATCGCTTCCAAGCCGCCGACTGCGGGAGCCTCGGCTTCAAGCCGCGGATGACGTTGCGGGTCGGTGGCAGAGGCCACACGCGCAGAGGGCGGGTGAGCGGGCTTAGCACGACGCTGAGCATGCCGCAGCGCAACCAGGCGAACCTGAGATTCGTCCGCGTGACCCTGCCGAGCACCATCAACGCGCGGCTGAACACGATCAACGACGCGTGTACGCGCGCGGAGTTCGAGGCCGACATCTCCAAGTGCGCGCATGCGCAGGCGGGCTCGGCGGTGGCGGACACGCCGTTGCTCAGAGATCCGCTCCAAGGGACCGTGTACTTCGTCAAGAACGGGCATCCGATCCCGGACCTGTTCGTTGCGTTGCGCGGCCAGGTCGACTTCGATCTGATCGGGCGGATCACGATCCAGGGCGGCAAGCGGCTGCGGACGACGTTCGCGACCGCGCCGGACGTGCCGATCCGGTCGTTCACGCTCAGACTCCTGGGTGGGCCCAGCACCGCGTCGCTCGGTGCGGCGGCAAATCTCTGCTCCAGGCAGAGCAGACGTGAGAAGGCGCAGGTCGACTACATCGGCCAGAACGGCCGCGTCCGCCAAGTCGACCAAGCCCTCAAAGTCGGCGGCTGCGCGAGCAGCCACCGAAACCACCGCAGGCGATAGAGCTACTGCGGTTGTGCGCATGGGGGCCGGTCTTTGCACCAGGGCCGGCCCCCGACGCACGCGCTCCGCGCGCCGCGCGGAAGCGTCGCCTCAGCGCCCCGTCCAGCGCGGCGCGCGCTTCTCGGCGAACGCCAACGACCCCTCGCGCGCGTCCTCCGACGCTCTCACTGGGTCGCTGATCTCAAACTGCCGCTCCCACACCGAATCCGCCGACCACGACGAAGCCTCCACCAAGATCCGCTTCGAGGCCGCCACCGCCAGCGGGCCATTCGCGGCGATCGCCTCCGCCAGCGACAACGCGGTCTCGACCGCCGACCCCGGCTCGACCAGCCGGTTCACCAAGCCGGCCTCGGCCATCCGCTCGGCGTCGAGGAGCTCGCCGGTCAGCGCCAGCTCCATCGCAAGGTGGTACGGGATCCGCTGCGGCAGCCGCAGCAACGCCCCACCAGCGGCGACCAGCCCCCGCTTGACCTCCGGGATCCCGAAGCGCGCACCCCGTGCCGCAACGATCAGGTCGCACGCCAGCGCGATCTCGAACCCACCCGCGACGGCGAAGCCCTCGACCGCTGCGATCAGCGGCTTCGCCGACGCGCGCTGCACAATCCCGGCGAAGCCGCGGCCCGCCACGACCGGGCGCTCGCCGGCAACGAACGCCTTCAGGTCCATCCCCGCGCAGAACGTGCCGCCGGCGCCGGTCAGCACGCCGGCGCGCAGGTCGTCGTCGCGGTCGAGGCGGTCGAGCGCCGCGGCGATCCCCTCGGCGACCGCGAGGTTGACCGCGTTGCGCGCCTCCGGCCGGTCGATCGTGACGACCAGGACGCCGCCGTCGGCCTCGACCTGAACGCTCATCCGAACAGCGTCAGCGCCGGCTCGCGCTCGCCGCGCAGCTCCGCGAGGTCGACCTCCACCCAGTCGAGCCCGCGCGCCTCGGCCAGCACGCGCGCCTGCGGCTTGACCACCTGCGCGGCCAGCACGCCGCGGCAGTCCGCCATCGCCGGATCGAGCCGGATCCGCTCGAGGTAGCGCGCGAGCTGCTCGACCGCGTCGATCGTCCCGACTCGCTTGATCTCGACTGCGACCCAGGCGCCGTCGGGACCGCGGCACATCAGGTCGACCGGCCCGATGTCGGTCGGCCACTCGCGCCGCACCAG
>Ga0075429_100004513_pt1 | contig 11979 bp, 9 predicted proteins | sample RhiMetdeltSRZDD3_FD_75295 | JGI IMG/M metagenome (GOLD analysis project Ga0075429, IMG submission 75295) | Populus rhizosphere microbial communities from Tennessee, USA - Rhizosphere MetaG P. deltoides SRZDD3 | ecosystem: Host-associated > Plants > Roots > Rhizosphere > Soil | place: USA...
ATCGCCGGCATGCTGTCGGTCACGTCGGCCAAGTCCGGCACGCTGATCGGCGTACTCATCTCGGTGACGACCGTCCCGGCCGCGGCGAACGCGGCCGTGGCCCTGGCGTACGGCGTGCCCCGCGAGGCACTGGGCTCGTCCCTGCAGCTCGTCATCAACCTCGGCGCCATCACCACGGCCGGCGTCGTCACGCTGCTGGCCCAACGCCTGTGGTGGCGCGGGGAGGTGGGTTCGTCCCCGCGCCGGCCGCTCGTCCGGCGCTGAGGGCCGACCGGGCCGCTACGCGCCGACCGGGCCGTCCGCGGGGGACCGGCTCGACTCGTCGCGCGCCCAGGCGGCTTTACGGTTGCGCCGCGCGAGGACGGCCGCCGACGCGGTGAGCGACACGTACCAGACCGCGTGCGGGATCAGCGCCGGTTGGCGGACCACCACGTCCCGCAGCCACGACAGCCGGTCGGCCCGGCGTACGGTCGGGCCGCTCGCGCGCATGGCGGCGTTGCCGGCGCGGACCCGGGCGAGCCGGCGCACGAGGTCGCCGGTACGCCGGGGCGTGGCCACCAGTGCCCCCACGGTGTCCACCTGGACCCGCTCGTCGGCGCCGAACAGCGAGTCGAGGTAGAGGTCGTCGGCGATCGCGGTCGGGAACTCGCTGAACCGGGCCCGTCCCGCGGCCGAGACGACGATCGCGCCCCGGCCGTACAGTCCATTGTGGAGCGCGGGGAGCCGGCTGTGGATCCGGTAGTACGCGCGGACCGACCACGGCCGCCCGGTGGTGTCGAGATCGCGGCGCGGCACCGCGACGAGAATGCCGGGCGTATCGAGGGCCGCCACGAGCGCCCGGACGGCCGCGGTGTCGAGCACGACGTCGGCGTCGAGGTAGAGCCTCGGCAGCGCGGCCGCGGCCCGGTCGCCCTCGTTCAGCGCGGCGGCCTTACCCGGCTCGGCCCGTTCGATGACGCGCACGCCCGGTACGGCCCGGGCCGCCGCCGCCGTGCCGTCGGTGCAGCCGTTGGGCACGACCACGGTCTCGAACTCGCCCGGCTCCGCGTCGCGCAGCAACGCCTGGAGGCACCGCGCGATCACGGCTTCCTCGTTGTGCGCCGCGATGACGACGCTGATCACCATCCTGGCCCTCGTTCGCACTGCGGGGCTCGTTCCTCGCTCCTCGCGCTCACCACGGCGCCTTCCCGGTGACCAGCTTGCGGATCCGGCGCGCGAGCGACCGGCGCCGCACCCGCCACCCCGAGTACTCGCGCAGATCCAGCGAGGCCTCCTGGACGACCCGGGCCGAGCGCCGCATCTGCTCCGTCCACTCGGCCACGGTCTCCACGCCCGTCGCCTTGGCGGACAACGGCCGGCGGGCCATGAAGTCGGCGTCGGTGTGGTAGATCGTGTTCGGGCTGCGCGGGTCGTCGAGGTGGTCCTCGGGCAGGAACGGGTAGATCCAGCCGTTGACGAAGCCGGCGCGGGCCGTACGCAGGCACCAGGCCGTGAACGACTCGCCCTCGGCGATCGGTCCGACCCGCTCGACGGCCGCGCGCTTGAGCAGGTATCCGCTGCCCTGCACCCAGTGGTTGCGCATCAGCCGGTGGCCGCCCGGGTAATCGGCGAGCTTCGCCGCGACGAGGTCCGGCTCGACGTCGGAGTCGGGGAACCGCCACGTACCGATCACCCCGAACTCGGGTACGTCCTCGTGGGCGGCGCGCAGGACCGGGAGCCAGTCCGCGGCCGGCAGGCAGTCGTCGTCCACTTTGGACAGGTACGCACCCGACGACTCGGCCCAGAGCCAGTTCGTCGGGGTACGCAGGCCCACGTTCTCCACGCTGTGGTGGAACCGGTGCACGGCGTCGGCGTACTCCTTCACCGCCTGCAGGGTCGCCTCGTCGGAGCCGTTGTGCCACAACCACACCCGCGCGTCGGACGGGCACGTGCGCAGCAGGTGGGGGAGGGACAGGCGCACGTACTCCGGCCGGTCGTAGGTGACCATGAGGATGTCGATCGTCATGTGATTGATCCGGTCACATTCATTCGCTCGGCCCGGGTGACCCGCCACAGCGCGCCGGCCAGCCCCAGGAACAGGTTCATCGTCACCACGTACGTGGTGAAGTACAGCGCGTCGAACGTGAACGCGGAGATCGCCAGCACGCCGATGCCGATCGCGAACACGGTCGCGAGATCCCGGTCGCGCTCGCTCTCGACGAACCGCCGGACCCGGCCGGCGAGCATGATCGCGCACAGGAACAGGCCCGCGAACCCGACCACGCCGACGATCCCGGTGCTCACCAGCGAGACGAGCCACTGGTTGTCGAGCAACCGGTACAGCTCGGGGATGAACGTACCCACGCCGCGGCCGAGCCACGGTCGTTCGCGGATCAGCGGGGTCACGTACGCGTAGTCCTCGACGCGACCCTGGACGCTGGGGTCGTTCTCCGAGTGGAACAGCAGCGACCGCAGCGTGCCGAGCAGTCCCGGCTTGGCGACCTGCAGGCCGGCGGCGAGGAACACGCCGACCGCCATCACGTTGAACGACGTGCGCAGCGGCCAGACCAGCATGAAGAGGAACATCGCCGCGACGAGCGCCAGGATCCCCGTACGGGAGATGGAGATGGGGACGACCCCGGCGCAGAGGGCGGCGGCCGCGGCGAAGATCTGGCGATCACGCCGGGAGGGGGAGAACCGCGCGAAGTGGATGGCGACGAGCAGCGCGCTGACCATGAGCACGCTGAACTCGATGTAGTGCCCGGCGGTGCCGGCGACCCGGGTCAGCCCACCCGCCCCGCGGTCGGAGAAGCCGACGAGCTCGCGCTTGAACTGCAGGACCGGCGGCAGCTTCAGGTAATTGGTGATGTCGATCCGCAGCACGAACTGGGTGAGCGCGAAGAACGCCATGACGCAGGCGCCGAACACGAACCAGCGCAGGACCCGGTCGATCCGGTCCCGGGTGAGTACGCCGTCGGTGGCGGCCAGGAGCACTCCGGCGCCGGCCATGGTGGCAAGGACGGTCCGGTCGGCGCTGTTGATCTCCAGCCCGGAGAGCCCGCGGAGCGCACCGGCCGCGTACGAGAGCCCGAGGGTGGCGAGGTACACGACGAGCGCCCAGCGCATCGGCTGCCGGCCGCGCGTGGCGAGCGTCGGGTGCAGCCGGCTCAGCCCCCACCAGACGAGAAGGGCGAAGCCGACGAGCGTGCTCGGGCGGCCGAGGTCGGTCAGCGGCGGGAAGACGAGCCGGGCCGGGAGCATGTACGCGAGCACGACCACGACGATGAGCCCGCCCGTCGCGTCCGGGTGCACGCGATCGGGCAGGAGCCCCTCGTAGACCGTCTGGGTCCGGCGGGCGGACTGGTACGTCCCGACCGGCCGGGCGCCGTTGACGTCCGTGGCGGTCAACGTCCGGTTTTCTCTCCGTCATCCGCGTTCGAACCGCGGACCGCGCTCAGCATGATGGTGTCGTCCGAGCGCGGGACGCTGTCGCGGACGAACTCGGCCGAGACCGGCGTACGCGTCGGCGAGCTGTCGCCCGTGCCGAGCTCCGGGGCCGGGGTCGACGCGCGCGAGCTGCCGCCCACGGTCGCCGAACCCGTGGCGCCGTCACGGCCCACGTGCCGGGCACGACCGGGCCGGCCGGCCGCAGCGCGACGGCGGTATACCGCGTCGACGACGACCGCGCTGACCGTGGCGAGCAGGAAGCCCAGCGCGATGACGACGATCTGGGCGCGCAGCACGTTGGACCGCGACGCGGTCACGTTGTCGCCCGGGTCGAGGATCTGCGTGGTGATCTCCTCGCCCGGCTTGGGCTTGTAGTCCGCCTGCTTCGAGGAGACCTCGGCCTGGATCAGCCCGATGACCGACCGCACGGTGGCGAGCGCGGCCTGCGGGGTCTCCGCGGTCACGTCGATCGTCATGATGGAGCTGCGGGTGACCTGGCCGATCTCGTACGCCGGGTCGCCGCCCGCCGCGGCCACCCTGGCCCGGGCGTCATGGCTCTCGACCGAGAAGATCACGGCCTGCGCCATCTGGTCCTCCCCGACGCGCAGCCAGGGGTTGCCCGGCTGCGGGCTCTGCCCGGCCGCCGGCGCCGCGACCTGGGTGGTCGGGGGTACGAGGACGACCGCCGCCGACGTCTTGTACTCGGGCCGGATCGAGCTGCCGAGCGCCAGCGTGCCGACGATCGTGACCAGCACGACCGGCAGCGCTGCGTACCACCGGCGCGCAACGAGTTTGATGAGGTCCAGAAGATCCATGTTCGGCCCTTCGCGGCGGCTGACTTAGGCGGGAGGAGGACTTCAGCGTTGGGATTCGGCCACCTCGCCGACTCGCACCGAAGATCTCAGCGAGTTGTAACGTGTCGTGCGGTAGCCCAGCAATCCGCCCCATAGTCGGATGTAGGACTCCGCTTGGTGGTCCCAGGCCAGTCTGGTGGCGAACCGGTCGCGCGCGACGGTGTGCATCATCGCACGGGCCGACGGGTCGCCGAGAAGCTGGTCCAGGGCCTTCGCGAACTCGTCCGGCGTACCGGTCCGCACGTAGAGGGCGGCCTCCCCGGCCGTCGCGCGCGCCTCCCGGAGATCGACTGATACCACTGGGACGCCATAAGCGACGTACTCTACGGTCTTCGCCATCGTCGACAACTCGGACATTGCACTGCGCAGGTCGGGCTGGATCGCGACGACCGCCGACCGCAGCAGCGCGTGGACCTCGTGCGGCGCGAGCCAGCCGGTGAAGCGCACGATGTCGTGGAGTCGCCGCTCGGCCACGAGGTTCCGCAGCGCCGGCAGGCTCTCGCCGTCGCCGGCGACGACGAGCTGCCAGCCGTCGCGCCCGCGCAGCTCGGCGAGCCGCTCGGCGGTCAGGACGGCCACCTCGACGCAGTCCTGCGGGTTGATCACGCCGACGTACGCGATGATCTGCCGGTCGTCCTCCCCGGGTTCCGCCCGGCGGGGCGCGGGGACCGGGTCCGGTGGCGCCGCCCCGACCTCGGCCAGGGTGGGCCCGTTGCGGACGATCGTGACCTTCCCGGGCCGGACCTTGCCGCGCTCCAGCGCCATCTGCCGGTACGACTCGTTGGTGGCGACGATCGCCGAGGCGCAGCGCCACGAGAGCCGTTCGAACAGCCGCAGGACGCGCAGCGCCACCGGGTTCGGCCGGTCGGTCTTGCACTCGTACAGCTCGGGGCTCAGATCGTGGTGGTCGAAGACGAACGGCCGGCGGGTCGCGCGCATCACCAGCGCCACGGGCCAGAACACGTCCGGCGGGTTGCACGCCTGTACGCCGTCGACCCGCGTGCGCACGAGAACGCCGAGCAGCCGCGCGGAGACCGCGACGAACGCCCAGCCGAACTCGGCTACGAAGGAGAGGATGCCCGTACCCGCGAAAGGTTGCCGGAAGGAACGGATGCGCGCGTCCCGCGTACCCGGAAGATGCGCGGGTTGGTCGGCGGAGCGGGGTCCGATCACCGTGACGCGCCCCCCGGCGGCCTCCAGGGCCTGGGCCTCGCGGATGACGCGGCGGTCCTTCTCCGGCGGGAGGTTGACCACGATGATCACGATATGGGGCCGGCGATCCCGTCGACCGTCAGCCCAACCCACCGTGACCTCGTTTCCGCTCGTCGCTCCCCACGCCGCGACACGTCGCCGCCACGGCGCGCCACCCGTCACAGTGGGGGACTCGCGACGGCGGCGGCAAGGGCAGCCTCGCATGGGTGTGTGTCGTCATTGTTACAGCCCCCGTACGCTAACCGTCCATTGTGTATAAAGCCCACCCGATCGGGCATGGCAGAAAATGAATAAAATTATCGGACTTCTAAGTAACCGCACGTCAGGAAACTGACAACCAACGACGGGTCGGACGGGTAGGCTGACGCAACTCTGCCGCCGTTGTGCGCTGGTGTGGGCGCGCGCGGTCCTGGCTCTTCTCCGCTCTGCGGGAGGTCGCTGTGTCTGCTCGTCGGCGTGGCCTGCGGTTGGCGGTGGCGGGCGGCATGCTTGCCGGCGTCCTCGTTCCGGTCACCATCGCGCCCCCCGCGGCGGCCTCGGTGCTCCCTTCGGGTTTCCAGGAGAAGATCGTGTTCTCCGGCCTGAACCAGCCCACCAATATTGAGTTTGCCCCAGATGGTCGGATCTTTGTGGCTGAAAAGGGCGGAGTCATCAAGGTCTTTGACAACTTGGCTGATCCAGCCCCGACCGTTTTCGCGGATTTGTCGACGAACGTCCATAACCTGTGGGACCGTGGTCTGCTGGGGCTCGCTCTCGCGCCCAATTTCCCGGCGAACCCGTGGGTCTACGTGCTGTATACGTACGACGCCCCGCCCGGGCAGACCGCGCCCGTGTGGAACGACAGCTGCCCGCCCGACGCCAACGACGGCCACTGCGTGGTGACCGGCCGGCTGTCCAAGCTGCAGGCCAACGGCAACGTGATGACCGGGTCCGAGCAGGTGCTGATCCACGACTGGTGCCAGCAGTACCCGAGCCACTCGATCGGCGACCTACACTTCGGCGCCGACGGCTTCCTGTACGTGACCGGCGGCGACGGCGCCAGCTTCAGCGCGACCGACTACGGCCAGCTCGGCAACCCGCGCAACCCGTGCGCCGATCCGCCGGGCGGCACGATGGCCCCGCCGACGGCCGAGGGCGGCGCGCTCCGCTCGCAGGACGTACGGACGACCAGCGACCCCACCGGCCTCAACGGCGCGGTGCTACGGCTCGACCCGGTCACCGGCGCCGGCGCGCCGGGCAACCCCATGGCCGGCTCCGCCGACCTCAATGCCCGCCGCATCGTGGCCTACGGCCTGCGCAACCCGTTCCGGTTCACGATCCGCCCGGGTACGAACGAGGTGTGGGTCGGTGACGTCGGCTGGAACACGTGGGAGGACATCGAACGGCTGCCGAACCCGACGGCCGCGACGGCGACCAACTTCGGCTGGCCCTGCTACGAGGGCGCCGGCCGGATGTCCAGCTACGACAACGCGAACCTCAACCTCTGCGAGAGCCTGTACTCCGGTGCCGGCCAGACGGCGCCGTACTACACCTACCAGCACGGGGTCGCCGTACAGGGCTGTGGCGCCGGTGGTGGCTCCTCGGTCTCCGGCCAGGCGTTCTACCCGACCAGCGGCGGCCCGTACCCGGCCGCGTACCGCGGTGCGCTGTTCTTCGCCGACTACTCGCGCAACTGCATCTGGGCCATGCAGCCCAGCTCGCCGGGTGGGCTGCCGAGCCCGGCGAACATCGTCCAGTTCGCCGCCGGCGCGGCCGGCCCGGTGGACCTCGCGGTCGGCCCCGGCAACGAGCTGTACTACGTCGACCTCGGCGGCACGGTACGCGTCGTGCGGTACTTCCCCGGCAACCAGCCGCCGACGGCCGTCCTGAACGCGGTGCCCACCTCCGGTGCCGCGCCGCTGACCGTCAACTTCAACGCGACGTCGTCCAGCGACCCCGACCCGGTCGACGTGGGCCGGCTCACGTACGCGTGGGACTTCACCAACGACGGCTCGACGGACTCGACCAGCGGGACGCCGAGCTTCACGTACTCCACCGCCGGCAACTACACGGCCAAGCTGACCGTCACCGACACGCTGGGCGTCAGCGACACGGACACCGTGCTCATCAGCTCGGGCAACAGCGCGCCGACCGCGGTCATCGACACGCCCTCGGCGTCGCTGACGTGGGCGGTCGGAGACACGGTCACGTTCAGCGGGCACGCGAGCGACCCGCAGCAGGGCACGCTACCGCCGTCCGCCCTGCACTGGCAGCTGCGCATGCAGCACTGCACCACAGTGGACAGTTGCCACACGCACATCCTGCAGGACTTCGACGGCGTGGCGAGCGGTTCGTTCGGGACGCCGGACCACGAGTACCCGTCCTATCTCGAGCTCGAGCTGACGGCCACGGACGCCCAGGGCCTGACCCACAACGTGGTCCGCCGGCTCGACCCGAAGACCGTCCAGCTCTCGTTCGCCAGCACCCCGAGCGGGCTCCAGCTGACCGTCGGGCCGACGACGCAGACGACGCCGTTCACCCGTACGGTGATCCAGGGCTCGACGAACTCGATCAGCGCGCCCACCCCGCAGACGTCCGGCTCCACCACGTACACGTTCGCCAACTGGTCGGACGGCGGGGCGCAGACGCACGTGGTCGTCGCCTCGGCCGCCGGCTCGTACACCGCGAACTACACGGGTTCGACGCCGTCGTGCGCCGACGCGTACGGGTACACGTGCGCGACGCAGAGCCTCGCCTTCGTACCGGCCGACCAGACCGTCCTGCCGCTCACCGGGGACGAGGCGCTCGCCCAGGTCGCGTTGCCGTTCGGCTTCCCGTTCTACGGCCAGCAGTACAGCTCGGCGTGGGTGTCGAGCAACGGCTTCCTGTCGTTCTCGCAACCGTCCGCGGCCGCCGGTACCAACGGCGCGATCCCCGGGGCGGCCCAGCCCAACAATGCGGTCTACGCGTTCTGGGACGACCTCGTGGTGAAGGCCGGCACGACGACCGTCCGCACGGCGACGCTGGGCACCGCACCGAACCGGCAGTTCGTCGTCGAGTGGCGGTTGGCCAACATCTACCAGACGTCGAGCCACATCAGCGCCGAGGTGATCCTCTCCGAGAACGGCGAGATCGTCGTCAACTACGACGAGGTCTCGCTGACCAACGCGCGCGAGCAGGGCAACAGCGCGACGGTCGGCATCGAGAACGCGACCGGTGACGTCGGCATCCAGTACTCGCTCAACCAGCCGGTCCTGCGCAACGGCACCGCCGTCATGTACACGCCGCCGGGCGGCCCACCGCCCGCCGCGGGCGCGGTGCAGGGCACGGTCACCAACGCGGCCACGTCGGCGCCGATCTCCGGGGCGACCGTCACCCTCAATCCGGGGGCGCGCTCGACCACCACCAATGCCAGCGGGGGGTACGCCTTCGCGGACGTGCCCGCGGGCTCCTACACGGTGGCGGCCTCGGCCCCCGGCGGGCTGACCGGTTCGGCGACGGTGACCGTCACCTCGGGCAGTACGAGGACGGTCAACCTCGCGCTCGCCTCGGCCGGTTCGTACACCGTCGCCACCGAGTCCCGGGCGTTCGTCCCCGCGGACACGACCGTGCTGCCGCTGACCGGCGACGAGGCGCTGACCACGGTGTCGTTGCCGTTCACGGTCACGTTCTACGGCCAGCAGTACAGCTCGGCCTGGGTGTCGACCAACGGCTGGCTGTCGTTCGTGTCGACCACCCTGCCGGTGGCGGGCAACGTCACGCTGCCCGACGTGAACACGCCCAACGCGGCCGTGTACGGGTACTGGGACGACCTCGTCGTCAAGGCGGGCACGTCGACCGTACGCACCGCGGTGGTGGGTACGGCGCCCAACCGCCAGTTCGTCGTCGAGTGGCGCAACACCAACATCTACCGCACGTCGAACTACATCACGATGGAGATCGTGCTGAGCGAGAGCGGCGAGATCGCGGTGAACTACGCCGACATCTCGGCGACGAATACGCGTGAGCAGGGCGACAGTGCGAGCGTCGGCATCGAGAACGCGACCGGCGACGTGGCGCTGCAGTACTCGCTCAACCAGCCGATCCTGCGCAACGGTACGGCCGTGGTGTTCCGCCCGGCGACCTGAGTTCCGGCCAGCTCGGTGGCCCGTCACCTTCGCCGGTGGCGGGCCACCGGCGTGTATGCGCGACTTGCCGTCTAACGGCTGGACGAAAGTGGAAAAGGCCCTGTGGCGGGCCGTAGCCTCGAAACGTGCTGACACCACGGGAGCGGGCCGAGATCGAGCGGATGACGGTCGCGGCCAACCTGGAGAAGGTGCGCCGGCTCGTCGACCAGTACGAGGAGGGTCAGGCGCACTTCCGCCAGGAGATCGAAGCCCATAAGTACAAACTGGGCCGGCTCGATGAGCGACTGGGGAGCGGGGTATGAGCGTCGACGCGCAGGTCCTGGCCATGCACGACTTCCTCGTGGAGGTCTACGAGCGCGATATCGCCACCTATCAGAGGCTGGCCGACGAAGGCGCGGCGACGGGCAACGCACACCAGCAGCGCCACTTCCAGGCTCTTGCCGACGAGTGCCGGGCCGCGCCGCATCCGTGCGCGAAGTGGCACGCGGCGCAGCTGTCGGGTGGTGGCGGCCAGGCCGTTCCCGGCGACGATCCCGAGTAGGGCGACACAGGCAACGTTTCTTGACGGGCGCCACGACATGTGAGTAGATTCTCACATGTCATCGAAGGACGAGCCGGTCGAGGATGAGCCGGTCCAAGACCAGGCCGTGTTCCGGGCTCTGGCCGACCCGACCCGCCGGCGGCTGCTCGACGAGCTGCGTCAGGGGTCCCGCAGCACCGGCGACCTCGTCGCGGCCCATCCGGAGATGACCCGCTTCGGCGTGATGGCTCATCTCGATGTGCTGGAGCGGGCCGGCATGGTGATCGTCACCCGTGAGGGTCGGCACCGGATCAACCACCTCAACCCGGTGCCCATCGCGGGCATCTACGAACGGTGGATGCACCCGTTCGCGAAGGCACCCGCCGCCCAGCTGCTGGACCTCAAACGACACCTCGAACGGACCGAAAGGAAGTCCACTGTGGACGACGACGTGCGTACCCCGATTGCGAAAGAGATCGAAGCCCAGATCACGATCGAGGCTGGGGTCGAGGCGGTCTGGTCGGCGCTCACCGACGGCATCGGGGAGTGGTGGGATCACAGCTTCACCGACAAGCCGTACGCCATCGTGCTGGAACCCGTCATCGGCGGCCGGTTCTACGAGCAGTTCGACGAGTCGGGCGCCGGAGCCCTGTACGCGACGGTGACGTACGTCGAGCCGCGACGGATCCTGCGGACGAGCGGCTCGATGGGCATGCCCGGCGCGCGGCAGTACGTGAAGACGTGGCGGCTGGAGCCGTCCGAGGGCCGTACGGTCGTCCGGACCACCGCCTCGCTGCTCGGGGACATCGACGAGGACACCCGGGGCTCGTACCGCGACGGTGGCCAGCACCTGCTGGAGTCGTTGAAGTGTCACGTGGAGCAGGCCACGAGTCGCTGATCCGTCAGCGCCCGCGCCGGATTCGTGCCGTCTTATCCGTTGACGCTCGTCAGTACGTTCGCGCCATGGTCGGTTCGCTGCCGAGACGGGTCATGACGGTCGTACTGCTGGCGACGGCGCTCCTCGCCTGGGCGGCGCCCGCCGGGCAGGCGGCGCCGGCGTGGGGTGACGGGCTCGAGGTCCGCATCCGGGCCGACGACCCGCTGGCGCCTGTACTGGTGCTGACGAACCGCGGTGCCACCGCATGCGCGGTGGTCGCCGGGTCGCTGGGGACCACCGTGTTGACGCGCGTCGAGCAGGGTGGCACCGCGATCACGCCGACCGGGTTCGACGCCGGTGTCCACGATGGACTCGACCACCAGTTGACCACCCGGCTGCGTACGCTCGCGCCCGGCGCCTCGCTCGACATCCCCCTGCGGGTCATCCCGATCGGGCCGACCGGGCACGCGCTGGAGACCATCGCGTGGTCGCCGCACGCGGCACTGGGTGCCTTCTACCCGATCGAGGCGGGCCGGCCGCTCGTCCTCGAAGCCACGTACGTGGTGCCGGTCACGCCCGAGGACGGAACTGTCCTCTGTGGATCCGCGGCCGGCGTCAGCTCCGCGGGCAACGGCCCCGCCGCGACACACTCGGACCTGCGCCGGTGGGTCGTCGTCGCTGTCGTGGGCGTCGTGCTCCTCACCGGCGTACTCGCGCTGATCCTGCTGGTGGGAAGGCGGCGCCGGCGGCTGGGCGCGGGCCTGGCCGGCGCGCTCGTCTTGCTGTCCTTCGTGGGTCTTCCGGTGGTGGCCGCGCCGCCGGCCGAGGCCACCATCACGGTCGATCCCAGCCTCGCCAGGGCATGGAACGACTGCAGCGCCACCCTGCACGGCTCCGGCGGCGACCCGGCCGGCGTGCTGCCCACCCTGGAGGCGGACGGGGTCAGTGTGCGGATCCTGCCCGCCAACGGCGACATCACGCACG
>Ga0075429_100004514_pt1 | contig 11976 bp, 8 predicted proteins | sample RhiMetdeltSRZDD3_FD_75295 | JGI IMG/M metagenome (GOLD analysis project Ga0075429, IMG submission 75295) | Populus rhizosphere microbial communities from Tennessee, USA - Rhizosphere MetaG P. deltoides SRZDD3 | ecosystem: Host-associated > Plants > Roots > Rhizosphere > Soil | place: USA...
CCGATCGCGATCCCGTCCAGGCCAGCCAGCGAGACAATATCGCCTGCGCTGGATTCTTCGATCTCGACTTTGTTCAAGCCCTGGAATGTATACAGATATTTAGCGGATTCCGGAAGATTGCGTCCATCCCGGGTCATGCGAGCCAAGCGCTGGCCCGCTTTGATCCTGCCGGCAAAGACGCGACCAATGGCTGTCACGCCGCGGTAATCGTCATAGCCGAGCATGGTGACAAGCAGTTGCAGCGGCGCATCCGGGTCGACCCTGGGCGCGGGGACATGATGAAGGATCACATCAAACAGAGGCGCCAGGTCCGGACCGAGCTCCGGGGTCAGACCAGCGCGTGCGGTCGTCGCCTGGGCATAGATCACCGGGAAATCCGCCTGTTCTTCACTTGCACCCAATTCGATAAACAAATCGAAGGTTTCGTTGAGGACGCGGGCAGGCTCGGCATCTTTGCGATCCACCTTGTTGATGACAACGACAGCCTTGTGCCCCATCTCGAGTGCCTTCTTGAGCACAAAGCGCGTCTGCGGCATGGGACCTTCCGCCGCGTCGACCAGCAGCAGAACGCCGTCCACCATGTTCATGACGCGTTCCACCTCGCCGCCAAAGTCCGCGTGCCCCGGCGTATCTACGATGTTGATCTTGACCGGCTGGTTCGTCCTGGGGTCAACCAGTGAAATGGCAGTATTCTTGGCAAGGATCGTGATCCCGCGTTCGCGCTCGAGGTCGTTGGAGTCCATCACGCGCTCCGCGACCTGCTGGTTCTCGCGGAAGGTATGAGACTGGCGCAGGAGACCATCCACAAGGGTCGTCTTGCCATGGTCCACGTGCGCAATGATGGCGATATTTCGGAGATCGGTTCGTTCGATTAACATTCATTCACCTAATTTCAATATCGTTGCGAGCGCTTTTCGCGAAGCAATCTCCTCGCAATGACACACAATTTACACACAAAAACCCCCGACGGGGAGGCCGAGGGTTTTACTGGAAAAATAAATCATTCGGCGTGCGGACGGTATTTTATCAGATTGTTTGCAATTTGAGCAGGGAGTGTTATAATCCTGCCACTATGCGATACGAACGATCTGACGAAATTTTCCTGTGCATCGGTGTGCGTGGATTTGATAACGAGGGTTTTCTATTCACGCGCCTGTTGCCCGAAGATAAGTAAACGTTCTTGCTTTCTTACGCCGTGGCGCCCAGGCTCCACGGCGTTTTTGTTTAATTCGTTCCGGGATACATCGTACCGTATTTGACAGAAGAATCCTTTCGACTTGGACTGGTCCACTTAAACGGATTCTCCTGCCGGTAAGGTGCGACGCACGTTCCATGTGGAGTTACCATGATCTCGATTACAGTTTCAAATGCCACCTTAATCCTTGGCTCGCACGCCATCTTTCGCGACCTGAGCTGGGAAGTCCAGCACGACCAGAAGATCGGTCTGATCGGTCCGAACGGCGCCGGCAAATCGTCGCTCTTCAAATTGATCATTGGCGAGCACTCCCCTGAAAAAGGTGGAGCCGTGATCAAAGCCAAGGGCGTGACCGTTGGCTACCTGCCCCAGCACCCGGAATTCGAGCCGCAAAGGACAGCCCTGGCGCTGGCGCTGGAGGGAAGCCCGCGCATCGCCGAGATCGAAGAGGAGTTGGAACGGGTCGAGGAAAAGCTTGGTACACCAGAAGTGTATAACAGCACCAAGGCACTGGAGCGCGCCCTCGATGCCCAGCATAGATTGCTGGAAGAATACGAATCCCTGGGCGGGCTGAACTACGCCTCTCGTGTGCGGGAGCTTCTGCGCGGGCTGGGGCTGCCCGAAACTGATTTCGAGAAACCCATCCGTGCGTTAAGCGGCGGGCAGAAGAAACTCATCGGTCTGGCACGGTTGCTGCTGGCACGCCCGTCGGTGCTGCTACTGGATGAACCGGACAACCATCTCGATATGCCGGGCAAGGCATACCTGGAGAAACTGATCAACGAATACCCCGGCGCGGTGGTCATTATTTCTCACGACCGCTACATTCTGGATGCAGTTGCCACCCATATCGCCGAGATCGAAGACGGCAAGATCACCACGTTCACTGGAAATTACACGGAATTTATCGTGGACAAGGAAGAGCGCCTGGCGCGGCAGGAGGAGTTGTATCAGGTCCAGCAGCGTGAGATCACCCGGCTGGAAATGGCTGTGAAACGCTACCGGCAATGGGTGATTCTTAACGATAAATTTGCATCGCGCATTCGGAACATGGAAGCCCGCATCGAGCGCATGGACAAGATCGACCGGCCCATTCTGGAGCGCCGCAAGATGGACTTAGCTTTGAACGGCTGGCGCGGGTCAAATCAGGTGTTAGAGCTGGTGGATGTCTGCAAGTCCTTCCCAAGGAGTCCAAAGTTTCCAGACTTTGGCGAGTCGCCCCAAAGTCTGGAGACTTTGGACTCGACCTCGATTCTCAAGGATATCAACTTCCTCATCCGGCATGGGGAGCGGGTGGGATTGATCGGCGCGAACGGCGCGGGAAAGTCGGTGCTGCTGCGCTTGATCCTTGGCAGAGAGGAGCCAACGAATGGCGAGATCAAGATCGGTCCGAGCGTTAAAGTCGGTTACTATGCGCAAGAGCATGATACGCTGGATTTCAACCAGACGCTAATCGACGCCGTCCGGATGGCAGGCAATATGAGCGAGGCGCATGCGGTCTCGTTCCTCATCCGCTACCTGTTCAGCTACCAGCAGGCGACCCAGCGGATCGGATCGCTTTCCGGCGGCGAGCGCAGCCGGCTCCAGCTGGCTCTGCTCGTGCTCTCGGGCGCCAATTTCCTGCTACTGGATGAACCGACCAATAACCTGGATATCGCCTCGGCGGAGGTGCTGGAGAACGCCTTGAACGATTTCAACGGGACGGTGCTCGTCATTTCCCATGACCGCTACTTCCTCGACCGGACCGTCAATCGAATCTTCGCCCTCGAGGACGGGTCGATCACTGAGCATATCGGCGGATACAGTGATTACGCGGTGAAGGCCGGTGCTCAGGTGAACGGGCAAAAAGTCGTTTGAGACCTGGATAGATCGTCCTGCAAACGTCGGGAGCGTGACGGGCTTCCGGCGTTTGCCGTTTAAAATTGTCCCGAAGGTTCAATGGTATAATTTTCCCCCGTATGTCCCAAGAACCTTCAACTCAAAAATCGCAGATCTGTCCTACCTGCGGCACGCGCCTGAGCGAAAACGCTACCCGGTGCCTGGTCTGCGGCACAGAAATCACCGCGAAAGCCGCGACAAAATCGAAAAAAGCTGAAACAGGCATGCAAGCCAGCCGCATGCCTGAAATCACGTTGAGCCTACCCGCCGCCCTTGGGGCTTTGGCAGTGATCCTGTTGATCGGCGCCGCGGCTGTTTACTTCAGTCTGCGATCCGGCCTCACGGGCGCAACTATCACCGAGCCCACAGCGGAAGGGACCGCAACCGAAACCGCTACGATCACACCGACTGGCACCGATACGCCCCTTCCTTCCACCTCTACGCCTCTTCCCACGCAGCCTCCCTTTGAGTATACCGTCCGTGAGGGAGATACATGCGGGATCATCGCTGCCAACCTGGACGTTTCGGTACAAAGTATTATTGTCCAGAATCAATTGTCGTCCCAATGTTTTGTGTCTGTGGGGCAAAAACTATTCATCCCCTATCCAACGCCCACACCCGCGCCGCCACCAACGGATATCCCGAATCAGGCCACACAGACCGCCCAAGCCTGTGAAAAGATCAGCTACACTGTGCAGGCAAATGACACGCTTTCTCTCATTTCCTTGAACTACAACGTCCCGCAGGATGCGATCAAGTTCTATAACGGTCTTTCCACCGATGCTGTTTTCCTGGGGCAACCCCTCATAATTCCTCTATGCGAAAGATTTGCAACGCCCGGACCCACACCCACGGCAACTCTGCCGCCTCCCTACCAGGCACCGAATCTCCTGCTTCCGGCAGATGGCGCGGCCTTTACCCTGGCAAATGACGTGGTGACACTGCAGTGGGCCTCCATCGGTAACCTGCGCGAAAATGAGGCCTACCAGGTTACGATCGAGGATGTCACCTCCGGTCAGGGCCGCCGTATCAGCGAGAACGTGACGGATACCAAGTTCATCGTGCCCACGTCATTCCGTCCGAACGATAACCTGGCGCACGTGATGCGCTGGTGGGTCACCACAGTCCGCCAGAACGGCGTGGACGAGCAGGGACAACCCCTGTATGAGTCAGCCGGTGCAATAAGCGAGAAGCGCGTCTTTACATGGGTCGGCGTAACCGTGGAGGGCGAAGAAGCCACGCCCACCCCCTAATTGAGAAGATAAATTGATCGGCTCCCTGCTTTTTGGCAGGGAGTTTTTATTTTCCTCTTGACAAAATCCAGTAACTAATTAAAATATACACATTATTCAATTTTTTGAATAATTCAATAACATGGAGAAAAATATGGCACCTTTTGCCTTAGATCTTGAAAAAACCCGAATCAAAAGCTCTCTTGTACGAATCGAGCCGGCACTGAACGCCTTTGGAAGCATGCTGCTGGTTGCCAAGGAGGAAGATGAACCTGGCATCCATGAATGGGTCACAAAGACCAGCGTGCGGATGTCGGAGGAAGAGCGTTTTCGCCATAAGCTGGTCACGATCGGTTTCCATTATTCCATCATGCCGCAAACGCCGGGCGTTTCTTTCGAGGCATATATAGAAGAGCTTGAATCCACTCCCCCGTCGGAGCTTCGAGAACGGCTGTTGAACGCGTATGAGGGCATCTGCCTGACAAAAGAACCATCGGTTGATGTGAGCCAGCCTGTCAATTGGGACGAAGTACTTGTCTCGGCCCAGAGCTATGTGGAGTTTTTGAGAAATCGTTTCGGCGATGAATTGACCGACGAGGTCATGGAGGCACGGGCGTATGAGTACGTGCTCGAGCCGGTTGCATTGAAGAAACTGCTGACAGGGCACATCCGCTGGTTCTGGAAGAACCATCTGCAAGCGGAATGGAATCGTGTCCGACCCATGCTGGAAGAATCCGCAAGGGCGTTCAACCAGGTCGACTACAGTGACATGACGCGCATAGAGATCATTGAATTCATCACAGGCAAAGAGATCAGCGAAGCAAAGTGGGGGGACGCCCTCCTTTCGGCGAAAGAATTGATCTTTATCCCGAACGCGCATTACGGTCCATACATGCGCACGACAAAAGTCGGCGACAACTTTTACATCTACTTCGGCGCTCATTTGCCAGAAGGATCAGAGGTGCGGGTACCGGAACTCGACCGTGCCGAAATCGTCTCACGGATCTCTGCTCTGGCAGATGATACCCGGCTTCAGATTCTGCAGATGATCGCCGAGCAAGGTGAGATGCGCTCCCAGGAGATCATGGAAGCCATCGGTTTGAGCCAGCCCAGCGTCTCGCGCTATTTGTCTCAATTGACCGCGGCTGGATACTTACAGGAAAGGAGAGCAAACGGAGCAAAAGCATATATTCTCAACAGAGACCGCATCGAAAAGACATTGAAGGCAGTCCGTGCCTTTTTATTGGATCACGCTTGAGGAGTCAACGACTCCCGTCGTTGCTTTCAAAGTCTGGAGACTTTGACTCCGCAGTATGTTATCGGTTTCGCCACAGGAGCAAAAATGAACAACTGGCACAATGAGTTTATGGCGGAATATCACCGTCGAGGAATACTGGAAGAAGCAGAGCAGATCCGTTTGGAGCGGATCGCTCTCAAGTCTCGTGTCTATCGGCCGGGCTTCTATGCCCGGAGCATGTACAACTTCGCCAACTGGATGATCTTGACAGGCAAGCAGCTCCGCAAGCGCTACGAAGTCCCCGCCGTCGATTGCAGCAAGACACGCACCGAAAGTTTTGCGCACTGATTTTCCAGGGTCAAGCCGTGAATAGGCGAAAAAACCATCCGTTTGACCAGTAACAGCCTCTCCCATAGTCGGGGGAGTTTTATAAAGTGATGTCCTATAGTTGCCTCAACATTGAACTGGAGCTTTAGCGTCCGCTTGACAAGTTTGGAGAAGAATGAGTAATTTGCTGCAAAGAACAAGGAACGTTTATAACGAGTACCCGCGCGCCTTCTGGATCTATAACATTATCGTGTTCATCGATCGCCTCGGCGGGTTCATGCTCTATCCGTTTTTCGCTTTGTATCTGACCCAGAAATATGAGATCGGCATGTCTACCGTTGGACTGCTCTTCGGCATTTTCTCCATCTCCGGGATGGTAGGCAGTGCCCTCGGCGGCGCGATCGCAGACCGGATGGGACGCAAGACGGTCATCATCTTCAGCCTGGTCCTGTCCTCACTCAGCGCGCTGGGGATGGGTTTCGCGCCCACGCTGGGAATCTTCATCGCCGTGGTTGTGTTAGTGGGAACCCTTTCGAGCATCGGTCACCCCGCGCATGAAGCGGTGGTCGCAGACCTGCTGCCCCAGGAGAAGCGCGCCGAAGGCTATGGCATCATCCGGGTGGTCTTCAACGTGGCGGTCATTATTGCCCCGCCGATTGCCGGTCTGTTGATCGCCAACTCGTATCTGACCCTCTTCATCGTGGACGCGGTCATCAGCCTGATCAGCGCGGCGATCGTCCTCCTGGCCCTGCCCGAGACGAAGCCACAGGCCCAGGCGCATACCAAGCCGGAAACGATGAAACAGACCTTTGCCGGTTACGGACGGGTTTTCAAAGACACGCCATTCCTGGCGTTCATCGGTGTGACGGTAATGATGACGCTCGTCTACATGAACATGAACTCCACGCTCGGTGTGTACCTGCGCGACCAGCATGGACTTCCGGAAATCCGTTACGGTGGGCTGCTGAGCATTAATGCCCTCATCGTCGTGTTGTTCCAGTTCTGGGTGACACGCCGGTTGGAAAAATACAAACCTCTGTTGATGATGGCAGCCGGGTCACTGCTCTACGCCATCGGCTTCGCCATGTACGGATTCGTCCCCACCTTTGCCCTGTTTGTGGTCGCCATGATCATTATCACGATCGGCGAAATGGTTGTCTCGCCGTTCCAGCAATCGCTCGTGGCAAGCTTCGCGCCCGAGCATATGCGCGGCCGTTACATGGCGGTCTCGGGACTCTCATGGAGCATTTCGTTCACGGTCGGTCCGTATTTCGCGGGTCTGATTTTGGACAGCGCAAACCCCTCCCTGCTCTGGGCGTTCTGTGGGCTGATCGGGATCCTTGCGACGCTGGGGTTCATCGCCCTCAGCAGAGTGCAGCCTTCCACGGCCCAAACCGTCGAGCCCGCGGCTGCAGATTAATTTTCGTGTAAACGTCCTGCGGGGCGCTCGATGAGCGGCTTTCGCAGGGCTACTCCTCTCCTCACTCTTGGGACAGGTCCTACGCAGGCCTGTCCCAGACTTTTTAAGCATTTCCTTCTCGACAAGGGTTCCCACCCCTTGTACAATCTTTTGTCATAGTTATGTCGGGCGGGATGGTATCCCGCCTATCAAGATTTGGCGGGATACCATCCCGCCCGACGGAGATTTTATGGACGTTCGATCCTACAATCGCGAGGCATGGAACCGGGAGGTGGAAGGCGGTCAAAACCGCTGGTCACAACCGGTCAGCGCTGAAATTATTGCCAGAGCCCGACACGGCGAGTTTTCCATCCTGCTCACCGAGAACATCCCTGTTCCAGCGCGATGGTTCCCGCCTCTCAAAGGCACAGACGTGCTCTGCCTTGCCTCCGGCGGCGGCCAGCAGGGACCTGTGCTCGCGGCAGCGGGAGCGAGTGTGACTGTCTTCGACAACTCCCCCGCCCAGTTGAAACAAGACCAACTGGTCGCGGAGAGAGAATCGCTCTCCCTACGCAGGGTGGAAGGCGATGCCGCAGATCTTTCCATGTTCGCAGACCAATCCTTTGACCTCGTCTTCAATCCCTGCTCCACGGTGTTCATGCCCGATGTGCGCGCAGTATGGAAGGAATGTGCGCGCGTCCTCCGTCACGGCGGGATCTTGATGACCGGCTCGATGAATCCGGTTCACTACATTTTCGATCTATACCGGGCCGATGAAGGCATCCTCGAAGTAGCGCATTCCATCCCGTACTCAGACCTCAAAAGCATTCCACACGAAGATCTGGATGAGCTTGTCGAAAAAGGCTTGCCGGTAGAGTTCGGGCATAGCCTCACGGATTTGCTGGGCGGCCAGCTCGATGCCGGTTTCGTGATCACCGATCTGTACGAGGATTACATGCTCGACTCCCCTTTGCATAAGTATCACCCCAGCTACATCGCAACGCGTGCGATGAAGAAATGATCCTCCAATGCCAAATAACTTTGACATCCTGGTCTATGGAGGCACCGCGGGGGGCGTCATCAGCGCCGTGACGGCCGCGCGCCAGGGTTTGCGGGTCGCGTTGCTTGAACCCGGGACTCACCTCGGCGGGATGGTCAGCGGTGGGCTAAGCGCCACCGACTACGGTGAGAAAGAAGTTGTAGGCGGCTACGCACTCGAGTTTTATCAACGGCTTGGCAGACACTATCACCGGGACATCGAGTGGTATCCTGAACCACATGTCGCCGAAAAAGTACTTCAGGAAATGGTTCAGGAAGCCGGGAATGCGACTGTCTTTTATCAGCACCGGTTGAAAGAGCAAGGCGGTGCGAACGTGGAGGATAAACGCATTCGCGAAATCAGGACCGAGAATGGCAGCGCGTTCCAGGCTGCGATATTCATCGATGCCACTTACGAAGGCGACCTGATGGCGCAAGCCGGTGTTTCCTATACGTGGGGGCGTGAAGGTGTAGATCAATATAAGGAGTCGCTAGCGGGCGTGAGGCCGAAAGACGTCAATCACCAGTTCGACTTTCCCGTCTCCGCCTATGATGAAACGGGGAACCTGCTGCCCGAAATCCAGTCGGGATCGCGCGGCGAATTGGGCGCAGGAGACCGCAAGATCCAGGCGTACAACTTCCGGATGATTTTGACTCAAGTCAGGGATAACCGTGTTCCCTTTCCGAAGCCCCCGGATTACGACGCAAGACGCTACGAGCTCCTGAGACGGTTTCTGGCTGAGTTTTCCAGGCGGGAAGGCCGTCCACCGCGCCTCGACGAGATCCTTCTGCCGCGTGAGATCGCCAACCAGAAATGGGATTTCAACAACCGCGGACCATTCTCAACCGATTACATCGGCGGGAGCTGGGAATATCCAAATGCGAGCTATCAAAGTCGCCGCGAGATCTGGCAGGACCACATCCATTACACTCAGGGGCTGTTTTACTTCCTGACTCAGGATGCTCAAGTGCCCAGGCCGCTGCAGGAGGAGCTGAATGAGCTCGGTCTGGCAGAGGATGAATTTGTCGACAATGAAAACTGGCCCTGCCAGCTTTATGTGCGCGAGGCACGCCGGATGGTCGGTGATTTTGTTATGACCCAGAAGGATGTCCAGACGGAACTGACCAAGCTGGATGTGATCGGCATGGGTTCTTACAATAGTGACTCGCATAACGTCCAGCGCTTTGTGACCGGGCAAGGATATGCGCAGAACGAAGGCAATATGGAAGTATCTGTTACTCCCTACCAGATTCCCTATGGCCTCATCCTCCCGAGGAAGGAGGGGGCCGCGAATTTGCTGGTGACCGTTTGTTTCTCGGCCAGTCATGTCACCTATTCGACGTTGCGAATGGAACCGGTCTACATGATCATCGGGCAGGCAGCGGGTGTCGCGGCCGCCCTGGCAATCGAGGCAAAAGCTCCCCTGCACGAGATTGACACGAATGCATTGACTGCCATCCTTCGCAGTCAGGGTGCGGTCATGGAACCGGGGCACCAGGCGCCTGCAGCAGAGACTTAATCACGAATTTGCTTTTTTTTAGCACTTTCCAGGTTGCCTGCCAGGTGGGTTATTTAGATTAAAAGTCCATAACACCACGCCAAGAACTACGTTAAATTCTATAGCGGTACTGACCGCAAAGAAGTTCGCTTACTTAACATTGAAAGGAGAATATGAAATGGGTCTTTTATCTTGGTTGATTGTGGGTCTCATCGCCGGTTGGCTTGCCAACCAGATGATGAGAAGTGGCCGTGGCAACGCGGTGACCGATATTATTGTGGGGATTATAGGCGCTCTCGTCGGTGGCTTCCTGGCGGGTCAGCTGTTCGGCGTGCCCAACGCCGTTAACGGTATCAACGTCGGCAGCATTGTGGTCGCCTTCCTGGGTGCCATTGTGGCGATTGCGATTGTCCGGGCTCTGCCGGGACGCTCACCGCTCTAGAGCAAAATCCCACACCAGCATGTCAGCTGGAAGCGGTCTGCCCTACAGGGCAGGCCGCTTTTCTTTTACTGCTCCTCTCATAAAAAATGAAAAACGCAGGGCTGGTATCAGCCCTGCGTCTGCTATTAAGTTATACCTGCTGATTTATGGAATAAGCGTAATGCGGTTCTGTGGACCGGGAGCGACTGGTGAATTCGCCGCAAAGTATGCCTCAAACGCATCGGTGTCGACAGCTCCACCCAGGCGGTTTGTGCCCTGTACCAGGATCGGGAAGCTATCGCCTCCGTCTGCCAGGAAGGAGTTGACTGTGACCCGATAACTGGCTGCAGGATCGATGACAGAACCATTGAGCATGATCGTGGCGGGATCGACTTTATCGCACACAGGCCCCGAAGCTTTCCAGGTATACGTAAAGCCAGCCGATACCTGCAGGATGCGTGCCGAAGCCAGGGTACAACCGGCAAATTGTTCTTCAAGCAGTCTTTCGATCTGCGCACCGGTCAAGGTCATGGTGACCATACTATTACCAAATGGCTGGACGGTGAAAATTTCGCCGTAGGTTACAATGCCGTCACCTTCCCCTGCCGGGCTGCTCGCATACGTCAGATCTGCTCGAATGCCACCCGGGTTCATAAAGGCAACGACAGCACCGCCGAGGGCCGGATCCGTGGTTGCCGCAAGTTGACCATCAGCAATGACATCACCAAGAGCAGATTCACCGGCTGCATTGATAGCACGGCGAATATCCGCAGTAATTGAACCCACAGGGCGGTTGGCCAGCGGCGCCGCGATTGCGCTGTATTTGGCAAGCAGGGCAGTCAGTGGGCTGGCTTTGGGAACAGTACGCGTCACGATTTTGTTCTCTGCGGCCATCGTAACAACTTCGCCAGTGGTGCGATCGAGCGTGAGGTCAACCTTGGTCACCACCCGGCCAAACGAGAAGGCGCTTGTAACAATCTTGTTATCAATGACGCAGTTATACGGTTGATGCGTATGCCCACTGATGACCACGTCTACTTCGTCGTCAAAGCGGTTCACAAGATCCACGATCGGGCCAGATATGCCAACACAGGCATTGGGATTGGTGGTGGCATCTGATGTGGACTGATCGGCGCCTTCATGGATCAATACAACGATCGTTTCGATGCCTTTCGCTTTCAGTTCAGGTACCAATGCATTGACAGTGTCTGCTTCGTCCTGGAAGGTCAAATCAGAGATGCCTGACGGGGTAACGATCAAAGGGGTCCCTTCGAGGGTCATCCCGATGAAGGCGATTTTGGCAGTGCCAAACGAGCGAATTTTATAAGCAGGGAAAATTGTCTTTCCATTATCCTGGCGGACGACGTTAGCGGCAAGGAATTGGAAATTCGCCCCGGCAAAATCATCGCCATCCAGACACCCATCCACAGGATGGCAGCCGCCTTCCTGCATACGGACGAGCTCGTGCCAGCCCTCGTCAAACTCGTGGTTGCCCACTGCATTGAAATCCAGACCAATCTGGTTGAATGCTTCAATCGTCGGTTCATCGTGGAACAGCGCCGAAAGTAATGGACTGGCACCAATCAGATCGCCCGCGGAAACAACAACCGTATTGGGATTGAGAGCCCTTAAGTTACTGATGTGTGTTGCCAGATACTCCACGCCACCCGCGACCGTATTTGGTGCAGGACAGCCAGATACTGCTGGAACACATCCGGAACTGCTGGTAGGTGGTTCCAGGTTTCCATGA
>Ga0075429_100004516_pt1 | contig 11967 bp, 10 predicted proteins | sample RhiMetdeltSRZDD3_FD_75295 | JGI IMG/M metagenome (GOLD analysis project Ga0075429, IMG submission 75295) | Populus rhizosphere microbial communities from Tennessee, USA - Rhizosphere MetaG P. deltoides SRZDD3 | ecosystem: Host-associated > Plants > Roots > Rhizosphere > Soil | place: USA...
GGCATGCCCCGCGCGAAGCCCATCGCATACTGCAGCGCCTCGCGGCGGTGGTCGAGCGAGTAGCGCACGGTCTCGCGCACCAGCCGCGTGAGGCGCGCCATCAGCTCCGGGCCCAGGTCGCGGCGCACCGCGTTGCCGCCCAGGGGCAGCGGCAGGCCGGTCTCCTCCTTCCACCACGCGCCGAGGTCCTGCACCTTGCGCAGGCCCTGGCCGCCGTAGGTGAGCTGTCCCTCGTGGATCACCAGGCCCAGGTCCGCCCGCCCGGAGGCCACCTCGTCCATCACGCGGTCGAAAGGCACGACCCGCGTCCGGGCCCCGGGCGCGAAGAGCTTCAGCGCCAGGAACGCCGTGGTCAGCGTCCCGGGCACCGCCACCAGCCGGTCGCCGATGGATGCGGGATCGATCGCCTCGCGCGCCACGACCAGCGGGCCGTACCCGTCGCCGATGCTCCCGCCGCAGGGCATGAGCGCGTAGCCGCCGGCGACGTACGGGTAGGCGTGGAAGGAGAGGGCGGTCACCTCGTGCCGGCCCTCGCGGGCCGCGCGGTTCAGGCTCTCGATGTCGCCCATCACGTGGGCGACCTCCAGCCCGCCGGTGTCGACCTTCCCGCGCGCCAGCCCGTAGAACATGAACGCGTCGTCGCTGTCGGGGCTGTGGGCCAGGGAGACTCGCGGCATCCCTGGATCATAGTGCAGCCCAGGTGTATCCCCGTTGAACACTGACGCGTGAGCGTCCGCACCATCCCGGCAGCGGGATGGGATTCGGGCTCGCTGGCGCGGCGCGCGTGCTAGACTGCCCGGCTGAATGGGCCTCTCCCGGCCGGCCTGCCTGGGCCTCGCATTCGCCGCCGCGGCCTGCGCGAGCACGAGCCCGCGCCCGCTGACGGTGGACCTCGGCGCCGCGCGCGCGGCCCTCGAGGACGCGCGGCAGGCGGGCGCGCCGAAGAGCGCGCCCCAGACGTACGCCTCGGCCGATTCCCACCTCAAGGAGGCGGAGAAGCTCGTCGCCGCCATGGGGAGCGGCGGGCGCGAGCGCTCGCTGCGCGCCGAAGGGCTGGCCAACCTCGCCGCGGCCGAGGCCCGCTGCGCGGCGGCGGCGGCGCGACAGGCCGCGACCGCCAGGGGGGACCGGGACAAGCGCACCGCGCCTACCTCGGACCTGGACCGGCTCAACGCCCGCCTCAAGAAGAGCGACGAGGACCAGCGCCGCCTGGAGGAACGCATCGCCCTTCTCCAGCGCGACCTGGAGCTGACGGAGACCGAGATCATCCGCACGAAGGCTCGCCTCAAGGGGATCGAGACCCGCGCCGAGGCCAGCTCCGCCATCGCGGAGGCGCGCATCCTCGCCGGCCGCCTCGACGCCAGGGGGCGCGCCGCGACCCTGAGCCTGTGCAACGAGAACATCGCCAAGGCGGAGCAGCAGCTCACCCAGGTCAACTACGGCGCGGCCGTGTTCTTCGCCACGAAGGCCCAGGACATCGCCAAGAAGGCCCAGGAGGCCTCGGACCCCGCGCGGCATGCGGCCGAAGAGGAGCACGCCTCCCCACAGCCCACCTACAAGGTGAAGGCCAAGAGCGCGAACATCCGGAAGGGGCCGGAGGTCACGGAAGAGGTGCTCGCGGAGGCACCGGAGGGCGCCGTGCTGGAGGCCAGCGCGGTGAAGGGCGATTGGGTGAAGGTCACCTACGGCGGGGTGGCCGGCTGGGTGTCGCGGTCGGTCCTGGAGTGAGCGCGGCCGGCCGGCCCGCGCGCTAGACCACCTTGGCGTCGTCCGCCGGCGGCGCCGGCGTCCCCGCCAGCGAGACGCGGTCCCGCCCGGCGGCCTTCGCGGCATACAGCGCCCCGTCCGCCGTGTCGACCAGCCCTCGCGCCGCCCGGCCATCCTGGGGGAACGTGGCAATTCCGATGGAGACGGTGGTGCGTCCCAGGACGCCCGCGCGGTGCCCGTGGGCCCCGACCGCTGTGCGGATCTTCTCCGCCACCTCCGCGGCCTGCTCCTTGGTGCACGACGGCAGCAGCACCGCGAACTCCTCCCCGCCGTAGCGGAAGGCCATGTCGGTCGTGCGGATCGACTTCGTGACCTGGGCGCCGACGCGGCGCAGCTCCTCGTCGCCCTGGGTATGGCCCCAGCGGTCGTTGTACTGCTTGAAGTGGTCGAGGTCGAGGAGGAGCAGGCTCAACGCCCGCTCCTCGCGCTCGCAGCGTCGCATCTCCTTGTCGAGGTTGTCCTGGAAGTGGCGGCGGTTGTAGAGCCCGGTCAGGGCGTCCGTGATGGCCTGGTCGTGCAGGTGCCGGTTGGCGGCCTCGAGGTCCGCGTTCTTCAGGGCCAGCTCGTTGCGCGCCTCCTCGAGCTGCTTCGTCTTCTCCTGGATGGTCGCGGCCATGGTGTTGAAGCTCTGGGTCAGCTCGGTCAGCTCGTCGCGTCCCTTGACCGGCAGGCGGACGTCCAGCTCCCCCGCGCTCAGCCGTTTGGCCGCGTGGGACAGGCGCTGGATCGGGCGCAGCATCGACGCCGCCACCACGAAGCTCAGGAGGAAGACCGCGGCCAGCGCGGGCACGCCCACCATGAGCAGCCGGTTGCGCGACTCGTCGAGTGAGCGGTAGGCCACGTTCGACGGGACGGTGGCCGCGAGGTACCCGCCCGAGCGCCCGAGCCGCATCAGGCCGTAGACGCTCCTGCCCAGGCCCGGGAGCCGGGCCTCCGTCACCGGGCCTGGGTCCGCGCCGGCCTTCGGGAGGTGCGCGGGGAATCTCTCCTTGCCCGGCGAGTCCACGGCCTTTCCGCCCTTGACGAGGACGCGGCCCTCGTCGTCCAGCATCCAGAACAGCGGCGGCGGGTCCGTCTGCGGCGTGACGAGCAGCGACTCCAGCTCGCCCAGGGCCAGCCTCTCCGCGAAGTAGCCCACGGTGCGGTCGTTGCGGCCCTGGATGGTGTGCATCACCAGGATCGTGGGCCGCCCCAGGTACTCGGACTGGTGGATGGGGCTCACCGTGCCGCCGCGGCTCGGCCCGCCGTTGTTGAGCTGCCGGAGCCCCCACTCCTCCAGCTTCTCCTCGCGGGTGGAGGCCAGGATGTTCCCGGACAGGTCCACGATGAACAGCGACTCGTAGCTCCTGTAGTGGCCCAGCACCGACTCCAGGAAGTCCTTGAGGTCGCGGCGCGCGCGCTCGGCGTCGCCCTGGGGCTGCGACAGGGTCTCCACCGCCTCGAAGACCACGAACGACGTGGACCAGCGCGAGGCGTCGTGCACGCGCTCGTTCATCCACTCGTCCACCTCGCCCGCGGTGCGGAAGAGCTGGTTGTTCAGCGCGCCGCGGACCTTCTCGCCCAGGACCTCTTCGTTGCGCTGGATGAGGTAGCGCCCCATCAGGAGGACGGGCACGCTCACGCAGAGGAGGACCACCGCCAGGATCTTCGTCTGCAGGCTCACGCGCACGAGGCGCGCGGCCAGGCTCTCGTGACCGCTCATTCCGCCCTCTCGGGCCAGCGAATGATACAGGCAAGCGGGCCTATAATCACGCGGTCTCAAGAGGGGAGCGCACATCCTGGGCGAGGCGGCCATCCGCATCGAGGGCGTGACGAAGTCCTACGCCGGCCACGTGGCGGTGAAGGACCTCTGCCTCACGGTGCCGCGGGGCTGCATCTTCGGGCTGCTCGGGCCGAACGGCGCGGGGAAGACCACCACCCTGCGCATGGTGATGGATATCCTGGGGCCGGATTCCGGCACCATCGAGATCCTGGGCCGCCCCGCCGACCGCGCCGCGCTGGACCGCATCGGCTACATGCCCGAGGAGCGCGGCCTCTACCCGCGCATGGCCCTGGACGAGCAGCTCGTGTTCCTGGCCGAGATCAAGGGGACGCCGCGCGCGGAGGCGCGACGGCGGCTGCCCGCCTGGCTGGAGCGCATGGGCCTGGCGGAGTGGGCGCCGCGCAAGGTGATCGAGCTCAGCAAGGGGATGCAGCAGAAGGCCCAGCTCGTGGCCACGCTGCTCCACGAGCCCGAGGTGCTGATCCTGGACGAGCCCATGAGCGGCCTCGACCCGCTGGGCGCCGATCTCGTGCGGGGCGTGCTGCTCGAGCAGCGGCGGCAGGGACGGACGGTCGTGCTCTCCAGCCACCAGATGGAGACGGTGGAGCGGCTGTGCGACTCCATCGGCCTCATCAACCACGGGGAGAAGCTGCTGGAAGGCGCCATCAGCGAGGTGAAGAGCCGCTACGCGAAGAACACCGTCGTCCTTTCGTACGACGGCGACGGGTCCTTCCTGGCCGGGCTGCCCGGGGTGCGGAGCGTGAACCACTTCGGCCGCTACGTCGAGGTGCGCATGGCGGAGGGGGCCGATCCCCAGGCCCTGCTCCAGGCGGCGTCGGCGCGCCTGCGGCTGAGCCGGTTCGAGGTGATGGAGCCGAGCCTGCACGACATCTTCGTGGCGGCCGTGGCGTCGTGAGCATGGCCAGGCTGTGGCCCGTCGTTCGCCGCGAGTACCTGGAGCGCGTGCGCTCCCGCGCCTTCCTGATCGCCACCGTGGCCGCGCCGCTGCTGCTGGCCGCCGTCATGCTGCTGCCCGCGGTCATGATGAACCAGCAGTACGGGCGGCCCCTGCGCGTGGGCCTGCTCGACGCCTCCGGCTCCCTGGGGGGTGCGGTGGCCGCCGCCCTGGCCCAGAGGAAGATGGACGGCGCCGCGCGGTTCGTCATCGAGACGGCCTCGGGCGGCGCCCGGGCCACGGACGAGGCGGCGCGGCTGAAGCGCGACGTGCTGTCCGGCCGGCTGGACGGCTACCTGTACCTGCCGGCGGACGCGCTGGAGCGCTCGTCGGCGGAATACTTCGGGCGCAACGTCAGCAACGTGGCCGACCTCCGCCTCCTGGACCAGGCCGTGGAGGAGGTGATGATCGCGCGCCGGCTGGCGGGGCAGGGCCTCGACCCCGGCCACGTGAAGCGGCTGACGCGCCGGCTCGACCTGAAGACGATCCGCATCGGCGCCAGCGGGGGCGAGCGCGAGGACCGCGGCGCCAGCGCGCTGCTGTCGATCATCCTGCTGATGATGCTGTACACGACCGTCATCATGTGGGGCCAGGTGGTGATGACCAGCGTCATCGAGGAGAAGACGAGCCGGGTGGTGGAGGTGATGGTCTCGTCGATGCCGTCGGCCCGCTTGTTCGCGGGCAAGCTCCTGGGCGTGGGGGCCGCGGGGCTCACGCAGTTCCTGGTCTGGGCGGCGGCGCTGGCGGTCATCGGCGTCTTCGCCGCCGGGGCCTCGGGCACGCTGGCCGGCGTCCGCCTGCCGGAAGCGGGCCCGCTGGTCCTGGGAGCCCTCGTCGTCTTCTTCCTGCTCGGGTACTTCTTCTACGCGGCCCTCTTCGCCGCGATCGGAGCGGCCGTCAACACGCCCCAGGAGGCGCAGACGCTCGTCTTCCCGGTCTTCGTGCCGCTCGTGGTCGGCACCATGTGCTTTCCGCTGGTGCTCCAGAGCCCGGACAGCCCGCTGTCGACGGTCCTTTCGCTCCTGCCACCGCTGACGCCGCTGCTGATGTTCCTGCGGATCACGGTCCTGACGCCGCCGTGGTGGCAGATCGCGCTGTCGATCGTGCTCACGGGCCTGGCCATCGCGGCGGTCGTCTGGTGCGCGGCGCGGATCCACCGCGTGGGGATCCTGATGTACGGAAAGCGCCCGACCTTCCCCGAGATCCTGAGGTGGGTCCGGCACGCGTAGGCCCGCTTCCGACCGTTCGATCCGAATCGGTCGGACCTGGCGGCGGCCGATGCCGGGTCAGCCCTGCGTCCCCGCTCAACTTGCCCCGGGGCAAGTTCCGCCGTCATGGAGGCTCGCCGGGTCGAAGTAGAGCTGCGCCTCGTAGGAATTGTGCGCGCGGCAGCGCAGCTGGATGTTCTCCGAGGTCGGCGGCCCACCGGCGGCGACGGGCTCCACATGATGGAACTCCAGGAACCCGCGCGCATCGCATCGTCGGCCGTTCGAGCCCATGAAGCAGCAGCGACCTCCGTCGCGCAGCCAGACGGTGCGTCGGACGGCCGCGGGGATATGACGCGAGGCTGGACCCGGCGCGGCGCCGGTCCGCGGATGTTCGGTCGCCCCGAACTTCTTGCGGGCGATGTCCTCGAGCAACGCGATCAACGCCCTGTCGATCAACTCGGCGATCTCGCCATCCGGCACCGCGTGCCGCATCAGGTCCTGGGCGAGCCGGAGCTTCTCGCAGGTACTCGCCCGTGCCGTGAACCGGATCTCGTAACGGTCCTCGGCAAGCGGCCTGACGGCCCCTCGTGCGGGCGATGCGGGGATACGAACCGTCGCCGCCCCACCACCCGTCTCTGCGTCGGCAGCAACCGGGCCGTGGTCACGACTTGCCCCGGGACAAGTTGACCGCGAGTTGTTCGTAGACGTCGCACACGCGCCCATTGCTTCTGTCGGTTCGGGCAGCTTCCGCCCAGAGTCCTCCACCGGAGCCCTCACGGCCACCTTCCGCACGGAATCCGCGACCGCCGGTTGCGGGAAGCGCCGAGCCAGGAGCTCCTCGACCTCCCGCTTGCTCCTTCGAGACGCGTCCTTCAAGAGCTGATCGTAGTTGTCCACCGTGAGGTGCGGAGCGACCAGCCGCACAGTCGCTAGAGTCAACGCGGCCTCGCTCAGCATCTCCAGGATGACAGGGAACTTCCTGGCCGCGTGCGCTGCCTCGATGCGGTTGTACGCGGACTGCTCTGATAACTCCAGGACCTCCCGACAATATGCGAAGAGCGATCGGAAACCGGCCCCGAGATACAGCCGCCGCGCTTCGATCTCCGCGAGGTGGGCCACGAGATGTGCCGTGGCTTCCCTCTCACGGCCCGCGAGCCGCTTCGCCTCGGCGAACAACTCCTTATCAGAAAGATGTGATGGAATAGTGATCTTCATGTCTGCTTCTATCACGATGGTCCAAAAACACAGGACCATCACCGCCAAAAAAAATATTGACAATCACGGGGCCGATGGAATTATCAAGAACAATCCTATTGTCTGTTCGCAAGACTGCTCAGTCAGCCGAAAAAAGGGGGGGTCGCAACCCTTAGGCGTGATGTACTGGGCAGGTCACCCCCCCAACGGCACGCGAACCGAGCAGCAGTGCCCGGCTATTACGTTGCGGACCAAGTGGGCCCGACCCAGCCCTGTGCCCAACTTGCCCCGGGGCAAGTTGCACCGGCAGGACACGACGAGAAACAGGCACGAGAGCCCGACGAGGGCGCTCAACGCAATGGGAAGGCTCGCCGACGAGCCCGCCCAACGGCACTGGGATGGACCGACGCTCAGCCCCGCCGATCGAACCGCGCCGGCGAGAACGCCGCCAGGTCGATCTCCGGGCCCAGGCCGCGGGCCAGCCGGGCCACCGCCTCCCCGATCAGCGGCCCCAACAGGATCCCGTTGCGGTACAGGCCCGTCGCATGGAAGAGACCGGGCAGCGCGCCGGGCCCCACGATGGGCAGGCCGTCGGGCGTGCCCGGACGCAGGCCCGCCCACGAGTCCGCGGCGGGCGCGTCCGCCAGCAGCGGCGCGATCTCGGCCGCGATCCGACGAATGGCGCCCAGGCCCTCCGCGGTCACCTCCTTCACGAAGCCCGCGCGCTCCAGCGTGCTCCCGGCCAGCAGCCGTCCGCTCCGGCGAGGGACCACGTACCCGCGGGCCGTGCAGACCACGCGGCGGAGCGTCCCGGGGGGCGCGTCGAAGGCGAGGATCTGACCGCGCACCGGCTCCACTGGCGGCGGCTGCGGATCGCCGGCCAGCGCCGCCGACCACGCGCCCATGGCCTCGATCACCACCGGCGCGGACAGCGTCTCCGACCCCGTCTTCACGCCCGCCACTCGCCCGTTCTCCACGACGAGGCCCGTGACCGCCCGGTCGGAGAGCAGCGCCGCGCCGCGGGCGGCGGCCGACGCCGCCAGGGCCCGCGTGAGGAGGACGTTGTCCACCGAGCCGTCCTCGGGGAAGAAGAGGGCCCGGCGCGCGCCGGCGCTCACGCTCGGCTCGGCCCGGCGCAGTTCGTCCGGCCCCCACGACTCGGCCGGCAACCCCGACGCCCGCTGCCACAGCAGCCGGCGCTCCAGCGCGCGCTCCTCCTCGTCGGTGAAGGCCAGCTCCAGCGTGCCGTGGCGCGCGAGCGCGACGGACAGGCCCGTCTCCGTCGCCAGCTCGGCGGCCAACGCGAGATGGCGCGCGCGTCCGCGCAAGGCCACGTCGAGCAGCGGCGATCCCTCGTCCGCCTCGGCCTGGACGGCGAGCCAGCCCGCGGCCGCTGCGGAGGCCTCCGATCCCGGCCGGCCGCGCTCCACCACGACCACGCGCGCCCCCGCCCCGGCCAGGGCCCGCGCGGCCGAGAGGCCGACGATCCCGGCGCCCGCCACCACGACATCCGCGTGAAGACCCGGCCGCGTATCCCGCACCTCGGTCCCATTATCCCGGGGCTTTGTGGCCGCGGGCCGTTCTGCTATCCTGCGCGCGAGCTCAGAGCGGCCAAGACATGCCTGGACTAGCCGACGAGAGCGCCATCCTCAAGCCCCAGAAGGGCCGGTGCGCGCACTGTCGCTCCGACGTCGCGGTACCCGCCACCTATGCGCATGGCGACTTCATCAAGTGCGGGACCTGCGGCACGCAGCACAAGGTGATGCGCGGGGAGGGCGTCCGCCTCGTGATCGCCGACGCGACCCCTCTCAAGGAGGCCCTGCGGAACAACGACGCGATGGTGGAGCGGCTGCAGGACGAGCTCCACGGCGCGCGCCGCAGCTTCGGGATCGGGGCCAACGGCATCGGCATCGGCGTGGCCTACGCCATCTACCTGGTGGCCTTCAAGGAGCACGCGCTGGACATGCAGCTGGCCACCAAGGCCGTCACGGCCATGGTGGGGAGCGGCGTCCTGCTCGAGCTGCTGAACTACTTCTTCCTCAGCAAGCGGCAGCGCGTGAAGCGCCTCCTGGCGGAGATCGAGGAGGCGCAGGCCGACAGCGAGGAGCTGAAGCAGAAGATCAGGGAGTCCAGCCGGGTCTAGGCCTCCGACGTCGGGCGCGAGGCGTCACGCAGAGCGCGCGACGGCGGCTATTCGACCTGTCCCCCGTCCATCATCGCCGTCATCGTCTTGTAGATCGCGTAGCTGCAGCGCGGGATGTCGCGCTGTAGGTCCGCCACCGAGGCCCCCTTCTTCAGCCGCGACCACACCGAGGCCGCCAGCTCCACCGTCTCCGGGTCCTCCCACCGCAGCTGCGCCGCCTTCTGGCGGAAGACGCGGCCGGCGTCCGGGATGCGGGCCTGGAGCAGCGGCAGCTCGTCTTGCAGCCGCACGGACTCCATGAGCAGCGAGATGGCGGGCATGGTGATGTCCGCCTGCACCTCGTCCTCCTGGACGTTGCGGCCGGTGAAGGAGAAGTCCCCTTCCAGCGGCGACTGGAAGAGCTGGAAGACCGCGTCGTCCCCCACCAGGTTCTTCACCTTGGCGCGCGCGATGTTCCCCTTGAAGAAGAAGATCTCGGCCACCTTGGCCTTGTCGTGGGTGACGACCAGGTTGCCCGTCTGGTGCGACCCGATGAGGGTCTGGATGACGGTGGCCAGGTCGAAGAAGCGGAGGTTGCCCTGCAGCTGCTTGCCCGCGCCCTTCGGCACCTTGAGCGTGGTGGCCTCCAGCCGCCGCGCCAGGACCAGGCAGAGGTTGCGCGCGAAGGCGGGCAGGGTCGTCAGCAGGTCCAGGAAGACCGGCTTCTCCAGCGTGAACAGCTCGGCTCGCTCCGGGGAGCGAACGGTGGCGGTGCGCCGCGACCCGGTGAGCAGCGCCAGCTCGCCCAGGACCTCGCCCGCGCCGAGGTACGCGACGGGCACCGGGTCGGCCCCGTCGGACGGAGCGGCCAGGACCTCCAGGACGCCGCTCTTGACGATGTAGAGCCGGTCGCCCTCGTCGCCCTGATCGAACACCACGGCGCCGGCGCCGAATTCCTGGATCTCGCCCTGCGCCAGCACGGCCCGGATCACCTCGGGCGGCTGGCTCTCGAAGAGGTCCGAGCGCTTGAGAAAGTCGGGATCGATGGCCATGGCGGCGCGGCATTATAACCCCCGCCCGCGAATGCCGGAGCCGCCGCTCGAACTGTGCTAAGATGTGCCGCTTTTCCGGTCGAAGGCGCGGCGCGGGGCCCGTCCGATTCCGCCAAGTCGTTCTAAAGCAAGGTCTTTAACGTGACGATCTCGACCCTCACCAAGGTACAACCGGCCGACGTCCATGGCGTCCTTCGCCGCCACATGCTGGCCGACGGCTTCGATCTCGTCTTCGATTACGAGAAGAGCCACGGCTCGTGGCTCCACGACGCCCGCAGCGGCCGCGAGTACCTCGACTTCATCACGTTCACCGCCAGCAACCCCATCGGGTTCAACCACCCGGGCATGAAGGACGCGGAGTTCCTGAAGGTCCTCTACCGCGTGGCCCAGCTCAAGCCCGCGCTGTCCGACCTCTACAGCGTGGAGTACGCGCAGTTCGTGGAGACCATGGGCCGCCTGGCCGTCCCCGCCTACATGAAGTACGCGTTCTTCGTGGAGGGCGGGACGCTGGGCGTGGAGAACGCGCTCAAGGCCGCATTCGACTGGAAGGTCCGGCGCAACAAGGCCAAGGGGATCGCCGGCGAGCGCGGCTCGCAGGTCATCCACTTCCGCGAGGCCTTCCACGGGCGCAGCGGGTACACGCTGTCGCTCACCAACACCGACCCCGTCAAGACCGACTACTTCCCGAAGTTCAAGTGGCCGCGCATCGACAACCCCAAGCTGCGCTTCCCCGTCACCGCCGAGGTCGAGCGCGACGTGGCGGCGGCCGAGCAGCGCGCGCTGGACCAGATCCAGCGCGCCTTCGCCGACAACCCGGACGACATCGCGGCCATCCTCATCGAGCCGATCCAGGGCGAGGGGGGCGACAACCACTTCCGGCCCGAGTTCATGCAGGCCCTGGAGCGGTTGGCCCGCGAGAACGCCTGCTTCTTCATCGTGGACGAGGTGCAGACGGGCGTCGGGATCACGGGGAAGATGTGGGCCCACGAGCACTACGGCGTCACCCCCGACGCGATGTCGTTCGGCAAGAAGACGCAGGTCTGCGGCTGCCTGGTGGGGCCCAAGGTGGACGAGGAGCCGCAGAACGTCTTCAAGGTCCCCTCGCGGATCAACTCCACCTGGGGCGGTGGCCTCACGGACATGGTCCGCTTCGGCCGCTACCTGGAGATCATCCACGAGGAGCGGCTGGTGGAGAACGCCCGGGTGGTGGGTGAGCACCTGCTGGCCGGCCTGCGCGAGGTGCAGCGGGAGCGCGGCGGGCTGATATCGAACGCGCGCGGCCGCGGCCTGCTGATCGCGTTCGACCTGCCCACGCCCGAGGCGCGCGACAAGGCCAAGGACGCGATCTGGCGGAACGGCCTGCTGGTCCTGCCGTGCGGACAGCGGTCGGTGCGCTTCCGTCCGCCGCTCAACCTGTCCGCGGCCGAGGCGGACGCGGCATTGGACATCGTGCGCAGGAGCCTGGAGCAGCTTTAGCCCTTTACCGAGGGGGTGGCTGATGATCGAGCGGGAAGCCGCGATCAAGGTCTACAACGAGGCCCTGGGGGCCAAGGGCGCCAAGGCGCGGCTCGTGCGCGTGGCGGCCGAGGGCTACTACGAGGTCACGCTCGAGTCGCAGGGGCGCAACTTCACGACCCTGCTGCCCATCGCCACCACCGTGATCCTGGCCGGAGAGGCCGAGGAAGAGGTCGCCACCCTCGAGGTGGAGCGCTGAAGGGATAGCGTTGCCCCGCCCGCTCAAGGTCGCGCACTGCGGCCTGGGTCCCATTGGACGGTCCATCGCCCGCCTCGTCCACGAGGCCGACGGCTTCAAGATCGTGGCCGCCGCCGACGTCTCGCCGGAGCACGCGGGCAAGGACCTGGGCGTCGTCCTGGGGCTGCCCCGCAAGATCCGGGTGAAGGTGGAG
>Ga0075429_100004517_pt1 | contig 11966 bp, 8 predicted proteins | sample RhiMetdeltSRZDD3_FD_75295 | JGI IMG/M metagenome (GOLD analysis project Ga0075429, IMG submission 75295) | Populus rhizosphere microbial communities from Tennessee, USA - Rhizosphere MetaG P. deltoides SRZDD3 | ecosystem: Host-associated > Plants > Roots > Rhizosphere > Soil | place: USA...
ACCTGTCAGGTCGCCGCTCTTCGCAGTTGCGGTCCGTCCCCGATTCGGGGGATAATACGTTTTACCGTCAGGAGATCGACTTTTGATCTCGACGCGTTGGAATCAATCTGGGCGGCATGACGCTCGCCGTCCAACGAACGTCAAAGAGCAGAGCACGGCAGTAGCGTCCCGACCGGAACAGCGAGTCACAATCAACCCGCCGAGTCTGAGTCTGATGCCCTCGTCGCCAGTGAGTGCCGACGTGATCGCTCGAAGCACACACACTGGAGGACGACCCGATGTACGCGACTGAGTACGACCTGCTTGTTGCTGCCGACCGGTGCCGCGACCGGCGGGACGAGATGAAGATGATTCGCCTGGCGAGCGCGGCCCAGGCCGAGAAGCTCGAGCGGCCGAGCCTGCTCGACCGGCTGATGCAACGGACCAGCCGCGCGCTGCAATTCCAGGCATCGCACCGCAAGGTCGGCGCAGCCGCCTGATACGGTCGCCACAACGCGTTGGCCGACACCATGAAACGAGCGGCGGCGGGATCTCCCACCGCCGCTCTTCATGTCTCGCCCTCGTGTGGTCTGCTGACCGCTCCTCAGGCCGGCGTCTTCGCCTTGATCTCGTCCAGCACCTTCGCTAGCTTGCCGACCACCTCGTCGACCTCCTCCTCGGTCAGTACCAGCGGGGGCATGAAGCGCAGCACATTGCCGGCCGGGGCGTTCATCAACACGCCCTCTTCGAGCAGCTTGCCGAGCGCCTCCGCCGCGATGTCGGAGTCGAACTCGATGCCGACCAGGAGCCCATGGCCTCGAACGTCGGTGATGTACGGCCGGTCCGGACGCAGCCCGTTCAGCTTCTCCTGCAGGTAGTTGCCCACCTTCTTGGCGTGGCCGGGCAGGTCCTCCTTGAGCGTCTCACGCATGACGGCCAGTGCTACCGCCGTCGCCAGCGGGTTCCCGCCGAACGTCGATCCGTGGTCGCCGTACGTGAAGATGTTTGCCTTCTCAGTGCAGAGGATCGCGCCGATCGGCACGCCGCCGCCGAGGCCCTTCGCCAGCGTCATCACGTCAGGCTCGACGCCGTACAGTTCGTACCCCCACAGTGTCCCAAGCCGCCCGACGCCCGTCTGGACCTCGTCGAAGATCAGCAGCAGGTTGTTCTGGTCGCACCAGTCGCGCAGGCCCTGGAGGTACTCCCTGGTGGCCGGGTTCACCCCGCCCTCGCCCTGAACCGGCTCGACCATCACCGCGCAGGTCTTGTCAGTCGTCGCCTTCTTGACCGCGTCCAGATCGTTGAACGGGACCGGGTCGGCCAGGAATCCGTCCGGCAGCGGGCCGTAATCCTGCTTGTAGGCTGGCTTGCCGGTCGCCGTCAGCATCGCCAGCGAGCGGCCGTGGAACGAGTGGTCAGTGGTAATCACCTCGTAGGCGCCGTTCCGCTTGTGCTGGCCGTACTTGCGCGCCAGCTTCACCGCGCCCTCGTTCGCCTCGACACCGCTGTTCGAGAAGAAGACCCGGTCGAAGGCAGAGTTCTGGATCAGCAGGTCGGCCAGCTCGAGCTGGGGCACCGTGTAAAACTGGTTCGACGTATGAATCAACTGCGATGCCTGCTCGGTCAGGGCGTCCACGATCACCGGCGACGAGTGCCCTAGCGTGTTGACGGCCCAGCCGCCGACCATGTCCAGGTACGCCTTCCCGTTCTCATCCCAGACCCGGCACCCCTCGCCGCGCACCAGCACGACCGGCGTCCGCTTGGCGACCGACATGTACCGCTGTGATTCGAGCTCGATCCACTTGGACGACATCAGCTTCCCTCTCGTCAGGCGAGCGCCCTCAGCGCCCGCGAGTCAGCACGACACGATACGATCCCGGCAACACTCTTGCTGCCGTCAGGCGACTAGTGTCTTGGTCGCCTGAAGCGGGTGTGGTGCGGCACCCAGATTGGCGTCACGCGACGCGCTCCCGCGTGATCATCGTGCCGACCCCGGCATCGGTGAACAGCTCGGCGAGCAGCGCATGCGGCACCCGGCCGTCCAGGATGTGGGCTCTAGGCACGGTGTCGAGGGCGCGCACGCACGCCTCGACCTTCGGGATCATCCCGCCGCTGATCTCGCCCGAGGCGATGTACGCGTTCACCTGCTCGATCGTGAGCGCCGAGAGCACGTTGCCGCTTTTGTCCCTGACGCCGTCTACGTCGGTGAACATCACCAGCTTCTCGGCCCCGAACGCTCGAGCTATGTCGCCGGCGATTGAGTCAGCGTTGACGTTGAGCGGCTGGCCCTCGCCGTCCGTCGCCGACGGCGCCACGACGACCAGGTAGCCAGCGTCCATCAGCGCCTTCACTGGCCCGAGGTCGACCTCGGTGACCTCGCCGACCAGTCCGAGCTTCGGATCGCGCAGCCGGGCCTTGATCAGGCCGCCGTCGATGCCCGACAGCCCGACGGCCCGCCCGCCCAGCGACACCAGATGCGCGACGAGGTCGCTGTTCGCCTTTCCGATCAGCACCATCCTGGCGAGATCGAGCGTCATCTCGTCGGTGTAGCGCCGGCCGTCCACGAACTTCGGCTCCAGGCCCATCCGGCCCTGCCACTCCGAAATCATCGGGCCGCCGCCGTGGACGACCACCGGCTTTACGCCGAGACGCGCCAGCGTCACAATATCTTCCAGCGCGGTGCCGTCGCCGTGGATGCTGCCGCCGATCTTCACGACGACCGTCTTGCCGACGAACCGCGCGATATACGGCAGCGCCTCCTTGATGGCCGCGGCCATCAAGAGCGAATCGTATGCCGGCGCGGGGGTTGCAACTTCTGTAGCCACGTCATCCTCAGGTCGTGTAGGCGCTGTTCTCGACGACGTACGCCTCAGTGAGGTCACAGCCCCACGCCGTCGCCCCAGACTCGCCCACATGGAGGTCAGCCACGAAGTTGACCTCCTGCTCTTTCATCACGGGTTCAGCCTCTTCACGGCTGCCCGGAACTGGCGCGCCGGCCTTGACGAGCTGGACACTGCCGACGAACAGGTCGACCGCCATCGGATCGACCTGGGCGCCGGAGTAGCCGATCGCGCAAAGCACCCGGCCCCAGTTCGGGTCGCTGCCGTACACCGCCGACTTCACCAGCGGCGATCGGACCACGGACCTTGCAGCGGCGCGGGCATCCGCGTCAGATGCCGCGCCGCGCACGTCCACCCTGATCAGTTTCGTCGCGCCCTCGCCGTCCGCGACGATCGCCTTCGCGAGCTCGCCGCAGACGTAGGTCAGCGCGGCCGTGAACTTCTCGCCGTCTTGGCCGCCAGTGACGACCGGATTGCCGGCCGCGCCATTCGCCAGCACCACCAGCGTGTCGTTCGTGCTGGTGTCGCCGTCGACCGTAATCATGTTGAACGAGTCCCCGCCGGCCCGGCTCAGCGCCGTCTGAAGAAACCCGGGGTCCACCGCCGCATCCGTCGTCACGAACGCCAGCAGCGTCGCCATGTTCGGATGGATCATGCCGGCGCCCTTCGCCGAGCCGCCAATCCGGACCGTCTTCCCACCCAGCTCGAGCTCCGCGCCGGCCGACTTCGGGTGGGTATCGGTCGTGATGATCGCCCGCGAGAACTCGGCCGCGCCGGCCGCCTTCATCTCGATGCTGGCGGCGCCATCGCGGATCAGGTCCATCGGGAGCGGCACGCCGATCACACCGGTTGAGGCGACCAGCACCTCGGTCTGGTCCACGTCGAGCTTTCCGCCTGCCAGCGACGCCATCTCGCGGGCGTCGAGCAGTCCCTGCTCGCCTGTGCAGGCGTTCGCGTTACCGGCGTTGACGATGATCGCCCTCGCGCGTCCGGCCGCCACGATCGCCCGCGAAACCACCACAGGCGCGGCGCAGAACGCGTTCGTCGTGAAGATGCCGGCCACCGCCGCCGGGCGGTCAGACGCCAGGATAGCCAGATCGAGCTTGTCCGGCCCCGGCGTCTTGATACCAGCATAGACGGCGCCAGCCGTGAAACCAGCCGCGAGCGTGACACCGCCCCCGGCGACCGGGCGATACTGTTTCGCCGATCCCACCGGCGTCCTCCCATCCCCACTCGGGGTCGGCGAGCGCCCGGCGCACGGCAGCCGCGCATCGACACGAGGCAACGCGTCACCTGGGATCTCGCCATCAGAGTATAGGTGCCCCGGAGTGGGCCCGCAAATCACTCCCGACATCCGTGACAACGGATGCTATACTCGCCGCGATTCGAGTCAAGGGAGCGCGAACGTGCAGTCCCGTCTCCGCTTCCTGAAGCAGTGGGTCCGCAACCCGCGCGAAATAGGCTCGGTCACCCCGAGCTCCCGCTTCCTGACCCGTGAGGTTGTCGATCAGATCGACTTCACGCGAGCGCGCCACGTGGCCGAGCTCGGTCCTGGCACCGGCGTCTTCACGCAGGCGATCCTCGACCGCCTGGCCCCAGACGGTCGCCTCCTGGCAGTCGACACGAACGCCGGCTTCGTGGAGCACCTGCGCCGTGAGATCCGTGATCCGCGCCTCCAGGTGCTCGAAGCCTCGGCTGAACGCCTGGACGCTCTGGTCGCGGAGGCCGGCTGGCCCGGCGTCGACGCGATCGTGTCGGGGATCCCGTACTCGCTGCTCCCCCGACCCGTAGCCCGGGGGATCCTTCAGGCGAGCCGGCGCGCGCTCGGCGATCAGGGCGTATTCGTCGGCTACCAGTATTCGCGCATGCTCCGGCCACAACTTCTCGACGTCTTCGGCAACGTTCACTACCGGTCCGTGCTCCTGAACCTGCCGCCGGCCTTCGTCTACACCTGCCGAGTCGGCACGCCGTCTCGCTAGGCGATGTCCCAGACGGAAGCGCTGCCCGCGCCCCGACCGGCCCGCTCCTTCGTCATCTCGCGGGCCAGCGCCACGTCTGCGCTCCTGCTGGTCGTATTTCTCCTGTCGGGCGTCAGCGGCCTGATCTTCCAGGTGCTCTGGCAGCGTCAGTTGAGCCTGGTGTTCGGCGTCAGCGCATACGCCACTGCCACGGTCCTCGCGGCATTCATGGCCGGGCTCGCGCTCGGAGGGTACCTCGCCGGGCGGATTGCCGATCGCGTCCGCTCGCCGCTGGCCTGGTACGGCGTCGTCGAGATCCTGATCGGTGTTGTCGGCCTGCTGACGCCGCTGGCGTTCGCGGCGTTGCAGGACGTCTACGGGCCGCTCTACCGGGCCGTGGGCGGGACCGCACTGGCCCCGGCCATCCGATTCGGGATCGCCTTCGCCGTGCTGCTCGCGCCGACCGCGCTGATGGGCGCCAGTTTCCCGCTGATCGTGCGGACTTCGCTCCGAGCGCGCGACGACGGCGGACGCGTGATCGGCCTGCTCTACGCGATCAACACCCTCGGCGCTGTTGCCGGCACGCTCGCGGCCGGGTTCTTCCTGATCGGCGAGATCGGCATTCGAGGTTCGATTGGGACAGCCGCCTCGCTCAACCTGGCGGCCGGATTTGTCGCGCTGCTGGCAGCGCAGCGCCTTGAGACAGCCGTCGACCCGGCCGCCGATCGCGCTTTCGCCGCCACCTCGTCCATCGCCTGCCCTCCCGCGCTCGTCCGGCTGCTGCCGTGGCTTCTCGGGCTCTCCGGGTTTTGCTCGCTGGCGTATGAGGTCGTGTGGACCCGTCTCCTGGTGCTCTTCCTGGAGACCACGACCTACGCCTTCTCGGTCATGCTGGCGGCGTTCCTGTTCGGCATCGCCCTGGGAAGCGCCGCCGTCAGCCCCTTCCTCCGCCGCGCCCGCAACGGCCCGTTCGCTCTCGCAGTCCTCCAGGCCCTGGTTGCCATCAGTTCGCTCCTGGCACTTCAGGCGCTCGCGCTGATGGAGCCGATCCTGATCTGGCTCGGGTTCGCCAGCGACCAGGGGCCGTCGATCGCCGCGATGGCCGTGCTCGCCTTCACATCGATGTTCCCACCGGCCCTGTTTCTGGGCATGAGCTTTCCGCTCGCCGTCACGCTCTTCACCGCCGGCGGCGAGCGGATCGGTCTCCGTCTCGGATCGCTCTACGCTGCGAACGTCTTCGGCGCCATCTTCGGCGCACTCGCCGCCGGTTTCCTGCTCGTCCCACTCCTCGGGAGCAACGCCACCCTGACGTTGCTGGCGACGCTGAACGTCCTGGCCGCCGCGGCAACGCTCCTCACCGACTCCGCCTCGCCGGCCCGAGCCCGACTCTCGGCTGCGCTCGCGGCAGTGGCGGTCGTCGGCCTGCTCGGCGCCGTGGCGCCCCGCGCCTACACCGATGTCCTGGCCGCCCGATTCCCCGACGAACGGATTATCTGGTCTGAGGAGGGGTTGGAGACGACCGTCACTATCACCCGCGACGGCGACGAGCATCTCCGGATGTATCTGAATCACCACCACCAGGCGAACGACGCTGACTGGATGGTCCACTTCCATCGAATGCTTGGCCACCTTCCGATGCTCGTCCACCCGTCTCCCCGCGAGGTACTGGTCGTCGGGCTCGGCGGCGGCGCCACGGCCGGCGCGACGACCCGCTACGAAAGCGCCCAGGTCACCGTAGTCGAGCTGTCTCGAAGCGTCATTCGCGGCGCCGAATGGTTCCGCGACGTGAACTACGCCGTGATCGAGCGCCCGAACGTCACGATGCTCGTCGAGGATGGGCGGAACCATCTGCTCGTCTCTGGAAAGACGTACGATGTCGTCACCGCGGATGCGCTGTTCCCAGCTCAGGCCGGAAGCACCCATCTCTACTCAATTGAGTATTACCAGCTCGTGCGCCGCTCACTGAACCCGGGTGGACAGATGCTTCAATGGGTGAACGGCGACATCCCCGAGCCCGAGCAGAAAGTGTTGATCCGCTCGTTTCTCCAGGTCTTCCCGCACGTCACTCTCTGGCTCGACGGCGGCCTGTTGATCGGCTCGGAGCAGCCGCTCGACCCCACGCTGCCCTGGGTCGATCGGGTCTTCCAGCAACCGATCGCCAGAGCGGCCCTCTCCCAGGTGAACATTCGCAACGGCGACGATGTCCGTCGCCTCTATCGTTCAGATCGAGCCGCCATCGAGGCGTACGTCGGCGACGGACCGCTGATCACCGACGATCGGCCGCGCCTGGAATACTTTCTCGGCCTGCGAACGGACGGCGGTCCGCGCAAGAACGTCAATCGCGGCCTCTCTGGCCGCCCCTGAGGTCTGGACGATGCCGTCCGTGTCGCCAAAACGTGCCGAGCCGCCGCTGGTCCTGTCGATCGACGTCGGCACGACCTCCGTCCGCGCCATCCTGTTCGATCGCAAGGCGCGCGACGTCCGCGGCGTCGCGGCCTCCGCTGAAACGCCGCTCGAAACCACGCCCGGCGGCGGCGCCACGATCGACACCGAGCAGCTGCTCGAGCTGACGCTCGGCGCGATCGACGAGGCGCTCGCCATCGCGAAGGAGGAGCTGCGCCCGCACTCTGAGTTCGACGGCGTCGCGATCTCCACGTTCTGGCACAGCTTTGTCGGCGTGGACGATCGAAATCAGCCCACGACGCCGCTGCTGGTCTGGGCCGACTCGCGCGCCCGTCAGGAGATGTTGGACCTGCGGAAGCGCCTGGACGAGCGGGCGGTTCACGCCCGGACCGGCTGTCTCCTGCACTGGAGCTACTGGCCCGCGAAACTGCTCTGGCTCAGGAAGGCGATGCCCGAGGCGTACGCGCGCACGGCTCGCTGGGTCTCCTTCGGCGAGCTCTTCCATCTGCGGGTGTTGGACCGGGCCGTCTGTGGCGTGTCGATGGCGTCCGGCACCGGCCTGCTCGATCAGAACGCCCAGCAGTGGGACGCCGAGATGTTGGCGACGCTCGACCTCGATCCAGCTCGCCTCCTGCCGCTCACCGGTCAGGGCGAAGTGGTCGGGAAGCTCCGTCCGGAGTTTGCGAAGCGCTGGCCGATGCTGCGGGACACCCGGTGGTTTCCTTCCGTCGGCGATGGCGCCGTCAGCAACGTCGGGAGCGGCTGTGCGACGCAGGACCGCATGGCCCTGATGGTCGGAACGTCGGCCGCGCTGCGGGTCGCCTGGCGTGGCGAGCGAACGGAGATTCCCTGGGGCGCCTGGTGCTACCGGATCGACGAGAACCGCTTCGTCCTCGGCTGTGCCGACTCCAACGGCGGTAACCTGTTTCAGTGGCTCGACGAGACCCTTCGGCTCCCGGCGTCCCGAACGACCGAGCGCGCGCTCAGGTCGATGACCTCAGATGCACACGGGCTGACCGTCCTGCCGTTCATCGCCGGCGAGCGCGGACCAGGATACGCCGCCCACGCGCGGGCGGCGGTCCTCGGACTCAGCCAGTCAACGCGCCCGATCGAGATTCTGCGGGCCAGCCTGGAGGCCGTCGCACTTCGTTTCGCCCTGATGTACGGCATCGTGACCAGCGTCCTGCCGGAGCCGAAGCAGGCGGTCGCTACGGGCGGCGGCCTCCAACAGTCGCCAGCCTGGGCCCAGATCGTCGCCGATGCGATCGGCCGGCCGCTGGTCGCCTCCGGCGAGCGCGAGGCGTCGAGTCGGGGCGCCGCCTTGCTGGCGCTGGAGCGCCTGGGCGCCATCGAGAACGTCGAGACGACCCCGGCCGCTCTAAAGGGAACCTACGAGCCTGACGACGAGTCTCACGCTCGCTTGATGGCCGCCCAGAAGCGCCACCGTCACTACTACCAGCGCCTCGTCGCCGACGAGCAGCCCACCCATTCCTGATTACGCCATCGTCTTGTCCAGCGGCTCGCCGCAGTAGCCGCAAAACCGATGGCCGTAGACCAGCGAGCGGCGACAGGCCGGGCAGCGGAACGACTTCGGGAGCGGATCCTGGCGGGGCGCCCGCGCCAGTGCACCGGCTCCAAGCCACGACGGCTCAAACCCGCTCGCAGCTCCCTTCGCCTCCGATGGTGCGGTCTCGGCTCCCACGTCCGCCATCGCGCCCGCCGAGGACGAAATCGTCCTCGCCAGCTTTTCCAAGCGCTCCGCGAGCTCTCCTCCAGCGCCGGCCGAGCTTTGCAGGGCGACGTCCTGCACGTCCGTCCCAGTCGGGAGACTGCCAACCTCGCCTGACGGCGTCAGTCCGCTCGCGAGTGCGCTCTCGCCGCCGGGCACCTCAGGACCACCGCCGAGGAGCGAGCCTGCCGAGCCAGGATCGCCTGATACCGACGACAACTGGCCGAACCCGTTCCCTGGGCTACCGGCCCCCCTGGCGATCGCGTCGCTCGGGGAGCCAGTCCCGCGCGCCAGCACGTCGCCGCCCTGCGAGCCGCCCAGCCCGTTGTTCGCCAGCTCCGTGCCAGCGCCAACCGGCCCCCGAGCAAACTCGCCGCCGCCGCCACCGCCGAGCGAACCGCCCCCAGGCGACTCTACGACGGGCTCGCCCGGCGCCGGGTCGCCGATGCCCAGATCGGTGGGCCGGGAGCCGGCATCGCCCAGAGTTTCGGCACTGATCTCGGGCGGCTGGGCGCCAGCGTTCGCCGCCACGTCGTGCCCGGCACTGACCTCGCCGCCGCCGAAGCTGCTGACTTCTCCGCTGCCTGGACTCCCGGAGCTCAGGCTTTCGAAGCCACCGGCCGAGCCCTTCGCGAGAGTGTCGAACCCGCCGGCCGAGCCCTTCGCCATGCTGTCGAGGCCGCCGCCGTGCCCGCCGAGGCCGGCCGCTGGCTGACCGCCAGACGGGGACACGCCAGTCTGACCGTGGCTGAACGCGGTCGATGCGTCGCCAGGGTAGGTGACGTGGACACCTCCAGCGGCCATGTCGTACCCGTCCGACCATCGCGCAGACGGATCGCGGGGCGGGCCGGATGTTTCGATCGACTGCGCCGAAGTCCCGACACCGCCGCCGCTACCGGGCGCCCTTCGCACACCGTCGTGCCCGGTCACCATTCGCTTGAGCATGCTCGGATCGGTCCGCAACATCTGGCCGGCCGCCGCCGCCAGCGCGAACAGCAGCGTGCCGAGGAGTATGAACGGGCTCGGGTCGGAGAACGGCGAGCTCGCGAGCTCCGTGTCGCCAGCTGGCTCAATCGGCTCAGAAGGCTCGGTTGGTGGCGTCCCCGGCGCCTCGGCGATGGCTGCCGCGCCGATCGGCGTCGAGGTCGGCGTTGACGTCGCCGTCGCGGTCGCCGTCGTAGGGACCGGCGTCGACGTCATTGGCGCCTCGGTCGGCTCAGCAGTCGGCTCCTCGACCACCGGCTCCACAGACGGCGGTTCTGGCGTCGCCGGCTCGGGCTCGCTCACGATCACCTCTGGCACCGGCGTCGCGGTCGCCAGGATCGGCGTATTCGTCGGCGGAATCGGCGCCGGCGTATTCGTCGGCGGAATCGGCGCCGGCGTGTTCGTCGGCGGAATCGGCGCCGGCGTGTTCGTCGGCAGCACCGGCGTCTCCGTGGGCGGCACTGGTGTTTCCGTGGGCGGCACTGGCGTCGCGGTCGGCTCCGGCACCAGTGTGTTCGTGGGCGGGACCGGAGTTGCCGTGGGCGGGACCGGCGTATTCGTGGGTGGCACCAAGGTCGCCGTCGGCTCCGGGACCGGCGTGTTCGTGGGCGGGACCGGCGTATTTGTCGGCGGCGCCGGCGTCGGCGTTCGCGTCGGTGGTTGTGGTCTTGGCGTTGGCGTATCCGTCGGCACCTTCACCTTGACCGTCGGCGTCGCGGTCGCCACCGGCGGCTGCGGATCCACCGGGCGTTGATTGCAGCCCGGCCTGGGCGCAGTACCAGGCAAGCACGGGTTGCCCGGCTGCGCCACCGAAGGCCCGGTCCCGGGCTGTGCTATGACCGGTCCGCTGCCCGGCTTCTTGGTCGGCGTTGGATTGAGGACAGCCTGTTCGACAATCGGGTCAGAAGCGAAGGAGTCAGCGGCGAGCGTCGGAGTCACAGACCCGGCGAGCGCCAGGACCAGTACCACAGCTCCGGCCGCGAGCCACGGCATCGGCGAGCCACCTCGCGTTTTCCTGGTCCTGGTGATCATTGATCTGCCCGTCCAATCAGTGCGTACAGCGTCAAGGGCAGGCGTACACCCGGCCCTACCACCAGCCTAGGCTGATACGAGGCAGACGCCTGTCACCCGGCTTGCGGGCAGGGTGTTCGCTCACGAACAGTTGGAAACTCCACCCAGGAGACGCCGGTTTGTGCAGTCCGCGAGGGTCGCTCAGCGCATCCCGAGGAGGCAGGCCGCCGGCACCACCGTTACGTCCCCTTCAGTCAGGACGCCGCAGCGCCGCACCGCGTCTTCGAGAGCAAACCGTCGCCTGCTCTCCACCCGCCTCAGCACGTCGCCGGTGTACGGCGCAAAATTACCGGCCCAGGCGTCGGCGGCCGTCGACGGATCGAACGCCGCGCGGTTCACGAGAAACACGGTCACGCCGTATTTGCTGATGAGCTCGAAGAGCGGCGCCGGCGACTCCGCGTAGTACGCCTCGATGACGTCCCGCGCGCGCCTTTCGACCTCGCGGTAGTATCCGAGGTGATAGGCCAGCGCGTATTCACGATTGATCAGCACCCGCCGACCGGAGAACGCCGGCACCGAGTCCGCCTCGGTCGGGACTCCGACCACGAGTGCGTCGGGCGGCAACTCGCGCAGGTACGCCGTGATCGCCGGCGTTCGGTCGGGAACGAAGTTGCCGTCGAACCGCGCGGGATAGACCGCGAGACCGCAAGCCAGCACCACTACCGTCACTCCTACGGCCACTCCTGACCACTCTGCCGATCGGCCCGGCGAACGCGCCCCGAACGCCGATTCGAGCAGCGCAACGATCCCGACTCCGGCCGCGATCGCCAGCGCCAGCGGCACCGACCACGCCACGAATCGGGCCGGCAGGTAGAGGCGGAACAGGAGCGCGTGAGCCGCCAGGAACAGCAGCAGGGACGCTGTCACGATCTGCACCACCATCCACACCGCCGGCGCCAGGCTCGGGCCGCCCGGACGCCATCGTCGAGCTACGGCGGCCACCGGCAGCAGGCATGCCAGCGCCAGCAGCTCGTACAGGATCGGCAGGCCGGCCACGAGCAG
>Ga0075429_100004519_pt1 | contig 11964 bp, 9 predicted proteins | sample RhiMetdeltSRZDD3_FD_75295 | JGI IMG/M metagenome (GOLD analysis project Ga0075429, IMG submission 75295) | Populus rhizosphere microbial communities from Tennessee, USA - Rhizosphere MetaG P. deltoides SRZDD3 | ecosystem: Host-associated > Plants > Roots > Rhizosphere > Soil | place: USA...
TGGCCGAGGTCCTCGCCGTCGAGCCACTCCATCGCGAGGTAGGGCAGGGCGTCGGCGCCGATGCCGTGGGCGACGTAGCCGACGATCGCCGGGTGGCGCAGGTGGGACAGGACGCTGGCCTCGCGCAGGAACCTGTGCCGGTACTCGCCGTCGGGCGCGGTCAGCACCTTGACCGCGCACGGCCGGCCGGTGTGGGCGTCGATGGCCCGGTACACGGTCGTGGTGGCCCCGTGCGCGACGACGCGCTCGACGCCGAAACGACCGGCGAGGATCGAGCCCTCCGCGATCACGAGCCGGATGCTAACTCAGTCGCGCTTCGGAGTGGCGCGCGGTCGGCCCAGGCCGAGCGCGCGGTGCTCGGCCAGGGTGCAGGCGTTCTGGACGACCTCGATCCCGGCGCGCTCGAGCGCCGCCGCCACCGCGTCGTTGCGGATGCCCAGCTGGAACCAGACCGCGCGCGGCTTGCACGCGATCAGATCGTCGAGGTGGGCCGGCAGCGCCTCCGGACGGCGGAAGACGTCGACGAGGTCGATCGGCTCCCGGAGGTCGGTCAGCTTCGCGACCACCGGGTTTCCGAACAGGATCTGGCCGGTGAAGCGCGGGTTGACGCCGAGGATCCGGTAGCCGTGCTTGTGGAGGTACTCCGGCACGTAGCAGGCCGGCTTGTGCTCCTCGCAGTGAAGGCCGAGGACCGCCACGGTCGGGCTGGTCTCGAGGATCCGCCGCATGCGCGCTTCGTCGTCGTCCACGACATCAAGCTAGCATCGGGTACGCTTCGGGACATGCGCGGGCGCACCGCGATCGCCGTCGCCGCGAGCGTCGGTGCGGCGGCCTGTCGGTCGCCGGCGCCGGCCGAGCGTCTGCTCGACCTGGTGCCGCCCGGCGCCGCCGAGGTGCTGGTGATCGAGCCGCCGCGGCTGCGCGGGACCTGGCTCGAGGCGTCGCTCGAGCTGGTGCGCGCGCGCGGCCGCGACGCCGTCGACTGCGCCGTCGACGCCGCCCTCGCTGCCGACGCGGTGGTGGTCGCGCGCGCCCGCGGCGGCGGCGTGCTGGTCGCCGCCCGCGGTCCGGCGCCGGTGTGCCCGGATCTCGCGCCGATGCGCGGCGGCTGGGTGGCCGCGTACGGCGACGCGCGCCTGCGCCGCGCCGGCGAGCGCCGGCTGCGCGACGATCCGGCGTTCGCCGCGATGTGGCGCCGCGCCGGCGCCGCCCCGGTCCGGTTGATCGCGCCGCGCGGCATCGCCGAGCGCGGCGATCTGGTCGGCGTCGTCGGCCGGCTCGATCCGCGCGGCGACGTCTGGCTCGAGCTGCGGTTCGCGTCGTCGGCGGCGGCGCAGGCCGCGCGCGCCGGCTGGTCCGGCGTCGCCCGGCCGGATCCGGCGCTCGGCGGCGCCGGCGACCTCGCCCGCGCCGTCGAGGTCGCGGTCCGCGGCGACCTCGTCGAGGCGCGGCTCGATCTCGGCGCCGATCGCGCGCGCCGCGACGGGCCGCTGGCCGCGATCGCGATCGCCGGCGCCCTCGGCGCCCCGCCGCGTCCGGTGGTCACCCGCCTCGCGATCGATCGCATCGTCGCCGCCGAGGCGGCGGCGAGCGCCGAGCCGCTCGAGGCGATCCCGATCCTGCGCGACGGCCGTCCCCGCGGCGTCCGCGTCCACGCGATCGGCCCCGGCTCGCGCTGGGCCGCGCTCGGCCTCGTCAGCGGCGACGCGATCCTCGCGATCGACGGCGCGCCGGCCACCCGCGACGCCGTGCTCGATCTCTGGCGGCGCGTCGCCCGCGCGCCGGTCGCGGTGCAGATCGAGCGCCGCGGCGTGCCTCTGGATCTGACCTACGAAGCGCGCTGAGCCCGCACGCACCTCCGTGGCCAGCACCCAGGCCTCTGGGCTCTTGTCCCGGATGGGGGTCTTGGGGGAGCTGTCCGGATCCCCCAAGATCTGTGTCGCTGAGGATCTCTTCGAGATCCCGCGAAGGCAGTGCGTCCTAGGTCGCCAGCGCGACGAGCTGGGGCACGGCCGATAAGTGATAGAGGAACAAGGAGGAGTACGCGGCGGCGGTCGCGATCATCGCGATGCCGGCGGCGCGCCGGTGGCGCAGCCTCCAGAGCAGCCCGACGCCCAGGGACACGAGGGCGAGCTTGATGACCATGAAGCCGACGGGACCTCCCGACAGCGCCTGATCCATCAGCGGGTTACCCTCGACGGCGACGCCGGCGTCGATCCAGAGGAGCGTCAGCACGGCGTCCAGAAGATTGAGGATGAGGAGCGCAGCGGCGAGTGGGAACAGGGGGTGGCGGTACGTCACGGACAACTCCTGATCGTGTCATTGCACGTGGTGCGCCATCGGTCGCCGCTGTGAACTGGCTGATACCTTTCACCGCGCATGTCACACCAAGGGGTCGCGAATCCTCGGTTTGTCGACCTGCCACCACGGTACACCGCCGAGCGCGATCTCCGACGGAGAAAGCATCGGCAGGGCGCGGTACTCCCGGGCCCAGGTGTTAGCGTCGTGAGCGTTGCAACCAATCGCGACGAACGTGTGCTGCCGGCGCTGCGGCGCTGGCCTGGCGATTCACGAAGGACATCCGCAGATAACCCTCGACGGCCGCATCGCCATCTGGTGCCGCCCCTGCTGGCCGCTCCGCGATCGACCGCTCGCGATCGCGTCATCTGACACGTCGCTCGTCGCGGGCCAGCTCGACGTCGCCGATGTTCGCAACGCGCCACGACGCACGCCGTCGCGGCGCCGCGGCCGCGCGCTCGCGCTCGGCGGCGTCGCGCTGGTCGGCCTGGTCGGCTTCGCCGCGTCGGGCGAGCTGCAGACGCCGCTCGCCGGCACCTGGCAGGGCAGCGTCGCCGCGGCGGTGGCGCCGCCGCCGCCGTCGACCGAGACCGCGGTCGCGCTGGCGCCGCTGGTGCCGAGCTCCGAGCTCGAGGTCTTCGATCCCGACCGCGGCGCCGACGACGAGGATGTCCGGAACCCGGACGACCCGGCCCGGCCGGCGCTCGACGTGCCGGTGGTCGACGGCGAGCCGCTCGACGAGCGCTACCCGACCCTGCGCGACTGGGCGCATCCGGTCACCGGGACCGATGAGAAGGTGCCGGTCCGCAGCACGCGCTGCTTCGGCGCCCACCGCGACGGCGTCGATCGCGAGGAGTGCGGCTCCGGCCACTGCGGCGTCGATCTCGCCGGGCCGCGCGGCCAGCCGCTGGTCGCGGTCGCCTGGGGCACCGTCGTCCGGGTCGAGCACAGCTGGATGGGCCGCGACGGCCGCAGCGGCCGCTACGTCCGGATCGAGCACCCGGACGGCGTCTACACCTCGTACATGCACATGGACGACATCGCGCCCGGCCTCGAGGTCGGCGACGAGGTCGAGCCGGGCCAGATGGTCGGCTGGCTCGGCAAGAGCGGCATCGTCCGCGGCGAGCACCACCTGCACTTCGCCCTCGAGGTCCCCGGCAGGGACAAGGATCGGCCGCAGTTCATCGATCCGGCGCCGTTCCTGCACCGCGCCCGCGTCGTGCCGGCGCCGGATCGCCGCCCGCCGCGCAATCCGCAGTGGTGAAGAGGAGAGCGTGTCGAAGGGCTACCAGTCGCCCTCGTCGCGCGGCCGCTCGCGCATCCGCCGCGCCAGCTCGACGATCTGCTCGTGCATCGCCGCGGCGTCGCCGCGGTGACGGTCGCCGTGGCCGGCGAGCACCCACGAGAAGCGGTGGCCGGCGAGGCGCTCGATCGACGCCGTCTGCTCGCGCCACGAGTACCAGCAGACGTCGGCGAACGCCGACAGCCGGCCCAGCGTGCGGCTGTAGTAGAGCGAGTCGCCGGTGAACAGCGCCTCGTCGTCGACCAGGAAGACCACGCTGCCCCGGGTGTGCCCGGGCGTCGGGATGACGGTGACGCCGGGCGCGATCGGCGCCGGGTCGCGGCCGCGCACGAGATCGGTGGCGAACGGCGCGGCGCCGCGGTCGTCGTCGTGGATCCAGACCCGCGCCGAGAACTCGGCGGCCCAGCGGTCGGCGTCGGCGACGTCGTCGCGGTGGGTGAGCAGGACATGGGCGAGGCCGCCTCTGGCACCGATCGACTTCACGAGTCCGCGGGTGAATCGCGGCGAGTCGACCAGCAGATTGCCGTCCGGCCTCCGGACGAAGTAGGCGTTGGCGCCGAACGAGTCGGGCGAGCAGAAGCCGCAGAAGAAGACCGACGAGCCGGCCCCGGTGTCGCCGAGGTGTTGGGGGTAGAGACCCACCAGCTCCGGCCGCCGCCCGGTGGTCCCAATGGAGCCAGTGGGACATGCCAGTAGCGCTAACGCAGCGTCTCGTTCCTCTGACACTGAGTGCGGTTGTCTAACAACCACTGCCTGACCACCCCTGTGGTCAAACATCCAAGGTGCGCACTGCGCCGAGACGTCACAGTCGATGCAAGTCGTGTCGACGAACCAGGATCCGGGCGCGTTGGCCGGATGTCGGCGTGCAGGATCCGCCATGGGGAAAAACTACCTCTCTTCCCACACGGAGCCACTTTGTTAGTGTCGCGACCGTGATAACGAAATCTGGGCCCGGTGATCGTCCGCGGCGCGCGCGGACTATCCCGCCTCCCGCCGCGCCGCCGTTTCCTCGCGCGGTCTCGTCGTGGATCGGTCGTACCGCAGAGCTGAAGCGCGCCGCTGAGCGGATCGACAGCGACACCGTCCATCTCGTGTACGGCGACGCCGGCATCGGAAAAACCGAGCTGGTCTACAAGCTGTTCGAGCAGGTCAAGACCCAGCCGCGCTGGCAGGCCGCGCGCACCGTCCTGGTCGTCGTCCACCCGGACATGAGCGCCGAGCACCTGGTGGCGGCCCTGCGGGTCGCGGCCGGGCCGCGCCGCGCCCGCATCGCCATCCAGTCCGGCGCCGAGTCGAGCCTCGAGGACGAGCTCGCCGAGGCGGCGCGCGCCCTCGACGCCGCCCCCACCCTCGTCTTCATCGACGATCTCCACCGCCTCGAGGCGGCCGCCGCTGGCCAGGTGGTCGGCGCCCTGGCGCGCCGGCTCCGGCAGAGCCGCCTGTTCGTGGCGTCGCGGGTCGAGCTGGCGCTGCCGGCCGACGCGCCGCCGCCGGTGCTGCACCGGCTGGCGCCGCTCGACGACGCCGCCGCCACCGCCGCGGTCAGCGCGCTGGTCGCGCGCGCCGGCACCACCACCGCCGACGTCGCCGCGATCGTGCGCCGCGCCGGCGGCAACCTGTTCCGCGCCCTCCGCGAGGCGGTCGGCGACGCCGAGCTCGAGGCCAGCCTCAACAAGCTGCCGCCGGAGGCTCGCCAGCTGGTGACCGCGCTGGCGGTGGCGCGCGCGCCGCTGACCGGCGACGACGCCGCGCAGCTGGCGCCCGCCGACGCCCTGCGCACCCTCGGCCGCCGCCTGCTGGTCGACGATCGCGACTACCTGTTCGTCCACGAGCTGGTCAGCGAGGCGATCCTGCGCGGGCTCAGCCGCCGCGAGCGCGCGGTCGCGCACCGCCGCCTCGCCGAGCTGTACCGGGCCCGCTTCGCCGGCCGCGGGCCGAGCGCCGCCGACGCCGGCGACGTCATCGAGGCGGTCCATCACCTGGTCCGCGCCGGCGACATCGACGAGGCGTGGGAGCTGGCCCAGGCCGGCTACCGCGCCGCCGCCGCCGCCGGCGTCGATCACCTGCTGCTCGCGGACCTGCGCACGATCCACGGCGCGGTCGGCGATCGCGGCGCGGTCGCGCTCCTGTCGGCGCGCATCCTGGTCCGGCGCGCCCTCATCGCCGAGGCCGCCGAGATGCTGGCCGGCCCCGCCCGCGACGACAGCGCGCGCTGGCTCCTGCTGATGGGCGAGGTCGCGCAGCGGCGCGGCCGGCTCGGCGAGGCCGACGCCTACTTCAAGCGCGCGCGCGGCGCCGCCGCCACGCCGGCCGAGAGCTTCCAGGCCGCGCTCTGGCTGGCCGACACCGCGTCGCTGCGCGGGCGCAACGACGAGGCCCGCGGCATCCTCACCGCGGCGCGCATGGAGCTGGCGCCGCTGGCGCCGCGCGATCACGGCCGCCTCGGCTGGTCGATGGCGCTCAGCTACCTGCTCGAGGAGCGCTTCGCCGAGACCATCGCCGCCGCCCGCGCCGCCGCCGACGCCGTCTCCGGCGCCGGCCTCGAGGACCAGGAGGTCCTGCTGGCGCTGCTCGAGGTCCTGGCCCGGGTCGAGTGCGACGACGTCGCCGGCGCCCGCGCCCTGTTCGAGCGGGTCGTGGGTCGCGCCGCCACCGCCGGCGCCCTCCGCGTCCACCTGCTCGCGCTCTACCGCGGCGTGGTGGCCTCGGTCACCGGCGATCTCGAGGTCGCGCGCTCGCAGCTGAACACCGCGTTCGAGCACCTGACCGCCCATGCCGACTATGTGATGGGCAGCCTGGCCGGCCGCTACCTGACCCGCACGCTCCTCGCCGCCGGCGACGTCCCGGCCGCGCTCGAGCTGGCGGCGCGCACGACCCGGCTGGCGCTCGCCGCCGAGCTCGACACCCTGGTCCCGCACGGCCGCACCGCCCAGGCGGCGGCCCACCTCGCGGCCTGCCGCCTCGACGAGGCGCGGGCGATGGCGACCGCCGCCCTGGCGTCGCCGCGGATCGGCCCGCAGGCGCGCTGGATCGCGCACACGACCCTCGCCCACGCCGCCTCGATCGAGGGCGATCTCGCTGCCGCCCGCCGCGAGCTGGCCGCGGCCGCCGCCGCCAGCCCGCCGGCCTCCGACGGCAGCGAGGAGAGCGAGCTGGTCGCCGCCGCCCGCCGCGCCGCCGACGATCTCGAGCTGGTGGCGATCGAGCTCCACGGCGGCGACCTCGATCGCGCCCTCGAGGCGTCCGCGCGCGCGCTCGTGTACTACCAGCGCGCCGGCCGCCGCGGCCTCGAGGCGCGCGCCGCGGTCTGCCGCGCCGGCGCCCTGGTCGGCCGCGCGGCGATCACCGGGCAGAGCGCGCCGTTGACCGAGGCGACCCTGCTGCTGTCGCGGGCGGAGGCGATCGCCGCCGCCAGCGGCCACAGCCGGATCCTCGCCTGCTGCCAGCTGGTGCGGGCGTCGCTGGCGCGCCGCCGCGGCGACGATCCGCGCGCCGAGCTGTCGTTCGCCGCCGCCAGTCCGCTCCACCGGGAGGGCCGCGCGGTCCGCGCCGCCCGCGGCGATGCCGACGCTCCCGCCGGCGTTCGCGCGCTGCTCGCCACGCTCGGTCTGGCCACCGGCCCGCGCCACCGCGTGGTGTCGCCGACCCGCAGCGAGGTCGTCGGCGACGTCGAGCTCGAGCAGATGCGGGCCCGTCACCGCCTCGTCGTCGAGCCCGCGCGCGCGCTGGTGACCGCGCGCAGCGGCGAGAAGATCCGCAGCGACCGCGGCCGGCCGCTGGTGTGCGAGCTCCTGGCCGCCCTCGTCGAGGCGCAGGGCCAGGTGGTCGCCGCCGAGCTGCTCTACCCGGCGGTCTGGGGCGGCCGCGAGTACGACCCGGTCCGGCATCGCAACACCCTCTACGTCGGGGTCAAGCGGCTGCGCCAGACGCTGCGCGACCTCCTCGGCGACGACGACGTCATCGAGACGTCGGCGACCGGCTGGCGCATCGTCGACGGCGTCGACGCGATCGTGATCCGCCCGTACGAGGAGCGCCCGGCCTGACGACGGGGAGCTGAATCAGGCTCCCCGTCGAGAACCGCCGTGTGCGAGACGCGTCATCCGCGCCGCTTGGGGTGACTTCCCCGGGGTTCGGCGGCCTCACGCTGGGGTGTGGTCACCCGGCGCAAGCAGCATAAGTGCGCCTACAATGCTGCATCCCAGGTGGCATCGACTTCGCACAAGCGCGACATCGTGACTCGAGGACTGCGCATCGCTGTGTCAGCCGCGCTCGCCGCGGCCGTCACCGCGGCGGCCGCGCCCGCGGCCCGCGCCGAGGTCGAGGACCCGGGCGACGACAGCGGCCTCGTGGACGCCGCCCGCGCCGCCGTCGAGTCGAGCCCGCCGCAGAAGGCGGAGCGGGCGGTCGACGCCGCCCTCCGCGCCGGACACAACGGCCGCCGCGACACCGCGATGCTCTACGGGATGGCCGGGGAGATCGCCGCCGCCCTCGGGGCTCCGCAGCGCGCCGAGGGCTACTTCCGCCGCATGCTGGCGATCGACCCCGGCGCGCGCCCGCGGCGCAGCTACGCGCCTGCGGTAGGACCGATCTTCGATCGCGCGCTGACCGCCGCCCTCCGCGCCGGCCCGCTCGCGGTCGACGCCCACACCGGCGACAACGGCGGGGTCGTCGTGCGGGTCACCGCCGATCCGGTCAGCATCGTCGCCGGCGCCTGGGCCGAGTACACCACCGCCGACGGCCAGCGCCGCGAGGTGCTCCTGCCCGGCCGCGGCGGCGCGGCGTTCCTCCTCCCCGGCCGCCAGGCGAAGACCTCCATCACCGCCGGCGTGGTCGACGAGTTCGGCAACCGCCTGGTCGAGGTCGTCGTGTCCCGCGCCGAGCCCGGCGCCGACGAGGAGCCGGCGCCGCCGCCGCGCCGCGCGCGGACCCGTGCCGCTGCGCCGAGCGAGGAGCCCCGCGAGGAGGCGCGCCCCGTGCGCGAGCCTCCGCCGCCCGCGCGCGACCGCGAGTCGGCGCCGCTGCCGGTCGAGCGCCCGCGCGCCGCGCCGCCGCAGGTCGACCAGCGATCGCTGCTCCTGCGCTGGCCCCTGTGGGCCGGCCTGACCGTCGTCGCAGGCGGCGCCACCGGCTACTTCGCCTGGGACACGGCGCTGGCGCAGGAGGAGGCGGCGGCCCTGGTCGCCGACAGCGGCAACCACACCTACGACGAGCTGCGGGCGGTCGAGGAGCGCGGCCGCCGCAGCGCCCTGTTCGCCAACGTCGCCGCCGGCGCCACCGCCACCTTCGCGCTGACCGCCGTCGTCCTCGCCATCTGGTCCGACGACGACGCCGAGGCGCCGCCGCGGCAGGCCTCGCGCCGCGCCGCGCGCTCCCGCGTGAGCCTCACTCCGCCACCGCGGGGCTCGACCGGCGTCGGCCTCGCCCTGGAGTTCTAATGCGCGCGCTCGTCGCTCTTGGCCTCCTCGTCGCCGCGGGCTGCATCTTCGAGGGCCCGTCCACCGATCAGACCGCGTTCGCCTGCGCCCCGGATCGCAGCTGCCCGCCCGGCTACACGTGCGAGGGCAACACCTGCGTGCGCCCGGGCGGCGGCGGCGTCCCCGACGCCGGCCTGCCCGATGCGCCCGGTCCCGGCGAGCCCGACGGCGGCCCGCCGCCACCGCCGCCGCCGGACGACGGGCCGCTGCCGCCGGGGTCCCAGACCCTGACCTTCGGCGACAACCCGGTCGCCGACGTCCCGGGCACCGCCGCCGACGCCGTGATCCGCTCCAACCAGGCCAACACCGAGTTCGGCGGCGACGCCGACTGCGCCGCCGACGCCGATCCGCTGGTGTTCTGCCTGATGGTCTTCGACATCTCGCAGATCCCGGTCGGGTCGGTCGTCGAGTCGGCGCAGCTCGTGCTGTCGATCAACAACGCGATCGAGAACGGCAGCTTCGAGATCCAGCGCGTGCGCAGGTTCTGGGACGAGGCCGACGTCACCTTCAACCGCGCCGACGTCAACGTCTCGTGGCCGTCGCCCGGCGCCGAGGGGGCGACCGACAACACCGTGAGCGGCGCCTTCTCGCCGCGCCAGCCCGGCCAGATCAACATCGACATCGACACCGTGCTGGTCCAGCGCTGGGTCGACACCCCGAGCGGCAACTTCGGCTTCCGGATCCGCGCCAACTCTCCCGACGGCCGCGGCGGCAACTGGGCCAGCCGCGAGACGAGCAACGGCGACCAGCGCCCGTTCCTGCGCGTGACGTTTCGTTGATCCCAGCGCGCTCCGGCGGGGTGCTACCCCGGGGCCCCGCGTGCTCGGGCGTTCCGCCCTGCGCCGCGATCCCTGCCCCTCGCCTCCGCGCGCATCTCAGGCGCGACGGCGGCGCCGCCGGCCGAGCGCGCCGGCGACGATCAGCCCGAACAGCGCGCTGGTGGTCCCGGCGCCGCGCGACGTCGAGCAGCAGCCGGCCGGCTCCGCCGCGGGCCGGCACGCGCCGGTGCCGCCGGCGGGGACGCAGTCGAAGCCGTCGGGGCAGGCGTCGGCGGCGCCCGGCGTGCACTCGCTGGTGCACAGCATGTCGTTGGCGCCGCCGAGGCAGTAGCCGACCGCGCAGGCGTCCGGGCCGTCGCACGGCGAGCCGAGGCCGCCCTCGGTGAACGGCGCGGGCGCGCACCGCGTGTTGTCGCAGACCTGGCCGTCGCCGCACTGGTCGTCGGTGGTGCAGCTCGGGCAGTCGGGATCCAGCGGCAGGTTGACGTTGCCGCACTCGGTGACGCAGCGGTCGTCGGCGGCGCAGCGGATCTCCGGGACGTGGCTGTCGACGAACTTGATCTCGGCGTCGACCCGGGTGTCGGCGCCGTAGAGCGCGCAGCCGGTGTCGCCGAACGACGTGATGCCGACGATCGTCTGCACGCCACCCATGTCGAGGAACGACGGGCCGCCGCTGTCGCCCTGGCACTTGCCGCGGTTGTCGGCCTGCGAGTAGCAGAGCAGGTTCGAGTCGGCGAGGCCCTGGCCGAGGCCGCTGCACTGGATCGACAGCCGGTCGAAGAGCGCGTACTCGACGCCGGTCGACATGTCGTTGGACGCGTCGGTCATGCCGTAGCCGACCATGGTGACCTTGATGCCGGGCAGCGTGGCCTCGTGCGACCGGTTGATCGGCGTCGGCGGGCGATCGGTCACCGCCTGCGCCAGGTGGACGAGGCCGATGTCGTTGTCGCCCAGCCGCGAGGTGCTGAAGTACGGGTTGGCGAACGTCTCGCGGGCGCGGACCATCCGGCCCGGGCGCGGCCGCGCGTCGAGGTCGGTCACGTCGAAGTAGATCTCGGTGTTCGCGGCGACCTCCTCGGCGGTGCCGAGGCCGAGCTCCTGCTGGAGCAGCTTCGGATCGATGCAGTGGGCGGCGGTGAGGATCCACTCCGGCGCGATCAGCGTGCCGGTGCAGAGGGTGTAGCTGCTGCTGTCCGCGGCGAAGGTCCGGAGGGCGACCACCGTCGGGAACTGACCGGCGGCGACCGGGTCACCGCCGATGATCGGCGCGTGGATCGCGCCGCCGGCGGCGGCGACCGCGGGCGCGAGGAGGAGCGCAGCGATGAAAGAGGAGAAGGCGGCCCGACGGTTCAGCATTCCGCGTACGTTCACCTGTCGCCGGGCAGCCACCGGCCATCGGGTTGCCAACACGAGATCTCCCGCGCTGCGACTCGGGCACCTCGCACGTGCTCCCACTTTAGCTGCGCGTGGCGTGGGCCGCCAGGACGTCCGCCACGCACAGGGTCAGGCGGCGCGCCGTCGGCAAGTCCAGGAACTCGTTCGGACCGTGGGCATTCGACCCGGGGCCGAGGACCCCCGTGATGAAGAACTGGGCCTCGGGGAACTTCTTCCCCAGCATGCCCATGAACGGGATCGATCCGCCCTCGCCCATGAACACCGGCGGCTTCCCGAAGTGCCGCTGCGACGCCTGCTCGAGCGCGCCATCGAGCCAGGCGGCGAGGGCGGGAGCGTCCCAGCCGGCGTTGGCGCCGGCGCCCTTGAAGCGAACGCGCGCGCCGTACGGCGGATCCTTCTCGAGGAGCGCCTTGACCCGGGCCTCGGCGGCGGGCGCGTCGAGGGTGGGCGGCACCCGCAAGGACAGCTTGAGCGCGGTGCGCGGCCGCAGCACGTTGCCGGCGTCGGCGATGGCCGGGATGCCGTCGGCGCCGGTGGTGGCGAGCGCCGGGCGCCAGGTCCGGTTGAGGATCAGCTCGGCCGGGTCGGTCGACACCGGCCGCAGCCCCGGGACCAGCGGGAACTTGCTGTAGACCTCGTCGCCCAGGACCTCGGCGGAGCGCGCCGCCTGCAGGATCCGCTCGCGCGGGATGGTGACGCTCAGCTCGACCGGCTT
>Ga0075429_100004520_pt1 | contig 11962 bp, 11 predicted proteins | sample RhiMetdeltSRZDD3_FD_75295 | JGI IMG/M metagenome (GOLD analysis project Ga0075429, IMG submission 75295) | Populus rhizosphere microbial communities from Tennessee, USA - Rhizosphere MetaG P. deltoides SRZDD3 | ecosystem: Host-associated > Plants > Roots > Rhizosphere > Soil | place: USA...
CGAAGCCGAGGCGCTCGATGAGCATCGCGTTGGCCAGCAGGCCCGCCGACACCCAGGCGAAGCCCTGCCAGCAGCCGTGCGCCGCGCCGGGGGCCTGGAACAGGCCGCGGAAGCCGCCGGTGGCGGCCTCGCGCAGCAGGCCGGCGCCGCACAGCACGAGCGCGCCGGCGACCAGCCAGGGCAGGAGGTTCGGGCCGACGCCGGCGTAGCCGGCGTCCGACGGGATGCCGGCGGCACCCCACGCGAGCCCGGCGCCGGCGCCGAGCGCGGCGAGGCTCGCGAGCGTCTGTGCGAGACGGGGCGTCATCGTCACACCATCCCGGCCTGGGTCATGGTGTCGCGCAGGCTGGCGAAGTCCTTGTCCACGAACTTCGCGAAGTCGTCGCCCGTCAGCAGCGCCGGGGTCCAGCCGTTGTGCTGCACCGCCTGCGTCCATGCGCCCGACTGCGTGGCCTTGACGATCATGTCGACCAGCGCCTTGCGCTGCTCGGGCGTGATGCCGGGTGCGCCGTAGACGCCGCGCCAGTTGCTGATGACCACGTCGATGCCCAGTTCCTTCAGCGTGGGGGCGTCGACTTCCTTCAGGCGCGTGTCCGAGGTGACCGCGATCGCGCGCATCTTGCCGGCCTTCAGGTACTCGCCGAACTCGGTGTAGGCGCTGCCGCCGACCGTGACGTTGCCGCCCAGGATCGCCGCGACCGCCTCGCCGCCGCCGCGAAACGGCACGTAGTTCACCTTCTTGGGATCCACGCCCGCCTTCTGCGCGATCATGGCCGCGGCGATGTGCTCGGTGGAGCCGCGCGAGCCGCCGCCCCACTTGACGCTGCCGGGGTCCTTCTTCATCTGCTCGACCACGTCCTTCATGGTCTTGAGCGGCGAGTTCGCCGGCAGCACGAACACCTGCGATTCGCTCAGCAGCCGCGCCAGCGGCGTGGCCTGGGCGAGGCTCACCGGCTGCTTGTTGGCGATGAGGCCGCCCAGCATCACCGCGCCCATCACCATCAGCGCGTTCGGGTCGCCCTTGCTCGAATTGACGAACTGCGCCAGCCCGATGGCGCCGGCGGCGCCGCCCTTGTTGTCGTAGCTCACCGACGCGGCCGCGCCGGTCTCCTGCAGGGCCTTGCCGAGGGCGCGGCCGGTGGCGTCCCAGCCGCCGCCCGGATTGGCCGGGATCATCATCTTCAGGTTGGCGGCGGCGCGCGCCGACAGGGGCAGCGCGCCGACGGCGGCCAGGGCGGCGAGGGAACGCAGGAAGGTATCGCGACGCATGCTTGTCTCCGTTCAATGGGATGAACGGATGCTAGGCAGCGGTGCGAGCAGTCGCCTTTCGGAAGACTTTCAGCGGACCCTGGCGATAACCCTGATACCGCGACGCGCGCCGGCGCGAAGGCTCACAGGCCGGGACGCACCGCCTGGGTCCAGCGCTTGAGGAAGCTGCGCCGGCGGCTCGGGTCCAGGTGCGCCAGCAGTCCCGGGCCGAGCACCACCGGGCGCGCCGCCGGGCCGAGCCGCTGTTCGAGCGCGGCGGCCGAGCGCGCGGGCGCGGCATCGCTGCGCACGGCATACAGCCCACCGCCTTCGGCCAGCGCCTGCTGCCCGCGCACCGACAGCAGGTGATCGAGCCAGAGCCGCGCGCCGCGCGGGTTGGGCGCGTGCCGGGCGATGAAGGCGACGCGCGTGAGCACGAGTGTGTAGTCGTCCGGGTACAGGACCGCGATGTCCGGCTCGCGGCGCGCGAACGCCTCCGCGTAGGGACCCAGCACGTTGTGCGCGATCAGCGTGCGCCCGGACGCCAGGCCGTGCAGCATGCCGAGGCTGTCCTCGTGCAGCTGGGGCTGGCAGCGGCCGAGCACGCGCCACAGCTCCCACGAGCGCGGCCACGACATCGCGTCGTGGGCAGCGATCATGTAGCCGAGCCCCGCGCGCTCGACGTCGTAGGTCGCGACGCGCTGGCGGAAGCGGGTGCGCTGCGCGTCCAGCAGCGCGGCCAGCGCGCCATGGTCGCGGGGCACCTCGTCGGCGCCCAGCAGCTTGCGGTGATAGGCCCAGCCCACCGGCTCGAAGGTGGAGCCGTAGGCTTCGTGCTTCCACACGGCCCACCTGGGCAGGCTCGCCGCGTGCGGGCTCTCGTAGCGCGCCGCATGGCCGTCGTTCACGAGCTGGGTCTGCAGGTCCATGGCCGAGCTCCACAGCACGTCGACGCCGTGCCCGCCGCCGGCGAGGAAGCGCTCGTGCAGCTCGGCGCTGCCGAGTTGCACGAAGTGCACGAGCCAGCCCGCGTGCTGCCGCTCGAAGTCGTCGAGCAGCGGCTGGGCCACCGACCGGTCGGTGGTGGCCCACACGCGCACCACGGCGTCGCCGGCCGCCCGCGCCGGCCACGGCGCGGCGGCCAGCAGGGTCGCGGCGATCGCATCGCGCCGTGTCGGCATGCGCGTCGTTTCCGTGTGCTCGGTCGGGATGTGGCCGGATTATGCTGGGGCCCCCGCCACGCCCCAGCCCGCCCGCGCCGCCACGCGAACCCCGTCCATGCGCATCCTGCTGATCGAAGACCAGCCCGAGCTGGTGCGCACGCTGCGGCAGTCGCTCGGCGCCCTGGGCTTCGACGTCGACGCGCGCACCGACGGCCTGCTCGGCGATGCCGCGCTGCGCGAGCACGCCTACGACGCCGTCGTGCTCGACCTGGCGCTGCCCGGCCTTCCGGGGCTGGAGCTGCTGCGGCGCCTGCGCGAGCGCGGCGACAAGGTGCCCGTGCTCGTGCTCACCGCGAGCGGCGACACCGAGGACCTGGTGCACGGCCTGAACACGGGCGCCGACGACTACCTGCCGAAGCCGTTCGCGCTGTCGGTGCTGGAAGCGCGCCTGCGCGCGCTGCACCGGCGCAACCTGGGCGCCGTGAGCTCGGTGCTGCGCGTCGGCAAGCTGCAGTTCGACACCGGTTCGCGGCGCTTCTCGATCGGCGAGCGGCCGCTGGAGCTGCCGCCGCGCGAGCACGGCCTGCTCGAGGCGCTGGTCGTGCAGTCGGGCCGGCCCGTCGGCAAGCACGAGCTGGCGCAGCGCCTGCGCTCCAGCGACGCCGTGCTGAGCCACGATGCGCTCGACGTCTACGTGCACCGCGTGCGGCGCCGGCTCGACGGCTCGGGGGCCGCGATCCACACGCTGCGCGGGCTCGGCTACGTGCTGGAGCCGGCCGATGAGCAGCCTGCGTAGCGTCCTGCTGCGCTGGCTGCTGGTTCCCACGCTCGCGCTCTGGGCGGCCAGCGTGGCCTTCGGCTACTGGCGCAGCCTCGCGCAGGCGCACGCGGCCCACGACCGCGCTCTGATCGGCTCGGCGCTGGTGCTGGCCGAGAGCGTCTCGGTGGCCGACGGCGACATCGTGGTCGAGGTGCCGCGCTCGGCGCTGGAGATGCTGCGCACCGACGCGCAGGACCGCATCTACTACCGCGTCGCCGAGATCGACGGCGGCCGGCACGTCACCGGCTACGAGGACCTGCCGGCGCCGCCGGTGGCGCCCGGCGGCGAGCCGGTGCTGCACGATGCGCGGTACAAGGACCAGGACGTGCGCATGGTGGCGCTGCGCCACGTGCTGCTCGACGGCGCCGGGCGCCGGCCGCTGCGGGTCCAGGTCGCCGAGACGCTGGACGCGCGGCAGGCCTTCACCCGGCGCCTCGTGGCCGCCACGGCGGCGGTCGAGCTGCTGCTGATCGCGCTCGCCGCGTCGCTCATCGTGCTCGGCGTGCGGCAGGGGCTGGCGCCGCTCGCCAGGCTGCGCGACGAGGTGCGCGGGCGCGGGCCGCAGGACCTCACGCCCATCGCGACCGGCGCGGTGCCGCGCGAGGTGGCGCCGCTCATCGACGCCATCAACGCCCACACCGAGCGCCAGCGCGAGCTCGCCGAGGCGCAGGCGCGCTTCGTCGCCAATGCCTCCCACCAGCTGAAGACGCCGCTCACCGTCCTGCGCGCGCAGGCCGCGCACGCGCTGATGCAGACCGAGGTCGACGCGATGCGCCGCATCGTCGCGCGCATGGACGCGACCACCGAAGACACCGGCCGCATGGTGGAGCAGCTCCTCGCCCTGGCGCGCAGCGAGCCGGGCCGCGCGCTGCAGCTGCGGGACGTGGACCTCACGGAACTGGCGCGCGAGGCGACCTTCGACCTGCTCGCGACGGCGCGCGCCAGCCGCATCGACCTGGGCTTCGAGGGCGACGCGCCGGTGCCGGTCCGCGGCGAGCCCCTGCTGCTGCGCGAGATGGTCGCCAACCTCGTGCACAACGCCATCGTGTACACGGGCGCGCGCGGCAGCGTGACCGTCGCGGTCGGGCATCGCGCGCGGCGGCCGGTGCTGACCGTGGTCGACAACGGTCCCGGCATCGCGCCCGCCGAGCGGCCGCGCGTGCTGGAACGCTTCTACCGCGCCCCGGGTTGCGGCGCGGCGGGCAGCGGGCTCGGGCTCGCCATCGTGAGGGAGATCTGCGCGCGCCACGGCATCGAGCTGCTGCTCGAGGACGCGCCCGGCGGCGGCAGCGGGCTGTGCGTGCGGCTGGTCTGGCCGGAAGCGGCGGCCGCGGCGGCATGAGCTCGGCCCGCGCGAGCGACTCACCTGCAGCCGATGGGCGCGGGCCGGGCCCGCGCGATGTTCACGGCAGCGCCTTCAGCCGCGCCGCCTCGTCGCGGCTCAGCACGTCGGGGCGCTTGACGGGTTCGCCGCTGGCGGCGTCGAAGAACGGGTTGTCGCGCTGGCGCGCGCTGAATCGCGCGGGAAGCATGAACGCCATGATCTTCATCACCGCCAGCAGGGTGCCTGCGCGCGTGGACTCGACCGGGCCGCGCGCCGAGCCGGTGTTCAGCCTGACGCGCGCCGGGCCGAACGACGGCTCGAGCGGCTGGGCGGCCAGGCAGGCGGCGACCAGGCCCACGTAGTGCGTGCGGCGATCGCGCGGCGTGTTGCCGACCGGCGTCTTGCAACAGCCGGCGTACCAGCGCAGCAGGCCCCGCGGCGACAAGGACATGCAGGCCAGGGCGTCGGCGCCGTGCTCGAAGCGCACGTGCGACGGCGGCGTGGCGACGATGTCCGTCCCGCCTTGCGCATCGAGGATGTCGTCCGGGCGCTGGAGGAAGTGGGCGAAGGCCCGGCAGTCCTTGCAATAGCAGACGGCGCGCGCCGTCGTGGCGGGCAGCACGACCTGGCCGCGCAGGTTGCCGCACCGGCATCGCAGCGGATGGTTCATGGCTCGAGCCTACACACGGCGTGGGCTGCGGTCCAACGCGGCGTGCGGCGCGGCGCGTCTGCGGGGTGCGGTCCCCGGGGCCGGCGGCGGCACCGCCGGCGGCTTCTGCGGATCCGCGAACGCGCGATCCCGCTGCGCTTGCGCCGCTGCCGCCGCAGGCACCTATCCGATCGCCAGCTCCCCGCCGAACATGTCCGCCAGCGCCGCCTCCGCCCGTTCCAGCATGAAGTAGCGGAATGCCTCCGCCGCCGGCGACAGCGCCTTCGCGAACGCGTTGACGAGGTGCCAGCGGCGCATCAGCGGCAGACCCTCGACATGCGGCGCCGCGAGCAGCCCGTTGCGCCACTCGAGCCCGATGGTGTGCAGCGACACCAGCGCCACGCCGAGCCCCGCCATCACCGTGCGCTTGATCGCCTCGTCGCTCGGCAGCTCCATCGCGACGACCGGCTCGATGCGGTGCTCCGCGAGGTACTCCGCCACCGCGGCGCGCGAGCCGGAGCCCGGCTCGCGCACGATGAAGCGCTCGCGCGCGAGCGCGGCGGCGGGCACGCTCTCCGAGCGCGCGAACGGGTGGTCCGGCGCGGTGATCAGGACGTGCGGATGCGCGGCGAACGGCTCGGCGCGATTGGGCCATTCCTTGGGCGCGCGGCCCATCACGGAGAGGTCGACCTCGCTGGCCGTCATCGCCGCGACGAGCTGCTCGCGGTTGCCGAGCCGCAGCCGCACGTCGACCGCGGGATGCTCGGCATGGAACTGCCCGAGCAGCTGGGGCAGGAAGTACTGCGCCGGACCCACCATGCCGATGGTGAGCACGCCCGAGGCGACGCCCTTGAAGCGCGCCATCGCGTCTTCCGCCTCCTTCAGCGTGGCGAGCAGGCGCCGCGCGTAGAAGGCGAAGTACTCGCCGGCGGTGGAGAGCGTGAGCCGCCGGCCTTCGCGGTCGAACAGCGCGAGGCCGACCTGCGACTCCATCTCCTTCAGCTGCATGGAGACGGCGGGCGGCGTCAGGTGCAGCGCCGCGGCCGCGCGCTGCACGCTGCCCTGCCGGACCACCTCAGTGAAAACCCGAAGCTGCCGGAAAGACACGTTCATCGCGTTTACCCGATGTTAAGGAAATACTTAATCAACGACGAAGAAAGTTTGACTTTACCTTAAGAGCATGGGTTCCTAGAGTGCATGGCATCGATTCTTTCTCCACCTGCGAGGGATCCCCATGAACCAGGTCGTCGACGCCGGCGTGCTCGCCGAGGCCAGCCAGATCACCGACGCGAAGCAGCGCTACAGCGCCGGCGTCCTCAAGTACCGGCAGATGGGCTACTGGGACCCGGCGTACGAGCCGAAGGACACCGACGTCCTGTGCCTGTTCCGCATCACGCCCCAGGAGGGCGTGGACCCGGTGGAGGCGGCCGCCGCGGTGGCCGGCGAATCGAGCACCGCCACCTGGACGGTGGTGTGGACCGACCGCCTCACCGCCTGCGACACCTACCGCGCCAAGGCCTACCAGGTGGAGCCGGTGCCCGGCACGCCGGGGCAGTACTTCGCGTGGGTGGCGTACGACCTCGTCCTGTTCGAGGAAGGCTCCATCGCCAACATGACGGCGAGCCTCATCGGCAACGTGTTCTCGTTCAAGCCGCTGAAGGCGGCGCGCCTCGAGGACATCCGCATCCCGGTCGCGTACGTGAAGACCTTCAAGGGCCCGCCCACCGGCCTGGTGGTCGAGCGCGAGCGCCTGGACAAGTTCGGCCGCCCGCTGCTGGGCGCCACCACCAAGCCGAAGCTGGGCCTGTCGGGCCGCAACTACGGCCGCGTGATCTACGAAGGCCTCAAGGGCGGGCTCGACTTCATGAAGGACGACGAGAACATCAACTCGCAGCCCTTCATGCACTGGCGCGACCGCTTCCTCTACGTGATGGATGCGGTGAACAAGGCGAGCGCGGCCACCGGCGAGGTGAAGGGCTCGTACCTCAACGTGACCGCCGGCACGATGGAGGAGATGTACGAGCGCGCCGAGTTCGCGAAGGAGCTGGGCTCGGTGGTCGTGATGGTGGACCTGGTGATCGGCTGGACCGCGATCCAGTCGATGGCCCACTGGGCGCGGCGCAACGACATCATCCTGCACATGCACCGCGCCGGCCACGGCACGTACACGCGGCAGAAGAACCACGGCGTGAGCTTCCGCGTGATCGCCAAGTGGCTGCGGCTGGCGGGCTGCGACCACCTGCACGCGGGCACCGCGGTGGGCAAGCTCGAGGGCGACCCGCTCACCGTGCAGGGCTACTACCACGTGTGCCGCGACGGCTTCACGAAGCGCGACCTGACGCGCGGCCTGTTCTTCGATCAGGACTGGGCCGACCTGCGCAAGGTGATGCCGGTGGCCTCCGGCGGCATCCATGCCGGCCAGATGCACCAGCTGCTCGACCTCTTCGGCGACGACGTGATCCTGCAGTTCGGCGGCGGCACGATCGGCCATCCGGCCGGCATCCAGGCCGGTGCGGTGGCCAACCGCGTCGCGCTGGAAGCGATGGTGAAGGCGCGCAACGAGGGCCGCGACATCGCGCGCGACGGCCCGCGCATCCTCGAGGACGCCGCGCGCTTCTGCACGCCGCTCAAGCAGGCGCTCGACACGTGGAAGGACGTCTCCTTCAACTACGCGCCCACCGACACCAGCGACTACGCGACCACCGCCACGGCGGCCTGAGCAGGAGGACGACGCCATGATGACCAACCCCGCCGGCCGCATCACGCAGGGCCAGTTCAGCTTCCTGCCCGACCTCACCGACGCCGAGATCGCGCGGCAGGTGCAGTACGGCCTCGAGAGGGGCTATGCCTGGAGCGTCGAATACACCGACGACCCGCACCCGCGCAACACGTACTGGGAGATGTTCGGCATGCCGATGTTCGACCTGCGCGACGCGGCGGGCGTGCTGGCCGGGCTGAAGGAATGCCGCAAGGCGTTCCCGAGCCACTACATCCGCCTGATGGCGTTCGACGCCTCGCGCGGGGTGGAGACCATCACGATGAGCTTCATCGTCAACCGGCCGCCGAGCGAGCCGGGGTTCGCGGTGGTGCGCGAGGAGGGGCCGGGCCGCTCGATGCGCTACACGGTGCGCGGGTATGCCGCGGACCGGCCGGAAGCCGAGCGGTATGGGGCCTGACCCGTTGCCGTGCGTGCCGAGCCTGTCGAGGGGTCGGGGCGAACGGAGACGGACCGCGAACGCATGATGAACGCCCCCCTGTACGCCATCCCCGGCGCGATCGCCAGCGCGGCGCCGGCGTCGCCGTCGGCCGCGCCGCCCCCCGCCCGCACCGTCGCCGACGTGCTCGCGCGCAGCCAGGTCGAGTCCGTGCTCGACGAGCTCGACCGCGACCTGGTCGGCCTCGCGCCCGTGAAGACGCGCCTGCGCGACATCGCCGCGCTGCTCGTGATCGACACGCTGCGCGCGCAGCACGGCCTGGCGTCGCAGGCGCCCTCGCTGCACATGTGCTTCACCGGCAACCCCGGCACCGGCAAGACGACGGTGGCGCTGCGCATCGCGCAGATCCTCCACCGCCTGGGCTACGTGCGTCAGGGCCACGTGGTGAGCGTCACGCGCGACGACCTGGTGGGCCAGTACATCGGCCACACTGCGCCCAAGACGAAGGAGGTGCTCAAGCGCGCGATGGGCGGCGTGCTCTTCGTCGACGAGGCGTACTACCTGTACCGCCCGGAGAACGAGCGCGACTACGGCCAGGAGGCGATCGAGATCCTGCTGCAGGTGATGGAGAACCAGCGCGACGACCTGGTCGTGATCCTCGCGGGCTACCGGGACCGCATGGACACCTTCTTCCAGTCCAACCCCGGCATGAGCTCGCGCATCGCCCACCACCTCGACTTCCCCGACTACGACGCCGGCGAGCTGCTGCAGATCGCCGACCGCATGCTCGCCGCCTCGCACTACCGCTTCGACGAGCGCGCGCGCGAGGCCTTCCAGGCGTACCTGCGCCGGCGCCTCCTGCAGCCGAACTTCGCCAACGCGCGCAGCGTGCGCAACGCGCTGGACCGCGCGCGGCTGCGCCAGGCGAGCCGGCTGTACGCCGAGCGCGACCGCGCGCTCGGCCGCGACGACCTGTGCACCCTCGCGGCGAGCGACATCCTCGCCAGCCGCGTCTTCGCCATCGACACCCAGGACACCACCGAATGAGCACCGCCCCCTGCGCCGCGCTGCGCGCGCTGATCTTCGACGTCGACGGCACGCTGGCCGACACGGAGGGCGCGCACCGCGACGCCTTCAACGAGGCCTTCGCCGACGCGGGCTTCGACTGGCACTGGGACGAGCCCACCTACGTGAAGCTGCTCGCGGTGTCCGGCGGCAAGGAGCGCATCGCGCACTGGTGGCGCGGGGTGAACGACGACATGACGGTGCTGGATCCGGCCGCGCTCGACGACACCGTGCAGCGCCTGCACGACCTGAAGACCGCGGCCTACGAGCGGCGCGTGCGCGAGGGCGCGGTGTCGCTGCGCCCCGGCGTGCCGGAGCTGATCCGCGCGGCGCACGCCGCCGGCCTGCGCCTGGCGATCGCGACCACCACCTCGCCGATCAACATCGCCGCGCTGCTGCGTGCCGCGCTCGGCCCCGACTGGCGCTACCTGTTCCAGGTGGTCGAGGACGCCTCGACCGCCCCGCTGAAGAAGCCGCATCCGCAGGTGTACCGCCAGACGCTGCAGCGCCTGCAGCGCCCCGCGGCCGAATGCCTCGCCTTCGAGGACTCGGCCAACGGGCTCGCCGCCGCGCGCGCAGCCGGGCTGGCGACGGTCGTCACGCCGAACCGCTTCACCGCCCACCACGACTTCGCCGGCGCGCTGCGCGTGCTGCCCACGCTCGCAGGCGTCACGCTCGGCGACCTGCGCGCCTGGCACGCGGCGTGCGAGCACGCCCCCGCGTAGCCCGCCGGCCCGCGCGCACACCCACTGCAGGAAACGTCCATGCCCCTCTCGCAACGTTCCACGCTGACGCAGTACCTCATCGAGCAGCGCCGCCGGTTCCCCGGCGCGACGGGCGACTTCAACGCGCTCATCCTGGACGTCGCGCTCGCCTGCAAGGCGATCGCGCGCGCCGTCGCGTTCGGCGAGCTCGGGCCGGCCGCGTGCGGCCACGACGCGCCGCTCGGCGGCGCGCTCAACGTGCAGGGCGAGACGCAGAAGCCGCTCGACGTCGTGAGCAACCAGGTGTTCCTGCGCATGAACGAATGGGGCGGGCATTGCGCGGGCATGGTGTCGGAGGAGATGGACCGCCCGCACCAGATCCCCGACGCGTATCCGCGCGGCCCGTACCTGCTGGTGTTCGACCCGCTCGACGGCTCGAGCAACATCGACGTGAACGTCTCGGTGGGCAGCGTCTTCAGCGTGCTGCGCGCGCCGGCCGACGTGGTCGAGAGCGGCCGCGACGTCGTCGAGGCCGATTTCCTGCAGCCCGGCGCGCGCCAGGTGGCCGCGGGCTACGCGCTGTACGGCCCCACCACCATGCTGGTGCTGACGGTGGGCAGCGGCGTCGTCGGCTTCACGCTCGACCCCAACCTCGGCGAGTTCATGCTCACGCATCCGTGCATGCGCGTGCCCGAGGACGCGCAGGAGTTCGCGATCAACGCGTCCAACAGCCGCTTCTGGGAGCCGCCGGTGCGCCGCTACGTCGACGAGTGCCTGGCCGGCCGCGACGGCCCGCGCGGCAAGGACTTCAACATGCGCTGGATCGCCTCCATGGTGGCGGAGGCGCACCGCATCCTGATGCGCGGCGGGGTGTTCCTGTACCCGCGCGACACCAAGGACGCGTCGCGCCCGGGTCGCCTGCGCCTGCTGTACGAGGCCAACCCCATCGGCTGGGTGATGGAGCAGGCGGGCGGTCGCGCGAGCACCGGCCGGCAGCCCGTGCTCGAGGTGCAGCCCGACTCGCTGCACCAGCGCGTCGGGCTGGTCTTCGGTTCGCGCCACGAGGTGGAGCGCATCGAGCGCTACCACGCCGAGCCGGCGAAGAAGGACCTCGAGGCGCCGCTGTTCTGCAAGCGCGGCCTGTTCCGCGAGTGACGACGAGATCCTGAAACGACAGACGAGGAGACGCCATGTCGGCACGCCATCCCATCATCGCCATCACCGGCTCGTCGGGCGCGGGCACCACGTCGGTGACGCGCACCTTCCAGCAGATCTTCCGCCGCGAAGGCGTGAACGCCGCGATCGTCGAGGGCGACAGCTTCCACCGCTACGACCGCCAGGAGATGAAGCGCCGCCAGGCCGAGGCCGAGGGCGCGGGCAACGGGCACTTCAGTCACTTCGGGCCGGAGAACAACCTGTTCCACGAGCTGGAGCAGCTGTTCCGCCAGTACGGCGAGACGGGCAGCGGCCGCTGCCGCAAGTACCTGCACGACGCGCAGGAGGCGGCCCCCTACCGGCAGGAGGCGGGCACCTTCACGCCGTGGGAGGACCTGCCGGGCGGCACCGACCTGCTGTTCTACGAGGGCCTGCACGGCGCCGTGGCGACGCCCGACGTGGACGTGGCGCGCCACCCGGACCTGCTGATCGGCGTGGTGCCGGTGATCAACCTGGAATGGATCCAGAAGCTCTACCGCGACAAGACGCAGCGCGGCTACAGCACCGAGGCGGTCACCGACACCATCCTGCGCCGCATGCCGGACTACGTGAACTACATCTGCCCGCAGTTCGCGCACACGCACGTGAACTTCCAGCGCGTGCCGGTGGTGGACACGTC
>Ga0075429_100004521_pt1 | contig 11962 bp, 6 predicted proteins | sample RhiMetdeltSRZDD3_FD_75295 | JGI IMG/M metagenome (GOLD analysis project Ga0075429, IMG submission 75295) | Populus rhizosphere microbial communities from Tennessee, USA - Rhizosphere MetaG P. deltoides SRZDD3 | ecosystem: Host-associated > Plants > Roots > Rhizosphere > Soil | place: USA...
AGGCCGAGGCGGGGGACGCGGACGGCGCAAGGGAGCGCTGCGTGCTCGCCCTTGCCGTGATCCGCCGGATCCAGGCTCCGAAGCGGTTGGCCCTCGCTCTGTATCGCCTCGCCTGGATCGAGCGCGCGCGCGGCGACCTCGCGGCGGCGCGGCAGGCCGTGGAAGAAGCCCTGGGGATCATCGAGTCGGGCCGCACGCGTTTCTCGGGGGCCGACCTTCGTGCCGCGTACGTGGCCTCCGTGCGGGAGATCTTCGAGCTCCACGTCGACGTCCTGATGCGGCTTCACGAGAAGGAGCCGTCGCGCGGGTTCGACGCGCTGGCCTTTCAGGCCGCCGAGCAGTCGCGTTCGCGCAGCCTGCGGGAGCTTCTGGCCGAGGCACGGGCGGATATCCGTGAAGGGGTGGCGCCCGAGCTCCTGGCCCGGGAGCGGGCGCTGCGCAGCGGGCTGAACGCCGCCGCCGAACGACGTCTGCGAGCGCCGCGCGGGGAGCGCCCCGAAGCGGCCACGGCGCGGGACCGCGAGATCGCGGAGCTGACCTCCAACCTCGAGCGAACGGAGGCGGAGATTCGTGCGAGCAGCCCGCGCTACGCGGCGGTGACGCAGCCGTCCTCCCTGTCCCTCGCGGATGTCCAGGGATTCCTGGGGACGGACACGCTGCTGCTCGAGTACTTCCTGGGCGACGAGCGCAGTTTTCTCTGGGTGATCACCGGTGATTCCTTCGCCAGCCACGTCCTGCCGCCGCGGGTCGCCCTGGAGACGGCGGCCCGGCGGGCTCACGAAGCGATGTCCAGGCCCGAAGGACGATGGGAAGAGCCCGCTGCCGATCTGGCCCGGATGATACTGGCGCCCGTCGGCGATCGCCTGCGCGGCGGGCGGATCGTCGTGGTCGCCGACGGCGCGCTCCAGTACGTTCCCCTGTCCGCGCTGCGCGGTCCGGCGAAGGATCGGCTGGTCGAGCACCACGAGATCGTCGGGCTGCCGTCGGCCTCGACGATCGCTCTGTTGCGGCAGGAGCCCCGAGGCCGTCCGACGCCGTCGAAGACATTGGCGGTCCTGGCGGATCCGGTGTTCCACGCCAGCGACAGCCGCGTGCACGACGCGGCGAGGGCCGCTCACGGCAAGGCTATAGGCCATACGACAGACCTGACCCCATCGTCTAAAGAAGTGGCGGCGGGAGCGCCACCGACGCCGCGGTCTCCGGAATCGGATCTCTCCCGTGCCGCCACCGACCTGGGCCTCGGAGAAGGTCCTCTCGCGCGGCTTCCGTTCACGCGGCGGGAGGCGCGTGCCATCCTGTCGGGAATCTCGCGCGAGCAGTCGCGAGCGGCGCTCGATTTCGACGCGAGCCAGGCCGCCCTCACGGACGCCGACTGGCAGAAGTATCGATTCGTGCATTTCGCGACGCACGGTTTCCTCAACTCCTCGCATCCCGAGCTGTCCGGCCTCGTCCTGTCGCTCGTCGACCGCGGGGGGCGGCCGCAGCCAGGCTTCTTGACGGCGGCTGCGGTCTTCAACCTGCGCCTGTCCGCGGACCTCGTCGTTCTCAGCGGATGCCGCACGGCGCTCGGCAAGGAGATCCGGGGCGAAGGCCTCGTCGGGTTGACCCGGGGATTCATGTACGCCGGCGCGCCGCGGGTGATCGCCAGCCTGTGGAAGGTCGACGACGCGGCCACCGCCGCCCTCATGACCGTTCTCTATCAGCGGCTGCGGAACCAACACCTCTCCCCGGCGGCGGCCCTGCGGGACGCCCAACTCGCCCTGGCGAAGCAGCCGCACTTTCGGCATCCGTACTATTGGGCGGCCTTTCAACTCCAGGGCGAATGGAAGTGAAGGGCCGTCGCGACTCGAGCAGCTGCCGGACTCGTCGCAACGGGGCGTCGGCGGCGAAAGGCTTGGCGATGGGCCGAGCGTCCGAAGCCACGCCGTGCTGGACGATGGCGCCGTCCGTGTAGCCACGCGCCGACTCACGTTCGAACAAATTCTCGGGCCCACGTGCCCGCCGTTCGCCCCAAGCTAGGCCTAATCTCGTGCGGCAAATTCACTTAGCCGCACTGGACAAATCGCCCCCCCGGAACGACCTTCGACACGACAGATGCCCTGGTCTCGGTCTGCGAGATCGCGGGCTCATTGAGGGGGTAGGTGCATGAAAAAACTCTGCGCGGTGTTCGGGCTGGGCTTGGCCTCGCTGTCTCTTGCGGGCGACGCGCTGGCCGAACCGATGGTGATCAGCGGCCGGGTCACGAGCAAGGCCGACGGCTTGCCGCTGCCCGGCGCGACCGTTCAGGTCGCGCCGACCGGTCCCGAAGCCGTCAGCGACGCGAAGGGGCAATACAGCCTCGCGGTTCCCGCGGAGCGCACGGGTCAGAAGGTGGAGCTGCGAGTCGCCGCCAACGGGTTCCGTGCCGAGACGGCGACGGTGGAGTCGTCGGCCACCGTCTCTCGGGACTTCGGTCTGGCCTTGTCGTTCGGCGAGGAGGTGGTCGTCGGGTCGCGGGCGAGTGGTGCCGACGCCGAGAAGGCCGTCCCCGTGGACATCGTGACCCGCGAACGGCTCGAATCGGCGGGCGCGACGGAAACGGCGCAGATCCTCCAGACGCTCGTGCCGTCGTTCAATTTCCCGCGCACCACGATGGCCGATGGCGCCGACACCGCACGGCCGGCCACGCTGCGCGGCCTCGGTCCCGACCAGACCCTGGTTCTCATCGGCGGCAAGCGGCGGCACACCATGGCCCACATCCCGACCACGAGCGCCGTGGGGCGGGGATCGACGGGGGTGAACTTCAACGCCATTCCCGCCTCCGCCGTCGAGCGGGTCGAGGTGCTGCGTGACGGCGCGGCCGCCCAGTACGGATCCGACGCCATCGCGGGCGTGGTCAACGTGGTGCCCCGCTCGGGGGCGTCGCCGGTGACCTTGTCCCTGAAGGGTGGATCCACCTTGGGCCATTTCGTCGACATGACGGACAGGCGGCGGAGCCACTCGGATGGAGAGATGGTGGACGCGTCGGCGAGCTACGGCTTCCGCATTGGCCGCGGCGGCGTGTTCGCCAGCGCCGAGTATCGCGACCGCAACGGTACGAACCGCGCTTCGCCGGATCTGCGCGACCAGATCACGGCCGGCGACGCGAACACCAACACGGTGGCCCAGCCGAACCATCATTGGGGCGATTCGGACGAGAGGGCGGCGCTCGGCTTCGTGAACGGCTCGTATCCGCTGAACGCGGACGGTACCACCAACGTGTACGCCTTCGGTGGGGTCAGCCGCCGCGAAGGCTCCCACGGCGGCTTCTATCGCCGCGGCCTCGACAACCGCAACTGGCCGACGATCTATCCGGAAGGGTATCTCCCTCTCATCGAGCCGGAGGACGTCGACGCCTCCGCCACGGTGGGCGTGCGCGGCATCAAGGCGGGATGGGTGTGGGACGCGTCGGCGCAGTACGGGAGGAACAGCTTCGACCTCAACATCCGCAACTCGCTGAACGTTTCCATGGGGCCGAACCAGGAGAAGCGGGACTTCTATTCGGGATCGATGATCTTCGCGCAGCTCACGTCGAACCTTGATGTGACCCGGGCCTTCGAGGTCGGCCTCGCGGGGCCCCTCAACGTGGCCATGGGCGCGGAGCTGCGCCGCGAGAACTTCCGGATCATCGCAGGCGAGCCGGACTCGTGGCGCGACGGAGGTTCCAAGAACCAGTTCGGACAGCAGGCGGAGCCCGGGGTGCAGGTCCTTCCGGGCTTCCGTCCGGGCAACGAGGTGGACGCCTTCCGGAACAACCTCGCCGGATACGTGGACGTCGAAGGCAACCTCGTCGCCGCCGTGCGAATGGGCTTGGCCGCCCGCTTCGAGCACTACGACGATTTCGGAGGGACGGCCGACGGCAAGGTCACCCTGCGCGTGACGCCTCACCGGCGGGTCGTCCTGCGCGGAGCGGCCAGCACGGGCTTCCGCGCGCCGTCGCTCGTCCAGTCTCACTACTCCAGCGTTACCACGAGCTTCATCAATTCGGGCGGCGTCGTGACGCCGACGGAGGTGGGTACCTTCGCGGTGGCGAGCCCGGTGGCGCAGGTCCTGGGGGCCACCGCGCTCAAAGCGGAGAACTCGGTGAACCTCAGCGCCGGCCTCGTCCTGGAGCCGATGGCGGGGATGTCCTTCAGTGCGGACTTCTACCAGATCGACATCGACGACCGTATCGTGTGGTCGGGGAACTTCACGGGTGCGCAGATCCAGGCACTAGTGCGGCCATTCGGGGCGAATGCCGCGCGGTTCTTCACGAACGCCATCGACACCCGCACACGCGGCGTCGATCTATCGGCGGGTTACCGCCTGGACCTGCGCCGTGTGGGCACCGTCCGCCTCTGGGCGGCCTACAACCAGACGGACACCAACATCATGGGTGAGGTCACCACGCCGCCGCAGCTCGCGAGCTTCGGCAACGTCCTCTTCGACCGCACCCAGATCGAGCTGGTCACCTGCGGACAACCCAAGGACAACATTCGCCTCTCCGCCGATTGGACGCGCAACGCTTTCTCGGGCATCGTGCGCGCCAATCGCTACGGCGAGTACTGCACGTTGTCGAGCTCGGCGAGCAGCGAGCAGCGCATCGGGGCCGACTGGGTGACCGACGTCGAGATGGCGTTCAAACGGAAGCACTACACGCTGGCGCTGGGCGCACAGAACGTCTTCGACGTGTTCCCGGACCGGCTGCTGCCCGCGAACTCGAGCTTCGGCATCCAGACGTACTCCAGCCGGGCGCCCTACGGGATGAACGGGCGGTTCCTCTACGCGCAGGCGACGTACCGGTTCTAGGAAGTCTCGGCGCCGGCGGCCGCGGAACCCTGCGGCTGCCGGCGTTGCCTCGTCAGCGCGCGGCCCAGCGCGCCATCTCCGTGATGATCAGGGCGTTCGCGAAATCGATGAGGAACGCCGCCACCAGCGGCACGATGAGATAGGCGCGCGGCGCCGGTCCGTACTTCTCCACCAGCGCCTCCATGTTTGCGACCGCGTTCGGCGTGATCCCCAGCATGTAGCCGACGAAGCCGCCCGAGATGACGGCCGACTGGTAGTCCGCCCCCATCACGCGATACACGACCACGTAGGAGAGGGCGAGCAGGAACACGACCTGTACGGCCAGGATGGCGATGAGCGGCCCGCCGAGGCCGCGCAGCTCCCACAGGCGCAGGCCCACGAGGGCCATGGCGATGAACAGGTTCAGCGACACCGCGCTGATCCGGGCGATGTGCTCGTTCGAGAGCCGCACGACGCCCAGCGCGTCGCCGGCGTTGCGGATGAGGGCGGCCACGAGCATGGCGCCGATGTAGCTCGGAAGGACCACGCCCCGCGAGCTGATCCACTGGCTGAGCCAGGCTCCCGCCGCCATCGCGACCGCGAGTGCGGCCAGCTCGGGCAGGAGGCCGCGGGCTTCCGTCACGCTCACATACGGCACCGGCGCGGCGCGCGCATCCCCGCGCACGAGGTTGTGCCGGCGGATCAGCAGGGTGGCCAGCGGTCCCCCCAGAAGGCCCCCCGCCACGATCCCGAGCGTGGCCGAGGCCAAAGCAAAGCTCGATGCCCCCGGCACGCCGAGCTCTTCGAATGTCGGGCCGAAGGCGAGGCCGGTCGCCGGTCCGCCGGCCAGGGTCACCGATCCCGCGATGATTCCCAGGAGCGGATGCGCGCCGATCCCGTGCGCCACCGCCATCCCGACGACGTTCTGCAGCACGGCCGCCGCCGCCGAGATCGACAGGAGCAGCAGGAGGGCCGGCCCGCCCACGCGGATGAGATCGAGGCGCGCCGCCAGTCCGACCGTGGTGAAGAAGGCGACCATCAAGACGTTGCGCAAGCGCGTGTCGAACTCCACCACCACGCTGCCGTGCCACAGGGCGAGGCCGAGAAGGGAGGCGATGAGCCCGCCGATGACGGGGGCGGGGAGGCTCAAGCGCTCGAGGAGTGCCACGCGGCGGCGGATGACGATCCCCAGGGCGAGAGCGGCGATGCCGAGGACGAGAAGCTCGGGTGACCCGACGCGGACGGTCACTCCGCCATCCGCACCTTTTTCAGGATCTCCGGCGCGTCGTCGCCGAAATACTTCTGCACGAGGTCGTAATACGCCGGCGAGCGCCGGAGGCTGCCGATATGCTCGTCCAGCGCGCGCAGGAGCGCGGCGTCGCCCTTGCGAACCCCGTAGGCCAGCCGCCCGGGAGGCCCCACGAACATGCCGAGCTGGATCTCCGGGTCCTCGCGCCGGCTGGGGATCGCGCATTCGAGACCCCAGACCACGGCAGTGACGCGCCCGCTCCGCAGGGCCTCGGCGTACCCTCCGGTCGGGATCTTGTCGTCGCGTTTGTCCAGCGGCACCCCGGCGGCGTCGAGGGCGTCGACGAGGCTCGAGCCCCTGGTCGTGCCCACCTTCTCGGTCCGCAGCTCCTCGAAGGTGCGCACCACGCGATGAGGCCGCCGCGTCATGACGACGAGCCGGTAGGGGAAGATCTCGCGGGTGAAGTCGATGTGCTCTCGCCGCGAGTCCGTCATCGTGAAGCGGCCGGCGATGACGTCACCCTTGTCCGCGAGGAGGGCGGGCACCAGCGCGTCCCAGCCGTTCACCGCCACGACCTCGAGACTCAGCCGGCGCACCCTGGCGAAGGCACGGAGCACCTCGTGATCGAACCCGGGGAGTGCGCTCGGGGCGACCGCGAAGAACTCGGGCCGGTTGGCGTCGAGGTTCACGAGCACGCGCAGCGTGCCGCTCTTCTTGATGTCGGCGAGGTCTGCTCCCGCCGCGGATGCGGCCAACAGGCAGACCCAAAGGCACGCGAGCGGTCGAGGCATGTTCACCTCCGGTGAGGGTCGGGCACGGGCTCCGGGCGGTCTCCGCGGCCCTCCGGCGGCGTGAATGGATCGATGCCGTGGCCGAACGTCGGCTCGTCGGGATCGGCGGGCGGCGGTGCCGGGCGCCGGACTCGTGTCGCCGGCGGCGGGGTCGCCGCCAACGTCGCCGCCTCCCGCTGCGCGGCGAGCTCCCACGCTTCGGGCACGGGCTCGAGCGCCTCTCCCTTGCCCGGTGGCGGCTCGAACGGATCCGGCGGCTTCACGACCACGCCGCCCCGCGGGGTGACGATCACGGCTACCACGCGCGCATGGTCTGGTGACAGGCCCAGGGCGTAACCGAAGCCGCCATCCAGCCGCCGCAGGACCTCCTCGACGGCACGGCGCTGGTCCAGGCCCCTCAGGTCGAGGCTGACGATCGTGGTGGGGCGCTGCGAGAAGGCGACGCGTATGGCTGTCTTCTCGCCCAGCCGTTCCAGGACTTCGGTGACGGGGGCGGCCACCGCGCGCACGTCGACGAGGCCGTTCCGCACGTCGATCGTGACGCCCGCGCGCAGGGAAGGGGCGAGGCCCAGCACGAGAAGAGGCGCTGCGAGAAGCCGTACGGTCATGAAGATCGATCTCGTTCCCTCGCCCGGCACCGCGCACCGGGCGAGGGATGCCGGCGAACGACTAGGGCCTCACCGCGCTGCGCCAGCCGTCCGGGGCCCAGCCGCAGCCGTCGAGCGTCGACGGGCTGTAACACGGCGGGCCCGTCTGGCTCACGCCCGAGTCGTTCATCGTCGGCCCCTTGAGGGAGTTCCGACTCGAGATGAACCGGTAGTGGCCGCCGGAGTCGATCCCCAGGAACATCCCGAGGTGATCGATGCCGGTCTCGTTGGAATCGGCGTCGAAACAAACGAGATCGCCCGTCGTGAGGTTGCCGTAGCTCGTGGGCTTCTGGCCGGAGACGTACGGGACGACGTAGACGCCGACGCCCTTGCTCGGATTGCACTGGTCCGCGGAGACGCGGGGAAACGCGATGCCGGGCCGATTGTTGGCGTAGGCGGCCAGTGTGATGCCGCCGGCCGTGTTCGTGGCGGGGTTCGGCGTGCGCAGCGACTCGCGGTAGCCGAAGATCATCCGCATGAACCCCGAGCAGTCCATCTCACGCAGCTCGCTGGACTCCGGCGCGTCGTTCCCGCCGAAGCTGCCGTAGCTCCATGTCACCGGGAGGTAGTCGTTGAAGTCGGCGCCCGCGGCGTCTCCGTAGCCGGAGTCTCCCGCGATCTGCAGGCCGCCGCCGTTGTAGATCGGCGGGGCGTTGGCGATGTACTGCATCGACATCGCCAGTACGTCGGGCGAGCTGCTCGCGAGCTGCTGGTCGAGCCAGTTCTCGTCCACCGTGCCCGTGAACTTGTTCACCATGAGACGGACCCAGATGAACGTCGTCACCGTGTACTGCGTCACGCCGCTCGTCTCGGGGATGATGGGCTCCGAGAACGTACGGGTGGTGCCCTTGACCTTCACCGAGTAGCTATTGTCGGTGAACGTCGCGAGCCACTGGCTCTGGGCGTTCAAGACGTCGGTGCGGGCCGGATTGCTGTAACGCGTCTGCTGGTAGCGGCAGGGCATCACGGCACACGCCCCCGCGGCCGGAGTCGGAGTCGGCGTCGGCCCGGGCGGAGTCGGCGTCGGCGTCGGCCGGGGCTTGACCGCAAACACATTCGACGATTGCCCGACGAGTACGAGTGACAGGACCGCGACTAGGCTTCTGAGCTGCATCATTCCTCCCCAAGACGCCACCCGCGTGTGGCCCGCGTTGGCTGCAAGCGCACGCTATGCCTGCCATACGTGAATATGCGTAGGGGACGGCTTTTTGGCAAGGCCTGGCGGTAGAGATTTTAGAGAGACAAATCTTTCGGAGTGGAGGTCAATATCCTATCGCGCCGGCGTCGGGTGTGCGGCGGTCGTACCCGCCCTCCAGGATGCCGTCGCGAACGACGACCGCCTGAACGGCGGTGGGTGAGGACGCAGGCCACGCGTCGCTCAAGCGATGCCCGCGGGCGGCCAGTTTGTCGATCGTGTCGGGCGACAGCCCCCATCTCTCGTGCACGATCACGTCGGGGAGCCATTGATGATGAAAGCGCGGGTAGTCGATGGCTTGCTGAACATTCATCCCGAAGTCGAGGATGTTCAACGTCGCGAGCAACACGGCGTTGATGATCTTGCGTCCGCCGGGGCTCCCCAAGACCATGAAGAGCGCGCCGTCCTTTGAAAGGATGGTCGGGGCCATGCTCGAGAGCATGCGCTTCCCGGGAGCGGCGAGGTTCGGGTCGGTGCCGATGAGGCCGCTCTCGTCGGTGAGCCCGGGGCCCGCGCCGAAGTCGCCCATCTCGTTGTTGAGGAGAAACCCCGCGCCCGGCACGACGATCTTGCTTCCGTAGTTTCCTTCGAGCGTGTAGGTGAGGGCGACGGCGTTGCGCTCGCGGTCGACGACCGAGACGTGCGTCGTCTCGCCGCTCTCGGGCGGCCATTCGAATCGATCGGGCGTGGACGTGGAGGCGCGGTCTTCGCGGATTCCGCGGCGCAGCTCCGCCGCATACTCTTTCGAGACGAGACGCGCGACCGGCTGGTCCGGGTTGGCGTCGGGATCGCCGAGATATCGCGCGCGGTCGGCGTAGGCGCGGCGCATCGCCTCCGCGACGAGATGCACGTGTGAGGCCGAGCCTGCGCCGCGGGCGGCCAGGTCGTATCCCTCGAGAATGTTCAGCATCTGCACGAGTCCCACACCACCCGAGCTGGGCGGGGGCATGCCCGTCACTTCGTAGCCGCGATAGGTGCCTCTCACCGGCTCGCGGCGAATCGCACGGTAGGCGGCGAGGTCGTCTCGTCTGACGAGGCCGCCGCCGGCCCTCATTTCCTCATCTATTAGCGCCGCCGTCTCACCTTCATAGAAGCCCGCGGGCCCGTCCCTGGCGATGCGCTGCAACGTGCGGGCGAGCTCCCGCTGCCGGAGGCGTTCGCCCGCGCGGTACGGCACGCCGTTCTTCGAGAACTGTGCGACGGAAGCCGGGTAGGGCGACATCGAGGGCAGCGCGTCTTCGAGGCTGCGCGCGAGCCCGTCGGTGACGACGAATCCGTCGCGGGCCAGCGCCGCCGCCGGCTCGACCAGGCGTTTCCAGGGAAGGCGCCCCTGCTCTTTCCAGGCGAGGTGCAGGCCGGCGACGGTGCCCGGGACGCCCACGGCGACATGGCCCTGATGGTGTCGGACGCGGTCGTAACGGCCACCTGTGAGGAACATCGTCGGGCTCGACCCCGCGGGTGCGGTCTCGCGGAAGTCGTAGGCGGTCGTCTCACCCGAGGAGCGCCGATGCAACAGGAATCCACCGCCGCCGATGTTGCCGGCGATGGGGTGCGTCACCGCGAGCGCGAACGCCGTGGCGACCGCGGCATCCACCGCGCTGCCGCCGTCTCTGAGGATTTGCGCACCCACGGCGGCGGCGGTGGCGTTCTGCGCGGCAACCATGCCGCCCGGCGCGCGAACCGGCTCGGCGGCACGGCCGAAACACGGCGCGGTGGCTATCGCCAGCACGAACCAGGCCCTAGCCACTGCCACCTCCTGCCCCGATTATGAGTGATCGATCCTGGTCCGTCGCGTCGGGCTGACCGCCGTCCCGAACCCGCCGGCGTCGTCTCCTCACTTGACCCCGTCTACGGCGCGAGTGTAGCCTCCTCGACCGAAGTTGGTTGCGTCTGGACGGAGCCCCGGGACACTCCTTCGGTCGAGGTGGCGATGAAGCGGATCGAATCGTCCTACGTCCAGGCCGCACCCGTGCGCCGGCCCTTGAGGATCTTCGCCACCGACCCCATGGTCGGTACCTCCGCCCCGCGGCGGATGACCCTCGAGATCAACAACGAGCCGTCGTTGGCCCACGGCCCCGCCGGCGAGCGCATCGAAGTCGTGGACTACGACGGCACTCACAAGCGGTTCTACCAGCCGGTCAATCTGAACGACCCCGCCATCCTCATGCAGAACGGCCTGGAGCCGACGGAGTCGGACCCGCGCTTCCATCAGCAGATGGTCTATGCGGTGGCGATGAAGACGCTGGAGAACTTCGATACCGCCCTCGGCCGCCGGCTCACCCTGACCAAGCGCGGGCGGAAGCTGCGGCTGATGCCGCACGCGTTCCACGGGGCGAACGCGTTCTTCTCTCCCGACTTGCACGCGATCCTCTTCGGCTACTTCCGCGCCGACCGCGCCAATCCCGGCCAGAACCTGCCCGGCCAGACGATCTTCACGTGCCTGTCCCACGACATCATCGTCCACGAGATGACGCACGCCATCGTCCATCGCCTGCGCCGTTACTTCCTGGAGCCCAGCAACAAGGACGTCATCGCCTTCCATGAGGGGTTCGCCGACATCGTCGCCCTCTTCCAGCACTTCAGCTATCGCGAACTGCTCCGGGACGAGATCCAGAAGGTCCAGGGCGACATCCGCCGCGACAGCATGCTCGTGCGGATGGCGCAGCAGTTCGGCGAGGCCACGGGGAGGGGGCGCGCGCTGCGTTCGGCGCTGGGCAAGGAGAAGGTCCGGCTCGACGACTCCATCCTCGAGCCCCATCGGCGCGGCTCGGTCCTGGTGGCGGCGGTGTTCGACGCCTTCTTCGCCATCTACCAGCGCCGCATCAGCGACCTCATCCGCATCGCCACCGGTGGCACCGGCAACCTGCCGCAGGGCGATCTGCATCCCGACCTGGTCAACCGCGTCTCCGACGAGGCGGCGCGCACGGCGCAGACGCTGCTCACCATGTGCATCCGCGCGTTCGACTACCTGCCACCGGTCGACATCACCTTCGGCGATTACCTGCGCGCCTTGATCACCGCGGATTACGAGCTGTTCCCGAGTGACGATCTCGGCCGGCGCGCGGCGGTGATCGCCGCCTTCCGCAACCGCGGCATCTATCCTGGCAACGTCTCGTCGCTGGCCGAGGAATCGCTCCTCTGGCCGGAGAACGAGGGGGACGAGGAGAAGCCCGGGCACATCCCGGACCTGCCGCTGCTGCAGGAGGCCGAAGGCCGGGGGCCGGCGCCGCTGATGCAGGAGCTGTTCTTCTCCGCCCGCGAGGTGAGCCGAGAGATGCCGACGCGAAAATCGAGC
>Ga0075429_100004525_pt1 | contig 11957 bp, 11 predicted proteins | sample RhiMetdeltSRZDD3_FD_75295 | JGI IMG/M metagenome (GOLD analysis project Ga0075429, IMG submission 75295) | Populus rhizosphere microbial communities from Tennessee, USA - Rhizosphere MetaG P. deltoides SRZDD3 | ecosystem: Host-associated > Plants > Roots > Rhizosphere > Soil | place: USA...
TCATGCGACGGTCGATCGCCGCCTGGTCGCCCGCATGGAGCCCCGTCAGCGCGCGCCGCAGTTCGCCGTTCACGTGTCCGACGGCGCGCGTCACGCCCTTGCCGCCGTAGCGCTGCGCATCGTGGTCGCGCAGTTCCACCGCTTCGCGCGTTCCCGTGGAGGCACCGGAAGGCGCCGCTGCATGACCGGTGGCGCCGGAGTCCAGGACGACGGTCGCTGCGACCGTCGGGTTGCCTCGCGAGTCGAGGATCTCGGTTGCGCGTATGTCCTTGATGGTCGACATCATGTTCCTCGGGGTGTGGTCTAGAGTTGCGCGACGTGCAGCAGGTTGGTGGTGCCTGCCTTGCCGAACGGCATGCCGGCCGCGATGACGATGGCATCGCCCGCGCGCCCGTATCCCTCCGCCTGCGCGGTGCTGCGCGCCGTCGACACCATCTCGTCGACGTTCTTCACGTCGCTGCCCAGGTGCACCGTGTGCACCCCCCAGGCGAGCGCCAGGCGGCGGGCGATGTCGCGGTTCGGCGTGAGGCTCAGCACCGGCGCCTTCGGTCGCTCGCGCGCCGCACGCAGGCTGGTCCAGCCCGAGCGCGTGTAGGTGACCATCGCCGCCACCGGCAGCAGCGCGGCCACCTGGCGCAGCGACGCGCAGATGGCGTCGGCGACCGTCGGATCGCGGCTGTCGGCGGACGCGTCGAGCAGCTCACGATAGTGCGGGTCGCGCTCGACCTCCGCCAGGATGCGGTCCATCGTGGCGACGGCCTCGACCGGGTAGCGACCGGACGCCGATTCGGCCGACAGCATCACCGCGTCGGCGCCGTCGTAGACAGCCGTCGCCACGTCCGACGCCTCCGCGCGCGTCGGCACGGGCGACTGGGTCATCGACTCGAGCATCTGCGTCGCGACGACCACCGGCTTGCCGGCGCGTCGGCACTCGCGCACGATGCGCTTTTGGATCCGCGGCACCTGCTCGGCGGGCAGCTCCACGCCGAGGTCGCCGCGCGCCACCATCACCGCGTCGCACAGCGCCACCACGGCGGCCAGCGACTCGATCGCCGCCGGCTTCTCGAGCTTGGCCATCACGCCCGCACGGCCCTGCACGATGTCGCGCAGCTCCTGCATGTCTTCGGGGCGCTGCACGAACGAGAGCGCCACCCAGTCCACGCCGAGCGACAGCCCGAAGTCGAGATCCCTGCGGTCCTTTTCGGTCAGCGCCGAGATCGGGAGCAGCACGTCGGGAACGTTGACGCCCTTGCGTTCCGAGAGCGCACCACCGGCGATGACCCGAGTGGCCGCGAAGTCGGTTCCGCAGGCTTCGACGCGCAGCCGGATCTTGCCGTCGTCGATCAGCAGGTCGGTGTCCGGCTTCAGCGCGGCGAAGATCTCTGGGTGCGGCAGGCACACGCGGCGTTCATCGCCCGGCGCTGGATCGAGGTCCAGGCGGAACACGGCGCCCGCCTCCAGGCGGACCGGGCCTGCGGCAAAAGTACCGACGCGCAGCTTCGGACCCTGCAAGTCGAGCAGCACGCCGATCGGCCGGCCGGTCTCGCGCTCGACGCGGCGGATGAGTTCCAGCCGTTCCTGGTGCTGGGTGTGGGTGCCGTGGCTGAAGTTCAGGCGGAAGACGTCCGCGCCGACGTCGAACAGGGCGCGGATGGTGGCGAGGTCGGAGCTCGCAGGGCCGAGCGTGGCGACGATCTTGGCGTGGCGAAGGCGGCGCATGGTGTCCTCGAAGGGGTCAGAGGATCACAGCCCGCGCGCACCCGAGGCCAGGAAGCCGCCATCGACCGGCATGGCGATGCCCGTCACGTAGCGCGCGTCGTCCGACACCAGGTAGATCACGGCCGAGGCGATCTCGCCGCAGGTGCCGTAGCGGTTCATCGGGATGGCCTTCGAGTACTCCGCGCGGAACTGGTCCGTGTGCAGCACCTGCGTCATCGGGGTGTCGACCGGACCGGGCGACACCGCGTTGGCGGTGATGCCGTGCTCGGCGAGCTCCACCGCCATCTGCCGCGTCAGCGCGATCACGGCGCCCTTGGATGTGCCGTACGCGGTGCGGCCGCTGCCCACCGCCCTCATGCCGGCGACGGAGGCGATGTTGACGATGCGGCCCCAACGCTGCTTCACCATCAGGCGCGCGGCGGCCTGTGAACACAGCAGCGTGCCGGTGACGTTGACGTTCATCGTCGCCACGAAGTTGTCCAGCGGAAAGTCGAGGAACGGGAAGACCTTGGCGATGCCGGCCGAGTTGACGAGGATGTCGCAGCGGCCGTGCTCGCGCTCGATCTGCTCGAACGCCGCGGCGATCGACTCGGGCTTGCCCACGTCCAGCCCGAGTGCCGTGGCCCGGCCGCCCGCCGCCTGCAACTCGCGCGCCGTGGCTGAGGCCGCATCGAGATCGAGGTCGGCCACGATGACGTGGTGACCGAGGCCCGCCAGTCGGGCGCAGACCTCGGCGCCGATGCCCTTGGCACCGCCCGTGACCAGGGCGACGCGTGTTTCGGAAGAATGGTTCATGTTCAGGATGAAGAAGGAGGGGTCAGAGGAAGCCGATCGAGATCCACGGCACCGCCGCGACGATCACGAGGCCGACGAACAACGCGAGCATGTAGCCGCCGATGGGCCGGATGCCTGCGTCCGGATTGACGCGGCCGATCGCGCAGGCGGCGTAGTAGCCCACGCCGAAGGGCGGCGCGAACAGGCCCAGGCCCATCGCGAGGATGACCACCATCGAGTAGTGCACCTCGTGGATGCCCACCGCGCGGGCAATCGGAAACAGCAGCGGGCCGAAAAGCACGATGGCCGGGATGCCTTCGAGCACGCTGCCGAGCACGATGAAGGCGACGATCGACACCGCCATGAAGCCGGCGGCACCGCCGGGCAGCGCGCGCATCGCCTGGCTGAGCGTGTTCGAGAAGCCCGATTGGGTCAGCCCCCAGGCCATCGCGGTGGCCGCGCCGATGATCAGCAGGATCGAGCCCGACAGGCTCGCGGTGTCGACCAGCATCGGGTAGATCCGCTTCCAGTCGAATTGCCGGTAGATCAGCAGCCCGGCGATCACGCCGTAGGCGATGCCGATGGTCGACACCTCGGTGGCGGTGGCGATGCCTTCGACCACCGCGGCGCGGATGATGAAGGGCAGCGCGATGGCCGGGACCGCGATCACGAACGCCCGGCCGATCTCGGCGCGGCTGGCGCGGCGCACGCCGCTCAGGTCTTCGTGGCGATAGCGCGCCCACACGACGGCCACCAGCGTTGCGGCCAGCACCAGGCCGGGCAGCAGGCCGCCGGTGAACAGGGCCGCGATGGAGACCCCCGTGACCGAGCCGATCGTGATCAGCACGATGGACGGCGGGATGGTCTCGGTCTGCGCGCCGGTGGCCGACAGCAGCGCGACGAGGTCGCCCTCCTTGGCGCCACGCTGCTTCATCTCCGGGAACAGCACCGGCGCGACGGCTGCCATGTCGGCCGCTTTCGAGCCCGAGATGCCGGAGACGAGGTACATGGCGCCGACCAGCACGTAGTGCAGGCCACCGCGCACATGGCCCAGCAGGCTCGCGAGGAAGGCGACCATCGCCCGGGCCATGCCCGTCATCTCGATCAGCTGGCCGAGGAAGACGAAGAGGGGCACCGACAGCAGGATCAGGTGGCTGACGCCCTCGTCCATGCGGCCGACGACGACCAGCACCGGCGTCTGCGTGGTCAGCATCACGTAGCCGAGCGTGGCCAGGCCGAAGGCGAACGCGATCGGAACACCGGCGAACACCGCGCCGGCGACGATGACCACGAAGAAGACGATCAGGTTGGCATTGCCGAGCTGCCGCCACGCGGGTTGCAGCAGCGTCATCACGACGGCCATCGCGACCACCAGTCCGACCGCCGCCGCCACTTGGCGCGGACGACCCACCGCGGCCAGCCGCAACACGGCCAGCAGCGCCATCGCGCCGAAGCCGGCCGCCATCGCCGCCACACGCCAGGAGTTCGGGATGTCCAGCGCCGGTGTGGAGATCATCGCCTCCTCCACCGCGTACTCCCACGCGTGGGGCAGCATCAGTAGCAGGAACGCCAGCGCCGCCGCGGTGGCGAGCACGTCGAGGAAGGCGCGCGTGGAAGGAGCGAGCTTGCCCACGACGGCCGTCATGCGCATGTGCTCGCCGCGCTGGAAGGCCACCGCCGAGCCCAGCATCGCGAGCCACAGGAACAGGATCGAGGCGACCTCGTCCGACCAGACCAGCGGGTGGTGGAAGACGTAGCGCGCGACCACACCGGCCAGCAGCACGGCGATCTCGGCGGCCACCAGCAGCGCGACGGGCACGCCGAGGAGGCGGCCGAGCTGCCCTTGCGCGCGTGTCGCCCAGGCGGAGACAGCGCCGCGCGGCGCGCTGTCATCGGAGATGGAGGCGGCGTGCATGGCTCAGCCCAGCTTGCCGGTGTGCTTCTCGAGCAGGGCCCAGGCCTCCTCGCCGTACTTCTGCTTCCACTCGGCGTAGAAGCCCGAGGCCTTCAGCCGCTCGCGGAAGGCGTCCGGCTTCGGATCGTTGAAGGTCAGCCCCTTGGCGGTCAGCTCGGGCCGCAGCGACGCGTTGAGCTTCAGGCCGTCGGCGCGCATGTCGAGCGCCGCCTGGTTCAGGTGCTTGGCGATGATCGGCCGCGCCTTTTCCGGCATGCGGTCCCAGACCTTCTGGTTCGTCATGCACCACCAGCCATCCCACATGTGGTTGGTCATGGAGCAGTACTTCTGCACCTCGTAGAGCTTGGCGATCGAGATGATCGTCAAGGGGTTCTCCTGTCCGTCGACCACCTTGGTCTGCAGCGACGAATAGGTCTCCGCGAAGTTGATCGACGCAGGAGACGCGCCGAGGTGCTTGAACAGCGACGTCCACAGCGGGCTCACCGGAACGCGGATCTTCATGCCCTTGAGGTCATCGGGCGTGACGATCGGGCGGACGCTGTTGGTGATCTGCCGGAAGCCGGAGCTCCACACGGTGTCCATCGCCATGAGGCCCACCTTGGAGAACTGCGCGCGCAGGAACTTGCCCAGGTCGCCGTCCAGCGCCTTGTTCACGGCCTCGTCGTTCGGCCACGCGAAGCCAAGACCCCACATCGACGAGACCGGCACCAGCGTCGACAGCACGTTCACGCCCGAGACGGTGAAGAACTCCAGCCCCCCCACGCGCAGCTGCGAGAGCATGTCGGCGTCGTTGCCGAGCTGGTTGTTGGGGAAGACGTTGATCTGGACCTGGCCGCCGGTGTCCTTGAGGATGCGCGCGGCGGCCTCCATGGCCCGCACGTTGAGCGGGTGCGTGGCCGGCACGTTGGTGCCGAACTTGTAGGTGAATTCGGCGGCGCGCGCGAAGCGCGGCAGCACCAGCGCCGGAGCGCTGATGAGTGCGGCGCCGGTCACCAGGGCGTGGCGGCGGTTGATCGATGTCATGGTGAAGTCTCCTGTGGTTTAGGGAAGTGACGGACGAGCGTCGGCCGTGCCGCGCAGCGCCTTGACGAAGTAGTCGGGCTCGCCCATCTGGCCGCCCTTGAGGGCGATCTCGAGCTGCGCCAGGTGCGGCTCGCGCGAGATGGCGCGGCACAGTGGCGCGCCGGGCGCCAGTCGCGCGACCACGCGCAGAGCCTGCGGTGCGAGCCGCTGCGTGACGTGGCTGGAGGTGTCGCCACCCGACAGCAGCAGGCGCTGCAGCGGATGCGCGCGCAGCAGTGCGTCCACCAGATCGCCGAGGCGCTGCCCCAGCAGGCGGCCCCCTTCGTGGCGCGCCTGGTCGCGGCTCATGCCCTGGTCGGCCAGCGCGGCCAGCATCGCCTCGATGCGCGGATCCTGCGGGCCGCGCGCGCTGTGCAGCATCACGCTGCGCCCGGCGCGCAGCGCGAGCAGGGCCCGTTCGGCGAGACGGCCGAGCTCTTGCGCCGGATCGCTCGCGGCGACGAGCGCGGCGGCGTCCACGGGCAGCTCGACGAAGCCGGCGTCCAGCGCCGCATCGATCTGCAGGGCGCTCAGCGGTGACGCGCTGCCCGAGACGGCCAGCACCTGGGGCACCCGGTCGAAGCGGTTGTGCGTGGTCGGGGCGGCCGGTAGCGCCCCGAGCTCGCGCCACCACTGCGTCAGTGCGTAATCGAGTCCCGAGCCGCCGACGCAGAACAGCGGCGTCTCGCGGCCGCGTGCCAGGCCCTCGAGCAGACGGCCCGTCTCGGTGAGCTGCTCGGTGGTCGTCCCATCGACCAGCACGGCGCCGCCCGGCGTGGCGTCGACGAGGCTATTCAGCGCTTCCGTCATCGCCGCTCGGTCGAGCGCGAACTGCGGCAGCGTGAAACCGGCGATGGGCATCGCGGTCTGCGCGCCGAGGTGGCGCGCCAGGTCGGCCTCCCTCATCGGCGTCACCGGGTGCACGCTCATGATGGGGTGGCGGTCGATGCGGTGCACGCGCCCATCGGTGCCCGAGCGGGCGAAGAGGTTGCCGAAGGCGCAGTAGCGAGCGAGCGCCGGCGTGGCCGCCACGATCGGGATGGCGCTGTCGTCGAAGGCCGCTCGCGACAGGTCCATGACGCGACCGATGCTGCCGATGGCCGGGGAGCTGTCGAAGGTCGAGCAGACCTTGTAATGCACCAGCGGCACGGGCAGCCGCGACATCGCCGCCAGCACAGGTGCGAGCTGCTCGTCCATTTCGGCGGGCGACATCGCGCGGCTCGCACCGGCGACGCCGATCGCGTCGAAGGGGCCCAGCTCGCGCAGCGTCTGCGCGTCGGGCACGTCGAGGAACAGCGCGCAGTTCAGGCCGGCGAAGGCGAGGACTTCGAGCGCATCGGTGGAGCCGGTGAAATCGTCACCGTAGAAGGCGAGCTTGAGCATGCCGGCCTCTACAGGTTGGCGAAATGGACCAGTGCACGCCGCAGCGCGGGGTGCGATTCGGCGTACGTGTCCAGGCCGGTGCCGGCCACCGCCGCCTCCCAGCCCTCACGCATGCTCGCCATGCCGGCGGCGATGCCGTCCGGGTGGCCAATGATTCCGCCGCCGGCCAGGTGCATCAGGTCGACCGACCCGACACCGGCGTACAGGTCGGGCGCCAGGCCCGCCCACTGGCCGGACGAGAACACCGGCATCAGCGGCTGCAGCCCGGCCCAGGGAGAAAGGCAGGCGCGCGCCGAAGCGGTGACCGACTCGTCGGGCTCCCAGAACTTGCTGCGGATGCCGTTGACGTGCAGGTGGTCCACCCCCGCCAGGCGCCACAGCTTCTGGTAGGCCTGGAACGAGAAGCCGAGCCCCGGATGGCGCGTGAACGCGCCCCAGCCGTTGCGGTGGCCGTGGATCGGCAGCTGCGCGTGGCGGCGCAAATGCTCGACGGCCGAGAAGCCGACCCAGTTGAGGCTCACCATCACGCAGGTGCCGCCCGCGGCCAGCACGGCATCGTGGCGGCGCAGCATCTCGTCGACCGAGCCCGAGATGTTGATGGCGTACATCGGCATGCGGCCCAGGCGGTCGGCATGACGCTTCAGCACCGGCATGACGGCGCGCAGGCGCTCGTCGAACGGCGCATACGGCGGGTCGGCGATCAGCTCGTCGTCCTTGATGAAGTCGATGCCGGCCGCGCAGAGGCTGTCGACCAGTTCGGCGGTCTGCGCGGGCGTGAGGCCGATGCTCGGCTTGATGATGGTGCCGATCACCGGCCGGCCGTGGACGCCGGCGAGCCGCCGCGTGCCGGGGATGCCGAACGCCGGGCCAGCGAACCGGGCCGCGTAGTCGGGCGCCAGATCCAGGTCCAGCAGGCGCAGACCGGTGACCTCGCCGAGCTCGTAGAGGTTGCCGGCCACCGTGGCCAGCAGGCTGGACAGGTTGGCGCCGACGTTGGCGACCGGGAAGGCGATCTCGATCTCGGCACGGTGGAACACGCCACCGTGCGCGTGACGATCGACGTACGCGCTGGGCAGCGTCGGCTGCAGCGCCGGTGCCAGCGGCTCGATGCGCACCACGCGCGCCCGCGAGCGCTCCTTCAGTTCATTGGTCTCGCCGGGTAGCGAGAGGAACGTGCCGCTCGATTGCTCGCCCGCAATCACCTGGGCGATCTTTTCCGAGGCGACCGAGCTTTCGACGAAGTAGCGCGCGCTGAATTCGGGGCGGGGGGCGGGGTGGTCCATGGGCTGTCACTTTCTCTCTTCGAAGTGGTGCGAAGAGTAGGTGACGACGCCCTGAGCGGCAAACGATATGATCTCCGCTAGCTGTGACTTAACTTCACATCGCATCCGGGTTGACCCGGGTCTGGAGCGGCTCCGTGACCACGCCTCAACGTTTTTCGCTGAACGCCTTGCGCGCTTTCGAGGCGACGGCGCGCCTGCGCAGCTTCAGCGCCGCGGCCGACGAGCTGTCGGTCACGCACGGCGCTGTCAGCCGCCACATCCGCATGCTGGAAGACTCGGTGGGCGTGGCCCTCCTGAAGCGCACCGCACAAGGTGCCGTGCCGACGGCCGAAGGACAGCGCCTGGCCGAGGGACTGTCGACCGCCTTCAGCCTGATTCAGTCGAGCGTCGAGCAGCTGAAGCCGGGCCCGCTGACGTTGGCGTGTTCCGAATCGATCATGATGTATTGGCTTCTTCCTCGACTGAACCGCTTCAAGGACGCCCATCCGGAAGTCGAGCTTCGCTTCAACATGAGTCACGGTCCTGTCGACTTCGCTCGCGACAACGTGAGCGTGGCGATCCGCCTGTCAACGATCGAGGCGCCCAAGGATGCGGTGCGAGCTGACGTCGCGCCCGAGTGGGTCGGGCCGGTGTGCTCGCCGGAGTACCTGCGCCAGAAGCGCATCGAGTCGGCGGGCGACCTGGCGCGTGCGAGGCTGATGGTTTCACGCACACGGCCGAGCGCGTGGGACGACTGGGCGCGTTGCAGCAGCCAGGCGAACATCGAGTTGCCCATCGACGAGGTCTTCGACCACTTCTACCTGCTGATTCAGGGCGCGCGCTGCGGCCTGGGCCTGGCCAACGTGCCGCGCATGCTGGTACGAGACGATTTGACGAGCGGCACGCTGGTGGCTCCGCTCGGCTTCGTGCGAGGCCTCAATCGTCTGTCAATCTGGATCGCGCCGCACCTCAGCCGCCGGCCGGACGTCGTCAAGCTGGTCGACTGGCTGCACGACGAACTGCGTGCGACAGAGCCGTGACCGCGCTCTGCGTACGCTGTGGCGTCAAGCGCGGCCGCGGCGCCTTTGCAAACCGTTGTCACGAGAGTTGTTGGCCCGTCCGCTTCTGTCGGATCAGGTGTTGTCGTCTGACCTGCCGAGAGAGCCAGCCTGGCCGAACGCGGGCATGCGCATCTGCTTGCGCAGGCTCTTGTCGAACGCCGACTGCGGAACGAAACTCCTCGGGGCTCGTCTTCGGGGCATCGATGGCGCGCACGAGATCGGTGTCGACGAAGGCCATGTGCAGCGCGAGCACCTGCGTCTTCTGCGCCGCGAGCTCATGGCGCAACGCGTTCGTCAGCGACCAGGCCGCCGACTTGCAGGCCGCATAGGCCGCGAGCTGCCCGCCGTTGATCCAGGACACGATGGACAGCACGTTGAGCAGTGCGCCGCCGCCGTGGTCGCCGAGGACCGGCGCAAAGGCCTTGCTGACGCGCAGCATGCCGAAGAAGTTGGTCTCGAACTGGCGGCGCGCGTCCTCTTCGCTGTCGGGCGCCAGGAAGCTGCCCACGTGCGCGACGCCGGCGTTGTTGATCACGAGCGTCACGTCGTTCGCGACGGCGGCCGCCGCGGCAACCTCGTCGGCGCGCGTGACATCGAGGCGCAACGGTTGTACGCCGGGCAGGGTGATGGTCGAGGGATCACGCGTCGCGGCGTAGACCTTGCGTGCACCGCGGGCCAGCAGCTCCCGCGTGAAAGCCAGACCGATGCCCCGGTTGGCGCCGGTAATCAGGGCGACGGCGTTGTCGATCTTCATGGAAGAGCCCCTTCGAACGGTGAATAGATATGAGCAACGTCATATTCAAGGGCGTGACTGGGCGACAGGCAGGGCGGTGCCCCAGTCGTGATCCTGCGGAGTGATGAAGCGCCAGCCTTCGGAGGTCTTGACGAAGACGAAGCCGGTGGGCGTATCGAGAAAGACCTCGTACGAATGGCTTGCGGGGTCGCAGGGTCTTTCCTCTTCGGTGATCGGGGCCGGGCGCCCTCCGGTGTCCTGACCCACGAAGCGCCATCCGGTTGGCAGCTTGACGAACACGAAGCCGGACGGCACGTCGTAGTACGTGTCGTACAGCGAGGCGGCTTCGGCTTGGTAGACGGTTCGGGAGTCGAGCGTCGAGGCCAGGGTGCCGAGCGCCGTGCCTGCGAGGCCGGCGGCCAGGACGATCGCACGGGCAGCGCGGATGGTGGTGCTGGTGAGTTGGGTAGGCTGGGATGCATTCATGGTGGATTTCCATCTGACGGTTGATGAATATGATCAGCGTCATATTAGTGGACGAAACAGGAGTGCTTCCTGCGAGTGCGAAAGGAGCGTTCAGCCCGCGGCCGTGGCCGGAACGTCGTATTGCTGGATGAGCGACTGGCGTGCAGCAGCGAGGACCGCACGCCCCTGGGCGCCGTCACCGAGTGCGCGCGCCAGCTGCAGCGAACCGATCAGCGTCGCGCTGACGACCGACGCGGTCCCAGGGGACGCCCCGGGCAACGTGGCGCGAACGGCGTCGATGAGACGCTGGACGCGCAGGGCGGAGGCCTTGCGCACCGTCGGTGATTGGCGCGGAATGTCCGAGCCGAGCGCGGCCACGGGGCACCCCGTGTCGATGGCGGCCAGATGGGCATCGTCGAGGTACGACTCGACCAGAGCGCGAAAGGGACCGGCCCCCTTGGCGATCCGTGTGCCGATGGCCTCGTTGAGTCTGCGAGCACTCTCGGCGCCGGCGCGCTCCAGCGCTTCCACGAGCATCGCATCCCGTGAGTCGAAATGGGCGTAGAAGCCGCCGTGCGTCAGGCCGGCTTCCTTCATGACGTCGGCCACGCCGACGCCGGCATAACCGTCCCGACGGATGGCGCGTGCAGCGACTGCCACGATCCGGTCGTGCGTCTCGTGCTTGCGGCTGTTCGGGGTGCGGGCCATTTGATGATCGGTTTCGTATGATGATCATCATATTTCAGTATGGAAAGAAGTCAAGCCGCGAAGGGGATCGTGGGCACGCGTTCCTTTCCCCAGCCCTACGAGCCGGGCGCCTAAGCGCCGTAGGCCGCCATGAAGACCCGTACGGCCTCGCGCAGAAGAGCCCTGTTTTCCCGAGAATCCGGCATCTCGAGCTTCAGCATTCCGCGGATGTGCCCGGAGCCGAGAAACATCGACAGGAACAGGTCCGCTGCCTGAAGCGGGTTGCGCACGTTCAGCGTGCCCGCCGCGTCGGCACTGCGCAGGTATGCAGCCAGCTCGCCGTTCAGACGCTCCGGGCCCTCCTTGTATAACGCACGGCAGACTTCCGGCTGCGCGCCCGCGACGCCGTAGACAGCGCGCAACGCGCCCAGGGCGTCCCCGCGCGCCAGTGCGAGAAACCGGGCGCCGATCGCCATCAGCACCTTCTCTGGCTGGTCCGGGTCCAGCGTCCCCGCGCCCGGGAAGCCAGCCACCACCGTCGCCGACCTGTCGCGAACGACGGCCTGGAACAGCCTCTCCTTGGAGCCGTAGTTGTTGTACACGGTCGTCTTGGACACACCGGCGTCCGCGGCGATGGCATCCACGCTGGCACGCTCCAGGCCATGCTGGTCGAAGTGCCTTTGCGCCGCTTCGAGGATGCGCCGGCCGCGCTCGGGATCGCGCGGCCGCCCGCGTTGGGGCTTGGGAGCGGGAGCTGGGGGGCGGGCCATGGGCAGATTTAGTGGATTCGACAGTTCACTATAGCTTACCCACATTATTGGACTTGTAGTCCAGCAACCGGCGACCCGAGGAGCCCCATGACGCAACAGACGATCGACCGGACCGATGGGCAGGGG
>Ga0075429_100004530_pt1 | contig 11948 bp, 7 predicted proteins | sample RhiMetdeltSRZDD3_FD_75295 | JGI IMG/M metagenome (GOLD analysis project Ga0075429, IMG submission 75295) | Populus rhizosphere microbial communities from Tennessee, USA - Rhizosphere MetaG P. deltoides SRZDD3 | ecosystem: Host-associated > Plants > Roots > Rhizosphere > Soil | place: USA...
CCGGAACGTGCCATCAAGTGGACGCGCGACTCGTAGGGCGCGAGCCCCGGGACCGGCAGGCGATCGATCAGCGTCACGGACGGACTGCCGCACGGCGTGAGCGTGACCGTGATGTCCGGAGGGCGCGCACCGGCGCGGACGATGATCCTCGCGTGCGTGAACTGGCCGCTCGCCAGCTCGAGCGAAGGCGTCGCGTCGACCTCCGCAAGCTGGAATCCATCGAGGTGAATGGAGACGTGGTTGCGACTCACCTCGCCCGGTCCCTGGTGGATGTCGAAGCCGATGCCGAGCGAGCCCGCGACGTCCGGCTCCTCCGAAAGACTGGTCACGGGACCACTCGTCCCGAACGCCGCGGTGCTGGCCAGCGTGAACCCGAAGCCGTCGGCGCGACTCTCGGTCCCGCGCGGCGTCATGCGGAAGTCGAAGTCGGCGATGATCTGGTCCCAGGCGCCGGGATCGGTGAGGTCGAACGCGATCGCGTTGATGTTCACCGCGGTCGTGTCGGCGAGGCGGAGGAAGCTGCCGGTGGGCCCACCCTCGAGGCAGACGGGCCCCGGCAGGTTGGCGAGGACGGAGGCCTCGTACGGGCTTGGAGCATGATCGCAATCCAGCACGGTGGACGCGTGGGTGGGCAGGGCGATCGCGGCGAGTGCGAAGAGGATCCGGAAGCGAGGCACGAAGGAACTCCGTCAAGGTGAGCGCGGATTGCTCCTGCAGGCGAGGGAGACCACGCGTCTGGTCGAATCGACCCCAGCCGATCGCGCGCATCGTCGTCCTGTCCCAGCGGCGGCGAGCCTACCTGAAATGCGACGACCACCCCCGGAACGGAGGTGGTCGTCGGCTGTGCGTGCCGCGGTTCAGCGGTAAAGCGACTTGATCCGCGACCACGTCGACTTGGCCGTCGGCGTGGGGTCGAACTGCACCAGGAACCCGCGGATCTCACCACCGGGCACGACATTCGTGTGGACGTTGAAGTACGACTTGCCGGCGGCGATCGCCGCCAGCAGCGCCGCGGAGGCCGTTGCGGTCGTGCCGCCATTCGCGGTGATGTACGACGCGTTGTAGCTCGTGGACAGGGTCAGGTCCAGCGTATTGGCGTACAGGCCGGCCGTGACGCCGATCGGGAAGCCGGCGAAGAACGGCGTGGTCGTGGCGACACCGGCGGTGCCGGTGAGCGCGACGGCGGTCGGCGCATGGATGTGGCACGCCGTCGTGTTGCCGTTCAGCCCGCTGAACGACGCCGAGATCTGCATCGTCATGAGCGCGTCGTTGATGGTGATCTCCGCGACACCGACTCCGGGCGAGAGATTGGGCGGAGCTTCGCTGGCGCCGTTGAGGATGGCGCGATAGTGCAGGATCGCAGCGCTCGCGGGCATCGCGACGGCGAACGAGAACGCGGCAGCCAGTAGCAGATGCGTGAGCGTGGGGTTGAGTATCCGACGAGTCATGAGGCGCTCCTGTTCGGGGGGTTGGGAGCTGGTGCGGGTGCCTGATGGGTGCAGACCGGTTGTCGATGCGGCCCTCTACGCTCGTCCTAAGCGCCCGAGCTGCTTCCAGCCGACGAAACGGCGGATGCTGCCGCCCGGTATCCTAGTGGCGTGTCGCAGACGGTAGCCGCGCCGAACCGCGACAGACAAGCCCAATCGCACGGTCTCCGGAACCTCCCGGAGGGTGCGGTTCCATCGACAGGGCTCGAATTACCATAGCTCCAGTACCAGTCGATCGGACCGGGGCTGCGTGTGGTGCCGGCCCTCGAGCGGCCCTCCCGGTTAGCACGATCTGGCCCGTGGGCTCCGCCGCAGGGCGCGGATAGGTCGCTGACCCGAACTCCTCCCCTGGCCCGTGTCTGCGCCGGCTCGGCCCCTAGCGCAGCAGCGACAGCTCCCGCACCAGCGTTCGGCCGCCCGCGAGAAGGCGCAGCCAATATCGGCCGGGTGCCACGCGGCGGCCGGCCTCGTCGCGGCCATCCCACGTGATCGTCCGCCATCCGGCCGGCTGCGCGCCGCGCAGCAGCATGCGGACGCGGCGTCCGCCGGCATCCAGCACGGACAGGTCCGCGTGGGCGTTGGACGGCGAGCCGACCCGGAAGTGGAAGTCTCCCCGGCCGGGATTGGGGACCACCCGCGACAGCGACCAACTGACCGGCACCGGGGCCACGTCCGTCGTGGCCGGGTCCAACTCGAACGTCGCGGTGAGCGACATGTCGGAGTCGATCTGGAAGTGGATGAGGACGGAGTCGGACACGACTGACCCGCTCCAACCCACGAATCGCTGACCCACGGACGGTGTGGCATAGGCCGTCACGGCCGTGCCGGCGAGGATGCTCGGACCGGGCGGCGACGTCTCGACCTGGCCCTGGCCGTTGATGCTCAGCTGCAGCTGCCTCATGTCCGGGACGAGGTTCGCGCTGTACCGGACGTTGCGAGACCTCGCGAAGGACAGCGGATCCGGACCGCCAGGCGGCAGGAACGTTGAAGGCGAGACGGACGCGCCCGGGCTGCGGTTCTGCGACACGGCGGGAGTCGCGCACAGAACAGCGGCAACGAGCGCACTCGCAAGTGCGGTACGGAGCGCGCCCCGCAAACGGGATCGGAGGGCCATGGCGCGACCTCCTCACAGAAGTGACCGATGGGAGCCTACGCAGAGATCGATATTTCATATTACATCCCCGCCGGGGCGACTCAGCCTGAAAAGTGGACGGTCGATCGCCCGCGGTGCCGAGCTGGACGGCGCTCATAAGCGGCTGCCGCCCTTACGTCTTGGGCTGACGAGAACAGCCGCGCTCGCGGCGGTGGCCGCGAGCGGGGCTGGGCGAGACAACGGCTTCGATGTGTCAGCCGATCACTTCTGCTGTCGCAGGATCTCCTCCAACAGGGGCAGCGCCTTGTCAGGGTCGCGGCGCGTCATGGCCTCGACGGCCTGCCGGCGGACGTCACTGGACGGGTGCGAGCGCGCGATCGAGGCCAGGTCTCCCATCACGTCGCCGCCCAGGTCCTCGTCCAGCCGGCCGAGGCTTTCGACCGCCTGGCGCTGGACCTCGACATTGGAGTGCCCGCGCGCGAGTTCCAGCAGCAGTCCGCGCGTGCGCGCGTCCGCGTGGCGTCCGAGGCTCTCCACGGCCTGGCGCTGCACGTCCTCGTCGCCGTTCGCCTTCGCGATCCGCATGAGCCGCTCCGGCGTGGTGGGGTCGTCACGTCGCCCCAGCGACTCCACCGCCTGCCGGCGTACGTCCACGGAGGAGTTCGTGCGAGCGATCTCTTCGAGTTGGTTCGAGATCTCGGCCCCGTCTCGCCGCCCCAGGCTCTCCACCGCCTGGCGGCGAACGTCATCGGGTGCCTGCGAACGGATGATGTTCCGCAGGTCGCTGTCCACGCCGGGCTCGTCGCGCCGCCCGAGGCTCTCCACCGCCTGTCGTCTGGAGTCGAGGTCGCGGCCCTCGTTGACGGTCTGCACCAGGATGTCGTGCGCACGCGGCGAGTCCACTCGCCCGATCATCTCCACCGCCATGCGCCGCGTGTCCGGACTGGGATGCGTAGCCGCGATGCGGGACAGCTTGTCGAGCGCCTGTTCGTCCGGGAACTGCCGGCCGATGCCCTCCACCGCCCGGTTGCGTGCGCTCTCCTGCGAGTTCTTCCACGCGATCTCCTCTAGCAGCGCCAGCGCGCCCGGCGTGCCGAGTCGGCCGATGCTCTCCACCGCCTGTGCGCGCAGGTCCTCGTCGGGTGACGTTTCCGCGAGCTGCTTCAACCGCGGCAAGCTCTGGGCTTCGGGGTAGCGCGCGAGCGACTCGATCGCCTGCCGCTGCACCTCCCGGTCCCCCTTCGACATCGATGTCGAGCGCGCGCCCTGCGGCGCAGGTTGCGACTGCACGTTCGCCGACTTGCCCGACTTGTCCTTCGTCTCCGGCGCTGGCTTGGCTGGTTTCTTGGGATCGGACTTGCTGGCGGTCGCGGTCGGCTTCGTCTTCGAGGACTCGGCTTCGGACTTGGCACCCGACACGGGCTCCGGTTGCGGCGGCTGCTCGCTGACCTTCTGGCCCAGCGCATCGAACGCCGCGCGGCGCGTGCCGTCGGTGGCCTCGGCCTGGCCGGCGATCGCGATCAGCGCGTCGAGCGCGTCCTGGCTCTGGAACTGGCCCAGGGCCTCGACGCTCGAGCGCCGTACGCCCGGCGAGGGATCGGTGTACGCCGCCCGGGTCAGCAGTTGCACACCCTCACTCGAGGGGTGCATCGCCATTCCCTCGACCGCTCCCCGGCGCACTTCGTCGGACGAGGAGGTCTGGAACGTCTTGGTGAGGTACGGCGTCACGAGTGCGGAGTTCCCCAGGTAGCCGACGCACTCGACCAGTCGCGCGCGCAGCCGCGGGTCCTGCGCCTTCTCGACGGCGGCGGTGAGCCAACGAAACGCCTGTTCGTCCGACACCGCGTCCACCCAGTAGAGCGGTTCGTTGCGGAAGTCGGCGGGAAGCTCCGCCGTCTGGACGCGTACCCGGTCGGGCGCGCCCGCCGTCATGCGAACCAGCATCAGGGCCGGCCGGTGCTCCTGGTCGTCCCGGTCCATCGATCGCTTGGGATCCGACGTGCCCTGAGCGCGGCCCACGAGCACGTCCTCCATCGTGAACGTGCCGCTGCGGCCGAGGTGCTGCAGGCTGATGCCCTCGGAGTCGCTCAGCAGTCCACCCCTGAGCGACGGGCTGGTCTGGAACGACCATCCCACCCACCACACGCGCGCGCCCGTGCGGGCGGCATCGCTCCTTGCCCACGCCACGCGCTGCTCGAGCGGCTGCGCGGGCTCGGGCACGGCGATCACGCTCGAGGGCTTCAACATGCTCGGGTCGCTCGGTTCGTGGGACTTGAAGCCGCCCTTGGCGGTCCCGGCCGCGACCGGCTCGAGTGCCGCAAACGGCAACACGAGCACCGCGACCAGGAATGCGGCCGCCATCGCGACGCCGCGGCCCACCGCGCGGCGGTCGCGCACGGGATCCAGCACGGCGAGCAGCCGGCCCTCGAGGCTCGAGGGGCGCGCGAACGCCACCGCACCCAGCGCGGAGAGACGCTTGGCGCGCAATGAGCGCACCATGCCCAGCAGGTGATCCGCGTAGTCGCTGGCGCGGGTGCGCGCGGCGAGAACGCGGTCGTCGCAGGCGCGCTCGCGCTCGATCTGCAGTCGCGAGGCCGCCCACCACACGGCGGGATGGAACCAGAACAGCGCGCACGCGAACTGTGCGATCGCCTGCGTGAGGCAGTCGTGGCGCTGGATGTGGGCCAGCTCGTGCAGCAGCACCGCGCGGCGGAGCTCCAACGGCCAGGCGTCGGCGCCCTCGGGGAGCAGCACGCGCGGCCGCAACAGCCCGCTGGCCACCGGCACCAGGATGCCATCGGCGCGCAGCAGCGAGAACGGGAGCGTGAGGCCCAGCCGGTCGGCCGCTTCGAGTGCGAGCGCGTGCCACTCGCCGTCACGCACGGGGCGCGCGCCCTGGAGCATCAAGCGCAGCACGAGATGGCCGGCGACGAACGTCGAGACCACGGCCAGGGCTCCAATCGCCCACACGAACAGGATCAAGCCGAGGATGGGTGTGCCCGACGGCGAGGGCTTGCTGCGCGGCTTCTCGCTGGAGGCATCGCTCGCGGGCGTCGTCGCGTCGGTTGCCGGCGCAGGCGGGCCGGTTGGCCACTTCTCCGCTTGGTAGGACTTCGCGTAGCGGCGCTTCTCGAGCTTGTAGGTCTTCTCTACCGAGGGCGGAACCGTGGCGCTCCCGACTTCGTCCGCGGGCTCCACCGCATCGGTGCTGGGCTCGACCGTGGCGGCGAGCAGCCCGAATCCCGGCGCAATCTGTCCCACCAGCGGCGTGCTCACCTTCCACGCCGGCAGCGAGAGCTGCATCATCGGCAAGGCCACGAGGCCGACCAACGCGCACGCCCACACCAGGTGACGGTGCGCCGCGGAAGCACGGCGGAGAGCCAGCACCAGCACCGAGGCCAGCGCCAACAACAGCGTCCCCTTCACGATCAGCTCGACCAGGAACAGCACACCGGCTGCGGCCGGGGCTCCGGACAGCATGGGAGCCATGACGTCACCTCCCCTGACGGCGCGAGGAATCGATCAGGCGCCGGAGACGTTCGAGTTCTGCATCGCTCATGCGCTCCGACGAGGATTCGAGCAGCGCGGCCACAGCCTTCTCGGTGGAGTTGTCGAACAGGCGCTTCACCACATCCTGGAGGATGGAGCGCCGCGCGCGATCGCCCGAGACCACGGGCAGGTAGAGGTAGCGCGGGCCATCCTGGATGTGCTTGAGGTGTCCCTTGTCTTCGAGGATGCGCAGCATCGCGCGCACCGCCGAGTAGCTCGGCGGGTCCTCCAACTGCGCCAGCACCTCGGCCACGGTGGCGCGGCCCAGACGGTAGACCACTTCCATGATCTGGCGCTCGCGGCTTCCGAGCTTGGTGTGCGATCCCGGCTTCACGGCGGTCCTCCTTGGGCGACGGTGTGCTGCTACTGCGCTAGCACTCTGCTAATCTACTAGCACCATCGGCCGGGCGCAAGGGGTGGATGACCGCGTTGGTCAGGTGGAACGGCGCGCTCGGGCCCGGTGCCGGACGGGGCCGCTATCATGGGAGGGCCATGACCAACCTCCCCGCCCCCGCCCCGCCGCCGCCCGGCGCGCGTGAGTCCGCTGCGCCTCCCGTCACGTCCCGTAGGCGCACCGCCCTCATCATCGCCATCGCGGCCGACGCCATTCAGCTGGCACTCGTTCCGCTGTTCGGTGCTGGCGTCCTGTCGCCATTCAACAACGTGCTCGACGTCGTCATCGGCCTGGTCATGGTGCGGCTCATCGGCTGGCACTTCGCGTTCCTGCCCACGTTCGTGGCGGAGCTGGTGCCGGGGCTCGACCTGTTCCCGAGCTGGACCGCGGCCGTCTGGTTCGTCACCCGGAGGCGCGATCCGCCATTGCGATGAACGGAACGCCCGCGGCTACGCTCTCCACAGCACCGTCCGCTAGAGTGCGCTCATGACGCCGCGACGCCGCCCGACGAAGCCTTCACCCCCACCCGAGGCGCGTCCCGCCGCGTTCCAGCCCTCCCCACGCCACGGCCGCTGGGTCGCCGTGCTGTTCGGGCTCGGCGCGCTCTATCAGCTGCTCGTCCTGGCTCAGTTGTCGCGTTCGCCCTACTTCGGACACCCGGTCCTCGACGCCCGCTACCAGGTCGAATGGGCACTCGCCCTGGCCTCCGGCCACGATCCGCACGCCGTGTTCTTCCAGTCGCCGCTGTACTCGTACCTGTTGGCGGGCTTCTTCGAGTGGTTCGGCTGGCGGCCCTTGGCGCTCATCGTGCTGCAGTGGCTGGGCGTGCTCCTGGTGCCGGTACTGCTGTTGGCCACGCTCCGGCGTCTCGCCGTGGATGCGCGTGTCTCGCTGGCGATCGTGGCATGCGCGCTCTTCTACCCGCTCCTTCCTTATTACGCGGCGTTCCTCCACAAGACGGCGCTCGAGATCGTGATGCATGCGCTCGTCCTGTGGCTGGCGGTGCTCGTCGTCACCGATTCGGGCGAGCGCCGGCGTACGCTGGTGCTGTCGCTGGCGTTCGGGTTCGCCTGCGGCATGGCGGCGCTGGTCCGCTCGACCTTCCTGCCGCTCGCGCTGCTGCCCGTGCTGCTTGCGCGTTCGCGGCGCTGGGTCACGCTCGCCTGCGTGGCGCTGGGGTTCGCGGGCCCGGTCGGTTGGGCCACGCTCCACAACCTGCGCGGCGCGGGCGAATGGGTGCCGCTGCAGACGAGCTTCGGCTTCAACCTGTTCCTCGGCAACAATCCCTGGAATGTCGAGGGCGCGCTGGTGCCCATCCCCGGCCTCGAGATGAAGCCACTCGAAGAGGAGTCCGCCGCGCGCGCGTTCGCCGAGCGCCAGGCGGGCCGGCGCCTCGGGGTCGCGACGGAGAACGCGTACTACGTCGAAGCGGTGCGCCGCTACGCGACCGCCCAGCCCGGGCGATTCGTGGCGACGCTCCAGCGCAAGCTCTACTGGTACCTGCATCGCGAGGAGCTTCCCGACAACGACTGCTATCGCTGCGACGCCCAGGGCACACCGGCGCTGGCGTGGAATCCGCTCCACTGGGGATGGCTGATGCTCGCGGTGCCGGGCGCGATCGTGCTGGTGGCCCTGCGCTGGCGCTGGCGAAGGTCGGTCGCGCCGGGAGAGCTCGCGGCGCTGATCGTCCCGCTGTGGCTGCTGGCAGCCGTGCTGATGTTCTTCGTGACGTCGCGTTTCCGGGTCTGCCACGTCGTGCCTTGGCTCGTCGTGATCGCGCTGGGCCTCGATGTCGCGGTCCGCGCCTGGCGCGCGCACCGGACGGCGATCGTGCTCGCGGCCGCGCTGGGCGCCCTGCCCGGGGTGGCCATGCTGGTGCAGCCGATGTTGGATTACCCGCCGGACGATGCCACGCTCAAGTTGTGCCTGCTGTACACGGACCTCGATCAGTTCGATCTGGCCGAGGCCCAGGCGATGAGGCTCGAGAGCTTGAAGACGCGCGAAGCCCAGCTCGCCCGGATCGCCCGGTTCCGCCAGGCCCCGAATGATCCCGCTCGCGACCGCCGACTGTTGGGCAGCGTCATCCCACGCGACGGTCACGTGCCCGCAGGGTCATTGCCGGGGCATACGAGTCACTGAGCCCAGGGGCGAGCCGCCGCCCACCGGTCATTGACACCGTCCCCCGTCGCCCGTCTTCGTCCGCGCGACGGACGCGCCAGGATCGCGCCTCGGGTGGGCTGCCGGAATGGGCGCAGCGGGACGTCCACGAGCGGCATTCCTCCACCCGGCCTGCATCGGCGGCGGAGTTCACGCTTCGTGAACGCTTCTTTCGTTCCCCGCGTGAGCATGAGTCGTTAGACTTGGGGCAGCTCCCAGAACCACGGCTCGACCGACCTGCTCCCCGCCGGCGCGGAAACGACCGGGAAGACTCGCCATGGATCGGCGTCCCTGATGAGGAGCCCCCCCATGGAGAAGCTCGGAAGAGGTCCGTCGCTGGCCGCCCTGCTCGCGATGCTCGCGATCACCGCTGCCACCGCCCACGCCGACAGCGACATCCCGCCAGCCCGGAGCGCCCGTTTAGGTCTCGCCATCGCGAGTCTCGACGACGCCTGGCGCGAGTCGAATGCATACCGGGCGTCCGGCCTGATGGTGGTGGGTGTGGATCCCCGGGGCCGAGCGGCAAAGAGCGGGATCCTGGCGGGAGACGTGCTGGTGAGCGTGGGCAGTCGCACGATGCGCGAGCCCAGAGACCTGGGTCACGCGGAACGCGCGCTCTCGCCAGATAAGGCCGTGTCGGTCGTGCTGGCACGCGACGGCGGCCGCATGATCAAGATCTTCGAGATCGCGCCCGTGGGAGCCGTGCCCGCCGCCGCACCGGGCCCACCGAGTGCAGGTCCAGCAGCCGAGCTTTCCCCAGCCGCTGCCGTCACGGCGACGGCCGCGCCGACGGACACCGCACCGCCGCCCGTGGCCGTACCGACGGCTGCGCTCTCGGACGCTGCGTTGCCGCCGGCCGAAGCTTCGGACACCGCGTCGAGGCCGGCGGCCGTTGCGACGACCACCGCGGCATCGGACACCACTCCGCCCCCGACCGCGATCCCGACGACGTCCGCCGCTGCCGACCCGGCGACGTCGCCGGCCGACTCAGGCGCATCGGGATCGGCGCCCGTGCTGGCCGCGAGCCAGAGCTCGACCGCTGCCGACGGCGCGCCATCGGTGACGGCCACCGGTAGTCCGGGAACGCAGGCCGCCGTGGGCGGTACGGCATCGGCGCCCGTGGCACTCGCCGCTCCAGCGGCGATCGCAGCGGTTCCCGTGGCTGCGGTGGTGATCGAGCCCGGAACATCGCCGGCGCCGACCGCCGCCACGGCCGATTCCGGGGGCACTTCGCCCGAGCGCGTCGAGCCCGCCACGGTCGAGCTCGGCGTGGTCGGGAAGTCGCTCACGCCGGACCTGGCCACCGCACTCGGCGCATCGGGTGTGGAAGGCATCCTCGTGCTCGAAGTCGCGGCGGCGAGCCCTGCCGACCGCTCGGGCCTGCGCGCGGGCGACATCATCGTGAGGGTCGGCGATCAGCCGGTCGCGGATATGGAAGAGCTGCAGCGAGCCGCAGCCGGCAGCTCGAGCCCGGTCTCGGTCTCGACGCTCCGCCTCGGCAAGTCGAAGGTGGAGCTCGTCGCACTCGATGGCCCACCCCCGGTCCCCATCGCGCCCCCCAGTCAGGAGCAGCTCCTGATGGACCTGCGTGACGAGGTCCGCTCGCTCCGGAGAGAGGTCCAGAACCTGCGCAAGAAGCTCGGGAAGTAAGCAGCCTAGTCAATTCTCGCAATCCGGAGGATCGCCCGTTCGCCTCCTGGTGCTTCGAGCCGAGCGAAATACACGCCCGGCGACGTGGGAGTCGTCCAGCGCACTTCGTGCCGCCCCGCGAGCAGCTCGCCGTTCGCGAGCGTCGCCACGATTCGTCCCGCGGCGTCGAAAAGCTGGAGCCGAGCGCGGCCGGACTGCGGCAGTGTGAACGAGAACGTCGTGCGGCTTCCGCCGGGATTCGGCGAGGCAGCCAGCTGGACGCGCCCGACGCCCTGACCGTCTCCGACGCCGACGGTGTTCGCCGAGGACAGCCGGATGATGCCGTGCGATGCCTTGCCGAACGCAGAGACCACCGCGCCGCCGGCATACAGGTCACTGTGATAGCCCTGCACCCAGTACAGGCTGGAGCCGGCGGATGCTCCGGAGCCCATCGGGTCCCACTTCGTCCCCGTCCAGCGCGCCACCGTGTTCGAGACCGAGCCGTCTGCGTGGCGGAACTCGCCCACGCCGTAGAGTGTGCCCGCAATCTGCGTGAAGTCGTTCACGTTGACCGCCTCGTCACCCATCGCATGCCAGGCCGCGCCGTCCCAGTACGCCGCACCCGGCGCGGCCTGTCCCCCGGCGTGCGCGAACTCGCCTCCGGCCACCAGGACTCCGTTCCAAGCCTCCAGCGCGTAGCATTCCCCGTCCAGCCCGCCGCCCGCGTCGGACCACTGCAGGCCGTCCCAGAGCGCGATGTTCGACACCACGATCGAGCTCGTGCCTGCCCGGTCGAAAGTGCCGCCGGAGGCGAGCATCCCGTTCCAGCTCGCCAGGGCGTTCACCCATCCGCCATTGGCGGGAACCGCGGTCGAGAGCCCTCCGTCGAGCGACTCCCAGGCGGAACCCGTCCTGCGAGCGACGTGGTTCAGCGTGACGGGCACGGCCTCGAATGTGGAACTGAAGGTGCCGCCGACGAACAGGTCTCCAGAGTGCTCGGCCGCAACGTAGACGTTCCCGCTGACCAGTCGAGGCAGCAAAGGGCTCCATGCCGCACCATCCCAACTCGCCGCCTTGCAACTTCCGCTGCCGGGAAAGTTGCTCACCTCGTCGACCACGACGAGCTTCGTGCCCCAACTCGTGACGTCCTGTGCAATAGGGCCCGCGCCGGACCCGTCGCCGAACTGCGACCATGACGTCCCATCCCACATGGCTTCGCCCCGGTTTCGGAGCATCTCCGTCCCCGATCCGACGTAGCGGAAGAAACCCACGGGCACGAGCCGGTCATTCCACACCGTGGCCTCCAGCGTCGGGCCATTGATGCCGCGCATGCCGGGCTCCCAGGCCTCGCGCAGCGCCTGCCACGAGCCGCCGTCGAACGTGGCAGCACTGCACGCATCGCCAGCAGGCTCGGGGAACACGTTGCCGAGCGCAACGAGCTTCGTGCCGAAAGTGCCGAACAGGCCGGGCGGGTTCGGCGTGACGAATGGCCCTCCGAGGCTGACCCAGTTCACACCGTCGAAGCGCGACGCCCGGCTCGTCCCAATGGCCACGGAGGATACGAGCTGCCCGTTCCACCAGATGATCGCTCCGACGTTCTGGAACCCGTGGAGTCCCACGTTGTTCCACTTCACACCGT
>Ga0075429_100004538_pt1 | contig 11939 bp, 9 predicted proteins | sample RhiMetdeltSRZDD3_FD_75295 | JGI IMG/M metagenome (GOLD analysis project Ga0075429, IMG submission 75295) | Populus rhizosphere microbial communities from Tennessee, USA - Rhizosphere MetaG P. deltoides SRZDD3 | ecosystem: Host-associated > Plants > Roots > Rhizosphere > Soil | place: USA...
CGGCGATCCGCGCCGCGCCCGCGCCCTCCTCGAGTCGCAGCCGACCCGCCTCGCCGACGACGCCCGCGCCCAGCTCGTGCTCGGCCACGCCGCCATGGATCTGAAGGAGGTCGACGACGCCATGGCCGCCTACCTGAAGGCGGTCAAGCTCGACGACGACCTCGGCCGCGATCCGATCCTGCGCACCAACCTCGCCCTCGCCCTCGGCGATCCGCGCGGCCGCGAGCCTGCCTTCGCGCTCCTCGGCGAGCTCGCCCGCGACCGCGACCGCGACGCCGTCGCCCAGGTCGCCACCCTCGCCGTTGACGACGACTACGCCACCCGGAGCCGCGCCCTCGCCCTCGCCGAGCAGCTCGACATCGTCGACAAGGTCGATCGCCTCAAGGCGTACAGCCTCGATCTCGACCAGGCGCCGAAGTGCGAGCAGCGCCGCGCCGCCGTCGCGAAGCTGCGCGCCCTCCGCGACAAGCGCGCCATCCCCGCCCTGACCCGCGCCCAGCGCCGCCTGCGCAAGGGCGGCATCCTCGACCTCGAGACGGTCAACGCCAACGCGTGCCTGGTCGACGAGGCGAAGGCGGCGGTGGCCGAGCTCGAGAAGAAGTAGCCGCCCGGCGGTGGGGGCTCAGTAGCGCAGCCCCTCGGCGTGGAACTCGACCTGGACGAACACGAAGCGGCGCGGCGCCGGCGCGCCGAGGAGCTCGAGCTTGTCGTCGTCGAGGAGGTTCTTGGCTACCACCGAGAGCGCGATCTGGGTGTCGGGGAGCCGGTAGCCGGCGGCGGCGTCGAGGACGAAGCGGGCCGGCAGCTTGCCGTCGGGGAGCATCAGCGCGCTCGAGCTCCAGTAGCCGGACTCGAGGGCGAAGGCGTTGCGGAAGCGGCCGTCGAGGCGCGCGAACCAGCCGTCGGTGCCGAGGTTCTTGACGCCGAGCGACGTCACGGTCTTGACCTCGGGCACGTTGAGGTTGAGCGCCTGGTCGGGCAGATCGCCGCCGTGGCGCGACACCAGGTGCATGTACGAGGCGCTCGCCGAGGCGAGCAGGTGCCGGTCCTCGTAGGCGAGGCGGACATCGCCGCCGGCGACCTGGGCGCGGCCGAAGTTGATGTAGGTGAACAGCGTGCCGCTGCCGATCTGCTGGCCATCGCGGCTGTACGCGAACGTCGGCGGCATGCCCATCGCGCTCGCCACCGGCGTCAGCGGGCTGATGAAGTTCTCGTAGAAGGTGTAGTGCCCGACGAGCTCGCCGTAGTAGCGATCGCGGACGACGCCCTTGTAGCCGGCCTCGACGGCGGTCGCCACCTCTGGATCGAGCGCGCCGATCTCGCGCACCACCGCGCCGGCGCCGTCGCGGATCTCGTAGCCGTCGCGGTTGCCGCGGAAGATGCCGCCGGGGCCGGTGAGCAGGTAGCTCTCGACGATCGACGGGCTCTTGTAGGCGCGGCTGACGCCGACGCGCGCCACGTGCTGCGGCGCGACCTCGAAGCTGGAGACGAGCTTGGGGCTCAGCTGGGCGCCGTAGATCTCGTGGACGTCGAGACGGGCGGCGCCGACGAAGCGCAGGCGATCGTCGACCAGCCGCTTGTCGGCCTGGGCGAAGACGCCGGCCTCGGCGGTGTCGAGGTCGACGCCGGCGGCGTCGGCCAGGTAGGTGCCCTGCGAGTCGGGCTGGGACAGGCGCGCCTCGACGCCGCTCGACAGGTCGACCGCCGCCACCGTGCGCCGGTACTGCGCCTCCAGGTTCCACAGCTGGCTCTCGTCGTGGAGCGCGGTGGCGGTCCGGATCGCCTCGCGGCCGGCCTCGTCGGCCGGCACTCCGCCCATCCGGGCCGCCGCCTGCACCGCCTGGTCGACGAAGTAGGAGTCGCCGGCGGAGGTCTTGGTGTGTGCGACGCTGAAGAACCAGTCGGGCCCGGCGAGCTGGGCGACGTTCATGAGCACGTAGGCGTTGCGGGCCTGCCAGCGCCCGGTGTTGATCAGCTGGAGGCCGTCGACGCGGGCGAAGCCGGTCGACGCCTTGGCCTCCCAGTCGGAGAGGCGGTAGTAGCCGGCGGCGTCGAGCTTGAGCTGGGTGACGCCGTAGTCGTCGACGAAGTCGCCCTCGAAGATCGGCGTCCCGTAGTAGTGGGTGGGCGCGGTGCGGTCGGGGACCCAGTCGTCGGCGCGCAGGTACTGGCCATTGACCTTCCAGCCGACGTCGCCGGCGGTGCCGGCGATGCGGGCGACGCCCTCGCCGAACTGGCGGTTGCCGCCGCGCGCGAGCAGCGCGACCCCGGCCTCGTCCCACGGCGACTTGGTGCGCAGATCGACGACGCCGCCGACCGCGTTGGCGCCGTACTGCGCCGACGACGGCCCGGCGACCACCTCGACGAAGCTCATGTCGAGCGGCGACGCCGGCGCCCAGTCGCCCATGTTGAGCCCGGCGCCCGGCAGCTGCGCGACGTGGCCGTCGACCATCGACACCATGCGCAGGTTGAGCTGCTTGTAGAAGCCGCGGGTCGACACCTGGTTGGTGCCGATGCCGGTCGTGTAGACGTCGACGCCCATGACGTTGGCGAGCCCAGCCTGGTACGAGACGCTGGTCTTGATCTCCTCGGGACTCACGATGCCGACCGTGGCCGGCACGTCGACGACCTTCTCGGGCGTGCGCGACACGATGTGGATGACCTCGCTGCCGACCGTCAGCGGCGTCAGCACGTAGCGGACCGGCGTCACCCCGCCGGCGGTCACCGTCACCGCGTCGTCGACGGTGTCGTAGCCGGCCGCCGCGATCGACAGCGCGCGGTCGCCGGCCGGCACGGCGATCGTGAAGGTGCCGTCCTTGCCGGTGGTCGCGCGCACCCCGGTACCCTCGACGGTGACCACCGCCCCGGCCACCGGTTCGCCGCGCGTGTCCTGTACCGCCCCGCGCAGCTGCCCCTGCTCCCCCTGCGCCCACGCCAGCGACGCCCAGCCGACGAACACGGCCACGATCGCGAGAGTTCGCATAGTGCCCCCGTGGTCTCTCGAAGGTCCCCCCTCGGTGACTCAGCCCCCGCTCGCTACGATAGCGGGATTTCCGTGGAGGCGGCGAACGAAGCGCGGCGGCGCCGCGCGTCAGCGCTCTCCCGACTCCCGTTGTCTACCCGCCTGCTCCGCCCCGCAGCGCGTCGCGCACCGCCATCAGGATGCGGCCGAGCTCGTTGCGCCCGGAGCCGTCGCCGCCGTCGCCCCAGTAGGCGTCGTTGGCGGTGTGCTCGACGAGGCGGGCGCTCCCGGTCGACAGCAGGAGCTCGGCGAGCTCGCGGTGCTGGCGGAACTTGGCCTCGACCGCCTCGCGCATGATGGCGCCCTTGACCGACTCCCAGTCGCGGCGGAGCTTGCGACGGCGGTCGCGCCCCAGCTCGGCAGCACGCATCGGCGTCCGGGCGCGGCGGATCTCCTCCTGCGAAGCGGCGTCCTCGAACTTCTGCGCCTGGAAGAAGTGCTCCGATGTCGGCCAGCGCTTGTCGCGCAGGTAGATCGGATACGGCGCGAAGTTCGACAGCTCGCCGAACGGGGCGTGCACGCTGTAGAAGCGAACCTCTTCCGGGCTGGCCATGAGCATGGTGTAACATCTACACCATCAAGGCGCACGCGGATCCGGCAACGGCCGGCAGCCGCGCGATCCCCGCACCCGACCCGCTCAGCCGAAGATCTTGCGCCGCGCCTCCTCGCTGATCGCCACCACCGCGGGATGCTTGAGCTTGCGCTCGATGGAGATCGCGTAGAAGCGCTCGCGGACGTCGTCGACCTCGCCGACCGGGCGGACCTGGTACTGGCGGCGGACCTCGGCGGCGATGACCGATGGGGCGGCGAAGAGGCCAAGGCCGGCCTGGCCAAAGGCGTTGAGCAGGGCGCTGTCCTCGAACTCGCCGACGATGCGCGGGCGGATCGCGCGGGCGACGAACCACTCGTCGAGGGAGCGGCGCAGGGTGGTGTTCTCGGTCGGCAGGAGGACCGGCGCGCCCTCGAGAGAGCGCGGGAAGCCGCGGCGGTGGGCGGCGGCCAGCCTGGTCGTGCCGAAGAAGGTCACGCCGCACTCGCCGAGGAGGTGGTTGAAGGCGCGGACGCGGAGGGAGGGCGCGACCGGGGCGTCGGCGAGGATGACGTCGAGGCCGTGGATGGCGAGATCGGCGAGCAGGCGCTCCGGCTTGTCCTCGCGGCAGACCAGGCGGACCGGACCCGGCAGGCGGAGCGCCGGCTCGAGCAGGCGGCGCGCGATCAGCTTGGGGACGACGTCGGCGACGCCGACCTGGAGGCTGAGCGGGCCGCCGACGGCGCCGCCGGCGAGGGCGTCCTGCAGCTCGCGGCCGAGGACGAAGATGTCCTCGGCGTACCGGTACACGACCTTGCCGATCTCGCTCGGGACGAGGTGGCGGCCGCTGCGCACGAACAGCTTCTCGCCGAGGGCGCGCTCGAGGGCGCGGATCTGGCCGCTCACCGTCGACGGCGCCAGCCGCAGCTGGGCGGCGGCGGCCGACAGGCTGCCCTCGCGGGCGACCAGGAAGAAGTAGAGGAGGTGGTGGTAGTTGAGCCACTCCATCGAGAGGCATTGTGCGCTTTTCCCGAAGAATCAGCGCGACATTTCCTGATTGTCGAACCGGGCGCCGGGGCCTAGAACGCGGCACGGGCATGGGCGTAGAGACGATCGCGTCGCCGGGGCTGTGGGTGGGCTTCGTCGCCTTCGTGGTGATGATGCTGCTCCTCGATCTGGGGGTCTTCCACCGGAGCGCGCACGTCGTCCGACCGCGCGAGGCGCTGATCTGGACCGCGGTCTGGATCGCCCTCGCCCTCGCTTTCGACGTCGGCATCTACGTCTGGTTCGGCGCCGACCGCGCCCTCGAGTTCCTCACCGGCTACGTCATCGAGAAGGCGCTGTCGGTCGACAACCTGTTCGTCTTCCTGGTCGTCTTCTCGTACTTCGCGGTGCCGCCGCAGAACCAGCACCGGGTCCTGTTCTGGGGCGTGCTGGGCGCGCTCGTCATGCGCGCCATCTTCATCTTCGTCGGCGCCGCGCTCCTCCAGCACTTCCACTGGGTCATCTACCTGTTCGGCGGCTTCCTCGTCTTCACCGGCGTGAAGCTCCTCGCCGGCCTCGGCGAGGAGGTCCATCCCGAGCGCAACCCGCTCTTCCGCCTGTTCCAGCGCGTCGTGCCGTCGGTGCCCGACTACCGGGGCGCCCACTTCACGGTGGTCGAGCGCGGCCGCCGCCTGGCCACGCCGCTCCTCGCCGTGCTGGTCGTCATCGAGGCCAGCGACGTCGTCTTCGCCGTCGACTCGATCCCGGCCATCTTCGCGGTCACCGCCGACCCGTTCATCGTCTTCACGTCGAACATCTTCGCGATCCTCGGCCTGCGCTCGCTCTACTTCGTCCTCGCCAGCGCGATGGGCAAGTTCCGCTACCTGAACACCGGCCTCGGCCTGGTCCTCTCCTTCGTCGGCGCCAAGATGCTGCTCGCCGACATCTACAAGATCCCGATCCTGGTCTCGCTCGGCGTGGTCGCCGCGCTCCTCGGCGGCGCGATCGTGGCGTCGATCCTGCGGCCGCTGCCCGGCGACCCGGGTCAGCGGGCCGAGGACTAGCGTCCGAGGACGCTCAGGCGCCGCCCTTCCGGCAGCTGGTCCCGCTCACCGGCATGGAGCTGAGCGGATGGCCGTCGGCGTCGAAGAATTGGTGGCGGTGGGCGACCAGGAAGCCCATCACCGGGCACGCCAGCCACTCGTCGATGTAGAACGACTGGTCGGCCTCGCCGCCGGCGAACCGGATCCCGAGCTGCTCGTTGCCACCGACCGCGACCGACGTCATCAGCGACGCCTCGGTGCCGGCGGCGACGGTGGCGACGGCCGTGCATCCGCCGGCGCCGCAGCGCTGGACGACCACCGGCTCGTCGAGAATGTTGCGGACCCGGAGCTCGATCGTCGAGGCATCGCTGTCGTGCGGCGTCGGGTCGACGGTCCAGGCCTGGGCGGTGGCGCGCGGCCCGTAGAAGAAGACGGCCGTCTCCTCGGGGTCGAAGGCGAGGTGCTGATCGTAGACGGCGACCGGCGGCGCGGTCACCCAGACCGCGCCCTTGCGGTCGACGAGCTCGACCGTGTACGAGCCGACCGGGAGCCAGGCGCCGACGGCGGCGCCCGGTTCGCTGATCTCGGCGTACTGGTAGCCGTCATCCATCTCCCAGATGAGGTACTCGCCGTTGATGCGGATGCGCAGGCCCTCGCCGGTCGGCGGCGCGACGTACGAGGTGACCGCGAGGGCGCCGCTGCCGTCGGGGCCGGCCTCGCTGAGTGGCTGGATGACGATCCCGTCGATCGGGACGCCGTCGGTGGCGCAGCCGCCGGCGAGGCTGGCGATGACGGCGGCGGTCAGGGGCGAGAACACGGAGATTCGCTTCATGGTGGGATTCCTTGCGTGGTCGGGGGAAGCGGTCGACGTCGACGCGAACACCCCCTCAGACGAAGGACCTGGCGCCTCGGGAAATCGTCCGGAGAGGATCGATTTCTTTTCCCGGCCGGGCCGGCGTGCTCGTCCAACTCTACACGTGCGCCGTCGTCTCGCGCTCCTCGTCGTTGCCGCCGTCTCGGTTCTGGCCGCAGGGTCACGCGCCCATGCCGACGCCGGCGATCGCGATCTGCCCGTCGACGTGATCGTCAGCGCAGACGCGAGCGCTGGCGTGCCATCCCACGTGGTCGACGACCTCCGGGCGGCGGTGCGCGCTCGCCTGGGGCCCGGAATGCGTGCGGTCCGGATCGCCCTCGGCCCCGGGCGCGCCGACATCGTGGTCGGCCCCTTGACCCGCACGGTCCCGGTCGCCTCGTGGGACGACGCGGTCGCGATCCGGACCATCGTGCTCCATGTCGTCGATCTCGCCCAGCCGGCCCCGGCCCTGGATGCGCTGTCGACGCCGGGGCCGGGTCTCGATCTGATCGTGGCGCCCAGCTTCGGCCGCGGCATCTCCGGCAGTGATCCGTGGATGGTCGGCCTGACCGCGGGGGCCGCGCTGGCGTGGGGCCGACTGCGCGTCGGCGCCAGCGCCGGCTGGAGCCACGGGGTTCGCCGCGGCAGCGGCACGCCCGAGGAGCTGAGCCACGACAGCTGGCCGGTTCGTCTCGCGCTGTCCGTCGAGGTCGGTCCGGTCGAGCTGGGCGCCAGCGGCGGCGCCGCCCCGTATCTGGTGACCGGCGTGCAGCGGGCGGCCGGCCTCACCGCGATCGGCGGCGGCTGGATCCGTTACCGGCGCCCCCTCGGCGGGCGGCTGGCCCTGGTGGTGGACGCCGGCGTCGACGCGCTGTCGCGGCGCGTCGAGCTCACGCTCGGCGATCGCGTCGCGTACTCGACGCCGCGGGTGGCTCCGTTCGCCGGCGTCGGCGTGGTCTGGGCGGTGCGACCATGACGGCGGCGGTGCAGCCGGTGCCGGCGCCCGACCTGGACGCCGACGAGGCGCTGATCGCCGCCGCGCAGCGGGGCGATACCGCGGCCTTCACCCGGTTGTTTCGCCGCCACGTCGATCGTGTGCGCACCCACCTGACCCGCCTGATCGGTCCGGTGTCGGAGCGCGACGATCTGATCCAGCAGATCTTCCTCGCGCTGCATCGCGCGCTGCCGACGTACCGCGGCGACGGCGCGCTGTCGACCTTCCTGCACCGCATCACCGTGAATGCCGCCTACGACCACCTGCGGGTGCGCCGGCGCCGCCGCGACGAGATCGACACCGACGCGGTCGATCCCCTGGTCGCGCCCGGCCTCCATCCGCAGGCGCGCGCCGAGGCCCGCGCCGACCTGATCCGCCTGTTCGAGCTGCTCGGCCAGCTCAGCGCCAAGAAGCGGATCGCCTTCGTGCTGGTCGCCGTCGAGGGCATGTCGCTGGCCGAGGCCGCCGCCCTGGTCGGTGCCAACCAGGACGCCGTCAAGCAGCGCGTCCTGCACGCGCGCCGCGAGATCACTGCCTTGCTCGAACAGGACGCTCGCCGGGAAGGCCGTCATGACTGATCCACTGCCGCCGCCCGACCTCGATCTCCATCTCGATCGGCTATGCGGCCGGCTCGCCATCGCCGGCGCTCCGCTCGACGATGTCGCGCGGGCGCGCGCCGAGGCGCGGCTCGAGGCCGCGGTCGGCGTCCAGGGTCCGGACCAGCGCCGGCGCCGCGTCGGTCGAATGGCGGCGGCGATCGGCCTCGCCGGGGTCGCGGCCGCTGCCGCGGCGCTGCTGTGGGGACGCGCCGGTGATCCGCCAGCCCCGGTGGCGCGGCTCGAGCCGTTCGTGGTCGCGCCCAGCGGCGTCGACGCGACCGCCGCGGAGCCGCCATCGGCGCTGATCGAGCCAGCCGCCCGGGTCACGGTGCCCGCGGGCTGGCTGGTTCGAGCCCGGGTCGGCCCGTCGGCGACCGTGACGGTGATCGGCCCGGCGGCGGTGGCGGTGACCGAGGAGCGCGGCGTCGCGACGCTACACCTCGATCGCGGGCGCCTGCTCGGCGCGCTCGATGGCGGCGGCGGCCGTGCGCTGCGCGTGGTGACGCCGCGACTGAAGGCCACCCTGATCGGCACCGTGTTCGCGGTCGCCGCCGACGAGCGCGGGGATGCGGTCGCGGTGCTGCGCGGCGAGGTCCGCCTCGACGGCCGCGGCGCGCCCGCGCGCGTTGGCGGCGGACAGCGCTGGCGCACCGGCGGTGCCGGCGTCGAGCCGCTCGACCCGGAGACGGGAGCCGAGCTCGCCGAGCATGCCGCGATCGCGCCGCCACGGGAGCCGGCGGTCGCGGTGGCCCTGAGCGGAGAGCCGGCGAGCGCGGAGGTCTGGATCGGCGCCACCCGCGTGGCGCGCACCCCGACCTGGGTCCGGCTGGCGGCCGGCAGCGACGTCCGGGTCTCGGCACCGAGCTACGGCGACGCCACGCTCCGCATCCCGGCCGCGATCGGGATCGGCGCGCCGGCGCGGCACGAGGTGACGTTCGCGCTCGTTCCGGTCGCGCGGGCGTCCCGTGAGGACGCGGCGGTCGCGACGACGCAGCCAGCGACCAGACCGGCGCGTGCGCCGGATCCGGCACCCGCGCGCGTCATCCCCGGCGAGCCAGCCGAGATCGTTTCGCCCCCGGCGCCGGCCCTGCCGACCGCGAGCGATCTCTACCGCGACGCCGACGCCGCCCTCGCCGCCGGCGATCGCGATCGCGCGCGCGCCTCACTGGTGGCGCTCATCGGCCGCTTCCCCGACGAACCGCTCGCCGACGCCGCGCTCTACGAGCTGGCCACCATGGCCCACGCCGCCGGCGAGCACGACGCCGCGCTGCGCTACCTGGACCGGGTCGACGACGACCGCCTGGCCGAGCCGGCGCACTACCTCCGCTGCCGCGCGCTCGTCGATCAGCGCGCGGCGGCCGCCGCCGCCTGTCTCGACGACTTCCGCCGCAGCCACCCGCGCTCCGCGCACGACGGCTCCGCGCTGCTCCAGCTCGCCGGCCTCCGCTTCGACGCCGGCGACTGCGCCGGCGCGGTCCCGCTCCTCGCCGAGTACGTGCGCCGGTTCGGATCGGGGCCCGGCGCCGCCGACGCGCGGGCGCGCCTCGATCGCTGCGCTGCGGCCCGCCCGCGATAGAGGACGTCGGATCAGGGCTGCAGCGCGGCCCGCCGCCGCTCGAGCGCGAAGGCGTGCAGCTCGGGCTGGCACAGCTCGGCGGCGGCGATCTTCTCGATCGACCAGCCCGACGGCGTCGACGGCGGATCGCTGGCCTGGACGGCGATGAAGTTGAGGAGCGGGCCGAAGTCGCTCGCCGGCAGCTTCATGGTCTGCTGCGCGGTCAGGTTCCAGAAGGTCGAGAAGGCGGCGGAGTGGGGCATCCGGTTGCCGGCGCCGCCGCTGCCGAAGGGCCGCTTGCCCTTGCCGAGGTCGAGGTGGCTCCACAGGGTCCCGTACGGAGCGCGGCCGTGGTGGTCCATGTTGAGGTCAGTGCCCTTGCCGTCGCTCCAGACCGTGGCCATGGCGTAGCCGTCGACGGTCAGGTCATGGACGAACTTCTTGCGGACGTCGAAGCGGGTGAACAGGACGTCGTTGCCGCCCTCCGAGTTGAGGCCGTGGTGGCCGACCAGCGAGCCGCGATCGAAGGTCGTATCGAGCACCACGTCGGTGATGGTCGTGAAGAAGCAGCCCGACACGTTGATGCCGTAGTCGGCGTTGAGGATCTTCACGTTGCGCACCCAGGAGTCCTGGACGCCGCGCAGGTGGATCGCGTTGTAGCCCTTCTCGTTGAAGTGGCCGGGGTACGTCGTGCCGACGAACTCGAGGGTGAGGTCCTCGATGCCGACCTCGCGCACCGACGGGCGCCGCGCGCGCAGCTCGGGAGTCCACCGGGTGTCGACCTCGAACGGGAGCGGCCGCTCGAGGGTGACCTGCTGGCCCTGCACCGCCGCGACCCGGCTGTAGAAGTGGAACGCCTCCTTGCCGCCGTCCTCGCCGGCGTTGCCGGGGAACTGGCCGCCGTGGAGGGCGCGGAACATCGTGCCGCTGGCGTCCTTCTGCACGACGCGGATCCACTGGCCGGCGGCGATGCCGTTCGTGGTCGAGACCTGCAGCGTCTTCGCGCCGCGCGGCGCACTGGCGGAGATCGTCGCCAGCCGCGACCCGCTGTCGGAGCCGTTCACCTTCAGGAAGGCGTCGCTGAAGGAGTACGGGGTCGCGCTGGCGCCGTCGACCTGGCCCAGCGACTTCGGGAAGAAGAGGATCGTCTGGCCCGGGCCGGCGCCGCGAAGCACGAAGTCGCTCTTCTTGATCTCGAGTCGTTTCGTGATGATGTAGCGGCCGGCCGGGACGAGCAGGACCCCGCGCGCGGTGCCGGCGATCGCCTGCTGGAAGGCGTTGGTGTCGTCGCCGCTGTCGTTGGGCTCGGCGCCGAACGAGAGGACGCTCGCCGTCGGCGCGGACACGGTCGGGATCGGATCGAGGCCGGTGTGATATCCGGCGTAGGCGTAGTCGATCAGGCGACCTGCAGGATCCCAGAGATCACCTGTGCGGCCGTACAGCCGCGAGGGCTTGCAGGTCGCGGGCGGCGGCGCCGCGGGATCGCGGGGCGGCATCGCGACCGGGAGCGTCGAGAGGTCGCCGTCCTCGTCGGCGGGCGGATCGCCGCCCGGCTCGTCGACGTCGACGAGGCAGGCGCCGAGGACGACGCCGAGGGACGCGACCGCCATGGATGCGCGCAGGCGGGACGCACGAAGGGCGTGGAGAGCCATCTCGGGAGCTCCCTGTTGAATCCCAGCGCGCGCACCGTAGCGCGGAGTCGAAAACGGCTGTCAGGGAGTCCGCTGATACGTCCTTGCAGGAGAGGTTTTGCCTATCCCGGATCGAGGGGACAGCCATAGACGATGACGACCTCGGTCGCCTGTCCACCCAGCAGGCGATTGCAGACCGCGCCGTGGAACGTCACCTGGTTGGTCGCCGCGTCGTAGTCCCAGCCGGCGCCGGGATCGCGGGCGACCGGCATGTCGTCGACGTAGACGTAGAGCTGGGTGGGATCCGGCGGCACCGTCGACAGCGTGTAGGAGCAGGACAGCACGCTGCCGGCGATCGCCTCGAACGCCTGCGCCAGGGACATGGCGTCGGTCGCCTCGTAGTAGCTCGGCGGCCCGCCCGGCCGCGCGGTGCCGCCGGCCTCCGCCAACGCGTTGAGCTCGTCGGGATCGACGCCGTCGCCGAAGCCGACCACGAAGGTGTGCACCGGCGGCGTCTCGCCGGCGAGGGCGGTCACCTCCGGCACCGGATCGTCGCAGTTCGACTGACCGTCGGTGATGAGCAGGATGTAGTCGGGGTGCATCGTGTCCTCGAGCGGGGCGTAGTCGATGAGCGAGGCCAGGATCTCGGCCGTGGGCGTGCCCAGGTCGCAGGTGCCGGCGGCGCCCAGCGTCATGTTGATCCGGGCCGTGGTGCTCGCGGCGGGATCG
>Ga0075429_100004540_pt1 | contig 11938 bp, 7 predicted proteins | sample RhiMetdeltSRZDD3_FD_75295 | JGI IMG/M metagenome (GOLD analysis project Ga0075429, IMG submission 75295) | Populus rhizosphere microbial communities from Tennessee, USA - Rhizosphere MetaG P. deltoides SRZDD3 | ecosystem: Host-associated > Plants > Roots > Rhizosphere > Soil | place: USA...
CGCAACCGCCGCCGCGTCCGCCCGATAGCGCACTCGTGCTCCGCACATACACACGGTTCCGATGGCCACACCAACGTCGCACCGAATGCCCGGTTTTGCCACTGCCTGCCAGACGGCCTCCTGCCACGCATCGATGGGTGAGAAGGATTGACAGATCACCACATCTCGAATCATTGATGCGGTCTCCAATGACCATGGTCACGCCGATTCGGTCCGTGGCGCTCGTCGCGGCGCTTTGCATCTCGGGGTGTGGCGGACAGCCCTCGATCGAAGGCGCATCGCTGTCGTTCACACGGCAGCCGACGGATGGTGTCGCCGGCCAGGCCCTCGCGTCGATCGCGGTGACGCTCCGCGACGCCGACGGGAACACCCTCACCTCTCCGCCGGAGTCGGTGACCCTGTCGCTCGGCGCGAGCGCTGCCGGCGCCGAGCTGCGCGGGACGACGACCACGATCGCGAGGGATGGAGTCGCCGTCTTCTCCGACCTCGTCCTCGAGCGCGCCGGCGCCGATTACACGCTGGTGGCGTCCGCGACCGGGCGAATGCCGGTCGAGAGCGACTCATTCGACATCTCGGCAGCAGCGGCGGCGCACCTGCGCTTTCGAACCCAGCCGGCCGAGGTGATGGCGGGCGCCGCGATCGTCCCGGCGCCGGAGGTCGAGCTCGAGGACGCGTACGGCAACCCGACGGGCGCCACCCAGCTCGTGACGCTCTCACTCGGCGAGAACCCATCGAACGGCGTGCTGTCGGGTACGACGACGAGACCGGCGGCCAGCGGGGTCGCGAGCTTCTCCGACCTGGCGATCGACATCCGAGGCGCCGGGTACACGCTCGTGGCCGCATCCGATGGGTTTGCGCCGGCGACCAGCGATCCGTTCGACGTGAAGGAGCTGTCGGAAGCGCCGCGCCCCGAGCTCTGGGTCATCGGCGAGAGTCCGCCCGCTTCGAACCCGACCGCCGTGTACGCGGTCGCCGAAGCCGACGGCATCATCTACCTGGGAGGGACCTTCGACTACGTCGGTCCGCAGACCGGCGGATTTGCCCTGCTCGATGCGACCACCGGCGCGCCCGGGCGGACCCGGATCGACGGCTCGGTGCAGGTGATCCCGGATGGGGCGGGCGGCTGGTACATCGGCGGAAGCCTCGAGGAGGTCAACGGCATCCCCCGCTTCGGGATCGCGCGCCTCACCCCGAGCGGGGACCTCGACGACTCGTTCGACGCCAACGTGGACGGCTTCGTCACCAGCCTCGCGCTCGCCGGAGACATCCTCTACCTCGGCGGCGGGTTCGACGGTGTGGATGGACAGCCCCGCAACAACCTCGCGGCGGTCGATGCGCGCACCGGCGCGGTGACCCCCTGGAACCCGAACGCGGACGGCGACGTGCGCGCGATCGCCGTATCGGGCAGCACCGTGTACGTCGGCGGCCGGTTCACCATGATCGGTGGCCAGTATCGGCATTACCTCGCCGCCGTCGATGCGAGCACCGGCGCCGTGACCTCGTGGGCGCCCGAACCGTACGATCTGACCTATCCCGGGTGGGTGTATTCACTGGTCGTCTCGGGGGATGTCGTCTACGCCGGCGGCCTCTTCACCAACATCGGCGGACAGCCGCGCGGGTACCTCGCCGCCGTCGACAAGAACACCGCCGCCGCGACGCCGTGGAACCCGAACGCCAGCGCCTACGTCAGTGCGATCGCGGTCGCGGGCGGCCTCGTGTATGCGGCCGGCGACTTCACGAGCATCGGCGGGCAGGCCCGCAACCGGATCGCGGCGCTCGATGCGCGCACCGGCGCCGCGACCGCCTGGGATCCGGACGCGAACCGCAACGTGCACGCGCTGGCCGTGTCGGATCGGGCCGTCTACGCGGCCGGCCAGTTCACCCGCATCGGCGGACAGGATCGCAATCGGATCGCGGCGCTCGATCCGCGCACCGGCGCGGCCACGTCCTGGAATCCGAACGCCAGCCAGCTCGTCGATTCGCTCGCCGTCGCCGGCGACACCGTCGCGGCCGGCGGCGACTTCAACAGCATCGGCGGGCAGACGCGCAAGAACCTCGCCGCGTTCGATGCGAGGACGGGCGCCGCCACCGCCTGGAACCCGCGCGCCAGCGGTGCGGTGCGTGCGCTGGCGGTGTCCGGCGCGACGATCTACATGGGTGGCGATTTCAGCGCGATCGGGGAGGAGCCCCGCTACCGGCTCGCCGCCGTCGACGCGAGGACCGGCACCGCGACCGCGTGGGGCCCGGGCGCAGGAAGCCGCATCCGGTCCGTGAGCACGCTGTCCCTGGCCGGTGACATCGTCTATCTCGCCGGGGACTTCACCGCCATCGCCGACCAGCCCCGCGCCTACCTGGCCGCGCTCGACAAGGCCACCGGCGCGCCGACGGCCTGGAACCCGGACGCCGACAACGTCGTGCGCACACTGCTGGTGTCCGGAACCACGATCTACGCGGGCGGCGCGTTCACCCGGATCGGCGGGCAGCCCCGCAATCACATCGCCGCCCTCGACGCCGGGACCGGCGCCGCGACGTCCTGGAACCCGGACGCGAACTACTCCGTGAACGCGCTGGTCCGCTCGGGCGACACGATCTACGCCGGCGGCAGCTTCTACCGCATCGGCGGCCAGCCCCGGAGTCTGGTCGCCGCCCTCGATGCCACGACCGGCAGCCCCACCGACTGGCACCCTGCGCTCGGCAACCAGTCGGTGTACGCGCTCGCGCTCTCGGGTGGAACGCTCTACGCGGGCGGCGACCTGGAGTACCGGGAGGGGGCTCATCTCAAGAGCCTCGCAGCCGTCGACACGAGCAGCGGCCGCATCACCGCCTGGAGCCCGCAGACCTGCGGCGGCAGGGTCTTCGCGCTCCAGTCCTCGGGCCAGGCGGTCCACGCGGGGGGCGACTTCTTGTGCGTCGGCCGCGGCGCCCGGCCCGGCATCGCGTCGTTCGAGCCCACGGCGATGCTGCGCCACGCCTGGCGCCGGAGCGATGAGCGATGACGAAGATCGCGTTGGCGGTGATCGCGCTGACCGCGGCCTGTGGTGGCGCCCCGGGGGAGCCACCCGTCACCGATGCGTCGCCGTCGCCCCCCGATGCGCAGCCCGCAGACGCCCGGGTGGTCGACGCGCCGATCGACGCGCCGATCGACTCGATGAGCGATGCGGCGACCGGTCCGCGCCTCCGGATCGAGCAGCTCGGCAATGGAGTCGGTGAGATCACCGTCGATGGCGAGCTGTGTCCATTGCCGTGCGAGCGCCCGGTGGAGCTGGGCTCGACGGTGCGCGTGCACGCGTACACGCCCCATGACCTCGTCGGCTGGTCCGGTGCCTGCCACGGCCGTGACCGCCTGTGCGAGATCATGGTCACCGGCGATGTCGACCTGGCGGTGACGTTCGATCAGGGCCGCAGCTGGTCGGCGCTGGTCGACGATTTCGCTCCCCATCAGGCCAGCTTCGCCGTCAGCAACGATCTGATCGTCGCCGGCCACGATGAAGCGACCGACGAGATTGTGGTCGCGCGGTACGCGCCGGCGGGGACGGTGACGTGGCGAGTGCGATTTCCCGGCGGCGCACGGGCGCGGGTGGCGGGCCTGGGGATCGGCCTCAACAGCGATATCTTCCTGCTCGTCGACCCGGGGCGCCCGCTCGCCGAGAACACGCTGGTGTTGCGCAGGCTGGACTTCTTCGACGGCGCGGAACGGGGAGCGGTCGAGCTCGCCCGCAGCGCGTCGATCGGGCCACCGAGCCCGATCGCCGAGATGACCGAAGGGCTTGCGACGACGCCCACGGGCGGGGTCGTGATCATCGGGCGCGAGCAGCGCGATCCGGATCGGTCCCACTTCGTCCGCGCGTACGATGGCAGCCTCGCGCCCCGCTGGTCGTCCGCCGAGCTCGCGCCACTGTTCGACGTCGCCGTGTCCCCCACCAACGGCACCGTCTACGTGTTGCAGGACCTCCCGAACGGAGGGGATCGTCGGTCGGTGCGCCGCTATTCGGCCGAAGGCGCGGCCCTGACCGAGTACGTCCTGCCGCTCATCCACGACGGCCAAGGCGGCGACGAGACCGCCCACGGTCACCACTGCGCCGACCTGGAAGTCGCGGGCTCGGGGCGACTGGTCGCCGCCACCGAGGACGCCGGCAGCGACTTCTACATCGTGACGTATCGCGTGTATCCCACGCAGGTGCAGCTCGACAACTGGTGGACCGGGTTTATCGGCACGTCGGCGCCGAAGACGACCACGGTCGAGATCAACGCGCTGAGCGAACCGTACTTCGACCACCCGATCGCCCTCCAGGCCGACCAGGATCGACCAGAAGGCGGCGTCACCTACTTCACGATCGTGTTCAGCAGCCAGTCCACCAGCTACTTCAGTTTCCGAGGCACTCGCGACGACGGGTCCGCCGATCTCCTGTACGCCGACGGCCTCGCCGTCGATAGCAATCCGATGGCGGGCGCCCCTCGACGCCCGACGGCGGTGATCGGCCGATGGGTCCGGACCAGCCCGGGCGGCGTTCACCGACGCGCCCACGGGCTCGTCCGAGTCTGGTAGCGCGCCACCGGCGCGCTGCACGATCATCGCGCCGACATCGGCGAATCCTCGTAGTCGATGCGGACCTCGACCCCTCGCACCGTACCGGCAGCCATCGTGGTCGCGACCGCGACGACCCGGGCGCCGGGCGCCAGCGTGGTCGTCGGCGCCCCCAGGTATCCCCGACTGCCTGGCTGGGCCACCTCGTCGAGTGAGATCCACGTCATGAAGCGGAGGGTGGCCGTCTGCGTGCCGCGGTTGACGAGCTCGACGGAGACGCGCCCCTCCACGACCTCATATCGCACCGGCATCACCTGCGCCGCCGGTACATTCGGCGCGGAGGGGCGGCCGTCCACGTCGATCCGCACGCGGGCCACGCGATCGAACTCGATGTCGTTGCTGCTCGCCGTCGCCCAGGCGCGCTCGCCAGGACCGAGGCAGGTGCCGGTCGTCACGCTCGACAGCCGGCGCACCGAGCCATCGACATAGGCATGCGCGGGCTCGCGGCCGAGCTCTTCGCCCTGGCCGTCGCGCAACGCGAGATCGAAATCGACGAAGCAGTAATCCGTGGGCCCGGTGTTGGTGGCCTCGACCAGATACCAGACGACAGTCGATGTGCCGGCCGCCAAGGCATACGCACGTCCCATCACGATCGGGAGCGAGGTCTGCTCGAGCTGTGCGACGAGGGCCTTGCGCCGCACCGGGTTGCCCGTGACGACATCGGGTCCCGCGAGAATGGCTCCGTTGTTGCCCAGCTCGCCCGCAGGGATCTGCGCGCCTGCGTCGACATCCGGCAGCGGCGCGTCGGCGACCGGACCGTCCGGCGCGGCGGCGTCCGCATCGCTCGCATCGGCGGCCGCATCGATCGCCGGACTCTCGTCGGCAGGGGTCCCGCACGCGCCGATGAGCGCGATCAAGAGCGCGTACTCGATCCTCGAGAGTCGACGTCGGGAGGCCACGGCCGAACGTAGTGCGTCACGCCATGCGCGAGCAAGGCGAGGCTGCGTGGGATCCGAACGCTGCGCGGTCGGCGCTCGGGCTCACCGGCGCTGCCACCCTTTGCCGGCCGCAACTGCGGACCGACCGCCTCGTGGTAGAGAATGACTATACTTGCAGGCAGCCACGATGAGCATCAGCAGCACTCTCGTCGAACGGGCGCAGATCGGTTTCCACGAGGCCGCCGAGCCGTTGCGCGCCTTTGTCGGATGCTTCTGGGTCATCACGGCCGAGCGAGACGCGGTGCTCCGCGTCGTGCCCGACGGCAGCACCACGATCTCCATCCTGTTGCAGCAGGATCAGCCGTCCGGGTGGGTTCTGCGCGGTCCGCTGGCCCGCCCCGATGAGCGACGCTTCTCCGAGCCGGCCATGCTGATCGGGATCCGGCTGCGTCCAGGCGTCGCGTTCCTCCTGAGCGGCATTCCCGCGCATACGATCGTCGGTCGTCGTGTCGCACTCGACGGGATCGCAGCCTTTCGCGATCTCGTCTCGGGCGACCTGCAGCCGCACACGCCCGAACGGTGCATCGATGTCCTGCAACGGTTTCTACTGCAGCGACTCGAGCATGCGAGCCTCCACGACACCGTCGCCACGGCGCTTCGTGAGATCGAGCGCGAGCATGGCGGCGTGCGGGTGCCGGACCTGGCCGCCCGTTGCGGCGTCAGCTCGCGTCATCTGCACCGCCTGATGCGCACCTGGGTCGGCTACGGTGCGAAGGGCTACGCCAACGTGATCAGATTTCAGGCGACGCTGCACGAGATGGAGGACGCGCCCGACCGCACCGCTGCCGCCCTCGCATCTGAAAACGGATACTTCGACCAGGCGCACCTGACGCTCGATCTGGTTCGACTCGGGGGTGCGACGCCGGGCCGCCTGGCGTCGACCGGTGTGGCCGATTTTTCCAAGACCCGCTGCGACGACCTTCCCTAGACTGCCGCCATGCGCAAGTCGATTCTCGGCGTGGTCGCCGGGCTGATGGTGTGGATGGCGATCGTCACCGTGGCGGGCCTGATCCTGCGCGCGTCGTGGCCAGCCTACGCGAGCGTGGCCACCGCGATGACCTTCACGTTGCCGATGTTGCTCGCCCGCCTCTCCATCGGCGCCGTCGCGACGCTCGCATGTGGCCTGATCGCGACGCTCATCGCCCCGCGATCGATGCGCGTCAGGCTGATCGCAGGTCTGATCCTGCTCGCCCTGTTCATCCCGCAGCACATCCTGCTCTGGCCCAAGTTTCCGGTCTGGTATCACCTCACGTTTCTTCTTTCGCTCGTCCCGCTGACCTGGGCCGGCGGGACGATGGCGAGTCGCGCTCCGATGCGCGGCGCGCCCACGCTGGAGCAGGCTACAAGCTAAAGTCAACTTGAAGTCAGGCGGCGTTCTGCGATCCTGGCGCCGTGCAGCCGTTACTCACCATCGGCGAGATCGCGCGCCGCAGCGGGGTGGCGTCGTCGGCGCTCCGCTTCTACGAGGAGCGGGGCCTCATCACCTCGGTCCGCGCCGGCTCCGGCCACCGCCGGTACCCGCGGGCGGTGCTGCGGCGGATCGCGTTCATCGTGTTCGCGCAGCGCGTCGGGCTGACGCTCGAAGAGATCGGCGCCGAGCTCGCCAGGCTGCCGACCGATTCCGCCCCGACCGGCCGCGACTGGTCCCGCCTGTCGAACACCTGGTCGTCGCGGATCGACGAGCGAATCGCCGAGCTCCAGCGGCTCAAGGTCGGCCTCACCGGATGCATCGGATGCGGCTGCCTCTCGCTCGATCGCTGCCGGCTCGCCAATCCGGCCGACCGCGCCGGCCGCGCCGGACCGGGAGCGCGCTACTGGATCGGAGATCGCCCGCCCGGAAAGGGAGGTTGACTTCAACCGCACTTGAATTTGTAGCCTGCTCGCATGGCTACTCCTCCGGCTCCGGGCGCGCGCGCACTCGCACCGGCCGTGCTCACGCCGCAAGCGTCCGAGCGGCGGATCGTGTTCCTGATCGGCGCCATTCAGTTCATCAACGTCCTCGACTTCATGATGGTGATGCCGCTCGGACCCGACTTCGCGCGGGCGCTCGGCATCCCGAGCTCGAAGCTCGGGCTCGTCGGCGGCAGCTACACCGCGGCGGCGGCGCTCGCCGGCATCGCCGGTGCGTTCTTCCTCGATCGCTTCGATCGGCGGGGCGCGCTCGCGGTGGCGCTGGCCGGGCTGGTCGCGGGCACCGTGGCCGGCGGCGTCGCCACCGGCCTCGCCACCTTGCTCGCCGCCCGCGTCGTCGCCGGCGCCTTCGGCGGCCCTGCCGCCGCGCTGTCGCTGGCGATCGTCACCGACGCGGTGCCGCCGGACCGGCGCGGCCGCGCCATGGGCGCGGTCATGAGCGCGTTCTCGATCGCGTCGGTCCTCGGCGTCCCGGCGGGGCTCGAGCTGGCCCGCATCGGTGGCTGGCGCGCGCCGTTCTTCACCGTCGGGGCGCTCGGCGCGCTCATCGCCGCCATCGCGGTGACCCTGCTGCCGCGATCCCCGCGGCCGACCGCGACGCGCGCGGCGGCGACCCCGTTTCGGGACGTCCTGCGCCGGCCGATCGTCCTCTTCGCGCTGGCCGCGATCGCGGTCGCGGTGATCGCCAACTTCGCCCTGATCCCGAACCTGTCGGCCTACCTGCAGTTCAACCTGGGCTACCCGCGCGCGCACCTGGGGCTGCTCTATCTCGTCGGCGGCGCCGTCAGCTTCGGGACGATGCGGCTCGCCGGCTGGCTGTCGGATCGCTACGGTGCGCCGACGGTGGCGGCCGGCGGCTCGCTCGGCTTCATCGCGGTGCTGGCGGTCGGCTTCATCCACCCGATCGCGTCGATCCCGGTCCTCCTCATCTTCGTCGCGTTCATGGTCTCCGGCAGCTTCCGGTTCGTGCCGGTCCAGGCGCTGTCGTCGCGGGTGCCGGAGCCGTCGGAGCGGGCGCGTTTCATGTCGGCGCAGTCGGCGATGCAGCACCTCGCGTCGGCGACCGGCGCGATGATCGGTGCCTACGTCCTGACCGAGCGCGCCGACGGCGGGCTGGTCGGCATGGACCGGCTCGCCTGGTTCGCCGTGGCGACGTCGCTGCTGCTGCCGATCCTGCTGCTCGCGATCGATCGTCGGCTGCGCAACCGCGGCGCGGCAGACGTGCACGCCCGCGCATGACGCTATGGCCCCGGCGCCAGCACCGCGACCAGCCGCGCCGGGTCGACCACGCGCTCGGCGGCCAGGGCGGCGTCGGCGGTCGCGATCAGCGCTGCGCCCTCGGCGCCGCCGACGAGCGCGCCGCGCCGGCGGCGAGCGGCGACGACGTGGCCCTGCATGTCCATCGCGTCGAGGGTGGCGGCGGCGCGCTCGTACAGCGCCGCCGCGCGGTCGCGATCGCCGATGGTCGCCGCGATGCCGGCGCGGAGCAGCGACGCCAGCGCCGACGAGTGGGCGGTCGCCGCGCGCTCGAGGCGGCCGGCGAGCTCGCGGGCGACGGCGAGCGGGCGGCCGCCGGCGCCGCGCTGCGCCGCCGCGCCGAGCGCGGCGCGGGCCCGCAAGTCCCAGCCCTCGATCCGCGCCATGTGCGAGCGGAACATCAGCGATCGCTCGAGGCGCGGCCAGTCGGTCTCGACGGTGCGCCACGCCGCGGCACCGTCGCCGTCGTAGAGGTGCGCCCCCACCCGGGCCTGCATGGCGCAGAAATGCTGCACGTGGTAGCCGCGCGGCGACCACCGCGACAGCGCCGTCTGCACCGCCGCCCGAAGCTCGTCGACCGCGCCCGCGGCCAGCCACGTCAGGTGGTGCAGGCCGGGGATCGTCGCCGTCACGTAGAGGTCGCCGCGCGCCTCCGCCTCGCGCAGCAGCTGCGGCACCCGCCGCTGGGCCTCGTCGAGCTCGCCGAGCCGGATCTGGCAGATGCAGCCGAGGAGCTGCGCGGTGTCGAGCTCCCAGCCGACGTCGGTGCACCGCTCGCGCAGCTCGGCCTCGGCGTCGCCGAACTGGCGGAGCGCGCTCCGCCAGCGACCGACCTGGATGTCGCCCATCGCGGCCATCAGGGTCGACGTCGCGCTCGCCCGCGGGTCCCCGGCGCGCGCCGCCAGCGCGCGCGCCTGCGCATGGAGCGCCGCCGAGCGCGCGTCCGCGGCCGGCCCATCGAGCGTCACCAGCGTGGCCGCCTCGAGCGCCAGCGCCGACGCCGCCCGCGACGGCTCGCCGAGCCGCAAGGCGCCGAGGAGGAACTCGCTCTGGTAGTAGGCGGCGCTCAGGTAGTCGATGATGCTGAGCCCGGTCGACGCCGACCAGCAGGCGTCGATCCGGATCCGCTCGTCGACGGGAATCCGCTCGCGCGGCCGCTCGCGCACCCGGTAGCCGCGGGCGCGGATGCGGAGCCGGTTGACCGCGATCGCCGCGAGGAGCCGCCCCGGCGAGCGCGGCGCGCGCACGCCGACCGCGGTCAGGACCTCGGCGAGCACGGCCTCGCCTTCGTCGACGTAGCCGGCGCGCAGGAGCTGGTCGGCCGCGCGCTGGAGGCGCGCCAGCGCGACGTCGCGCTCGGCGCCGCCGGCGGCGGTCCGGTAGGCATCGGCGGCGGCGCGGCCGTGGCCGGCGCCGGCGAGGGCGTCGGCGAGCCGGGCGGTCAGCTCGCGGCGGGCCGCCTCGGCGCGCGGGTGCCACGCCAGCGCCGACCGGTACAGCTCGGCGGCTCGATCGAAGGCGAGCGCCGCCGCCGCCCGATCGGCCGCGACTTCGGCCCAGGCCCCGGCCTGGTCGAGCCGACCGGCGCCGTGGTAGTGGAGCGCGATCGCTTCGGCGTCGGCGCCGCCGCTGGCCTCGTGCGCGCGCGCCAGCTCGGCGTGGTACGCCACCGCCGCCGGCGCGTCGATCAGGGCCGCCACCGTCTCGCGGATCCGGTCGTGGTAGCACTCGACGGCGTCGCCGCCGCGCACGCCGCCGGTGCGCACCAGCTGGCCCGCGCGCAGCGGCGCCAGCGCCTCGTCGAGCGTGGTGAGGCCGGCCGCGTCGCGCGCGACCTCGCGCGGCACCGGGCAGCCGGCGACCGCGATCAGCTCGAGCAGCCGGCGCGCGGGCGCCGCCAGGTGATCGAGCCGGGCCCGCATCACGTCCTCGAAGCGGACCTCGCCCGAGTCGAGCCCCACGCCGGCGAGCACGTGGTGGGCGATCTGCACCAGCAGGAACGGGTTGCCGCCGGCCTCGCGGGCGATGCGATCGGCGCGATCGTCGTCGGCCGACGGCGCCGCGCCGAGCAGCGCCCCGGCCAGGCTCCGGGCGTCATCGCGGGTGAGCGGCGCCAGCGACAGCTCGCGGACCTCGACGCCGGGCTGACGCGCCAGGAGGATGGCGAGCAGCGGGCTGTCGGCGGCGTTCTCGGTGCGATGGCAGCAGACCAGCAGCAGCGCCGGCGGATCGGGCGGTGCCACCAGGTCGCGCAGGAGCACCGCCGAGTCGGCGTCGCCCCACTGCAGGTCGTCGATGAACAGGACGAGCGGCCGGCGCTCGGCGAGCCGGGCCAGGAGCTCGCGGAGCGCCGCGAAGCCGCGACGGCGCAGCTCGGCCGCATCCGGGATCGCCGGCGCCCGCGCGACCGGCGCCACCCGCTCGATCGGGCTCAGCACCGGAAAGACCCGCACCAGCGCCGCCACGTCGCGCGGAACCAGCGCCGCCAGCTCGTGCGGCGGCAGCCGGACCAGGTACCGACAGAGGGCGTCGACCAGGCTGTCGAGCGCCTTGTACGGCACCGACTCGCGCTCGTAGCAGCGGCCGGCGAGGACGACCGCGCGGTCGGCCACGTCGTCGAGGAAGCCGCGGACGAGGCTGCTCTTGCCGATGCCGGAGGTGCCGTGGACGATGACGTTGACCGGGGTCCCCGCCGCTGCCGTCGCGAACGCCTCGTCGAGGGCGGCCCGCTCCACGTCGCGGCCGAACAGCGGCGGCGCCTCCGGCCGCGCCGGCGCCACGCCGAGCCGCGGCGGCGGCTCCGGCCCCAGCCGCCGCAGGACCTCGGCGCCCGTCGGCCGCAGCTCCGGGTCGCGGCGGACGAGCTCGGCGCACAGCGCCTCGAGATCGGCCGGCAGGCCAGGCGCCCGCTCGCCGGGTGGCGCCGCCTCGCGCTGCTGCTTGCCGATCAGGATCTGCATCGGTTCGCCGGCGAACGGCAACTCGCCGGTCAGCGCCTCGTACAGCATGACGCCGACCGCGTACCAGTCGCTGGCCTCGGCGACGGCGCCAGCGACGGCCTGCTCCGGCGCCATGTAGGCCGGCGTGCCGACGATGACGTTCAGGCTCTCGGTGCCACGATCTGGCACCAGCTCCTTGACCAGACCGAAGTCGAGGAGCACGACACGACCGTCGGCGGTGACCAGCACGTTCGACGGCTTGATGTCGCGGTGCAGCTTGCCCCGGCCGTGCAGCGCGGCGACGCCGG
>Ga0075429_100004543_pt1 | contig 11936 bp, 12 predicted proteins | sample RhiMetdeltSRZDD3_FD_75295 | JGI IMG/M metagenome (GOLD analysis project Ga0075429, IMG submission 75295) | Populus rhizosphere microbial communities from Tennessee, USA - Rhizosphere MetaG P. deltoides SRZDD3 | ecosystem: Host-associated > Plants > Roots > Rhizosphere > Soil | place: USA...
GACTCGCTGGCGAAGGCCGGGCTCGCTGTCTTCAACGGCGCCGGCTGCATCGGCTGCCACAGCATGGTGGGCGCGGCTACCGCGGGAGTCCTCAGGATGACGGGGCCCAACCTGAGCCACGTGGGGAGCCGGACCACGCTGGTCGCCGGGCTGCTGCCCAACACGCCCGAGAACCTGGCGAAGTGGCTTTCCAATCCCGACTCGGTGAAGTCGGGGACGTTGATGAAGCTGCCGCGCAAGCTCACGGATGCGGAGATCGCCACGCTGGTGGCCTATCTCCGCGCGCACCAATAAAGCGGGGACAGTCATGGCCACCTCGGTACTCGACCACGCTCCGGCCACCCACGAGAAGGCTCCCTCCGGAATCTGGAGCTGGATCACGACCGTCGATCACAAGCGGATCGGGATTCTCTACGGGGCGACGGCGTTCCTGTTTTTCCTGATCGGCGGACTGGAAGCGCTGTTCATGCGCGTCCAGCTGATGAAGCCCGACAACCACTTCGTGAGCGCGGAGACGTTCAACGCGCTGTTCACGATGCACGGCACCACGATGATCTTCCTCGGGGTCATGCCGCTGTCGGCAATGTTCTTCAACTTCTTCATTCCGCTCCAGATTGGCGCGCGTGACGTCGCCTTTCCCCGCCTCAACGCCTTCAGCTACTGGGTGTTCCTGGCGGGCGGTCTGTTCATCAACTTCAGCTGGCTCATCAACGCCGCGCCCAACACCGGCTGGTTCGGTTACGCCAACCTGACGGAGAACCAGTACTCGCCGGGGATCAACACCGACTTCTGGGTGCTGGGCCTGCAGATCCTGGGCGTGGCGTCGATGGCCGCGGCGATCAACTTCTTCGTCACGATCGTGAATCTGCGGGCGCCGGGAATGAAGATGCTCCGGATGCCGATGTTCACCTGGATGAGCTTCATCACCCAGATCCTGCTCCTGCTCGCCTTCCCGGTCATCACCATCGCGCTGGTTTTCCTGATGATGGACCGGCACTTCGGGACCCATTTCTTCATTCCCGACGGGGGTGGCGACCCGGTGCTCTGGCAACACCTCTTCTGGATCTTCGGGCATCCCGAGGTGTACATCCTGATCCTGCCGGCGTTCGGCATCGTGTCCGAAGTGCTCCCGGTGTTTTCGCGGAAGCCGCTCTTCGGCTACACGGCGATGGTGTTTTCGGGCGCGTTCATCGCATTCCTCGGGTTCGGGGTGTGGAGCCACCACATGTTCTCGACCGGGATGGGGCCGTTCGCCGACTCGTTCTTCGCGCTGTCCACGATGCTGATCGCGGTGCCGACCGGGGTGAAGATCTTCAACTGGATCGGGACCCTCTGGGGCGGGTCGCTCCAGATGAAAACCCCGCTGTACTTTGCCGTCGGCATGGTGGCGATGTTCATCATTGGCGGGCTCTCCGGGGTCATGCACTCGTCGCCCCCGGCCGACCTGCAGCAGACCGACACCTACTTCGTGGTGGCCCACTTCCACTATGTCCTCTTCGGCGGGTCGATCTTCGGACTGACGGCCGGCGCCTATTACTGGTTCCCCAAGATGTTCGGCCGGATGCTGAACGAGACCATCGGCAAGTGGCATTTCTGGCTCATGTTCATCGGGTTCAACGTCACCTTCTTCCCGATGCACTTCCTGGGCTTGAACGGCATGCCGCGGCGGGTGTACACCTATCCGGCGGAGCTCAATTTCGAGTTCTGGAACCAGGTACAGACCTGGGGCTCGATGCTGCTCGGGGTCTCGATGCTGATCTTCATCTACAACATCTGGAAGGCCTCGCGGCAGCCCGCCAACGCGCCGGCGGATCCGTGGCGCGGCGCCACCCTGGAATGGCTGATCCCGTCACCGCCGCAGGAATTCAATTTCGGCACCGTCCCCACGGTGGGGAGCTCGACCCCGGCGTGGGATCTTCGTCGGGCCAACGGCGGTGACCTGCCGGAGCCGAAGCCCGAGAGCGGCGCCGGCATTCATATGCCGCGGCCGTCCTACTGGCCCCTGGTCACGGCGATCGGGGTGCTGGGCGTGATCGGCAGCATTCTCTTTACCCACGCCTTCCACCAGTGGTATTTCATCACGCTCACCGGCGCCGCCATTCTGATCTACGGCATCTACCGCTGGGCTTTCGAGCCGCCGTTCTGACCAGGAGAGACGATATCGTGTCCGACGCCGCCGCCCACGTCATGGATCATCCGACGTCGACCGGGATCGACAGCAAGAAGGTCGCGATCTGGACCCTGATCGGGTCCGAGTGCCTCCTCTTCGCGTCGCTGATCTCGACCTACCTGGTCTACAAGGGGAAGAGTCTGGTCGGGCCGCTGCCCCACGCCGAATCGCAGTGCATGCTGCACGGGAAGATGCAGCACTGCGAACCGATCTTCGAAATCCCGCTGGTCACGTTCGGCACCGCGGTCCTGCTCTTCAGCTCCTTTTTCGTGGTGCTCGCGCTCTATGGCGCTCAGAAGGGCAACAGGAAAATGCTGGTGGGGTGGCTGTCGATGACGGTGCTCTGCGGCCTCTTCTTCATCGGCATGCAGGTGTACGAGTTCAGCCACTTCTACCACAAGGGGCTGGGATACGGCACCAATCTCTTCGGCTCGACCTTCTACACCCTCACCGGCTTCCACGGAAGCCACGTGACGGTGGGGGTGATCTGGCTCTCGACGCTGCTGTACCGGGCCGCCAGGGGCAAAGTTCCTCCGGAAAAGGCGCTCAATCTCGAGATCGCCGCGCTCTACTGGCACTTCGTCGACGTGGTATGGATCGTGATCTTCCCCGTCGTCTACCTGATGAGGTAGCCCGCATGGACTCGCATTCGCAGGCCCACGCCGAGCACGCCCATCCCACGCCGGGCCTCTATCTCAAGATCGCGCTGATCCTGTTCGTCCTCACCGCGTTCGAGGTGCTGGCCTTCGAGGCGGGACGGGGCGGTCTCGGCGCCGGCCTGCGGCCGATCTTCGAGCCGATCACGGTGGTGCTGCTGGTCGTGCTCTCCGCCGCCAAGTTCGCCCTGGTGGCGATGTTCTACATGCATTTGAAGCAGGATCCGAAGCTGCTCGCCAATCTGTTCGTGTTCCCGATCCTGCTCGCGGCAACCATCATCGCCACCCTGATCATTTTGTTTCAATATTGGCGAGTGGTTGGCGCCAAATGACCGTGAGACGTGAGACGTGAGATGTGAGATGTGAGACGTGATCGGGTCCGTCCTTCACGTCTCACGACTCACGTCTCACCTCTCACGGCTTCTTGATGCTCCCCCAGAATCCCACCACCCAACCCTTCGCGCCGGCGTGGTCTCTCCACCCCTCGGTGCTCATCGGTGTGCTGCTGCTCGCCGCGCTCTACTTCTGGGGGATCGGCCCGGCGCGGCGGAGGTATTCGCTGGGGCCGGCTGCGGAGCGCTGGCGTCCCGTCTGCTTCGTCCTCGGCCTGGCCGTGATGCTGCTGGCGCTCAACGGGCCGATCCACGACTTGAGCGATTCCTACCTGTTCTCGATCCACATGGCGCAGCATCTGCTCCTGACCATGGTGCTGCCACCGCTCCTCATCGCCGGAACGCCCGGCTGGCTGGTGGACTGGGCGACAGGACGGAAGAGCGGGAGGGCGATCGCGGGCGTGCTGACCCATCCGGTGCTGGCGGGCGCCCTGTTCAGCGTGACGCTGCTGGTCTGGCACACCGTGGCCGCCTACGATCTGATGATGCGGAGCCACCAGGTGCACATCGCCACCCACATCATGTTCATCGCGGCGGCGGTGCTGCTCTGGTGGCCGGTGACCAGCCCGTCGTCCTCGCTGCCGGCGCTCCCGCCGCCGGCGGGAATGCTCTACCTGTTCCTGGTACAGATCCCGATGCAGCTCCTCGGCGCGATCCTCACGTTTGCCGACGAGCCCCTCTACCGCTGGTACGCCACCGCGCCGCGCACCTGGGGCCTCTCCCCGCTCGACGACCAGAAACTCGGCGGGCTGCTGATGTGGGTGCCGGGAAATCTCTGGATTTGGGGGGCGATGTCGGTGTTGTTCTTCCGGTGGGCCAAGACCGAGAGATAGGGGACGGAAGGACGCAAAGACGCAAAGACGCAAGGTGGTTCACTTTGCGTCCTTGCGTCGTTGCGTCGTTGCGTCCTACCAGATCGCGAGTATCACCCCCGCCGCGACCAGAAACACCAGCTGATATGCCGCGTCGATCAGGTAGGTGGTGATGCTCTTGTTGGAGTAGAGGTTGGCCGTGAGGCCGATGGTCGCCACGAATCCCGCCCAGCAGACCAGTCCGAGCTTTGCCCCGCCGATCGCCGAGGTGATCCCCATCCGGACGATCAGCAGGTCCATCACGGCGGCCAGCACCAGATAGCACACGAACGAGAGCCCGTACGTCATCCCCATCCGCGTCTTCATGCCCTCCAGCTGCTCCGGCGTGTACCCGTGCGCGGCGAGCCATTGCTTGCCGAAAAGGACGGTGTACCAGAGCGCGCCGATCGCGAAGATCACGACGGCGGTCACGAGGATCGCGAGATAGTTGAGATCGCTCAATGCGTACATGGCAGCTCCGGGCAGGGGATCACGGGATGCCGGCCGCAGGCCGGCGGGATGGGGCGAGCCGACCTACGATCCCGCTCAAACCCCCTAGCGTCAAGAGGGAAGCTGGCCGGTGTGATGCCGGAGGTGAACTTCGGCAAACCGCACCCCCTGCGCGAGGGAGAGCCGGCCGAAGAAGGGGTGGGTGACGCCGCTCCCGCGGCGGCCCTCACCGACACGCGCGAGATCCTCGAATGTCCGGGAGGCCCCCTGAAGGCGCGCGAGAGCCGCGGCACGGTCCGAATCACCGGCAGCAGGAACGGTCTCCTTCGGGGCGCGGACTCCCGGAGGCACAATGCCGTGTTTGAGGAAGCGGGGCATTGCGAAGAGCCGGATCGTAAAAAGCCGCCAACCTTTGACCCGAACCCGAAGGCCGGGTCCGCCAGACATTTCCGCGACCAGGGCCTCGTAGGTCTGAATCAGATGCTGGGTGAGCTCGGCGGGAGACCACTTTCCCGGTGCCCGTGGTGCGATCCATGCGGAATCGGAGAGCGATCCGGCCCGGGCCAGGTAGGTCCGGATCGCATCCCGATGCAGCTCGATGCCCTGGCTAACGGGCCGCAAAGGTGTCGCAATCGGCGAGCTGCCCGCTTTGCAAGCCGCGCCGAAACCAACTGGCCCGCTGCTCCGCCGAGCCGTGGGTGAAATTCTCCGGGCTTACTCGGCCGGTCGTCGCCTTCTGGATCCGGTCGTCCCCCACCGCTGCCGCAGCGCCCAGCCCTTCCTCCACGTCGCCGGTTTCGAGCTTGCCGCGCTGCGACGCGGAATATCCCCAGGCGCCGGCGAAGCAATCCGCCTGCAGCTCCATCCGCACCGAGAGGTCGTTGACCCGATCGGGACGGTTGCTCTGCTCCGCCCGGACCTGGCGCTCGATCCCAAGCAGGTACTGGAGGTGGTGCCCGACCTCATGCGCCAGCACGTAGGCCTGGGCGAAATCCCCCGGTGCGCCGAAGCGCTCGTGCAGCGCCTGGTAAAACCCGAGGTCGATGTAAACCTTGTTGTCCCCGGGGCAATAGAACGGACCCATCGCGGCTTCGCCGACGCCGCAAGCCGACTGGGTCGCATCCCGGAACAGCACCAGGGTAGCGTGCTGATACTGGCTCTGCGCCTGCTTCGGCAACTCCTGGTCCCAGGTGCCCTGTACGTCATTCAGAACGAAGGTGATGAATTGCTTGAGCTGTTCCTCCTCAGGCGATGCCGTCACCGGCCCGGCTTCCGCTCCCGGCGCCGACGTTCCACCACTCAGGAGGGAGAAGAAATCCTGCTTGAAGACCAGGCTCAGGATCAACACGACCACCAGTCCTCCCAGACCCATGCGACCGCCGGGAAGCCGGAATCCTCCGCCCGCTCCGCGACGATCCTCGACATCCCTGTTGCTTCCTCCAGGACTCCAGCGCATGTATGACCTCCCGTCCTCAAACGCCCCCGAGCATGGCGGCGCCGGCGATTGTCGTTTCGTACCTCGTCAATGCTTCGTCCCCGAACAGCTTTCCCGCCGCGAATCGCAGGGCGCCGGCCTCTTCCGTCTCCCACGCCGTGAGGTCGAACTCCTGCGGCGGAAGATTCCGGTACGCCGGGAAATCTTCCTGGATCGGACAGGAATTCTCCAGCACCGCGCCGTTCCCCGTCCTCATGCCGAGTCCCATCATACGGCACACCATAGGCCGGCTCCGATAGATCAGGCACTCGCCCGAGGGGCCGAGTGCGGGGCAGGGCGCGTCGGCCTGGGCCTCCACCAGCGCGTCGAAGCGGGCCTCGCCGAGCTCGGACACATCCCAGGGAAACTGGAACGCGGGCTCGGCGTCCGTCATGCGAGCCAGCTGGGCCCGCGCCCGCTCCCGCACCGCGTCGCGCAGCCCGTCAGGCAGCGCCGCGACCGCATCCCGAACCAGCAGGGCGTCGGCGACCGAAATGTCGAACGGCCCATGGCAGCAGGCCGAGCACCCGACTCGGCAGGGGACGACGCCGGGGAACCGCTCCCGCACGCTGAGATGCCACCGGTCGAGCAGGGTCAGCAGGGCCGGATAGTCAATCGGAAGACGCACGTGAGTGTCCTCGCCGGAGCGCGCCGACTCCGAGGCAGAGCCAGCCCAGGAGGAACAACACCCCCCCGGCGGGTGTGACGGCGCCCAGCCAGCGCTCCTCCGTGAGCGCGAGACCATAGAGACTGCCCGAGAACAGGATGGTCCCGAGCAGGAACATCCAGCAGGCCGCGAGGAGCACTCCGGAGGGGCGGCGGATCACGAAACGGCCGGCAAAGAGCAGGGCCAGCGCGTGATACATCTGATACCGGGCCGCCGTCTCGAACGTCTGGAGGGCTGGGTCCGTCACCTGCTCCTTCAGCATGTGGGCTCCGAACGCACCGGCCGCTACGGCCACGAGGGCCGACAACGCCCCGGCGGCGACCATGAAATCGCCGGACCGGGCTCGATCGGCGCCGGTCATCAATCGGCGCCGCCGATGGTGCCCGGACCCTCGACCGCCATTCCCATCGCGTGGTATCCGTTATCGACGTATACCACGGTTCCGGTGATTCCCGCAGCAAGCGGGCTGGAGAGGAACGCCGCCGCGTTGCCGACATCGGCCGCTTCCAGCTCGCGGGTCACCGGGGAGTTGCGCTTGGCGTATTCGATCATCCGCTGAATGAGTCCGATCGCGGTTGCGGCGCGTGACGCGTAGGGACCCGCCGAAATCGTGTTGACCCGCACGCCGAAGCGGCGGCCCGCTTCATACGCCAGCGTCCTGGTATCGGACTCGAGGGCGGCTTTTGCGGACGACATCCCGCCGCCGTAGCCGGGGATGACCCGCTCGCTCGCCATGTAGGTGAGCGAGAGGAATGAGCCGCCGGGCCGCATGAGCGGAGCGAGATGCCGCACCAGGGCCACATTGCTGTAGGCGCTGGTCCCGACCGCCTCGAGGTAGCCGCGCCGGCTGGTATCGAGCAGGGCATTCTTCACCTCGGGACCGTTGGCGAGGCTGTGCACCACGATATCGAGCGGCAGGTCACCGAAATCTTCGCGGAGTCGTGCCGTCACACCCTGAATCGAGAAATCTCCCCGCTCCTTGTAGCGCTTGCTGTCACGAAGTTCGGCGGGCGCGTCCTCCAGGGTGTCGAACGCGGCGTCGAGGGGATAGATCTTCTCGAAGCTCATGGCGCTCCCGTCGGCCAGACGCATCGACTCGGCCATCTTGCCGCGCTCGAGGAGGTTGAGGAAGATGTTCATGGCCGGCGGCCAGGTGCCGACGACGACGCTCGCCCCCGCTTCCGCAAGCGACTTGGCGATGGCGAATCCGAAGCCGCCGTCGTCCGCGACACCCGCGATGAAGGCGCGTTTGCCCGAGAGGTCGATGGGGAGCATCAGGGGACCGGGGAATGGGGAATGGGAAATGGGGATGGGAGAAGATAGCGCGAATTCATCTGTCACGTTTCACCCCGCAGCAGGTCCTCGAACTCCGGGTGCCCATCCACCCAGGTTCTTACGTACCAGCACGTGGGAATGACTCCGAATCCCTCGGCGCGGGCGTGATCGAGGGCCTGTTGCACCAGTGCTCCGCCGATCCCGCGGCCCCTGGCCTCGGAGGGGACGAACGTGCTCTGGATGTCCATCAGCCTGGGCGTGCGCATGCTGTACCGGAGCGTGGCGACCCCCTCGGGCAGGCGGACCAGGAATCGGGAGGCGCTTGTGTCGTGCTCGACCTGCATGGCGTCCTCCTAGGTAGACCCCACAGGTTGATGGGCCGGCTTCAGTTCGGGAGGTCATCGTGCGATTGCTCGTGACGCTGCTGTTGCTGCTACCCGCCTGCTCCTCAACGGAGAATCCGTCACCCCCCAAGACGGCGGTCTCCGAATCAGTCGCACAGCAGCCCCAACAAGCACAACCAGCACCACCTCCACCGCCGGCACCCCAAGCCCAATCAGTACCACAAGGGGAGCCGAATCCGGCCGCGCAGCTCGCCGTGAGAGTGCTCGACAGCTTGATTTCCTTGCCCGCGCCGGTGTCCCTCACGGTGGCGGAGCGGCGGACCTGGTCGGAACAGACGACCTGGCTCAAGAGCCTCAAGGACCGAATCCGGAATCTGCTCTCGATGGTCGTAGCGCCCGCGACGGTACCGACGCCCGCACCCATCGACCAGAAGAATGTTCTTGCGCTTCAGCAGGAGGCGGAACAGGAAAGCCTCAAATTCGATCTCAGCTCGCCGCCGATCAGGGCTCGCCACGAGGCGGCCTTGAAGGCGATTCGGAGTATCAAATAAGAAATAAGGCAGTGGGGAGTAGGCACTAGGCAATAGAGAAAAGCATTTTCCCTACTGCCCACTGCCCACTGCCCACTGCCCACTGCCCAGTGCCCAGTGCCCAGTGCCCAATCCCCAATCCCTATCTATTCGGATTCAGTACCCTGCCAATGCGTATCGCCGCGTCCCGATAGTGCGCCTTGATCAGCGGGTTCGACGAGCGTGCCGCCGCGGCGGTGGTTTCCCGCTCCAAGGCTTCCAGCTCGGCCCGCGCCAGCGCGCGGATATCCGACTGGCTCACGTTCATCCTGGGAAACAGCGACAGGAACTGCGCCGGAATCCCCGTCGGCGGCGCCGGCGGCTCCTGGGTCATGAGGAATTGCATCCGGTCGATATACCCCCGCTGGAGATTCCGCCGATAGGTATCCGGCGCAGCGCCGCCGGTCAGATCAGGCCACACCGCGCGGCGAGTATCCCGGAAGAGCTCGCTCAGGGAATACGCCCGGTCGCCGAACTTGGCCTCCTGTTCGATCAGCCGTCCCATTCGCTGGAAATCGAGCAGGTTGTTGAGTGAGGTCACCTGGCGAGCGCGGACCCGCTCGACGATTCCGTTGTTCTCCAGGCGGGAAAGAATCTCCGGGTCGATAATCCAGGACGGTGTGGTGAAGACGTTCTGCGCCAGCCAGGCGACCGCGGCCTGCTGACGCGCCTCCGGGACGACCTCATAGACCGGGCCGGCCTGGTCGGAAGCCTTTCGCCATTCGTTCACGCCGCCCACGATGGTGGTGACGTGTCCGGTATAGCGGCCCCACTGTCCGATCACCTGGTCGTACAGCTCGCGGAGCTGGCTGTAGTCCTCGCCCGGTCCCGCGGTCCAGGTGCGTAGCTGCGGCATGATCCGCTTCAGGTTGGCCATGCCGTAGTTGCTGGCCTTGACTCCGTCGTCGCCCAGGTCTTCCGTCTGCGCGCTGGGATCGACGCCGCTCGGGTCGCCGAAGCGGTACATCCGGTCGGTTTCGTGCTCCCGGATCCACCGGTCGAGGGTCGGCTTTTCCGCGTCGGGGGTCGTGGCGCCCGGGATCGGCCGGTATCCCCACCTGATGGCATAGATATCGAAGGGGCCGATACCGGGCATCAGCGTCACACCGGTGTCACCCGGCTGGGCGACGTAGTTGAAGCGGGCGTAGTCCATGATCGAAGGCGAGGTGTTCATTCGTTTGGTAAAGCTGGCCGAGCGGAGCGAATCCACCGGGTAGGAGCTCGACGCCTTCATGTTGTGGGGCAGCCCCAGCGTGTGACCCACTTCGTGGGAGGACACGAAGCGGATGAGCTGGCACATCAGCGCATCGTCGAACTTGGTCTTCCGGGCGCCGGGGTTAATGGCCGCGGTCTGGATCAGATGCCAGTTGCGGAGCAGGCTCATCACGTTGTGGTACCAGCCGATGTGGCTCTCGAGAATCTCCCCGGAGCGCGGATCGGCGACGTGCGGCCCATAGGCGTTCTGGATCGGCGAGGCGAAGTAGCGCACCACCGAATAGCGGGCGTCGTCCAGCGAGAATTCCGGATCCTGCTCGGGTGTCGGCGCATCGCGCCCGAAGATCGCGTTCCTGAAGCCCGCCGCCTCGAAGGCCTTCTGCCAGTCGTCCACACCCTGCTTGATGCAGGAGCGCCACTGTGTCGGCGTCGCGGGATCGATGTAGTAGATGATCGGCTTGACCGGGTCCACCAGCTCTCCGCGCGCGAAGGCCGCGGGATCCTTGGGCTCGAGCCGCCAGCGGGAGATGTACCGGCGAATCTCCGAGCGCTGCACCGGAAGTCCGTAGTCGGTCTGCTGCACGCCGAAGAAACCGACCCGGTCGTCGTTGAGCCGGGCCATCATCGGCTTCTCGGGGAGCAACACCATGGACTGGTTCATCTCGACCGAGATGGTGCCGGTCTCCGAGTTGGTCGGCGCGAGGCCGGCGCTGTAGGTCAGAACGTGACGAGCCTCGATGTTGGTCGGAAAGCTCTTGATCGACACGACATACGACCGAGGACTGTCGAGGGTCCGGACCTGGTACTGGGTGCGGCGCTGCTGCGCCAGGCCGAGCACCGGCACATCGGTGGTGAGCATCGGCGTCACGTCGATCACGACGGCGCTGGAATCGGGCTTGAAGGCCGCGATGGCAAAGGCCTGCAGCACCGGCTCGAAGTTGGAGATCTTGACCGCCATCGAGATCGGCAGCGTGTCGGCCGCGACGTTGTTGTACGCCACGTAACGGAGCAGCACGCGGTCGCCCTGGCGCTGCCACCGCACCACGCCTTCGTTCTCTTCCTCGCCGCCGAAGGTGCCCGGCAGGTTGACCTTGGCGGTCCGGGTGACCAGGAGCATCTCCTTGTCGTAGAGCTTGACCGGGATCTCGTAGTACCACCGGTCGCCGACCTGATGCACCAGGAACAGGCCGGAATCCGACCTGGCCCGCTCGGTGATCACCTGCCGGTAGGGTCGGGGCGCCGCCGAGGCTGCGCCGGCTCCTCCGGCGGGAGGACCCCCGGTGCCCTGAGCGGGAGTGCCCGGGGTGGTGGTGCCCGGAGTGGCCGGAGTCGCGGCACCGGTGGGCGTCGGCTGAGACGGTGCCGGTCCCGCCGCTTTCGTGGCGCAACCGGCGATCGAAAGGAGGGCCAGAATGCCCGCCCGGGGGGCGAGACGGTGAGGCATCATTGAATCCTTGTTGAATGATCGAGACTATAAAGAAAACCGGAGAAGACTGGCGAGGAAAGGGAAGAGCGGGGAAGACTTGTGAGACGTAAGACGTCAGACGTGAGACGTGAGAGGGAAAAGCGCTTCCGTCTCACCTCTCACCTCTCACCTCTCACGGCTCCAGTCTTCCCCGGTCATTCACTCCTCTCTCAACACCGCCAGCGGCGCACGTTTCAGCACTTCCCCGCTGTTCCAGAGTCCCACCGCCAGGGTCAGGGCAACCAGCAACAGCGTGAGACCGGCGAGCGCCGGTGCCGGCAAGTGGAAGGGGGCCTCGAATACCCATCTGGCCAGCGCCCATCCGGCAATGGTCGCAAGCACCACCGAGGCAAGAGCCGCGAGCACCCCCAGCGCCACATACTCCGCAATCAGAATCCTGAGCACCTG
>Ga0075429_100004546_pt1 | contig 11931 bp, 11 predicted proteins | sample RhiMetdeltSRZDD3_FD_75295 | JGI IMG/M metagenome (GOLD analysis project Ga0075429, IMG submission 75295) | Populus rhizosphere microbial communities from Tennessee, USA - Rhizosphere MetaG P. deltoides SRZDD3 | ecosystem: Host-associated > Plants > Roots > Rhizosphere > Soil | place: USA...
CGAAGGCTCCCCGAAATCGCAAGGACACGGACGCGGTCTTTCGTGTTCATGAACGCGCAAACACGTTGGTTCTTAGAAATATTCCTTGGCCTGGTTCTTCCCCTCATCCGGGAATAATCGACGGCATCCCCAGGTTAGTGATGGTGTAGCGCGGCTTCACTCACTTCATGCTTTGGGGGATCAGATGTTGTCATTCCGTCTTGCTGTCGTTTCGGCAATCGTGATGTTCGCGATCGCCTGCGGAGGCTCCTCCTCGTCATCTCCGGATTCACCGTCACCGACCACGTCACCGTCACCGACGCCATCACCCACGCCGACGCCTTCACCCACGCCGACACCGGCCACGCCGTCCTCGTCGATCACGATTCCCGTCGGCGCCCAATCGCTGGGGAATAGAGCTTACATGCCCGCCGAACTGAACGTTGACCTGGGCACCACAGTGACGTGGATGAACACCGACTCGGTTGCTCACACCTCGACGTCGAATGCGACCGGGTGGGATTCGGGAATCCTCGCACCGGGTGGTCAGTTCTCGGTCGCGTTTCAGAACGCGGGATCGTTTTCATATCACTGCGCAATTCACCCGGGAATGGTCGGAACGGTTGTCGTGCACTGAAGGCTTGGCAGTTCGTCCGGAGGTTGTGAACATGGAGAGGTTCGCCACGATGCTTGGCCCGAGTGAGGCGATGCGTGCGGTCGAGCGGGAGATTGCTGTGGCAGCCGGGTGCGGCCCCAAAGTGCTGATCACGGGGGAGAGCGGGGTGGGGAAAGAGCTGGTGGCCCGGCTCATCCATGAGCGGGGCCATCGCCGTTCGGCAGCATTTGTGAGGATGGACTGCGCGGGGCTTCCCGAGACGTTGCTCGAGTCCGAATTATTCGGGCACGTGAGAGGCAGCTTTACCAGCGCCCATAAGGGCACGATCTTCATGGATGAAATCGGCGAGTTGAGTCTTCGGAAGCAGGCGATGTTGCTGCGCTTTCTCGAGACCGGCGAGATCCAACGCGTTGGGGCCGATCGTTCGCAGCCTTCGTTGGATGTCCGCGTCATTGCGGCGACGCATCGTGACCTCGTAGCCCGCGTGGCCGATCAGCGCTTTCGCGATGATCTGTTCTACCGGTTGAACGTCATCCACATCGTGGTCCCGCCGCTGCGCGAGCGTCGGGATGACATCCCGTACCTCTTGCGGCACTTTCTCGAGACCTTCTCGAACATGCATCGGTTGCCGATACCGGAGATCACCACCGACGCCTCGCACCGTCTTCTGGCCTACGACTGGCCGGGGAACGTTCGCGAACTCAGGAACGCCGCCGAGCGACTGGTCGTCGGCGGCGGCACCGGTCGCGTCGATGTCGGGCCACTGCCCCTGGACGGTGGGTGGAAGCGCCGATCGATGCACGTGACGGCCGAATCCCCACGGGGAACAACGAGAGGCCAGCTACGTTCGAACAGGGAGGTCAGTTGTGTCAGCGATTAGTGAAACCATCGCACTCGCCGCTCCATCGTTCACGGGCCAATTTGCTGCGGCCGACCGACCACGGCTACGACGACGTCCGTCGGGTGCATAACTCACTCGCCTGAGAGCGATCAAGGCGAAGTATGACCCTGCGAATTTCTTCAGGCACAACGTGAACATTCTGCCCAACTGAGGCAGATCGGCTCCCTCACGAAGGATCACGCACGCACACAGCTCCTCGCCGTACTTGGCGTCGGGCACGCCGACGCACTGGACGGACGTGAAGTCACTCGCAAATCTTTGCGAGGCTATCCTCAGCTGATCGCGAGATACCGATGCGTTCTAGTGTCAGCAATCGCGGAGCCGCTTGTCCGTCACCCCCGCTTCAGCGGCTTCCGGTGCCGCTTTGGATGAGTGCCGTCGTTTGTCGATACCGTGCGTCAGTTCCGAGCGCGAGAAATCCGGCTCGCAGGAGCTCCGTTAGTACCCGCTCACACGTCGACAGATCGAGGGCCCAGAAGCGCGCGGCCTCGCCCGCGGTGACTCGCAGCTCCGGTGCTTCTTCGAATTCTTCACGAATGAGCTGCACGAGCTTTCGGAACGAAAACGTCTGCATCTGATCTCCGGAGCGTCGGCCTGCGTGTATGAAGCGAGATGAATCGCAGGCCGACGCTGTTGCGCATTGAGCAAGGCACGTGAATGGGGTCTCACCCCACGCCGTCGTCAACGCACGACATTGAGGATTACGCCGCCGTACACGCGGTGGCCGTAGCGTGTCTCCTGGCCAAAGAAGGCGGGCGCGTCGTCCTGCGACTGCACCGCGATGAAGCGATAGTCCCCGCGCAGGCCCCAGCGGCCGGCGTACCACTTGATTCCACCGCCGACGTTGGTGGTCAGAAAAGTCGATGTATCCGCGACGCCGATTTCAGCCTTCTCGAAGAGACTCAAACCGCCGATGCCGGCAGTCGCGTACGGCACGAGCGAACCGCGGCCGGGTGAGACGATGACGTTGCCGCTGTAGTTGAGGAAATGCGGCGTCGTCACGTCGACGGCGCCGGCGGCGAAGTCCAGCGTCTGTGAGACGCCCAGAAGCCCGCTGACCTCGCCTTCGACGCCTACGTAACGGTTGAAGTTATAAGTCACGCTGCCCCCGAGGTCGTAGTTGCCGAAGCTCGGACCATCGGTGTCGGTGGCTTCGGTGAAGAAAGTCGCGCCGCCCGGGATGATCGTCACTTCGACGGTCCCTGGCCCCGGCGCTGCTTCCCGCGTTTGTGCCTGAGCGCTGCTCGCGCCCGTAAATCCGATGATGAGTGCAAGTATTGCGATCTGACCTTTCATGAGTGCCTCCCAAAAGACACCGGGTGTGATTTCCACAAGCTCCCGAGGAAATCACACCCGGTGTCGTTACATAGGTATTCCGCCGAGCGCTTTGTAAACCGCGATGACACTGGTGAAGACACCCGCCTCGGCGTGTGCCACCGCATCCTCTGCCTGGAGTTGTGTGCGCTCCGCGTCGAGCAAGGCGAGGAAGTCGACAACCCCTTCGCGATATCGCACGCGGGCGATCGTGGCGGCGCGTGTGCTTTCGCGCGCCTGGTCCGCCAGCTTCACGAGGCGCTGCTGCTCCTCACGGTAGTTGACGAGTGCGTTCTCGGTCTCCTCGAGCGCCCGCAGGACGACCTGCTCGAACTCGGCGAGCGACTCCCGAGTTACGCCCTCCGCACCTCGAAGACGTGCGCGCGCGCTGCCAAGGTCGAAGGCCGCCCAGCTCAATGCCGGTGTGACGGCATACGCGCGACTGTCGGAAACGTTGAAGAGACTCCCGCGCCCGGCAAGCAGCCCAAGAAACCCAGTCACCGTGATGTGCGGATACAGATCCGCCGCGGCCGCAGCTTCGCGTGCGGTCGATGCCGCGAGACGGCGTTCGGCCGACCGCACGTCAGGCCGGTGGCGGAGCAGTGTGTCAGGCTCCCCGATGGCGATCGCCTTGGCGAGTGCCGGGTACGGCCGCGGCGATAGGTCGACTGCGAGGTTGCCGGGTCTCACCCCGATTAACACCGCAATACGATGTTGGCGCTCGGCGAGCGCGCTTCTGATTGGCGGAATGCTCGCCTCGATGCCGGCGACGCGAGCCCCGGCGCTGGCGACATCCTGCTCTTCGCCAAACCCGGCATCACGACGTACCTCGGTCAGCCGCAGCGTCTCTCGCTGGTTCATCAGGCTCCGCTCAGCGACCGCGAGCTGCTGCTGCAGGCCACGCAGCTCGAAGTAGTTGCGCGCCACTTCCGCCGCAACGCTGACCCGCACGTCGTCGACATCAGCTTCGAAGCTGTCGGCGGTTGCCGAGGCTGCGCGTACCTGCGAGCGGATGCGCCCGAAGACATCGATCTCCCAGAACGCATCGAAGCCGAGGCTGTATGACGTCACCCGGACGGGTTCATTGGATAGACCCGGTACTTGTTGGTCCCGGTGGTCAACGTCCGCGCCCGCAGTGACGACAGGAAAACGATCGTTTCTGACGTCGGCGAAGATCGCACGCGCCTGGTCGAGGCGCGCGACCGCGATCCGCACATCGTGATTCGCGGCAAGCGTGCTGTTCACGAGATCGTCGAGGACCGGGTCTTCGAACTGCTGCCACCAGCGCGGATCGAACGCCTGCTCCGAAACCGACGCCGGTTCGGCGTTGCGTAAGACGATAGGAGACACCGTCGGCGCGACGTAAGGCGGCCGCACCGCGCATCCAGTCACCAGCAGTGCGAGTGACACCACGTAGAGCGGGGGCTTTAGCCCCCGCGGACGAAACATCTTCCGGATCATGATCAATGTCCTTCCGCCGGCACTGGCACCGTGATCGGCGATGTGCTGCGCGACCGGCGCCGAGTCAGGCGGCCAATCACGACGTAGAAGACGGGCGTGAGGAACAGGCCGAAGAGCGTCACGCCGAGCATGCCGGCGAACACGGCGATACCCATCGCTTGACGGATCTCGAAGCCGGCGCCGGAGGAGAACACGAGTGGGATGACGCCCATGATGAAGGCCATCGACGTCATCAGGATCGGCCGCAGTCGAATGCGGCAGGCCGTGAGGATCGCGTCGAGCGCCGACTGGCCTTCGTCTTCCCGCTCCTTCGCGAACTCCACGATGAGGATCGCGTTCTTGCACGCGAGCCCGGCCAGCACGAGAAAACTGATCTGCGTGAACACGTTGTTGTCCCCGCCGGTCAGCCACACACCGGCGATGGCGGAGAGCAACGTCATGGGGACGATCAGAATCACTGACAGCGGCAACGACCAGCTCTCGTACAACGCGGCCAGCACGACGTACACGAGCAGCACGCACAACGGGAAGATGAGGAGCATCGTGTTGCCGGCCAGAAGTTCCTGGTAGGCCAGCTCGGTCCACTCGAACGTCATTCCCGATGGCAACTGCTCGTTGAGGACGCCCGCGATCGCCGCCTGCGCCTGGCCCGAGCTGTGGCCGGGCGAGGGGCCGCCATTGATCTCCGCGGCAGGGTAGCCGTTGTAGTGCATGACTTGATCGGGGCCGTAGCTGCGCTTGACCGTCACCAGCGATCCCAGTGGCACCATGTCGCCATGCGCGTTGCGTGTCTCGAGACGACGGATCTGTTCGGGCTGCAGGCGGAACGCGGACTCGGCCTGCGCATTCACCTGGTAGGTACGCCCGAATCGATTGAAGTCGTTCACATAGAGCGAGCCGAGGTAGACCTGCAGCGTCTCGAAGACATCCGTCAGCTCCACCCCATAGCTCTTGACTCGCTCGCGATCGACGTCGGCCTGGATCTGCGGCACGCTGACCTGGAAGCTCGAAAACAATCCGGCCAGCGAGGGCGCCTGTTGTGCCTTCGCCATGCTGGCCTGCAACTGTCCGTAGAGTTCCTCGAACCCGTTGCCGCCGCGGTCTTCCACATACAGCTTGAATCCGCCAACCTGACCGAGACCCTGCACGGATGGCGGCGGAAAGATCGCGACGATGGCGTCCTGGATCGTCCCGAAGAACTGCCGGTTGAGGTCCTGGACGATGGCGTTCGCCCTGAGCTCCGGGCTCGTCCGCTCCTCCGAGGGCTTCAGAACGACGAAGGCGATCCCGGAATTGGAGGCGTTGACGAAGTTGTTGATGGAGAGACCGGGAAACGCGACCGAGCTGAGAACCCCTGGATGTTTGAGCGCAATCGACGACATCTTGCGAATCACCGCGTCGGTGCGGTCCAGGGTCGCGCCGTCCGGGAGCTGTGCGAACGCGACGAGGTACTCCTTGTCCTGCGTCGGTACGAACCCGGGAGGCACGCGCGCGAAGCCAGCCCCGGTGAGCGCGATGAGACCGACATAGAGCACGATCGCGACCGCAGCGACCCGCAGGACACGTCCGACACCCAGCGTGTACGCTCCCGATGCGCGCGTGAAGAAGCGGTTGAACCCCCGGAAGAACCACCCGAACAGACGATCGGCGGCTCGTTGTACGGCATCGCGCTTCGCATCGCGCGGCTTGAGCAGTCGTGAGGCCAGCGCCGGGCTCAAGGTCAGCGAGTTGAACGCGGAAATAACGGTCGAGATCGCGATCGTCAGCGCGAATTGACGATAGAACTGCCCGGTGAGTCCACTGACGAAGGCCGTAGGAACGAACACCGCGCAGAGCACGAGCGCGATGGCGATGATCGGCCCCGAGACTTCCTCCATCGCTCGTCTCGTGGCTTCGAGCGGCGGCAATCCAAGCTCGATATGCCGCTCCACGTTCTCCACGACCACAATCGCGTCGTCCACGACGATGCCGATCGACAACACGAGCCCGAAGAGAGAAAGAGTGTTGAGCGAGAAGCCCAATCCCAACATCACGGCGAACGTGCCGATAAGTGAGACAGGAACGGCGACGAGCGGGATGATCGACGCGCGCCACGTCTGCAGAAACACCATGACGACGATCACGACGAGCAGGATCGCTTCGAAGAGCGTCTCGACGACGGCTTCGATCGAGTTGCGGACGAAGACCGTCGGGTCGTAGACGATTTCGTACTTGACGCCCTCGGGAAACGACTTCTGCAGATCGCTCATCGTCTGGCGAACCTGGTTCGAGGCTTCGATCGCGTTGGTCCCCGGCCGCTGGAAGATCCCGATGGCGACCGCCGGTTTGTTGTCGAGCAAGCTTCGCAGCGCGTAAGCGTTAGCACCGAGCTCAACGCGCCCGACGTCGCGCACCCGCGTGATCTGACCGTCCGGGGTCGCGCGGACCACGATGTCCGCGAACTCGTCCTCGGTCGTCAGCCGCCCTTGGGTATTGACGGAGAGTTGAAACGTCGTATCGACGGGAGCCGGTTGCGCGCCAAGTACGCCGGCCGCGACCTGTACGTTCTGTTCCCGGATGGCGCGAATGACATCCGACGTCGTCAGCCGGCGTGAGGCGAGCCGATCGGGATCGAGCCACACGCGCATGCTGAACTCACCCGCGCCGAACACCTGTGCGCTGCCGACGCCGGGGATGCGTGCGAGCTCGTCTTTCACTCGAAGGGTGGCGAAGTTCGCCAGATAGAGCTGGTCGTAGCGTCCGTCCGGCGAGACGAGATGAACGACCATGATGAAATCGGGCGTCGATTTCTCGGTCACGACGCCGATACGCTGGGCTTCGGCGGGCAAGCGCGGCAACGCCTGCGCGACGCGGTTCTGCACCTGCACCTGCGCGTTGTCGAGATCGGTCCCGAGCGCGAAGGTGACCGTCAGCGTCATGCGGCCGTCGGAGGTCGCCTGCGAGAACATGTAGAGCATGTCCTCGACACCGTTGATCTGCTGCTCCAGCGGCGATGCGACAGTCTCGGCGATGACGCGTGGATTCGCCCCCGGGTAGGTCGCTCGCACGACGACCGTGGGCGGCACGACCTGCGGATACTCGCTGATCGGCAATTGGAAGAGAGCGATGGCACCGGCGACAACGATCACCAGCGACAGCACGGCGGCAAAGATCGGCCGGTCGACGAAGAATCTCGAGAATCTCATGACGCGCTCAGTTGGAAGACGGTTCGCTTGGGGTCAGACCCCTTGACACAGAGGGACTCAAGGGGTCTGACCCCTCGACGACGGGCGTCACCTGCGCGCCCGGTCGGACGCGCTGCAGGCCGTTGACGACGATCGACTCGCCCGCCGTAAGCCCCGTGCGCACGACGCGCAAGCCGTCGACGAGGGGGCCGAGCGTGACCGTTCTGTATTCGATCTCGTGGTTCGGTCCGACGACATACACGAACTTCTTGCTCAGATCGGTTCCAACCGCTCGGTCTTGGATTAGCAGTCCTTCGTAGGAACCAGTACCGGCGAGACGCAGGCGGACGAAGAGTCCAGGCGTCAGCCGTCCGTCGGTATTTCGAAACACGGCGCGTCCGCGAATCGTGCCGGTCGAGCCATCGAGCTGGTTGTCGAGGAAGTCCAGCCGCCCCTGGCGCGGGAAGCCTTCATCGTTGGCCAGCGCCATCCGGATGGGGAGTTCTTCCGATCGTCGCTGGCTGCGCGGATTGCTACCGCCGCGGGCGGTGTACTTGAGGAAGATCTGTTCGTCCGCGTCGAAGTAGGCGTAGACGGGATCGAGCGACACCACGGTCGTGAGCAAGGTCGCCTCGCCAGGACCGCTGGACACGAGGTTGCCTTCAGTCACGATGGCGCGGCCGACGCGACCGTCGATGGGGGAAGTGACCTGCGTGAACTCGAGGTTCAATTCCGCTGCCCGCAGCGCGGCCTCGACCGCTGCCGCCTGCGCCGCAGATTCCTGCGCGAAGGAAGCGCGGCGATCGTGTTCTTCGCTCGCGATGGCATTCTCCGCGCTGAGGCGGTCAGCCCGCCGGAGTTCCGAGTCTGCGCGCTGACCCGTCGCGCGCGCGCGTGCGAGCTCGGCGCGAAGCCGATCGACCTCGGCCTGGAAGGGGCGCGGATCGATTTGGAAGAGCAGGTCGCCACGGCGGATGATGGCGCCTTCGTCGAAGCGCACCGCGGCGACATAGCCGGACACGCGCGGCCGGACGTCGACCGTGTCGACCGCCTGTAGCCGGCCAGTGAATTCATCCCACTCGGTGACCTCGCGCGAGATGACGTGCGCGACGGTCACTTCTGGTGGTGCGGGTGGAGCTTGTTGCGCCTCGGTGTGCGTGCAGCCGACGGAGAACGTAACGAGCGCGAGTGATGCGAGAGCAATGAGCTTCATACAGAAAGCAGTCTGGCTGTGTGACGCGAGTCAAACAATCGGGCAGTGGCCGCAGACGCGCCTCGCGCCTGAGCCTGATGCGGACCTTGGACCTTCCGGCGAGCGCGATCTACGACTTTTGGACGAGGGAACCCTCGTCCGTGCAGACCATCTCGCATAACGGGCAACCTGCTCGATAATTGAGGGGACGCTGTACCGTAAGGAACATCCATGTCTGAACAGAAGACGATGGTGGAAGTGGGGTGTGACAGCAGCAGCTCGGCCACGCTGCCACTCGACAGCCGCGATCCCGATATCCTGCGTGCCGCTCTGGTCCGCGAAAGCATCGAACGACGCCGCAACGAATGCCTCGCGAAGATTCAGACCGACGTCGTGAAGATCGCGGTCGATCTCCTCGTTCGCGAGCCTGACATCGACGGCTTCTTCCGGGCCTTATTGAAGACGCTTGCGGAGGAGGGCGAGAGCCACAAGGTCGGTGTCTGGTTGATTGATGACGATCGCCAGGGTTGCGATGTCTGGATGGTGCACCTCGGCGACAAGGTGATCACGGCGGAGAGCCCCGAGTGGCAGACGGCGAAGTTTCCGCGCCGGTTGATGGCCGAGCATTTATTTACGTACACACAGGGATGGCATCAGACGATCGAGTACACGTGCGATGACCAGCGACTGCCTGAGGAGCTTCGCAGCTTCGTCAGTCGTGAGGGGTTGACGACCACCGTCGTCACGCCGCTCGTGCTGAGTGGCAGCAACCTTGGCTGGCTGACGCTGTGCGCCGTCGAGACACCTGAGTGTCCGGGGCAGTGGTGGAGGATCGCGCTGATCGAGGCGATGGCGCGGCAGGCGGCGTTGGCGTTGCATCACAGCCGGCTGGTGGAGCTCAATCGCATTGAGGAGCGCAGGAAAGCGATCCTCGACGAACGCAATCGGCTGGCGCGTGACATCCACGACACACTCGCGCAGGGCTTCGGGGCGATCCTCATGCAGCTGCAAGCGGCGCAACGTGAGGCCTGCGTTCTCTCACCGGCAGCGGCCGTGAGCATCGAGACCGCGATCGACCTCGCGCGCACGCACATGGTGCAGGCACGCCGCTCCGTCGGGGCCTTGCGACCGAACGTCTCTGGCGAGGAAGACCTCGTGCGCACGATCAAGCGGATCGCGGAACTGGGACGGCGGACGGCGAACGTCCCGATCGATCTGCACCTCGACGATCTACCGCGATTTGGTGACGGGGTCGAACGCGAGGTCGCCGGGATCGTGCAGGAGGCGCTGACCAACGCGCTGCGCCACGCGCGCGCTCGTCGCATCACGATCCGTGCCTCAACGGTCAATTCGCTCGGACTGCGACTCTCGGTCGCGGATGATGGACGAGGGTTTACGCAAGGGCACTCCTCGTCAGGGTTCGGGATGACCAGCATGCAGGAACGCGCGGAGCGGATTGGCGCGTCGCTCACTATCGTGACCGCGCCGCGCAGCGGGACTGAAGTCGTGCTTGCCTGGGAGCCGCTCCCGATACAGGTCCATGCCATCAGCTGAAGTCGTGACCTCGGCGTCGCGCGCAAGCGTCCTGCTGGTCGACGATCACGCCCTGCTCAGAACGGGTGTGGCCAACATCATCAACCAGGAAGCGGATCTCCACGTCGTCGCCGAAGCCGGCAATGGAGTCGAGGCGCTCGACGCCTTCGATCGTTACCATCCGGACGTGACGCTCCTCGATCTGCGGATGCCAGTCATGGAAGGCGTCGAGGTCGTCCGGCGACTGCGGGAAAAAGACCCACGCGCTCGCGTCATCATCCTCACGACCTACGATACCGACGAGGAGATCTCGCGCGCGCTGAAAGCGGGCGCGAAGGCTTACGTGCTGAAAGACATCTCGGCCGACGCCCTGATCGCGTGTATCCGTGACGTGCTTGCCGGCAAGACCTACCTGGCGCCTGCGGCGGCCGCGAAGCTGGCTGAAGACGTGACGCGCGTCCAGCTCACGCCGCGCGAACTGGCCACGTTGCGTCTGCTTGCCGATGGCAAGGCGAACAAAGAAATCGCCAACGAACTGGGTATCAGCGAACGCACGGTCAAGACCCACCTGGGTCATCTCTTCGAGAAGCTGGGCGTGACAAGTCGCACGGAAGCCGTGAAGGTCGCAACCCGACGCGGTCTCGTTCGGCTCGGATAGAGTCTCTGGCGACATTAAAGGGCCGGTCCCTCGCGTTGGCGTGATCCGCATCACGCTGACGGTCGCATTGAACGCCGGTTCTCCTGAGAGCCGACGGCGACTTGTCGCCGCGCCCGTCACGGCTTATCGTGAAGCATGCTCCGACGCGTGAAGTGGCTGCCGCTCCTGCCGCTGCTCCTGCTGGGTCTCGCCCACGCCGATCGTGATCGCGACTCCATCGGCGACTGGCGCAACGCCAGTCGCGCGCCGGTCGGACTGGCGCCGGATCCCGCGGTCACTCCGGAGGCGGTGGTGCAGGTGTATGCGGCGCGCGCGGTCCGATGGCGCGGCTATTTTGGCGTACACACATGGATTGCGGCCAAGCCGGCCAACGCCCCGGCGTTCACCGTGTATGAGGTGACAGGCTTTCGCGTTCGCCGCGGCGGCCGCGCGGTCACAATCAGCCAGCGCGCCCCGGACGGCCGGTGGTTCGGCAGCACGCCCGATCTGCTCGCCGACGTCCGCGGCCCCGGCGTGGATCCGATCATCGAGCGAATCGAGGACGCCGTCGCGGCGTACCCATACGACAACACCTACCGCATCTGGCCGGGCCCCAACTCCAACACGTTCACGGCATTCGTGCTGCGGCACGTGCCGGAGCTCCGCGTGGATCTCCCGGCGCATGCCGTCGGCAAGGACTACCTCGGCACGCGCGTGTTCGCGCGCTCGCCGAGCGGCACGGGTGGACAGGTCAACCTGTTCGGCGTAATCGGGCTCGTCGCCGCCATCGAAGAAGGCATCGAGCTGAACCTCCTCGGCCTGACGTTTGGCGTGGATCCGAACGACGTCGCGCTGGAGCTGCCGCTGATCGGCACCCTCGGCTTCGGCGCGCCGGTCACCGCTTCAACGCTGTACTGAGAAGCCGCGGCGCGCGGGCGGAACCCGGACCAGCGATCCCGAGCTGGATTAGGATATGCGCGAGGTTGCGACAATGCGACGACGGTTCATCTGGCTTACGGCGTCACTGCTCACCCTGTCGTGTCCGGCGTTCTTGGCACAGGAGCGCGCTGCGGGGCAAACACAGAGCTCGAAGATCTGGCTCGGTCGCAACGCCGAGTTCGAGGAGTTCCTCCG
>Ga0075429_100004547_pt1 | contig 11929 bp, 9 predicted proteins | sample RhiMetdeltSRZDD3_FD_75295 | JGI IMG/M metagenome (GOLD analysis project Ga0075429, IMG submission 75295) | Populus rhizosphere microbial communities from Tennessee, USA - Rhizosphere MetaG P. deltoides SRZDD3 | ecosystem: Host-associated > Plants > Roots > Rhizosphere > Soil | place: USA...
TAATGGCGGGCCAATCCCACCAATAGGGTTGCGGAAGTGACTTTTTCATGTCAAGAGTGTACAATAGAAAATAGTATACTGCCAAATACTGCGGAGGGGTTTAATTTTTAGGCATTCTTAATAGTTCAATAGGAGGCTAGGATGGACATTTTGACCCAAAATGGCATTGACTGGATCATTACCTTTCAATCGCTCGGTGCATGGCTGCAAACGCCGATGGATTTTTTCTCGTTCCTCGGCACCGAGAATTTCTTCCTGCTCGTTTTGCCGTTACTGTACTGGAGCGTTGATGCAAGGCTCGGCCTTCAGATTGGTTTTATCCTAATTACCAGCAGCTATTTTAATGGGGTTTTCAAGCTCTTATTTGCAGACCCGCGTCCCTACTGGGTGAGTGATCAAGTAATTCCGTTTGCAGCAGAGTCATCCTTTGGGCTTCCATCGGGTCATGCGCAAAATGCAGTCAGTGTGTGGGGCATCATCGCTGCCGGTTATCGTAAATCCTGGATGTGGGTTGCAGCCTTTGCGCTCATGTTCTTGATTGGCTTTTCACGCGCGTATCTTGGTGTGCATGATTTGCAGGATGTGATTTTTGGTTGGTTGATTGGCGCAATTCTGTTGTGGGGCTTTGTCCGATTTTGGGATCCGATGGAAGCCTGGCTCAGGCAGAAGACCCTTGGAACGCAGGTGTTGCTGGCGTTTGTTGTTTCCATGCTCTTCATCATTCTGGGTGTTTTCATTTTTAGTCGATTGGATGGTTACACATTCCCTGAGCAATGGCGTGATAATGCGCTTCGAGCTTCGGATGAGTTGCCTGCTCCTGTCTCAATGGAAGGATCACTCAATATGGCTGGGACATTCTTTGGGCTGGCAGCGGGCGCAGCGTGGATTATGTCTCGGGGTGGGTATCAGGCCGAAGGCCCGCTGGCGCAGCGTGCGCTGCGGTTTGTCATTGGCTTGATAGGCATTCTCATTTTATGGCGTGGCCTGGGGCTGGTCTTTCCTGATAATACCGATGCCATTTCGTATGCTTTACGCTACTTTCGCTACTCACTTGTGGGCTTTTGGGTATCGGCTGGCGCGCCTTGGTTATTTTTTCGTTTCAAATTGGCAAACTCCCAGATGTAGGGCGTCCGTCTGTTATAATCCCAAATCTACGGAAAATTTTTGGGAGATGCCTTACATCAATGACTTTGGAACGCGGCGCGTTACTGCATAAACGTTATCGCATCGTTGAGATTTTAGGACAGGGCGGCATGGGCTCTGTCTATCGAGCCGTCGATGAAAACCTTGGTGTGGATGTAGCGGTCAAGGAAAACCTGTTCACGACCGATGAATACGCGCGCCAGTTCCGGCTGGAAGCGGTGATCCTGGCGAATCTGCGCCATCCTAATCTTCCGCGTGTGACCGATCACTTTGTGATTGGCGATCAGGGCCAGTATCTGGTGATGGATTACATCGAGGGGGAGGATTTACGTCAGCGCATGGAACGGCAGGGCAACATCACGGAGGATGATGCGATTCTATTGGGGGCGGCGATGTGCGACGCGCTCATGTACCTGCATACCCGCAAGCCTCCCATTTTGCATCGCGATCTCAAACCTGGCAATGTCAAGATCACGCCGGATGGCCACATCTTCCTGGTGGATTTTGGTCTTGCAAAAGTTCTACACGGCAGCCAGGCCACCACCACGGGCGCACGCGCGATGACTCCCGGTTATTCACCGCCTGAACAATATGGCACTGCTCGCACCGATCCGCGTACGGATGTCTATTCGCTCGGTGCTACATTGTATGCCGCGCTGACTGGCATCATTCCGGAAGATGGACTGGCGCGAGCCATGGACAATACCCAGCTCACGCCCTTGCGTAAACGCAATAGCAAGGTTTCGCGCCGGCTGGCTGCGAGTATTGAGAAAGCCATGGGCATTGACCCGGCTGATCGCTTTCAGACTGCTGAAGAATTCAAGCGTTCCTTGCTTGGCTCGAAATCGAAAACGCAGCGTTTGCCCGGTGAGTATCTGATTCAACCTCCACCACAAGCAGACGAATCAGAAAAAATGTCACCGATCGAAAAGGAATCGCAACCGTTATCTGCTTTAGGCAAGAAAGATGGTGCGGCGCGCGATGAACTACAGGAAGCGCCAGAATTCAAACCACGCAAGCGACGCAAAAAATCACGCCTCCTTCCAACTGTGCTCTGGCTGTTGTTTCTACTTTCGGCTGGCGCTGTCGGTGTTGCACGGTTTGCTCCCGCTCTCATTCCCGGGGAGCTGATGACGTATTTGCCGCCCATTTTGTTGTGGCCTCCCTCCCCGACTCCTACGACTGTGGCGTTGAATGCTACCGCTACAAGTCCGGGAGAAATAATAGCTACTACAACTTTGACAAATGCGCCTGAGGCTACTAGTACCCCAACAATCGTTCCTACCCGAACCTTGGCGCCTGTGGTTGAAAACACAAATACACCAACAGCTGGCCCCACCCCCCTTGGAGGAAGCCATGGCCAGATCGCGCTCGCCTCTGGGCGTTCCGGTCTGCCGCAAATCTATCTAATCAATGCGGATGGCACCGGGTTGCAGTTGATCACTCACATGGAAGGTGGCGCCTGCCAACCTTCCTGGTCACCGGACGGCTCGCAGCTTGTTTTTATATCGCCCTGCCGCCAACGCGCCGACTTCTTCACCGATGCATATAATGACGCCAGCCTGTATGTCATTAACGCGGATGGGACGGAGTTGAGACCGTTGACATCTGTCCCAGGTTCCGATTTTGATCCAGCCTGGTCGCCAGACGGCACGCGCATCGCATTCACGTCTCTGCGCGATGGTACAAAGGACATCTATGTCTTGACGCTGGAATCGGGTGATATCACTCGCCTGACCACGGCCCAACAACCGATTCAGGAAAATCTTCAACCGGTGTGGTCTCCCTTCGGAAATCAGATTGGGTATACAGTCAAGCGTTATGGTGCTTATCAGGTTTGGGTGATGTCTGATACGGGCGAAAGCAAGGTTCAGATCGCCCGCAGTGGACTACAATTGTGGGACTATCTGCCTACTTGGGGGCCAGACGGGGAAACCATTCTGTTCAATCAACGCGATTTGAATTCTGGACGACCATGGTTAATGAGCATACGATACGAAGATCGAGATACAAAGACTCCCGTCCGCCTCGAGCTAGCACCCCCCATCGAAGATGTGCAATTCTCCACAGATGGCTTATGGGTCGCATTTGAAAGTGTAGTCGAGCTCGACAATTACGATATCTTTTTTGCCACCATCAGTGGTGGCGATCTCATCCGGCTGACCAATGATCCTGCCGACGAGTTTGACCCGGCCTGGCGTCCAATCAAATAAAGCAATGAAACATGCAAAGCCCATTCCTGACCAAGGTGATGGACTTTTTCTTATACTTCTCTTATTGACTTCCCTTTTTGCCTCGTTTATCATTATTACACGCTGAATAGCACTCTCAGATAGAGAGTGCTAATTGTGTGACATATGCACGAATTATCAGACCGACAAAAGACCCTGCTTCTTCTTATTATCCGTGGTTATATCGACACCGCGCAGCCGCAGCCTATTGGCTCGAAGTGGCTGGTCGAGCATTATCACCTGGATCTTTCGCCTGCCACGATCCGAAACGAAATGGCAGCTCTTACTGAGATGGGCTACCTGCGCCAACCGCATACATCGGCTGGCCGCGTGCCCACGGAAGAGGGCTATCGTTACTTCGTGAGCCAGATGATGTACAAGGCCGATCTGCCCGAGCCGGTAAAGAACACCATCCTGCACCAATTTCACCAATCGCGTGCAGATATGGATCAATGGATGACACTGGCTGCCTCTGTCCTTGCACACCAATCACAAGGCATATCCGTTGTTACGGCCCCTCATGCAGATCAGACGCGCTTCAAGCACGTGGAATTGATTTCCACGCAAGGACGACAAATCTTAATGGTAATCGTCATGGCAGGTGGGGAGGTGAGGCAGCAGATCCTCACTCTCGCCGAACCCGTACCTCAGGAACGCCTTAGTCAAACGGCAACACGTCTTAATGGACTTTTGGCTGGGCAGACCACCGACGCGATTTCCTCCCTTGCGACGCGTTCTGATCCTCTCGAGCAGGACATCTTAACCATTATCCGACAGGACCTGCAGAGTGCTTCGCAGAGCAATTCTGGTGAGATTTATACCGACGGACTGACCAATGTATTGTCGGAACCAGAATTTGCTGAATCGGATGAAGCGCGCAAGGCATTGAAGATTTTTGAGGAGCGTTCCACACTTCAGGATCTTCTGGCTCGTACAACCACTAACAGCAATATTGGTGGTTTGCAGGTTCTCATAGGCGGTGAAGGCGGATGGGAGGAACTGCGCCAATGTTCGATGGTGATCGCGCGATATGGCGTCCCCGGTTTGGCAAGTGGCACGCTGGGTGTACTGGGCCCCATGCGTATGTCCTACGCAAAGACAATTCCAACCGTGCGCTACGTGGCTGGAGTGTTGAGCGATTTGGTGAACGATACGATTTCTGGTGAATAACTTCTGGAATCAAGAAGCTTGCTTTTTGAATCTAAAAAAATTCTAGAGAGTGAGAAATATGGCACAAGAGAAAGAAAAAGAAAAACAGGAAGAAATCAACCAGGCGCGAGCCACAGGGGAAGGTATGCCGGATGTCGAGGAGCAGGTTCAGGCGGACGTTGATGTGTTGAAACGTCAACTTCAAGACGCCGAAGTCAAATTGGCTGAAACTCTGGATGGCTGGCAGAGATCAATGGCGGATTTCCAGAATTATAGAAGGCGCGTGGAACGTGATCATGAATCGGTGAAAGCCAGCATGAAGGGTGACATCATTCGGAGGGTTTTGCCTCTGCTGGATGATCTGGAGCGGGCCCTGCAAAATCGTCCGGCTGAGAATGCCTGGGCGGGTGGCATTGAATTGATTGTCCGGAAATTTCAAAACCTTTTGGATAGTGAAGGCCTAAAGCGTATCGACGCCAAGGGCGCGGCTTTTGACCCGGCCTTTCACGAAGCGATTTCACATGAACCGTCTGAAGATGTTGAAAGCGGACATGTGATCGACGTGGTCCAAAATGGCTATATGCTTGGTGAACGTGTAATACGACCTGCCCTGGTGAGGGTGGCACAATAAACGAAACCTCCGTCATTGCGAGGGCGGTGTTCTTCCGCCCGAAGCAATCCCCTCGTCAGATTGGAGATTGCTTGGTCGGCTTCGCCTCCTCGCAATGACGAAATTCAAGGAGAACTTATTGCATGGCAAAAATTATCGGCATTGATCTCGGTACAACCAATTCCGTCGCGGCGGTTATGAGCGGTGGTGAACCGATTGTGATTCCTTCCGCCGAAGGTGAACGACTTGTCCCTTCTGTGGTGGCAATGAACAAGAATAATGAGCGTTTGGTGGGTCGCGTAGCGCGTAATCAGGCAATCACGAATCCACAAAATACGATCTTTTCGGTGAAACGTTTCATGGGTCGCAAGACAGGTGACCCCGAAGTGGAACGGACGAAGAAGCGTGTGCCGTATGGTGTGGCTGAGGCCGCCAATGGTGATGTCCGCGTGCAGTTGGGTGGGAAGGAATATTCTCCTCCCGAAGTTTCAGCGATGATTTTGGCTAAGATCAAAGCCGATGCGGAGGCTTACCTGGGTGAGCCTATCACGCAAGCGGTGATTACTGTCCCTGCTTACTTTAATGATGCTCAGCGTAACGCAACCAAGGACGCTGGCAAGATCGCAGGCCTGGAAGTGCTGCGCATTATCAATGAGCCGACGGCCTCCTCACTGGCGTATGGTCTTGATAAGAAAAAGAACGAAGTCATTGTGGTGTATGACCTGGGCGGTGGTACCTTCGATGTTTCCATTCTGGATGTGGGAGATGGTGTTTTTCAGGTTCGTGCCACGAGTGGTGATACTTTCCTGGGCGGCGATGACTTTGACCTGCGTCTGATGGATTATCTGATCGAGCAATTCAAAAAGGATAACGGTATCGACCTTCACAATGATCGTCAGGCATTACAGCGCTTGAAGGAAGCGGCTGAAAAAGCCAAAATCGAACTTTCCACTGTAATGCAGACGGAAATCAATCTGCCTTATCTGACTGCGGATGCAAGTGGACCAAAGCACTTGGTGATGACTCTTTCCCGTTCCAAACTGGAACAGCTGACCGCAGATCTCGTCGACCGAACGATTGCTCCTGTCAAACAGGCTTTGTCTGACGCTGGATTGAACGCGAGCGATATCCACGAAATAGTGTTGGTGGGCGGTATGACGCGTATGCCCGCTATTCAAGACCGCGTACGTGCCTTCTTTGGCAAGGACCCGCACAAGGGTGTGAACCCGGATGAAGTCGTTGCAATTGGCGCGGCGATTCAGGCCGGTGTGCTGGGTGGGGAAGTGAAGGATATTTTGCTGCTCGATGTGACGCCTCTCACGCTTGCCATTGAAACCTTGGGCGGCGTGGCCACGCCACAAATTGAGCGCAATACGACAATCCCGACACGCAAGAGTCAGGTATTCTCTACGGCCAGTGACAGCCAGACGCAGGTCGAGATCCATGTGTTGCAAGGCGAGCGCCCCATGGCCTCCGATAACAAGTCGCTGGGTAAATTTATCCTGGATGGAATTCCGCCGGCGCCGCGCGGTATGCCGCAGATTGAAGTCACCTTCGATGTGGATGCCAATGGCATCTTGAAAGTGAGCGCGCAGGATAAGGCTACCGGACGTTCCCAGCACATTACGATCACCGCCTCTTCCGGTTTGACCGATGCGGAGATCGAGAAGATGAAGAAAGAGGCCGAAGCGCATGCTGCCGAAGACCGCAAGCGCAAGGAAATGATCGAGGCGCGCAACCATGCCGATAATACTGCGTATGCTGCTGAGAAGGCTTTGCGTGAGTTTGGTGATAAAGTTCCTGCCAACGTGAAGAGCGACATCGAAGCCAGGGTGGCAGAGGTTCGGTCTGCGGCGCAGGGTGACGATATCGAGAAGATCAAGTCTGCGACCGACACGTTGGGGCAGGCCATTCAAAAAATTGGTGCCAGTGTTTATGAGCAGGGACCGGCCACGGGTAGTCCTGAAGCGGAACCAGCCGGAGGTCCAGCTGGTGGCGACGCCGGGCCCGACGTGGTCGAAGGTGAAGTAAAAGAATAATAGGCTGTCGTGGCGTGTGACCCTTGTGTCAGGCGCAATGACAGAGTCAACGTATGAGCAACCGAGACTATTACGACATTTTGGGGGTGGGACGGAATGCGAGTGATGATGAGATCAAAGCCGCATTCCGGAAGCTCGCGCGCCAATATCATCCCGATGTAAACAAGGATCCGGGTGCCGAGGAGAAATTCAAAGAAATTAACGAGGCCTACGGTGTGCTTTCGGATTCCGATAAACGGGCCCGTTATGATCGCTTCGGCAAGGAAGGGCTGGGTGGCATGGGTGGCGGCTTCCATGACTACACCGTAGATCTCGGCGACATTTTCGAAGATCTTTTCGGTGGGTTTGGATTCTCCACAGGCCGTCGTTCGCGCAAGTCGCCGCGTCGCGGCCGCGACCTGCAAATGCAAATCGCGTTGACGTTTGAAGAAGCGGTCTTTGGCATTGAGAAGGAAGTCGAATTTTCGCGAGACGAAATCTGTTCACATTGCGGCGGGAATGGCGCGGAGCCAGGTACATCGCCGGTGAAATGTTCCACCTGCAATGGTATGGGTGAAGTGCGGCAGGTGCGCCAGACCTTCTTGGGACAGATGATGCAAACTACGGTCTGCCCCACCTGTAATGGCCGCGGCGAAACGATCTCTTCTCCCTGCAAGACTTGCAATGGGAATGGTCTCGAACATAAGCGTGCCAAGAAAAAGGTATCCATTCCCGCCGGCGTGGATGGTGGAACGCAAATCCGCTTGTCAGGTGAGGGCGGGCCGGGTGAAAATGGCGGCCCGCACGGAAGTCTATATTTACTTCTGGATGTGCAACCTCATCAGTTTTTCAAGCGGCGCGAGAATGATATCATTTTGAACCTTGATATTAATATTGCCCAGGCCGCCTTGGGTGCGGATATTTTGGTCCCGACCATCGATGGTGATGAGAAGCTGAAGATTCCAGCCGGTACCCAACCCGGCAAGGTGTTCCATATCAAAGGCAAAGGTGTACCGCACGTGCGCAGTAAGAATCATCGCGGCGACGAGCTTGTGATCGTAAATGTAGCGATCCCGACCAAATTAACAAAGGAACAACGCCAGTTGTTTGAGCAATTGGCCGAAAGCCTGGGCACCAACGTCAAGCCGCAGGAAAAGGGATTTTTGGATTGGTTGAATGAAGCGTTGGGGGGATAGTTCCAGGCAGACAATAAATGTTGACGTAGAGAGCGGACCAACCCGCTCTCTTTGTTTATCAAATTGGCTTTCCAATTTTCTTTTATAATGCGGGAACCCCTATGATGCGAAATCTCTTACGGATATGGCGACATTTTCCGCAGTGGACCCATGTGCTGGCGGCTCAGGTTTTGAGGCCCCGATTTCGAGTGGCTGTTTCGGCCCTGGTGTTCGACCAGCATCAGCGAATTCTCTTATTCAAGCATACCTATCGCAAACTGGAGTGGGGTATCCCGGCGGGTGCTCTTGAGTATGGCGAGCAACCTATGGAGGGAATCCTCCGTGAATTTTATGAAGAAACGGGAATGACGATTGCGGTGGAACGCTTGTTGCTGGCCGAGAGTTCGCGCTATATACGGCACGTCAGCCTGGTGTATTTGTGTAAAATCGTAAGTGGTGAGTTCAGGGAAAGTGATGAAATTTCAGAGATGCAGTACTTCGATGTGAACAGCCTGCCGCCCATGTTGTTCGATGAAAAGAACTTGATCCGTTCGATTCACAAGAACCTGTTTGGAGCTCAACTTGAACTGGCTTGAAGTATCCATGACTGTTGATGGTGAGCTGGCTGAAGCGGTGGCGGATGTCTTTGCCCGTTTTGCATACAGCGGTGTGATGATGGAGCAGGGCGTGAAATATAACGATGCCGAAGATGCTGGTACGCCAACCGGACCGATCATTGTCCGCGCGTATTTGGAGATGAATGAACAAATCGAAGAGAAGCGGCAAGAGCTGGAGGAGTCCCTTTTTTATCTGGGGATGATTCAGCCGTTGCCTGTGCCCACCTACAAACAGATAGCAGATCAAAACTGGATGGAGGCCTGGAAGCAGCACTACAAGCCGATTCTCATCGGGGAGCGGCTCGTCATCCTGCCCGCGTGGATGGACTCGGCTGAACCGAATCGTGTAGCCATCAAGATCGATCCCGGCATGGCATTTGGAACCGGGACTCATCCAACAACGCAATTGTGTTTGGAGCTGATGGAAGAATGGTTTAATCAATCCAAAATCCAAAATCAATCGAAGACTGTCATTGATATCGGTTGCGGTTCTGGAATCCTGTCTATTGCTGCGTTGAAATTGGGAGCAAAGCAGGTCTTGGGTGTTGATATAGATACAGAGTCCATCACAAATTCGCGCGAGAATGCGACTACGAACAGAGTGGGGGATGAGTTGATCCTTGGCGTTGGTTCCGTACTGGAGATTTTGGATGGAAAGTTTGCTTTCAAAAAAGCGCCGCTGGTGGTGGCGAATATACTTGCACCGGTGATCGTGCGGTTGTTTGATGCCAGGCTTGCAGATTTAATGGATGATAATGGTGCGATCATCTTGAGCGGGATCCTGCTTGAGCAGGAACAAAGTGTCATCGCAGCCGGGCAGGCCAAAGGTTTGGAAATGATCGAACGAAAACAGATCGGGGATTGGGTTGCGTTGCGGATGCATCGCTAAGCCCGGACGGGAAGTTGACCCGAAATCACCCGTAAGTTCGATTGTTGATTTGTGTGAGATAGATACAATATCCCAAATTTCTGACAAGGAGAATGCAAGATGAACAACCGCTTTTCCCGAATTTTGCTCGCCATCGCAGTTCTTGTTTCGGCCTCATTAGGTTGCAATGCGTTATCCGCATTGGGTAATCGCCCGGTGCTTGAGGATAACTTCGACGGCAGCGACAGCAACTGGGGTACCGGTACAGATGCGGATAGCTCGGTGGAATATTCCGATGGTGGTCTGCGCCTGAAGATCTTCAAGGAGAACTATTTTGTTTGGAGCACACCCGACGATCAGGATTACGAGAATGTGCACATTGAGGTAACCGTGATCAACAATGGCACCGACTCAACCACCGCATTCGGAATTTTGTGCCACCAGCAAACGATTACCGACTCGTTCTATTACTTTGCAGTGACACCGGGTGGCGAGTATGCAATCGCCAAAGCAGCTCTGGCACAGACGGATGTCTTCCTCACAAATGATGACCAATGGGCACAGTCAGATACCATTGCGCAGAACGCTGCTTCTTATCGTCTTGGCGCGGATTGTGGCACGGGTACCCTGACTTTCTACGTGGATGGACAGCAGATCGCCTCGGTCTCCGACTCTTCCTATGTCAATGGCGGTGTGGGCGTATTGACATGGAGTGGCGAAGATGTGCCCTCGGCCGATGTCACGTTTGATGATTTTGTCATGACCAGACTCGCGACCGCCGAGTAAGAATAGAGTGACTACATTTGAATCCCGTGCCAGTGGGCGCGGGATTCTTGCTTTACCGCCTGGCTCATTCCTAATTAACAGCCTCGGTGATTCCTTGTCCCGAATTCGCAATAGAAATCTGACTGGAACAGTGTAGAATTCAATGGTCTCAGGAGATGAGTATGGAAAACCTTCAACCCGGGCAAATGCTCGGTGCCTACCGTATCCTCAACAAGATTGGCCAGGGTGGAATGGCAACGGTCTACAAGGCATACCAGCCGTCCATGGATCGGCATGTGGCGATAAAAATCCTGCCCGGACAGCTTGCAGACAGCCCGGAGTTCGTCAAGCGTTTTCAGCAGGAGGCGCGCTTCATTGCCAGGCTGGAGCATCCGCACATACTGCCGGTATTTGATTATGGGGAAGATAACGGTATCACCTATTTTGTGATGCGTTATTTCGAGGCCGGTACGCTAAAGGACAAAATGCAGGTTGGTCCCCTGCCGATTCAGGAGATTGACCGTATCTTCACACAACTGGCCGATGCGCTCGGATACGCCCATGCCCGCGGCATTGTTCATCGTGATTTGAAACCTGCCAATGCACTGGTTGATTCAGACGGAAATCTCTTCCTCACCGATTTTGGAATAGCCAAATTACTGGAAAGCGCCTCACCCCGGCTGACCCAAACCGATGCAATCATGGGCACACCGGCTTATATCAGTCCGGAACAGGCGCAGGCTGGGACAGTGGACCAACGTTCCGACATTTATTCGCTCGGTATCATCCTTTATGAAATGGTTACCGGCCGCGTTCCATACGTGGCGGATACACCGCTGGCGGTCATTCTCAAACATGTAAGTGATCCGCTGCCGTTGCCTTCCGTGGTCAAGTCCGACATTTCACCCGCGATTGAACAGGTCATTCTCAAAGCGCTTGCTAAAAATCCTAATGACCGTTTTGCGACGACGGCTGAGTTCGTCGCAGCCTGGAAGCGTGCTCTAAAAGACATGGACACGCTGGCGCGTGAGTCACAAAAGGCTCCTGCCTCCCTGCCACAAACACGGTTAAGCGTACCCCGTCCGCCTCAGCCTCAGAGTAAGCCTGTTACAGCAACCCAAACGATTACCAAATCCTCGGCGCCGGCCACCGGCCTCGTGATTGGCTGTATCGCGCTCCTGTGTCTGGGAATTTCAGCCGGTGGCATTTTTGTGTATGCCTCCGGTATGTTAAGCCAAAGCCCGCCAGACCCCACGCAAATCATCGTACCGACCCAGGTACCTGCTCAACCAACTGCTACGCAAGCTGAGATTCCCACCCACGTTCCAACAGCAGTACCTGTAGACACAGGCG
>Ga0075429_100004553_pt1 | contig 11917 bp, 16 predicted proteins | sample RhiMetdeltSRZDD3_FD_75295 | JGI IMG/M metagenome (GOLD analysis project Ga0075429, IMG submission 75295) | Populus rhizosphere microbial communities from Tennessee, USA - Rhizosphere MetaG P. deltoides SRZDD3 | ecosystem: Host-associated > Plants > Roots > Rhizosphere > Soil | place: USA...
GCGCACAGCACCCATATTTGGTCGGAGAAGGCGAACACCACGCCCGTCACGGCCAACGCCAGGTACAGCACGACGTACGATCGGCGACGGCCCCACTGGTCGCCCCACCGGCCGATCGCAAGCGACGACACGACCGTCCCCGCGACGACGGCGGCGAGCACGAGCCCGACCTCGCCCGAGCTGAAGCCGGCGCGCTCGAGCGTCGAGCCCAGAAGCACCGCCCCGAATCCGTAGGCGAACGCTCGCAAGGCCTGCGCCCACAGGATCCGACGCGCGTCGAAGGACAGTCGCGGTCGGGTCATGCCGGGTCCTTGCCCAACAGCAGGGCGCGCCGCCGGTATTCGTACAGGCTGTCGAAGATCGGGCCGGTGATCGCGAGCACGTCGTCGTCGCCGCGCACCATCGTCAGGCCGCGGCACACTACGTCCAAGCCGGGTGCTTCGGGAGCGTCGAAACGATCATCGGCAAGATCGGCTTCGTGAACGATCCGGGCGAGATCCCACAGCACCGGATCATCCAGTGAGTAGCGGTGCAACATCGTCTCGAACGAACAGTCCCCGCCGTGATGCGACAAGTCCGCACCTCGAATGTCGAATGGCGTCACGCCGTCGGGAACCTCGTCGGGATCATCGACGAAGACGAACTCGGCCGCCGCATCGATGAACCGCCGGATCAGCCACGCGCACGCCGCCCGATCGACGTGGCAACCAGCCCGCGTCGCCCACCTCACCGCGATGTCTCCACACCGGCCGCCAACCGTTCGACCGCTCGGTGCGCTTGCTCGCGGTCAGGCGGCGGGAAGTGGTCGCGCTGGGCGATCCGGTGCAGCTCGCGCCGTAGCCGCGCCGCCATCCGCCGCCGCGCCGAATCCGATTCTCCTACGGCCGCGTCGGCCCCTTCGATGACGGCGCGGTATTCCGCCGCCACCGCGTCGGCCATCGCGGCGGCCAAGCCGCGTTCCTGGCCGACCGAGCCCGCCCGGGCCACCCACAGCGTCGCCTCCCCGCCGGCCTCGAGGACCTCGTCGGCGATCCACTCCAGCTGCTCCTTCGTGCGCGCGTCATTGGGCAGCGCCACGAGTCCGTCGCCGAGCTGCGCCGTCCCCAGGCGGCGCAGCTTGCGCCACACCGAGATCCGCGGCGTCGAGGGCTCTCGGGGAATCCGGTACGCGAGGAGCACCCACTCCAGTCGGCCGGGCACGAGCTCACCGTAGAACGGAACCCGCCGTGTATGCAACCACGGTTACAGATAAGCTCCCGACCGTGGGCCTCCACCACCGGGCAGCGCCGCTGGTCGCAACCATCCTGGTCGCGGTGGGGCTGGTCGTCCCGGCCAACCCCGTCGCCGGGCGCACCCCCGAGCCGCCGCTCGAGCGCGTGCGCGACGTCCGCCTACCCGGGCGGTCGAGCCGCTTCGACTACCAAAGCGCCGACGCGCCCGGCCGGCGCCTCTACGTCGCCCACCTCGGCGACTCCGCGCTCGACGTCATCGACCTCGACACCCTCAGGGTGGTGGGGACCGTCCCCGAGCTCGCCAACGTGCACGGCGTGCTCGCCGTACCGGAAATCGGGCGGGTGTTCGCGTCCGCGACCGGAACGAATGAGCTCGTCACCCTCGACGCGTCGACCGACCAGGTGGCCGCGCGCACACCGACCGGAACGTTTCCGGACGGCGTGGGTTATGACCCACGCGACGACCTGGTACTCGTATCGAACAAGAACGCAGGAAGCGAGACCGTCATCGAGGGACGCTCGGGCCGGGTCGTCCGTGCGGTGCAGCTCGGCCGCGAAGTCGGGAACGTCGCCTACGACCCCTCCAGCGGACTTGCCTATGTCTCCGTGCGCCCACCCGACCAAGTCGTCGCACTCGATCCCACCACCGGTGCAATCACCGACCGGGTTCGACTCAAAGACTGTCGCGGAGCGCACGGCCTCTACCTACAAACCGAGACCCAGCAGGCGTTCGTCGCCTGCGAGAACAACGCCAAAGTCGTCATGGTCGACCTCCGAAATCACCGACAAATCGCCGCGGCGTCCGTCGGCGACAACCCAGACGTGCTCGCCTACGACCCCGGCCTCGGACGTCTCTACGTCGCCGCCGAAAGCGGCGTCGTGACCGTGTTCTCACCAAACGGAGATCGGCTTCACAAACTCGGCCAGACCCACCTCGCCGACAAAGCCCACTCCGTCGCCGTCGACCCCACCACCCACCTCGTGTTCTTTCCCCTCGAACGTGATCCCGACAAGCCCGGGCTCCGAGTGATGAAGCCCGTCCGCACCGCCGGTGGGGTAGGCGTCGAAACACGTGCCGCTGGTCAGTAGCTGAAGGTCGTCGCGCCCTCGTCGCCGATCCACTGCCAGAGCGGTGCCGTGCCTTGTAACTCGGCGCCGGCGATCAGCGCAGCTTTGTCGAGGTCCTTGGCGTCGAAGCAGATGGGGCAGACGTAGTAGCGACCGCCGCCAGCCTCGTAGCGCGCCATGAGGTCGGGTAGGGGAGGGCAGCCGTCGCAGGCGACACCCACCGCGACCCCGTTGACCGCGAGTCGGACGGCTTCCTTGGTGAGGAACATAAGCGTCGGCCGGCCGGCTTCGGCCGCGCCGACCGCGACAAGGAATGCGACGGTGACCTTCTCGGAGTCTTCGAGCCCGGTGGTCAAGCTGATAACCGTTTTGTTCGCCACGGATTTGCCTCCCCACGGCCGATTTCGCTCGGCGTCTCGGAGAGGACGGTACGGAGAGCGCCGCGGCGAGTCGTCCGGGGTTCCCCCTACAGATCGAGCGGTTCCAGGGTGTCGAGCAGTCCGTGCTGCATCGCGAACAGCGTCGCGGTCGACCGGGTGGACGCGCCGGTCTTGGTGTAGATGCGCTCGATGTGGGTTTCCGCAGTCTTGGGGGTGATTGCGAGGCGTTGCGCGACCTGGCGCGTTGACGCTCCGCGGGCGATGAGGACAAGGACCTCGACCTCCCGCGGGGTCAACCCGGCCGGCCCGCTGCGGCGCTTGCTCCGGCTGTGGCCGGCGGCGACCAGCACGGCGTCGACCGCTCCTGGATCGAGACGCCCGGCGCGCACATCTGCACGAAGCTCGGCGGCGGCGTCCTTGGGCGTCAATGCCGGACGGTACGGGCGGGGCTCGGTCATGGCTCGATACGCGCATGCGGCGGCGAGCACGCGCGCCGTCGCAGGGATGGCGGGACCCCCGAGCCCGCGGTGATACCCGGACCCATCACAACGCTCATGGGTCAGCGACGCAATGGCTCCGAGTCGCGCGAGCACGGGCGGACGAGCCAACATCCGCTCGGTGTAATAGGTGTGCATCCGCATCCGTTCCCGCTCCGAGGCCGACAGCGGGCCCGGCTTGTTCAGGATCGTCGCGGGCACCCCGTGCAGGCCGATGTCGTGCAGCAAGCCGGCTCGACGCACCGCTACGACGTCGGCCGGCGACAAGCCGCTGTCGGCGGCGGCTCGAGCGGCGAGATCGGCAACCCCTCGCGAGTGGCCTGCCCGCGGTGGCGAGCGCAGATCGGTGAAGTCCCCCATGGCCTCGAGCGCGGTGTCGAGCTCGTGTTCGTTGAGCCGCCATTGCAATGCCGGCTCTTCGTCGATGAGCGCCTCCCAGTCAACCTCGCTCGACGCGTCGCCGAGCACGTCGGGCGCGACGTCGCAGAACGCGTCCACAACCGCGGGATCGAATTGCTTGCCCCGACGAGCGCGGGCCACCTCCACGGCCGAATCCGTTCCGTCGAAGCGGTGGAACACCTCGACGATGTCCGCGAGCTGGAGCAACCGCATCGGAAATGCGATCGCCTCGCCGCCCACCCCGCCGGGCACGCCCTTGCCGTCCCAACGGGTGAACACCTGCTGCAGCGGGTCGCACACGTCGGCGCCGAGCCCGAGACGCTCAGCCATCCGGGCCGTGGTGAGGCAGTGCGACAAGAGGACCTGCTCGACCCCCTTTCCGCCCGTCGCGACGAGCTTGGCGCCGAGACGGATGCGATGAAGCGCCGGGCTGCCCACCCCGACGTGGCGAAGCATGAACCCGAGCATGGGCAGTCCGGCCAGGTCCACCCGGCGGCTGTCGGCGCGGAAGGCGATGTCGTCACCGAACCACGTCTCGAGCTCCGGGGTGTCGGCCACGCAACCCACCCAGGCCAGGGTCGCCGAGTAGTACAGGGCGCCACGGTCGTCGGGCTCGACGCCGAGGTGACCCCCCAGACGACCGGCGATGACCCACGACCGGAGCACGTGCTCCATCGGCTGGCCCAACCCCAGGTCCGTAGCGAGCGAGAACGCCCCGACGAGGTCCGCCAGCCGCAGCTCTGAGTCGCGCTCGCCTGCCCGCACGATCAAAGCTTACGAGTCGGACTCGTCACGTTCTCGCGTGCGTCCATTTGTGGGGTGAACCCCGGACGACCCCGACCTCCTGTCTGCGTACGGTCGCAAGCGAGCGTTGAGACAGGAGGACACCATGTCAGTCGTCGCAGAGAAGAACACCAATACGGTCGCACGCTGGTCGCTCGGGGGCGTCTTCCTCGAGGCCCTCGCCAACCGCAATTACACCAGGATGGCCGCCACGCTGGGCCCGACAGTTCACTTCCGGGCGATGCTGCCGCCCGGTCCGATGGACTTGGACGGACCCGAAGCAGTCGCCGACGCCTTCCGCTCGTGGTTCGGCGGGGCCGACGACTTCGAGCTGGTCGACGCCACCGTTGGAGAGGTTGGTGGCCGGCTCCACCTTTCGTGGCGCCTTCGGGTCCGACCCGCGCCGTTCGGCATCGGCGACGGCTGGCACGTCATCGAGCAGCAGGCCTACGCCGACGCCACCGAGACCATCGAAGCGTTGGATCTGCTGTGCTCCGGCTTCCAGGCCGAGCCCGAGCGCAAACACTGACCAGTCGCTGCGCGGCCCACCCCTGTGATCGGGGGCCCATGCCCGAGGATTACGTCGGCTTGGCGAAGTTCTCCATACCTGTGACGTCGAGCACGACGGCCGGCTCGCTGCCGATGGTCCAGCCGTCGTGACCGGGCGGGGTGTAGAAGGCTTCGCCTGGTCCGAACTCGAGTTCTTGGCCGTCGTTCATTCGGGTGGCGAGACGACCCGAAATCACGTACCCAGTGTGGGGCTGCTCGCAACTGTCGGTGCCGGCAATGGGCTTGACGTCTGCCCAATGGCGACTTCCTCTCAGTCTGGATTGCGCGCGAGGAAGGAGTAGCCGAACACCTCGTATGCCCGGGCCCTCTCCTCTCCCTCCGAACCGCCGAACGTGTCGACGGGCTCACCGATGCGGACGTCCACGAAGCCGATCTCGTCGAGCATCGCCTTCCAGCCTGCGCACGGCAGGCCACCGGCAATTCAGCCGGTCCACAGGTCGATGTCACGCAATGCCTCGGGCGGCACGGGTTTGCCGTTGGCGATGTCGGCGAATTGCAGGTATCCACCCGGTCGGAGCACACGCCGGATCTCACTAAACGCCGCGCGCTTGTCGGGGCACAGGTTGATCACCCCGTTCGAAATGACGATGTCGGCCCAGCCGTCTTCGACCGGCAGCGCCTCCAGCAGCCCCTTGCGGAACTCCACGTTCTGCAGGCCGAGGATGTCTGCCGTGGCGCTCGACTTGTCGAGCATCTCGGGCGTCATGTCGACCCCAACGACAGCGCCGTTCGAGCCGACCTGGCGGGCGGCGACGAACGAATCGAAGCCGGCTCCCGAACCGGCGTCCACGATCCGTTCGCCCGATTCGAGCGCGCGCAGCTCGAACGGATTCCCGACGCCGGCAAACGACTCCACCGCCCGCTCCGGCAGGGAATCAACCAGCGCCATGTCGTACCCGAGACGCGCGGCGGCCACCCGACCGGTATGGAAGTGATATGTAGCCTTCGGCACCGTCGCGACTGCGCGGTACTTGTGCTGGACCTGTTCGCGAAGTTGTTCTGCGTCCACCGGAACGGCCCCGGTCATGATTCCTGCCCTCCGGGTGCTACGCCGACCATCACCGGCAGACCGGCCCGCTTCCATTCGGGGAACCCATCCTCGAGGCGGCGCGCGTCGAAACCTTGCTGTCGCAACAGCCGCACTGCGTCGTCGGCAAAGACGCAGTACGGCCCGCGGCAGTACGCCACGAGCTCGCCATCGCGCGGCAACGAGTCCAGCCGTCGCCTCAGCTCGCCGATCGGGAGGGACCGCGCTCCCTCGACGTGCCCGGCTTCGTACTCGGCAGCCGGGCGGACATCGACCACCGTCACCTCGCCGCGACGGATGCGCCGAGCGAGCTCGTCGCGGGTGATGGGCTGCAAGCTGTCTTGGCGCCCGAGATAGGCCTCCGCGAGGCGATCGACTTCGGCCACGTGCTCGGCGGCGACCTCGCGCATCAGGGTCCACAGCTGCAGGACCTCGTCGCTCGCCAGCCCGTAGATGACGCGCGTGCCCTCGCGACGAGTGCGAACGAGGCCGGCCCGAGCGAGGTTGCGCAGGTGGTGCGAGGTGTTGGCGACGCTCTGTCCGAGCTCGGCCGCCACGTCGTCGACGGATCGTTCTCCTTGCGCCAGCAGGTCGACGATCTCCGCCCGCCGTCCGCTCGACAGCCCCTTGCCCACCGATGCCAGCGCCTCGAAGAGAGCGTCCTTGGCCGCTCGAGAACCCACAAGAGCAACCTACGTTTGGCCCGGCAGGCTGTCAAGTGTTCGTTTGAATATCAGAAGAGCGAGGCTTCGAGGGCCTCAGGCGCCGGTCCCGCCGTCGCAGACGCAGAACTCGTTGCCTTCGGGGTCGCTGAGGAGCACCCAGTTGTTTCCGTGCTCGGAGAATGCCTCGGGCTTCGCCCGAACCGCGCCCAGCCCGATGAGCCGCGACGCCTCCGCCTCGATGTCGGCGACGTGGATGTCGAAGTGCATCCGGTTCTTGGTCTGCTTGGGTTCGGGGACGCGCTGGAGCAGGAACTGCGGACCTTTCTCACCGCCCGGAGGCAGCAGCAGGACGTAGCTGCCGGCACCGCCGATCAGGTCGTACCCGAGAGCTTGCGACCAGAACGTCGCCAGCGTCTCAGGATCGTGGCAATCGAGAACGAGACCGAGCTGTGCGACCACGACCGAAAGCCTGCCATCTTCCTCAACTGCGCGTCGCTGCCACCAGCCAGGCGGCCCACCGGGCCAGATGTCTTCCGGTGCTGCTCGGTATGCGCGGTGGCCTCAATGAGGAGATGAGAGCAATCGGTCGAGCGCGTGCTGGCTCACGGTGCCCATGAGACGTCCCTTGTTCGTCGTGACGATCACGGCTGGGACCTTCTTGTTCCTCATCCGCTCGAGCAAACCCTTGGCGGGCTCGGTCGCCCGCACCGTCGTGGGACCAGGCTCCATGACGTGCTGGACCGCCGTGTCGTCGGGACCGTGAAGGTTCCGCTTGCGCATGCGACCCAGCACGATGTCGTGGTCGTTGAGCACCACGCAGTAGTCGTGCGGCACCGTGTCGAGCGCCTGAGCGACGTCGCCGAGCCGGTCTCCGATTCGGCACGCGAGCACCGCGTCTCGGTCCGCGATCTCACCGGCGACGGCAAAATGCGGCCCCGTTCCCTCCAACGGAAGGCCGTGGCTGATCCATTCGATCTTCCCGTCGACGAAGTCGGAGACGTCGCCGAACCCCATCGCTTCGAGCTGCCACGCAGCCCGCGGGCTCATGTCTCAGAGGTAGTCCCAGCAATAGACGACGACGGGGCGGTTCGTGTCGAGCTGCGCGGCCGTCGCGTCGTTCAGGGTCTTGAGCGGAATGTTGATGGCGCCTGGAACGTGCTCCTCGTCGTACTCGTGACGCGGAAGAACCTCGACCACTTGGGCGCCCTCGCCAACCAGCCGGAGAAGTTCCTCGAGTCCAACGTCTTTGGGCATGGCCTCTCCTTTCATATCCCGACGGTCGCGTCAGAGGCGGGTCAGCAGCAGTCGGCGACATCGGCCCACACGCGCTCGCCATGGCGCGCGGCCTCGTCGAGGCTCAGGGGCTGCCCGGGAGGATCACCTGCGTAGTGTCGCCACTGCTCGAGATGCTCGGTGTCGCAGAAGAGGTTGGCGGTCGCGCAGAAGTCGTCCATGATGTGGCCGCAGGTTCCTCCGGGGAGCCACAGGCGCGGTTTGTCTGTCGACGTGACCGAGCCGTGGTGGACACCAATTGTGATTCCCGTGTTGCACGTCGGGCAGACGGTGTGGACGGCGGCGTCGAGGCGGAGCGCGGCGGGGATGCCGATGGCGTCGAGCGCGCACCAGGTGTACCAGGTCCGCTGCGACGTGATGATCGTGTGCCGGGTTCTGCTGCCGGTGAGGCCGTGGGCGCCGATTACTCGTCCGCGGTCGTCGACTTCGAGCGCACCGCCCGTTTGGAGCGTCGCGAGCGCCCGCTCGACTTCGACGCGTGAAAGCCCGAGGGCGTCGGCGAGTTGGGCAGCGGTCATCGGCTGGTCGTCGAGGAGCGTGGTGAACGCGCGTCGGCGTGCGGCGGCAACGACCGGATCGGCGCTTGCAGCTTGGAGGGGGTCGTCAGTCCTACTCTCCGGTTGCGTCATGCGGTTCTCCAACGGAGGGCTCGAGGTTGCGGGGTCGTCGGGCTCGCACGGCTGCGGCGACGATTACCAATGCGATGACACCCGCGAGCGCGCCGGCGATCGGGTTCACCAGCCAGGCACCCAGCGTGGCGACGGCCCCGCTGGCGACGAGGAGCGGCAGCGCGCAACACGCCGCGCCCGCGACAACGGCGACGACCACACCGGCGAGGGCGGCGCGCTGATGGGCTTCCGGCATGAGTCCCCTTGGCGTTCAGGCCGCGCAGCACGAGAGCCCTCGACCGGCGTGGCGACTGCTCCTAGATCCAGTCAGGGCCGATGCGGGTGCAGGACTTCAAGTGATCGCAGTGCTTCTCGGCGAGCGTGCGAGCGACGGCGACAACGTCGCGTACTGACGGGTCGCTGACCCGGTACGTGACCTCGCGGCCCTGGCGTTCGGAGTCGGCGAACCGGCACCACCGCAGACAGGCGAGGTGGTTGGAGATCCGGCTCTGTGGCAGTGCGAGCGCGTCGACGAGCTCGGAGACCGTGTGCGGGCGCTCGAGGAGCAGCTCGAGTATCGCCAGGCGGGTGGGGTGGCCGAGGACCCGGAAGAAGCGGGCCGTCGCAATGTCGAGTGCGGGTGCGTTCTGTACTGCGCTGGTCGTGGGCACGACCGAACGATACAACAGGTTTTCCTGATGTGCATGGCCCAAGAAAGACATACGTGTCATCAGCTACGAGGTAGCGCCCCCGGCAGGATTCGAACCTGCGACGCACGGTTTAGGAAACCGACGCTCTATCCCCTGAGCTACGGGGGCTCACCTGCGGTTTCGTTCCTTCGTCGTCCTCGCTGGCAGCCAAGTTGATAGCCAACGGACAGACAGGAGGTCGTCGAGGGCGTCCGCAGCTTGTTGCTGCATGGTAGGCGTCACATGCACGACCGCCGTGTTCTCCCATCCTCGGAGCCCTCGTCGCTACCGATGGGCGACGTACGAGCGTGGTTGGCCGACGAAGTCAGAAGCTCTGCGCAAGCAGCCGATGAGGCCGACACCCGACGGGGTTGAGTACTTCCGTCCTAAGACGTGATCACTGTGTAGCTGTGGCTCCGAGTGCGTTCGCCTGTCATGCTCTGACGGCGACGACTCGTGCTCCTCCGACGCGCACCGCCGTGGGCCCGGAGATCAGCGTCGGCTCGCGGACGGGTGATCGACTCGCGGCGATCGCGCTCGCCTTTACCCTCTTGCCACTGGTGGTGTCCGCGGTCGCGTTGGTCGTGAAAGTCGGGGGCGACTACGCGGCAGGGAGCGATATTGGCCTGACCGAGCTGCGCACCTTCGACGTCGGTCGGCATCCTGTGCTTCTTGGTCCGTATTCGCGGGAGGGGTGGAATCACCCCGGGCCTGCACTCTTTTACGCTCTGGCCTTGCCGTACCGGCTCACCGGAAGCCACTCGATCGGTCTGACGCTCGGCGCGCTCTTGATCAACGGCTTGGCTATTGCAGGGGTAGCCCTCGTCGCCCTTCGAGTCGCCGGTGTTCCCTGCATGCTGCTGAGTCTCGTCGGCTGCGCCGTGCTGCTGCGGTCCCTTGGTCCCGCTTTCCTCCGGGACCCGTGGAATCCCTACATCACGGTGCTGCCGTTCGGATTGTTGGTTTTCCTCACCTGGGCTATGACGCGCGGGGAGGCGTGGGCTCTTCCGATCGGGGCCGGTGTCGCGTCCTTCTGCGTCCAGACGCACGTCGGTTACGCCCCGATCGCGGTGCCGCTCCTGGTGTGGGGCGCGATTTCGCTGATAGTGCTGACCGTTCGCCGACACAGTGACGCGGTCGACCAGCGTAAGCGTCGATCCCGCGCTCTGATTCGGGCGGGAGTCGTTGCCGCCTTTGTGCTCATCCTGATGTGGCTACCGGCGATGATTCAGCAAGTTCTCGACTCGCCCGGCAACCTCACTGAGGTCGTTCAGTACTTCAACCATCCCAAGGACCCGACGCATACCTTCGCCGAGGGATACAGAGTGGTAAGCGGGCAGTTCGAACTCACTCCTCAGTGGTTGACCGGGCACCTCGACGTGATTCCGTTCAGCGGTGAGCCGTATCTGCTGTATTCAGCGCCGCTGCCGCTGTTGCTGATCCCGCTCGGGTTGGCCCTTTTGGCGTTCTGGCGCTGGCGATACACCGACGCCGTCCGGCTCGGCGCGGTGCTGCTCGTGGCGCTGGTTGTTGGGGTGTTCTCCGTAGCCCGAATCATTGGTCCCGCGTATGCCTATCGCCTGCGGTGGACATGGTTCTTGGGCGCGTTGGCGTTCATCGTGGTGCTGTGGGCAGCGTGGACGCTGATCTCGAGGCAAACTCGCGGCTCTGACGCGGGACAGCGCGGGCTGGCGGCTGCGACGCTGTCAGCGCTCATCGTCCTCAGCTGCGTCAACGCCGTGAGCGCCACCCGCGCCGGAACACCGCACGACGATGTCTCCGCAGCGCTGAAGAAACTCGGTCCCGCGGTCGAAGCCGCCTTGCCAAAAGGCCGTGGCGACGTGCTTGTGTTCAGCACAGTCGCGGGAGCCGAATTCCAGCCGGGCTTCGTGCGGTACCTCGAACGCCGCGGCATCGCGGCACGAGTCGATCGCTCCGTCGAGGATGCATACGGGACGCATCGCGTCCATCGGCCGGATGCACCGCTACGAGCAGCCTTGACCATCGCTGCGCACGAAGATTTCGACGAACGCGTTACTGCGCCGTCCTTCCGCCTCGTTGCGTATTGGGGCACGAGAACCCCAGAAGAGCGCGCAGCGATACTGATGCGCCGGGCGGAGTTACAGGCAGCGTACGAAGCCGGAACACTCAGCCTCGACGCTCTTGCGCACAGGCAGGCCGCGCTGCCCCTTGGCTCCGCGGTGGGCGTCTTCATGACCCGTTGAGCTTCTCGAAGCCGCCCGCACAGACCAACCGCCGTCAGGTTCCCTCGCAGTGGGTGCCCGTCGTGGCCCGCCGCTGCGGCAACGCAATACCTCACTCCGGCTTAGCCGCTCGGTGAGCGAGACTGATGCGGTGAGCATCGAACCTGCCGATCAACCCGCTCGCCCGCAGTCTGTCGAGGAGCTGTCCGCGCGCCTCGGCGAGCAGGCGTATCTCGCCGACCGCGGCCTCGCCACCGCCGTCTTCTTGTCGCTGTCGCTCGGCCAGCCGCTGCTCCTCGAAGGCGAAGCGGGCGTCGGCAAGACCGAGGTGGCCAAGGCCCTCGCGCCCGCCCTCGGCGCGGAGCTCGTGCGTCTCCAGTGCTACGAGGGCATCGACGCCCATCAGGCGCTGTACGAGTGGGACTACACGCGTCAACTCCTCTACGCCCGGTTGCTCCAAGAGGGACGAGAGCTCCGCGAAGACGCGGCCGACGAGATCTTC
>Ga0075429_100004554_pt1 | contig 11917 bp, 10 predicted proteins | sample RhiMetdeltSRZDD3_FD_75295 | JGI IMG/M metagenome (GOLD analysis project Ga0075429, IMG submission 75295) | Populus rhizosphere microbial communities from Tennessee, USA - Rhizosphere MetaG P. deltoides SRZDD3 | ecosystem: Host-associated > Plants > Roots > Rhizosphere > Soil | place: USA...
GTGCTCGGAGTGGTGTACATCGGGGTCGGCCGGCGCCTGGTCCGCGAGCGCCTCGCCGTGTCCCGGAAGCACGCGTCCAACGTCGACGCGTTGCTCGGCAAGCAGGGTGTCGTGCAGACGCGAATCGGTGCTCACGAACCCGGCATGGTCAAGGTGGACGACGAAGTGTGGCGCGCGCTCCCCGCAACCGGGACCGGGCCATTCGAAACGGGCGCACTGGTGACCATCGCGAGCGTGGACGGTGTCACGCTCCTCGTGAGGTGAATTCCATGCAACAGATTCCCTACATCCTGCTGCTGATCCTCCTGTTCATCGTGTTCGTATCGCTCGCCCGTTCGGCCCGCATCGTCAACCAGTCCGAGAAGGGACTGGTGTTGCGGCTCGGCAAGTACCGCGCCACCACGGAATCGGGACTCACGTTCCTGGTGCCGGTCATCGAGGACATGATCAAGGTGGACATGCGCGAGCGCGTCATCAACGTCGAACCGCAGAAGGTGATCACGAAGGACAACGTCTCGGTCGTCGTGGACGCCGTCATCTACTACCGGATCAGCGACCCGGTGAAGGCCACGTTCGAGGTGCAGAACTTCGCTTACGCCGCCACGACGCTGGCGCAGACCAATCTGCGCAACCTGATCGGCGACAAGTCGCTCGACGAGACGCTCACCGCCCGAGACACGATCAACGCAAACCTGCGCCTGGTGCTGGACGAAGCCACGAACACGTGGGGCGTGAAGGTCACACGCGTCGAAGTGCAGAAGATCGACCCGCCGAACGACATCACGGAGGCCATGTCCCGCCAGATGAAGGCCGAACGCGACAAGCGTGCCGCCATCCTCGAGGCCGAAGGCGTGAAGCAGGCGGCGATCTTGTCGGCGGAGGGCGTGAAGCAGTCCGACATCCTGCGCGCCGAGGGCGAGGCCCAGGCGCGCGTGACCCGGGCCACCGCCGAGGCGCAGGCCATCCAGTTGGTCTCGAACGCGGCCGAGACGTTCTTCAAGGAACGCGCCGAGGTGAGCAAGCGGCTGGACGTGCTGCGGGACGTGCTCTCGCAGCAGACCAAGTTCGTGGTGCCGGCCAACTCGGACTTCTTGAACGTGCTCGGTCTGGACGACAAGAGCGTGCTCCCCGTGAAGCGAGGCTGAACGCGGATCTTTCCCATTGCACTCGCCCAGAGGCCGGGCGGACAATCCCAGCGGATGACCGGGCGCGCTTCCCTCACGGGGGCGCGCCCTTCTTCTTGGGCGGGAATATCCAGACCGGGCAGGAGTACTCCGGTCATGGCTCTTTCCGACTTCATGCCTTACGGCGCCCCCGAACTGATCGACGCGGCACCCGAGCGCATGGCGCGCTCGACGATGATGGCGAGCCTGTTCGTCGCCCTGCTCGTGGCGACGCTCGGTACGATCACCTCACGCCAAGTCCAGGTCCAGGTCCCGGTGTTGCCGGTGGTGCCCGATCCGACCGTATGGGTGAACGTCGAGCCGCCGCCCTCGTCCCCCGATCTTCCCCAGGTCGAACCTGCGCGGCCGCAGGGCGAACCCGACGTGCACAGCTTAGTCACCGTGAAGCCCGATGAGCTCGTGCCGCCCGATGACTTCAAGCAGTTCGTCCCTCCGAACGATGCCACCGGGAAGGGGCCCGTGGATGCGGGTGCGACCGCTGGAACGACTTCGGGACCGACCGTGCAGATCGAGCCGGCCCCGAACGACTTCGTCTACACAACCCAACAGCCCGCCCTCGTGCGCTCGGTCGAACCGCGCTACCCCGACCTCGCACGCGAGGCCGGAATCGAGGGCACGGTCACGGTGCAGATGCTGGTCGGGCTCGACGGTCGCGTGCTGCGCGCGATCATCGCGCCGCGCGGCTCGGTCCCGATGCTCGACGAAGCCGCCCTGGAAGCCGCCCGCGCCACCGTGTTCACGCCTGCACTCGCGGACGGCCATCCGGTGCAGGTGTGGGTCAGCCAGAAGTACCTGTTCCGGCTTCACTGATCCCCTCTCGGGCACATCCGGCTGGGCGTTCTTGCCCACGCGGAGGGTGAACTCACGCAGCGGCGGCCCCTCCACGGAGCCGCCGCTCGATGCATCCGGCGAGGGGCACTCGCGCGCCTTGCATGCAGCTTGCGCAACACCCGACACCGCAGGCATCGCGATCAGGCGCCCGACTGCATCCCGCACGGCACGATATCGGGGAGTCATGGTCCGCAGGTTGCGTTACATCAGGCTGACCGTGGAGGAACGTCCCATGACCAACCCGCGTCACATCGCCCGAATGGCGGCTCCGCCGCTCCTGCTGATCACGCTCCTGGCCGGCTGCTCCCGGATGTCGCCGATGGAGCCCTCGCTGGCTTCGGCCCCCGAGCCCGCGCCGGTCGTCGCAGCCGACCCGGTGCCGCCGCCACCCAGCCGGCTCTACGCCCCCGGCCCCGGCAGCACGGAATCCCCTGCGCTGCTCGGCGAGCTCCTGAACCTGGCGTGGCAGATCGTCGGTATCCGAGACGTGAAGGTGGGCCGTCTCGAGATCGTGGAAGCCAGTCGCTACCAGCTGACCTTCGCCAAGGGATCCCTGAGCGAGGACATCACCTGCACGATCAAGGAGTACGATCCCGACATCCTCGACATCGAACTGGGGCCGCACGGCACCAAGTTCCTGGAACCCGTCACGCTGAGCATCGACTTCAGCAAGACGGCCGCCGACCCGGAGTCGCAGATCGCGAACGGTTGCGAGCCGGTGGTGTGGTGGTGGAACGACACGCTGCGACACTGGGAGGAAGTGCCCGGGACCACGGATTGGACCACCCGGCGGCACGTCGTCCGGCTGGCGCACTTCTCACGCTATGTGGTGGGTGGCAAGGCGGGTTGGAAGCACGATCCGTTCACCGAGACCGAGTAGTCCGGAGAGAGGGCCGGAGCGGGCGCCGGCGCGGGAGACTCCCCGCGCCGGCGTCGCCGTTCTCGCGGCGCTGGTGGCACGAGGTCCCACGCTCGTCGTGTCGGCTCCCGGCCTGACGGTGCACTGACACCCCGCGGGGGCGGTGGCCGCGATACTCTGCGACCATGCGTTCCCTGCCCCCGACCCTGCGCGCTGCGGCCAGCGCGGCCCTGATCGCCCTCGCCCTCGCCCTGGCCGCAGCCGGCTGCTCGCGCGGCACCAGCGGGCGCGCGGCCACATCGGCGCCCCCCGACACGCTCGCGCTCGAGCCGGCAACCGCCGAGCAGTTGCTCGCTCGCGTGCGCGAACCCGGCGCACGCGCCACGCTCGTCAACGTCTGGGCCACGTGGTGCGGCCCGTGCCGCGAGGAGTTCCCCGCACTGGTCGCGCTGGCCGAGCGCCGGCGCGAAGACGGCCTGCGCGTCCTGCTGGTCTCCGCCGACTTCGACGATCAGGCCGCCGAAGCGCGCGCGTTCCTCGCGCGCCACCGCGCGCCCGGGCCCTGGCTCTTGAAGAGCGGCCCCGACATGGAGTTCATCAATGGCCTGGACCGCCGCTGGAGCGGTGCGCTCCCGGCCACGGTCGTCTACGACTCGCACGGCGCACCCGTCGAGTTCTGGGAAGGCGGAGCCGACTCCGCCCGGTTCGAGGCGGCCGTCGCGCCGCTGCTGGACCGTTCACGCTGACAGGAGAACCCCTCATGCTCCACGCCACGACCCGCCGACTCGCACTGCTCGCCGCTTCGCTGCTCACGCTCGCCGTTGCACCCGCGCGCGCGCAGATCGCGCTCGGCGACGCCATCCCCATGGCCGACGTGAAGATGAAGAACGTGAACGACAAGAGCGTCACGCTGGCCTCCCTGGCGGGCAAGAAGGGCACGCTGGTGGTGTTCACATGCAACCACTGCCCGTGGGCCAAGATGTGGCAGACGCGCGTGGCCGAGATCGGCAACGCCGCACTCGCCGCGGGGCTGGGCGCCGTCGCCATCAATGCGAACGACCCGGCGGCCTACCCCGAGGACGCGTTCCCCGAGATGAAGAAGCGTGCGAAGGACCTCAAGATGAAGTTCCCCTACGTCGTGGATGCCACGTCCGACGTGGCGCGCTCGTTCGGCGCCACGCGCACACCGGAAGCGTTCGTGTTCGATGCGTCGGGCAAGCTGGTCTACCACGGCACGGTGGATGACAGCCCCAAGGACGCCGCGGCCGTGAAGAGCGACTGGCTGCGCGATGCGGTGAACGCCGTCTCCGAGGGCAAGGCCGTGGCCGAGCCCGAGACCAAGGCCATGGGCTGCTCGATCAAGTACCGGGAGAAGAAGGCGATCTGACGCGCCGTCGTTGCATGAAGCTGGCGCAGCACCGGGCCGGCGCGGGGCGAACCCCGCGCCGGCCCGCGCCGTTCATGGGCGAGGCGCGGGATCGGCGGTCCCGGACGGCGCCGTCACACTGCCGGGCTTCATGAGGCGGCGCACCGACGGCTGGGCCGGATCGAACACGTAGACCGGCAACGGTGTGACCGCGTTCAGTCGGCGCGCGACGGAATCCGTGAACGCGGCCGTGGCCACCGGGTCCGGCAGCGCCGGAAGTGCCGCGCCATAGAAAGCCTCCACCCCGTGCTCTCTGGCGAATCGCTCGCGTGCGACGCGGTGCGCGAGCAGCACCGGGTCCACCACCGTGAGCGCGCGACCGCGCCCGTCGAACAGCTGGTACTCGCGCAGCTTGTGCGACATGTCATCGCCCCACAGCACGAAGCCCGGCTCGTCCGGGATGCGTTCCCACATCGAACGCACGAGCGCATCGAAGCGCGCGAACGTCGCGCGCCGCTCGGAGGCCAGCCCCAGCCACGCGGGCAGCAGCACGGCGATGGCCACGGCCGCGATGGCCTTGAGCGGCCCCGCATGCCGCGCCGCCGTGCTCCAGGCGAGCACCCCACCGGGCACACTCGCGAGCCCGATCGCGAGTACCGGCAGGAAGTAGCTCACGGGATCGGGCACGCCATAGGCCAACGCGAACAGCGTCTGGGCGACGCCCGAGAGCAGGAGCGCGCGGGCGATGGGGGAGCGCGCCGGGCGCGCGCCCTGGAACGAGGCCAGCACGAGCCCGGCGAGCGCCAACGGCAGCAGCGGCAGCACGAAGCGCATGAACAGCGACGCCTGCGACGCCGACGGCGCGAACCGCCCGAGATAGTGGCGGTACTGTGCTCCGCTCACGTGGTCCCACACCGAGGCGAACGACGGCTCGAGCAACGGCCACTGGATCGCGGCCGGGTGCCAGGCGCGCAGGCTCACAAACGCCACGCCGGCGAGCGGCAGTGCCGCCAAGCCTGCGACGAACGCCCCGTTGGCCCGGGCACCCCCGCTCGCCATCCGCGGCCACAGCACGGCGACCAGCGGCCCCAGCCACAGCACGCTCGAGAGGTGGTGCGCGAGCCCCGCGCCGAGGGCGACACCGGTGAGGGCCGCGCGCCGCACGCTCATGCCACCCGGGCGCTTCATCGTCACGTCCGCCAGCAGTACCGCGAGCGCCAACCAGGCCACGTGGAAGGCCCCGACCTCGGCCACGGTGGCCTCGAGCGTCCACACCGGGTTCAGCCCGAACAACAGCGGCGGCAGGAACGCCACGATCCACGCCCGGGGCTGCGGGACGCCTCGTGCGATGAGCCAGCGCGAGCACAGCGCATGCAGCAGGCCCACGGCGGCCGCGCCCGCGAACGCACTCCACAGCGCGGCGGCCTGTGCGCTGCCGGCGCCGAGCGCCTGCATCGCGCGCACGAACACGTGACCCAGCAGCGTGTGCAGCGGGTAGCCGGTGGGGTGGGCCACGCCAAGCGAGGCGAGCACCAGCGTGAACTCGCTGGAGTCCTTGTCGGCCGAGACCGTGCCCGCGCCCGCGGCATAGCCCACGAACGCGAGCAGGGCCAATCCTAAGCTCGGCCAGGCGGGCGGCGCGTCGCTCGCCGATGCACGGCCGCCCGGCGTACCGCGGCCCCGGCGTGGGGGGGTATGACGCGGGGGGGAATCACGTCGGGGGGCGTTGCGCGCGCGTGCGTCGGCCATGGTGCGCGAGTCTCGCACGCGCCATTCACCGGCGCCACGCCCACAGTGGCCAGCTTTCGCGGGGCACGCTGGCCGCGTCCCCTCGCGCCGGCGCCGGACCGCTCACCCTCGTGACGGCAGCGGCCGATAACTCGGCGGAAGCGCGCCGCACCACCGCGCGCCGGGGAGGGCCGCATGAGGTTCCGTCACATCCTCACCGCCGCGATGCTCGTCGCGGTGGTCAGTTCGGCGCAGGGCAGCACCGATCCCATCCGCCAGGCGCGGGAGCTGATCGCCACCTACGTCCAGGCCACGGGCGGGCGCGCCGCGCTCGACGCCGACACGCTGCTTCACCGCGTGGGGCACTCGGTCGGCCAGGGCCTGCACGGCCGTTGGCAGGATTGGCGCCGCGGTCCGGATCACCTGTTGAGAGTCGATCAGACCGGAGTGCTTCGGACCAAGATGGGCTTCGACGGCAGCGCGGGCTGGCGCACCGACTTCACCAGCAAGCAGGTCGGCCCCGTCGAAGGCAAGGACCTGGAAGCGCTGCGAGCCGAGGTCTGGTTCGAGAGTGAGCAGTGGGCCCGTGACACCACTGCCCGAGTGCGGATCGGCTCGGCGGCGTTCCTCGCTGGCCGCACGCTGCAGGCGGTGGAGGTCACACCGCCGGTGGGCCCGAAGAAGCAGCTGTGGTTCGACAAGAAGACCGGGCTCGTCGCCCGCGTCACCCACTACCGTGACCAGTACGATTGGAACGAGGAAGTCGGCGGCTGGAAGCTGCTCGCAGGCCGCAAACGGCCCACGATGTTCACCACCGGCATGTCGCAGTTCCCGCAAACCTACACACGCACCGACGTGGACAGCGTCTGGGTGCGCGGGCCGCGCGAGCGCAACGCATTCTCCCCGCCCGCTTCCACGGCCCGCGCCGTGACGTGGAAGAACGCCACCAGCCGGATCGAACTGCCGTTCCGCTACCAGCGCGGGCACGTGTGGGTGAAGCTCTCCGTCAACGGTGCCGCGCCCGCCGAGTTCATCCTCGACACCGGGGCATTCAACACCTGCCTCGACCGCGCCTATGCGCAACAGCTCGGGCTGGTCTCCGAGGGCGAGCACACGGCCGAGGGCGTGGGCGGCTACGACACGTTCGGCTTCACCAAGATCGCGAGCCTGCAGTGGGCGGCGCCGTCGGGCGCGAGCGTCGAATTGCGCGACCTGCGCTCGGGGGTGATCGAGCTGCAGGACGGCCTGAGCTCGTCCGAGTGGGGGCGCACGGCCGGCCTGCTCGGCTACGACGTGCTCAGCCGCTTCACGCTCGAGCTCGACTTCGATCGCGAAGTGCTGGTGCTGCACGAGCCGACTCGCTACCAGCACACCGGTCCCGGCGAGGCGGTTCCCATGACGCTGCACGGCAACGTGCCGACGGTCGAGGTCACGCTCGACGGCCGCTGCAAGGGCACGTACATCGTGGACGTCGGCAACGCCAGCGTGCTGTCCGTGGGCGCGGAACAGGTGCAGCACTGCGGCCTGCTCGGCCGCAAGCGCAAGGACGTGCAGCACTGGGTCGGCGGCATCGGCGGTGCGTTCACCGAGACCGTGTGCCGCATGGACAGCCTGCAGCTGGGGCCGTTCTGCATGACCGGACCCGTCGTCGGGCTCACCACGCACCACCGCGGTGGCGCGGGCAGCAAGGAAGTCCAGGGCAACCTCGGCACCACGGTGCTCGAGCGGTTCCGTTGCACGTTCGACTACGCGCACGGCACGCTGTGGCTCGAGCCCAGCCGGCGCTTCGGCCAGGCCGAGGCCTTCACGCGCAGCGGGCTGTGGTTCACGCGCTGGGCAGGGGTCGTGATCGTGCACGGCGTGGTGAAGGATTCGCCCGCCGCCGAGGCCGGCTTCAAGGTGCGCGACGTGCTGCGTTCCGTGAACGGCCGCCGCATCGAGCGTTGGACGCCCGCCGAACTGGACCGGCTGCTCAAGAACGGCTCGCCGGGCACGGTCGTGAAGCTGACCTACGAGCGGGACCTGCGCGAGGAGACCGTCGAACTAACGCTCGCCGACGTCCTGTAGCGAATGGACCGGAGCGCGCCGCCCGCGGCGCGCTCCGGTCTGCCCGATTCAGGCGACGCCGGCCGCCTGGCGCTCCGCGTCGCGCAGCCCGTACAGCGGCTGGAACTTGCCCCACAGGTAGTCGAGGTAGGGTTCCAGCTTGAGCGGACCGCCGGTCACGCGCTGGATCAGCTCCGGCGCGGTGAACTTGGCACCGTGCCGGTAGATGTTCTCCTGGAGCCAGCCGTGCAACGCCGCGAACTCTCCGCGGCGGACATCGGCGGGAATGCCCGGGTTCGCGCGCACCGCGCAATCGAAGAACTGCGCCGACAGGATGTTGCCGAGCGTGTAGCCCTGGAACGCGCCACCGATCGCGCCGCCGTACCAGTGCACGTCCTGCAGCACGCCGTTGCGATCGTCGGGCACGGCCAGCCCCAGATCGGCTTCGAACCGCTCGCGCCACGCGCGCGGCAGGTCCTTCACGGCGAGCTTGCCCTCGAGCAGGTCGAGTTCCAGCCCGAACCGCAACATGACGTGCAGGTTGTAGGTCACCTCGTCGGAATCGGTGCGGATGAGCGAGCGCTCGACGCGGTTGACCGCGCGGTAGAACGTATCGAGCGGCACCGACTTGAGCTGTCCCGGGAACGAGTCTTGCAGGATCGCGTAGAAGTGCTCCCAGAAACCGAGCGAGCGGCCGACGAGGTTCTCCCACAGCCGTGACTGGCTCTCGTGCACGCCGGACGACGTGCCCGAGGCGAGCGGCGTGCCCTCGTACGCGCGGTCGATGCCCATCTCGTAGAGGGCGTGGCCGCACTCGTGCAGCGTCGAGAACAGCGCGTCGGTGATCTCGTCCTCGCGCACGCGGGTGGTGATGCGCACGTCGCCGAGCGAGAACTTCGTCATGAACGGGTGATGCGTCTTGTCCTGGCGTCCGCGCCCGAAGTCGAACCCGAACCGGCGGATCACCGAGAGCCCGAACGCCAGCTGTTCGGCCTCGGGCGCCGGCTGGCGCACGCAGGAGTCGTCGGCCAGCGGGCGCGACGTGATCGCGCGCACGATCGGCACCAGCCGCGAGCGCAGCTCGCCGAACAGCGCCTTCACCGACGCGGCCTTCATGCCGTAGTCCGAGAAGTCGATGAGCGGGTCGGCGATGTGGTCGTACCCGGGGAAGCAATCCGCCATGCGCCGAGACAGCACCAGCGTGCGCTCCAGCAGCGGACGCACCGCGTCGAAGTCGTTCCGCGGCCGCGCCTCGGTCCACGTCTGGTAGCTCACCGCGCTGTGCTCCTGGAACTCCGCCACCAGCGCGGACGGGATGCGCACGGACTGGTCCCAGTTTCGTCGCGTGACACGCACCAGCGAGGCCTCATCGGACTCGAACGGCAGGGACGCCGTCTCGCGCGCGGCGGCGTCGAGCAGCCGCCCCGTCTCGGCCTCGGTGAAGCGCTCGTGCGCCAGCCGCGACAGCGTCGCGAGCTGCCGCCCGCGCGCCGGCGCGCCGCCGGGGGGCATGTACGTGGTCTGGTCCCAGCGCAGCAGGCTCGCTGCGGCGTTCAGGTCATCCACTTCGAGCAGCCGTGCCTTCAGTGCCTCGAGCGACTTCATGGGGGGGCCTCCCGGACATTTGCGCGTGAACTCCCGCACTCAATCGGATTCGGCCGCCGGAGTCCAGTCCGGATTCGTGAACGATCCGGTCACCACGAAGCCCCCGGCGGGTGCCGCCGGGGGCTTCGTCCTGCACGAGCGACGCGTGTGTCAGCTGACTTCGATCGTCACCTTCTCCATGAGCAGCCGCTCCGACGGCCGCCCCGAGGCCGACCCGCAGGCTTCCAGCGACTGGAGGACGGCCTCGCCGCCTTCGACCTGGCCGAAGATCGTGTGCTTGCCGTCGAGCCACGGCGTGGGCACGAACGTCAGGAAGAACTGGCTGCCGTCCGTGCCCGGGCCGGCATTGGCCATGCTCAGGAGGCCCGGCTGGTCATGGTCCACGCCCGGCGCGAACTCGCCGTCGAAGCGGTAGCCGGGACCCCCCGTGCCGCTGCCGAGCGGGCAGCCGCCCTGAGCCATGAAGCGCGGGATCACGCGGTGGAACGCGAGCCCGTCATAGAACCCCAGACGCGCCAGGTACGCGAAGCTCGTCACGTGCATCGGCGCCGTCTCGGTGAGCAGCTTGATCACGAGCTCGCCCTTGCTCGTGACCATGCGAGCGCGCCACGTCTGGCCCGGGGTGAACGCGAGCATCGCGGGCTTGGGCAGCCGGGTGCGCCAGCCGGCCTGATTGGTGTCCACGTTGGCGCTGGCGACGAGTTGCTCGAGCATCTGCATGGAGGTCTCCGGAAGAGGGGGTGCCCCGGGTTCCGTGCTGACCGAGGGCGGCGATGAACGACAGGGGCTGCGGCGGACCCGGGCGCTGGCCGGGCGAGGCCCGGCCGCGAACGATACGCGTTGTGCTCCCCGCTTCACAGCGGCGGGGCGAGCGATAGCATGCGCCGGGGCTCCCGGCAATCCGCGCTCGGCGAAGCCGTGCTCACTCGGGCCGCACCGGCCTCGCCATGGCCAGCGACACGATGCGATGCAGCAACTGGCGGTACTTGATGCCCGCCGCGAGCGCGGCACTCGCGAACTCCTCCTTCTCGGCGATCTCCGGGTTGGGATTCGCCTCGAGCAGGTAGAGCTCGCCCTTGGGCGTGAGCCGGTAGTCCACGCGCGCGTAGCCGTCCAGCTCGAGCATGCGATAGACGCGCCGCGTCGTGCGCTCGATCGCACGCACCGTGGCCGGGTCCAGCCCCTCGGCTCGGCGCGCGTCGATCTGGTGCTTCTTCTGGTACTCGAGGCTGTGCTTCACGCGCTCGGTGGCGATCGGCTCGCCGCTCTCGGCCAGCTTGCCGAAGTCCAGCTCCCAGATGGGCAGCGTGCGCACGCGCTCGTTGCCGATGGCCGCGACGTAGAGTTCGCGCCCCTCGATGTACTGTTCGACCAGCGCGTCCGTGCCGACGGATTCGTGCACGAACCGCACGCGCTCGGCGAGCCGCTCGTCGGAGTCCACGAGACTCGCCTGCGAGATGCCGAGCGACGACTCCTCGGTCGCGCTCTTCACGAACAGCGGCAGGGCCAGGCTCTTCGGCCGGCGCGGCTTGCGGCCGCGCGGCACCACGAAGAAGTCCGGCACGCGCACGCGGTGGTAGGCGGCGATCTTCTTGGTGATCACCTTGCTGCGCGCCAGGAACAGCCCGCGCGGGTTGCAGCCCGTGTAGGGCAGCTTCAGCAGTTCCAGGTAGCTGACCACGTGCGAGTCGAAGTCCGAGATGCCGAAGAACTCTTCGAGTAAATTAAACACCACTTCCGGCTTCCACTCCTCGGCCGCGACGCGGATCGGGTTCAGCTCGTCCTGCACGCCGAGCGCTCGCACCTCGTGGCCGAGCTTGCGCAACGTGCTGACCACCCCGAACTCGGTCTTCCAGCGGTGCATGTCCTCGGGGGACTGGCCCTTGAGCGAATCGGGCGGCACCAGCGAGGGGTGCATGAGCACGAGGACACGGAGCGGCTTCCTCACAGCGCGACCCAGTTGCGGCGCGAGTAGTGGAAGTGGACGGTGCGCACCGTGAGCAGCAGTGCGAAATCCGCGCGCAGTCGCTTGTCGGCGCGGCCCGCGCGCAGCTGCAGCGCCATGCAGCGCGAGATCGCGTCCTCCAGCACCTGCTCGAGCGTGAACTGCGACTCGCCGGTGAACCGGGCCACCGTCCGGCGCAGCTCGGCGCGGTGCCGCTTGAGGAACGCCGCGGCGGGTACGCCGCGGCGGCCGGGTTCGGCGGCGAACAGCCGCTGCAGGTCACGGTCGGGGATCGTGGGCCGGTGGCTCGCCTGGTGGGCCTGCTTCGCGGCGTAGTGCTCGCGCAGCGTCTG
>Ga0075429_100004559_pt1 | contig 11911 bp, 5 predicted proteins | sample RhiMetdeltSRZDD3_FD_75295 | JGI IMG/M metagenome (GOLD analysis project Ga0075429, IMG submission 75295) | Populus rhizosphere microbial communities from Tennessee, USA - Rhizosphere MetaG P. deltoides SRZDD3 | ecosystem: Host-associated > Plants > Roots > Rhizosphere > Soil | place: USA...
ATGACCCCCGGCGTCCCGTACGGGGAGAACTCGCCCGGCTCCTTGACGTGCGTCCACGAGGGGGTGCCGGACGGCGCGAAGACCTGCAGCGTCATGCCCGGCCCGTAGTCGGAGAGCTCGCGGACCGCGACCACGTCGCCGGTCGACGCGACCGCAGCGCCGCACTCGAGGTAGCCGGATGCGCTGATTCGCTCGGTCGCCGCGAACACGGCCATCCCGTCGGGCGCCAGCCGCGACACCGTCGCGTAGCTGAACCCGGTCGAGTGGCCGACCAGGTAGCCGACCGCGTCGTAGGTCATCGAGGTGTGGTAGTGACCCGGCAGGCGGCCGAGGCTGCCGAGCGGGTTGCCGGCCGCGTCGAAGCGCAGGCCCTCGGCATTGTCGCCGTCGTCGACGGCGACCGCGACGATGCCGGTCGGATCGACGGCGACCGCGTAGCCGAAGCGGAGGCCGGTCTTCGACCAGCGCGGCGCGCCGTCGGCGGCGAGGACGTGGAGCTCGGTGCCGGGCGCGCAGCCGAGCACCGCGACGTCGCCGTTCGGCGCGATCGACAGCCAGTTCGGGAAGCTGTAGCGCTCGCCGCAGGCGCGCACCGGGACGTCGACGGTCGAGAGCAGGATGCCGGCCGGCGACAGCCGGTGCAGCGCGCCGGCCTGCAGGAAGTAGATGTCGCCGGCCGCGCTGGTCTCGAGGTCGAGGGCGCCCGCGCTGCCGATCCGGGTCGACCACACGACCTCGCCGCTCGGGGTCAGGCGCGTCACGGTGTCATCGCCGGCGACGATGAGATCGCCGCCGGGCGCGTAGTCGGCGAGGTGGGCCTCGATCGGCAAGAGGAGCGTCCGCACCTCGCGCTCGTCGGGGGTGAACGTGACCGTGACGGCGCGATCGTTGATGACGGTGCCGAGGTTGCAGGCGCGCGTCGTCGCGACGCAGTCGCCGGTCCAGCCGCCGAAGGTCGACGGCGTGTCGCCGTCGAGGTCGACGTGGGTCCCGGCCGGGACGTACGTCGTGCAGGAGGACATGCAGCCGACCTGCGAGGTCTCCCAGCGCACGTCGACCTTGCCCGGCGCGCCGCCCGCGAAGGTGACGGCGATCGCCTTGTCGCTGGCCGACGCGAAGTAGACCGCGATCCCCTCGCTCGTGCGGCGAGAGAGCGTGCAGGTCGTCGCCGTCCCGCACTCGTAGCTCCACCCCGCGAAGCGATCGCCCGCCGCCGGCGTCGCGGTGAGGGTGACGTCCGCGAAGAAGAGGCCGCTGCAGGTCGTGCCGCAGTCGATGCCGGTCGGCACCGACGTGACCACGCCGGCACCGTCCCCGCCCACGCCGACGGAGACGACGCGCATGCCGACGCCGGACAGCGCGACGTCGAGCGCTCCCGGGCTGTCGGTGACGGTGAGGCTGCCGCTGACCGCGCCGATGGCGGTCGGCGCGAACACGACCTGGACCGTGCAGGCTCCGCCCGGGGTCAGCGTGGCCGGGCAGTCGTGCCCATCCACAGCGAACGGCGCGGTCGCGATCGGCCGGCCGAGGGCGACGTTGCTCGTCCCGCTGTTGCGGATCAGGACGGCGACCGGCGCGCCAGGCCGGCCGACCTCGCCGACGCCGAAGTCGAGGCTGCCCGGATCGGCCTCGAGCCCCGGTGCCGGCGCGCCCAGGCCGGTGCCGGTGACCGGAAACGCCAGCGCCACGCTGCCGCCGTCGACGCGGAGCACGGCGTGCCGGGCCGCGGCGGCGGTCGGCGCGAACGCGAGCCGCAGCCGGCACAGATCGCCGGGCACCAGCGACGCGCCGCCGCAGGTCGACGCCGGATCGACCGCGAAGTCGGCGGCGTCGGCGCCGGTCATCGACAGGGCGAGCGGGCCGGTGGCGGTCGCGCCGCGGTTGACGACGAAGAGCGTGATCGCGGCGCTCTGACCGATCCGGGTATCGTGGAAGGTCCACTCGCCGACGACGCCGCTGCCGGTATCGATCACGAGGGGCGACGCCGGCGCCGGCCCGTCGGGCGCCGCGTCCGCGACGGCGCCATCGGGAATCGACGGAGGGCCATCGGGCGGGCCACCACCTCCCCCGCCGCAGGCCGCGACCACACAGAGCCAGGCGAGCGCGCGCATCACATTCATCATGGCACTCCCGCGCCGCGCTGATCACGGAATCTCGCGGACCATCCGATCGACGAGATACCGCAGCTGCTGGGCGTCGAACGGCTTCTCCAGCCACCGGTTCGGCACCTCGTCCAGGAACTGCCGGGCCCGCACCGTGAAGGCGCCGCCGGTCATGAAGATCATCCGCTCGAGCAGGTGCGGCAGCGCGCGCTTCACCTCGGCGTGGAGGTCCATGCCGGTGATCTGCGGCATCATCAGGTCGCACAGGATGACGTCGTACTCGTCGCCGGCGCGGAGGCGGGTCAGCGCGTCCTCGGCGCGGCCGACGGTGGTGACGTCGTGGTCGATCGACAGCATGCGGCGGACCGCGGTCGCGATCATCGGCTCGTCGTCGATGACCAGGACCCGGCCGCGCCGGCGGGCCCCGGCGGTGGCGCGGCGGCGATCGGCGACGACGGCGGCCGCGGCCGGCGCCGACGGCAGGTGCACGGTGAAGGTCGAGCCGCGGCCGAGGGCGCTCTCGACCCGGATCTCGCCGCCGATCGCCGACACGATGCGCTGGCAGATCGACAGGCCGAGGCCGGTGCCGACGCCGACCGGCTTGGTCGTGAAGAACGGCGTGAACAGCCGGCGCTGCACCTCCGGCGTCATGCCGCAGCCGCTATCGGTGATCTCGATGGCGATCCGGTCGCCGTCGACGCGGGTGCGCACGGCGATCTCGTTGCGCTCGGCCTGGCCCTCCGGGATCGCCTGGGCGGCGTTGACCAGGATGTTGAGGAAGACCTGGCCGAGGCGCGACTCGTTGCCGAGCACCGCCGGGATCTCGCGGAAGTCGCGGACCAGGCGGGCGCGGTGGCGGATCTCGTTCCACGCCAGGCGCACCGAAGAGTCGAGCACGGTGCGCACGTCGATCGGCCCGTGCTGCTCCTCCTCGGCGCGCGAGAACAGCCGGAGGTCGCGCACGATCTGGCGCACCCGCTCCGAGGCGTCGCGGGCCTCGCGGATCAGCTCGCCGAGGTCGCCGACCGGCGTCCGGGTCGCCAGCTCCTCGATCGCGCCCTGGGCGAGCTCGAGGTTGGCGAGCACCGCCGCCAGCGGGTTGTTGATCTCGTGGGCGACGCCGGCGGCGAGGGTGCCGACCGACGCCATCCGGTCGCTGACGATGAGCTGGGCCTCGGTCTGCTTGCGCTGGGTGATGTCGCGGGCGACCGCGATCGCGCCGTCGATCGCGGCGCCGCGCCGGACCGGGCCGATCGTGATCGAGAACCAGCGGCCGGTGAGGTCGACGACCTCGAGGTTCTGCGCCGTGCCCGCGGTCAGGACCTCGGCGAGGGCGCGCTCCATCGCCTCGTGGTACTCAGGGGCGGCGTACAGGGTCCAGCGCAGGCCGAGGGCGGTCTCGCGCGCGTTCGGCGGCGTGGTCCGGTTGATGAAGCGGACGATGCCGCCGCGGTCGACCTGCAGCACGAAGTCGGGGGCGTGCTCGACCAGGGCGCGCCACTCGGCGCGCGACGCCTCGACGTCGGCGAAGGCGCCGGCCAGCGCCAGCGCGAGTGCGATCTGGCTGGCGACGCCCTGGGCGAACGCCTTCCAGTCGTCGTCGTCCAGATCGCGCCCCGAGCTGGCCATGAACAGGGCGCCGACGGCGCGGCCGCCGTGGATCAGCGGCACCACCAGGCCGGAGCCGGCGCCGCAGCGGTCGAGCACCTCGCGGCTGACCGGCTCGGGCACCTCCGGCGACGGCAAGGCGGTGGTGCGGCCTCCTGCCATCAGCTCGCGCAGCAGGTCCTCGTGGCCGAAGAACGACGCCAGCTCGGTGGCGCGGCCGCCGGCGGCGCCGAGCGCGCGCACCCGCAGGCCGCCGGCCTCGTCGAGCCGGTACAGCGCGCCCAGCGACACGCCGCCGGCGTCGAGGCAGGCGTCGAGGACCTCGTCGACGGTGGCGTCGACGTCGCGCTGGCGCAGCACCGCGTCCGAGATGCCGGCCAGGACCCGCAGCTCGGCCGCCAGCGCCGAGCAGCGCTGGACCATGCGGGCGTTGACCAGGACGTTGCTCTCGAGCTGGCGGACGATGCGGCCGACCTGATCGCGCTCGAGCTGGGCCGCCGCCAGCGGCTCCGGCGCCGCCATCGGCCGCGCGCTCAGGGTGGCGCGGACCGCCGCGACCAGCTCGCGGAGGTCCGGCGTCCGGACGACCAGATCGGCGGCGCCGGCGCGGCGGGCCAGCTCGCGGTCGGTCGGGTCGACGAAGCTCGTGCTGACCAGCACGACCGGGGTCGCCGCCAGCGCCGGATCCTGGCGCAGCGCCATGACCAGGCCGTAGCCGTCGAGGTCCGGCATCATGACGTCGGCGACCACCAGATCGGGCGCGTTCGCGCGCACCCGCGACAGCGCGGAGGCGCCGCCGCGGGCGACCTCGACGCCGAGGCCGAAGCGCTCGAGGTGGGCCCGGGTCTGGGCCAGCAGCGCCGGCTCGTCGTCGACCAGCAGCAGCCGCTTGCCGGCGCCGAAGCGATCGCTGACCGGCGGCCGCACCGGCACGTGGCTCGACACCACGTGCAGGAGGCGCGACGGCTCGATCGGCTTGGTGATGATGTCGTCGAAGCCGGCGCCGGCGACCCGGACGTCGTCGAGCTGCGACACGAAGCCGGAGAAGGCCAGGATCCGGGCCTCGGCGCCGCCGGGGGCGGCGCGCAGGCGATGGACCAGATCGACGCCGTCGATGTCGGGGAGGATCAGGTCCTGGAGGATCAGCTCGGGCCGCCGCTCGCTGACCAGGCGCTCGGCCGAGCGGCCGTCGCCGGCCTCGATGACCGCGTAGCCTTCGTTCTCGAGGACGAGGCGCACCAGCCGGCGGGTGGCCGCGTTGTCCTCGACGACCAGAACGGTGGGGGCCACCATGCCTGCACCCGATGCGATGATGCCATGAGCCCTGCGTGAGCGTCACGAGCCGGCGCGCTCGCGCCGGCCCGCTCCCGAGCCGGCCGCGAACGCGGCGTCGACGTCGATGGTGTCGGCGATCGCCGCCAGCAGCGCGTCCACCTGCGCCACGCGCTCCAGCACCTGCTCGCCGATCTGGCGGGCGCCGAGATCGTCGCCGCTGCCCAGGCGCTGGGCCAGGGCAGCGACCGCGGCCAGCGGCTGGCGGGCGTCGTGGCACAGGGTCCGCGCCAGATCCTGCCGGCGCCGCGTCGGCGACGCGTCCGGCCCCGACAGCATCGGCATCGGCCCGGTGCGCTGGGCCCAGCCGGCGCTGACCTGGGCGGCGATCGCCGCGAAGTCGACCTGCGCCATCTCCGGCGCCGGCCGCGCGAAGAAGTAGCCCTGCACGACGTCGCCGCCGGCCTGGATGACCGAGACCAGGTCCTCGGCGGTCTCGACCCCCTCGGCGATGGTGACCACGCCGAGCTGGGCGCCCAGGTGGGTGAGCGAGCGGATCACCATCTGGCGGGTCGGGTCGCGGCGGACGCCGTGGACCAGCGACATGTCGATCTTGATGACCTCGGGCTGGGTCTGCGCCAGCAGCGACAGGCTGGCGTAGCCGGCGCCGAGATCGTCGACGGCGATCCGGTAGCCGAGGGCGCGCAGCCGGGCCAGGCGCTGGGTCAGATCGGAGATGCCGTCGAGGGTCGAGCGCTCGGTGATCTCGAGGACGACCCGGCGCGCGTGGCGCGCCAGCGGCGCCTCGGGCGAGAACAGCTCTTCGTCGGTGAGCTCGGCCGAGTTCAGGTTGACGTAGACGTCCGGCCCCGGCGGCAGGATCGCGATCCGCTCGGCGACGGCGGCGCGGACCGCGCGGCCGAGATCCGGCATCCGGCCCAGCCGCTCGGCGGCGGCGAGCAGGCGGTCGGGGCGGCCCAGCTCCGGGTGCCGCGACCGCATCAGCGCCTCGTAGGCGACCACCCGCTTGCGCGACCAGCTCACGATCGGCTGGTAGACCATGAAGATGGCGGCGATGGCGGCGTCGAGGCGGCGGCCCTCCTCGGCCTCCTCGCGCATCGACGGGTACTCGCCGGTGCGCTGGCGCAGCTTGGCGCGGTCGCGCAGCTGGCAGGCGGCGCGCACCGCCTCGACCAGCTCCGACGGCCGCACCGGCTTGGTCAGGTAGCGCAGGGCGCCGCCCTCGAGGGCGCGCACCGCCGAGTCGACGTCGGTGGCACCGGTCAGGAACATGACCGGCAGGGTCGGATCGGTGCGGCGGACGGCGTCGAGGACGTCGAGGCCGGTGCCGTCGCCGAGGCGGAGGTCGGTCAGGACCGCGTCGAGGCCGCCCTTGTCGAGGGCGACCCGGGCGGTGGCCAGGCTGTCGGCCGCGATCGGGTCGTAGCCGCCGCGCTCGAGGACGCGCTGCAGGAGCGCCAGCACCGAGGGCTCGTTGTCGATCACCAGCACGCGCGACCGGCGGGCCTCGACCGTCGGGGTCATGGGGGGCAGGGAGCTCATCCGGTCCTCCGCGCCTCGTCATGCGCGGCGCGCTTCGCTCGGTACATCGCGGTGTCGGCGGTCGCCAGCAGCGCCTCCAGCGTGCGCGGCCGCTCCGGCTCGAAGGCGGCGGCGCCGACGCTCCACGCCAGCGGCCAGGCCGGCTCGCGCCGGCGGTTGGTGGCCAGGCGCTCGGCCTCGATCCGCGCCACCAGGCCATCGGCGTCGGCGGCGGTGGCGTCGGCGGCGAACACCACCAGCTCGTCGCCGCCGAGGCGGGCCACCACGTCGGTGTCGCGGACGGCGGCGCGCAGGGTGCGGGCGGCGTCGCGGAGGAGCTCGTCGCCGGCGCCGTGGCCGAGCTCGTCGTTGACCCGCTTGAGGCCGTCGACATCGAAGAGCAGGAGCAGTCCGGGCCGGCACTGGCGGCGGACCAGCGCCAGCTGCTGGCCGGCGAGCAGGAGGAAGCCGCGCCGGTTGCCGAGGCCGGTGAGCTCGTCGACCAGGGACCAGCGCTCGAGCTCGGCGGTGTAGCCCTCGGCGGCGCGGCGGGCGCGGTCGCGCTCGATGACGCGGCCGAGCAGGATGGCCGCCTCTGGCACCACGCGCAGCAGGTTGCCGACGATCGGGCGGGCGTCGTCGGTGTAGACCTCGAGCACGGCGCCGACCTCGCGGCCGACCAGGACCGGGGCGGCGAAGCCGGAGGTCAGCCCGACCGCGTTGGCGGCGGCGGCGCGGGCGAAGCGCGGGCTCTGGCCGATCGCCGTCATCCAGACCGGCGTCGCCGTGCGCAGGACCTCGCCGACCATGCCGTCGGCGCCGCGGCTCAGCGGCTGCGCGGTGGCCTGGCGGAACAGCTCGAAGCGCGGGTCGGCCAGGTACCAGAGATCGGTGTCGACCAGGGAGCGGCCCTCGACGGTGTAGACGTGGCCGACCGGCCAGCCGACGTGGTGGCAGAGCCGGGTCAGCGCCTCGAGGAGGGCCTCGCTGGCGTCGTCGGCCAGGTTGGCGCCGGTGGCGATGCCGAGCAGGAGCTCGAGGCGCGCCCGCTCGGCGGCCAGCGCCTGCTCGACCGCCTTGCCGGCGGTGATGTCGCGCGAGATCGCCACCGCGCCGTCGATCTGGCCGTCGCGGTAGAGCGGCGAGGCGTCGACGCTGTACCAGCGGCCGCGGCCGAGCCCCTCGGCGGCGACGTACAGCTCGGCGCGCTCGACCGCCTCGCCGCGCAGCGCGCGCAGGAGCGGCAGCCGCTCGACCGGGCAGCGCGGGCCCGGGTCGCCGGTGAAGATCTGCCGGTGCGCCGCCCACTCCTCGAAGCGGGCGCCCTCGATCGATCCGCAGACGCGGCGGGCCGCGTCGTTGAGCCAGGTGACGCGGCCGTCGCGGTCGACGGAGATCAGCGCGTCGTGGAGGGTGTCGAGCACGGCGGTGCCGCCGGCGTCGTCGCCGTGCTGGTCGGCGGTGGTCGCGCCGGTCGGGAAGAAAACCACGGAGCCTGTCACCGAAGAAGGAGTCGACCGGCCGGGCGCCGCGTTGAGCACCGGCAAAGTGAGGTGGGACACGGCACCCCCGAGCGGGTGTCGGACCGGGTGATCCGCGACCCGGGCCGCTCTCGTACTTCCGCGAATGCTCCCGGCGTATGATCGCGACATGACTCGGCTGGCTCGCTGGGGCGCCCTCCTTATGATCGCTGCATGCACGCGTCCGGCTCCGCAGGTCGGCCCGGCGCGCGGAAACGACACCTCGGGGGACTACGGAGCCGCGCCGGCGCCGGGGCCGGCCGCGGGGTCTGCGCCGGCGGCGCCGGCGGGTCCGGTGCGCGAGCGCGCGCAGGGCTTGCGCGAGGCCGCCGACCTGCTCGAGAAGGCCGAGGCGGCGCGCGCGTCCGGCAACCGCAACCTGGCCGACATGCTGTTTGGCTCGGCGGAGCTCCTGACCGGGCCCGAGGCGGTGGCCGCGCTGGCGCCGCGCTTCCGCGAGGGGGCGCCGCCGCGCATCACGACGCCGACGGTCAAGGTCGCCGACAGCGCGCCGCAGCCGAAGGCGGTCGGCGGCTCCGACGACGACGAGCCGGCGGCGCGGGCGGCGCGCGCCGCCCTGCGCGGCGAGGTGATGATCGACGGCAAGAGCCTGGCCGGCAGCTTCGGCGTGGTGCTGCTCGAGCCGCTCGGCCGCAAGTGGAAGCCGCGGACGCCCAAGCAGCGGGTGATCGAGCAGCGCGGCCGCGAGTTCGGCCCCCACGTGCTCGCGGTGCCGATCGGATCCACGGTGTCGTTCCCCAACTTCGACTCCATCTTCCACAACGTGTTCTCGACCTCGGAGGCGGCCAAGTTCGACCTCGGCCTGTACAAGCAGGGCGAGGCGCGCGAGGTCACCTTCGGCCAGGAAGGCATCGTGCGGATCGGCTGTAATCTCCACGCCAACATGTCGGCGTACGTCGTGGTCGTCTCGGTCCCCCATTACGCCATCACCGATGAGGAGGGACGCTTCCACTTCAAGAGCCTCGAGCCCGGGCGATACAAGCTCCGGGCCTGGAGCGAGCGCAGCCTCGCCCCGGTGACCGAGGAGATCGTCATCAAGGCCGGCGACAACGACATCAAGGTCGGCGTCGCCGGCGACGCCCCTGCCGGCCCGATGCCGGACAAGTTCGGAGCTCCGCGTGGCCAGCGTTCGTAGCATCGCCGTCGCCGCGGCCGGCGTCGCCGGCGCCATCGGGCTGTGGATCGCGAGCGCGCCGGAGCCGGCGCCGCCGGCGGAGCTGTCGTCGGAGGCGACCGCGCTGGTCGGCGAGCTCGACAGCCAGCTGCGCGAGATCGGCGCCGGCTTGCACTCGCGGGCGGCGACCCTGGCCGACCTGCCGGCGCTGCGCCGGCTGGTCGTCACCGACGCCGCGACCGCGCTCGACCAGCGCCCGGACGAGCTCACCTTCAAGCTGCAGCCGGGCGAGACCTTCGAGCTGGCCCAGATCGAGGGCGGCAAGGCGAACAGCCTCCTGCGGCTGCCAGCGGCGACCCAGCCGTCGCAGCTGGTGCTGCAGCCGGGCCGCCACCTCGTCGTCGCCGACGGCGGCGTCGTGATCGCCGAGGTCGCCGAGGTGATGCCGACCCAGGACGAGGCGCGCCTGCGCGGCGCCCTCCTGGTCAGCCACCGGGTCGATCTGGCGCCGATGGCGCGCCGCCTCGACGAGCTCGGCGTGCCGTCGGTGCTGGTCGTCGGCGACACCACGGTGCCGCTGGCGACGCGGGCGCCGTCCGCCGACGCCCGCGTCGTCGAGCTGCCGGTGCCGGCGGCGCCGCAGGCGACCAAGGTGGTAGCGCAGGTCAGCGCCGCCGCCGAGCCCGGACGCTCGATGCCGCTCCTGATCGCGGCGGCGCTGGTGCTCGCCCTCGGCCTCGCCGCGGCGGCGCCGATGTGGAAGCAGAAGCCGGCGCCGGCGGTCGCGCCGACCGGGCCGCACGAGCCGCTGGCGCTGGCCGCGACCACGCTCGCCGCCGCGGTGCCGACGCCGCCGATGGCGCCGCGCGCCTCCACCGGCCATCCGGTGGTCCCGACCGGCCCGACCGGTTCGATGGGCGCGGTGGGCGCGGTGGCGGCGCCGGGCGGCCAGCTCGGCCGCTACGGCCTGGTCCGCCTGCTCGGCTCGGGCGGCATGGCCGACGTCTACCTGGCGCGCGCGATGGGCGAGGCCGGCTTCGAGAAGGCGGTCGCGCTCAAGGTCCTGCACGCCAACCTGGCCCGCCGCTCCGACGCGGTCGCCTACTTCCTCGACGAGGCGCGGCTGGCGTCGCACCTCATCCACCCCAACGTCGTCCAGATCCTCGACCTCGGCAAGGCCGGCGACGACTACTTCATCGCGATGGAGCTGATCGACGGCACCGACCTCGAGAAGGTGCTGGTCCACACCCGCGCCGCCGGCCGCCAGGTGCCGGTGCCGATCGCCCTCGCCATCCTGCGCAAGATGTGCGACGGCCTCCACGCCGCCCACACCGCGGTCGCCGCCGACGGCCAGCCGCTGGCGCTGGTCCACCGCGACGTGAAGAGCGGCAACGTGCTCCTGTCGCGCAACGGCGTGGTCAAGATCGGCGACTTCGGCATCGTCAAGGCCAACCAGCAGCTGCACGTGACCGCGGTCGGCCAGGCCAGCGGCACGCCGGCGACGATGGCGCCCGAGCAGCGGACCGGCGGCCCGATCGATCGCCGCGCCGACGTCTACTCGACCGGCGCCGTCGCCTACGAGCTGCTCGCCGGCGTCGAGGTCAACCTCGACCTCGTCCTGCTCCTGCCGCGCGGCGTCGAGGGCTGGCCGCACCTGCCGCCGCCGTCGCAGCTGCGCGCCGACCTGCCGCCCGAGCTCGACGCCATCGTCCTGCGCGCGCTGTCGTTCGATCCCACCCATCGCTACCCGAGCTGCGAGGTGTTCGAGCAGGAGATCGACCGGGTCGCGGTCAGCCGGGGCCTGGTCGCCAGCGACAAGGACATCGCCCGCTGGCTCGCCGGCGAGCTGGCGCAGATCCCCGGCATGTCGGTCGGCCGCGCGGGCACCAGCGGCGGCGCGGTTGCCTGACACAAGGGCCGCGCTGGGGCGCGTCGTCGGGCTGCCCGGCGCCGTCCTGCTCGGCCTGGGCTCGATCGTCGGCACCGGCGTCTTCGTCAGCCTCGGGCTCGGCGCCGGCGCCGCCGGCCCGGCGGTGATCGTCGCGGTCGCGATCGCCGCCGCGGTCGCGACCTGCAACGGCCTGTCGAGCGCGCAGCTCGCCGCCGCCTACCCGGTGAGCGGCGGCACCTACGAGTACGGCTACCGGACGCTGTCGCCGGCGCTCGGCTTCACTGCCGGCTGGACCTTCCTGTGCGCCAAGACCGCGTCGGCGGCGACCGCCGCCCTCGGCGTCGGCGGCTACCTGGTGCGCGGGCTCGGCGGCGGCCGCGCGGCGACCGCGGCCATCGCGGTGGCGGCGGCGCTCGGGGTCACCGCGCTGGTCGCCGGCGGCCTCCGCCGCTCGAACCGCGCCAACGCCGCCATCGTGGCCATCGCGCTGATCGCCCTGCTCGGCTTCGCCGTCGCCGGGCTGCCGGCGATCGACGGCGGCCACTTCCACCCGTTCTTCGCCCGCCCCGGCGGCCTGCCGGAGGCGACCGCCCTCGCCTTCGTCGCCTTCACCGGCTACGGCCGGATCGCCACCCTCGGCGAGGAGGTCCGCGATCCGGCGCGCACGATCCCGCGCGCCATCGCGATCACGCTCGGGCTGAGCCTGGCGCTCTACGTCGCCGTCGTCGCCGTCGCGGTCGGCGTCCTCGGCGCCGCGCCGCTGGCCGCCGCCGCGCGCGCCGGCGCCGCGCCGCTCGCCACCCCCGCCGCCACCGGCTGGCGGGCGCGACGGACCGAGGCC
>Ga0075429_100004564_pt1 | contig 11902 bp, 14 predicted proteins | sample RhiMetdeltSRZDD3_FD_75295 | JGI IMG/M metagenome (GOLD analysis project Ga0075429, IMG submission 75295) | Populus rhizosphere microbial communities from Tennessee, USA - Rhizosphere MetaG P. deltoides SRZDD3 | ecosystem: Host-associated > Plants > Roots > Rhizosphere > Soil | place: USA...
CCGGATTAGCACCGAGCGTGCGTGTAGACGACACACTAGCCCGGCGATTTGGGACAGCCTCGGCCACCCGCCACGAGACTTCGTTGTGGCGTGGCCGCGGGTCAGGCGGCGGGCGGCGCTGTCGGCCATCGGAGACCGGCCTTTTCGGCGGCGCTCCGCAAGGCCGTTGCGAACGCGGTTACGTCACCGGCGAGCCGATCCAGGTCGCTCGGTTCGAGCAGGCGGATCAGGCCGTGATCGGTGAGGGCCAGCACGCACGGCGTGTACCCGTCGCTGGCGGCGTACACCTGAGGGGTGCGTTCGTTGAGGTGAACGAGATCGACGGGCACACCCAGTTCGGCGGCAAGGCTGATCCATTCGCGCCTTGGTCGGAGGCCGCGATGCGTGATGTCACATAGCGCGCAGTGGGCGGTACCGCGGATCCGGTTGACGGCGTAGGCGAGTTCGCCACGCAGCCCACCGTCAGCGTGGTAGACGCCGGTCAGCCGGACAATCGTTGCGGCGCTCACGCGCCGCCCTCCGACCCCGGCGGAGCACCCCAGGGATCGTCGATGAGGATGCCCCACGTCCCGTCCACCCGACGCCGCATCACATCGGCGCTGATGCCGGCCATCGCGACCAGGTCACCTGCCGGGGACGTGCCGCGCAACTGCCAGGCGTTGAGCACCGTGGCGATCTCACCGGCGACCACGACCCTGCGGATGTCGGCGGTCATCGTGGGCCGCAACGCGACGAACCCGGTCAGGGCGGCACGGATCGCATCCTGGCCGCTGATCGGTTGCGCGTCGGGTTGCGGCACGAACACGGCGTCAGGCTCGTACAGCGCCAAAGCGTCGTCGATCCGGCCATCGTGCAGGGCAGCGGCGACCAGTTGGACCACCTCGTCCGGTGTCATGGCGGCGGTTGTCGACATGCGAAGCCCCTTTCCCAGATAAATCAACGACTACAGGTTCATCACGGTGGCCAACGCCTCGGCGAAGGCGCGGCTGGCAGGTTGCCCCAACCGGACCCGAACTCGGCGATGCAACCGGCTCACCACCTGACCGGCGACCGGGGCGAAGTCCACCGCGGTCGGAGACAACCAGACCTGGATAGCCCGCCCATCGGCGGCATCCGGGCGGCGGGTCACCAGACCATCGCGTTCGGCCAAGCGGACGAGTGTGGTCATGGTCTGCTTACTCAACCGGGCACGGGTCGCCAGCTCGCCCATCCGCAGCCCGTCCTGCTCCCACAGCGGCAACAACACCGAACCGTACGAGGCGCGCACCTGCCCATAGCCGGCCGCCGCAAACGCTTCGACCAGCAACTCGTTCCACCGCTGCGACGCCTTCGCCAGCAAGAAACCCAGGTTGTCCACGCCGGGTGCACCCGCCATGAAAGTACGATATCAGACTAACATCAGCGGAGCGGCTCTAACCCACGTGTCAGGCAGACGTAAGGCGACTGTAAGAGCTACCCGGCTGCATTGCGGGAAACATGACCCTCATGAGGTCATTGACATTGATCACTGTCATCACGGTAGCAGCCACCTGGACCCCGGTTCCGTCGCCCAACGCGCCGGGCAGCAACGAACTGCTCGCCGCGGCCGCCTCGGCGTCCTCGCACGTGTGGGCGGTGGGACGGGTCGTCTCGAGCACCTCGACCTTCCGCACATTGGTACTGCGGCACAACGGCACGGCCTGGACGGCCGTCGCGCACCCGCGCGCGAACGGTAGCGCCATGTTCCGTGCGGTGGACGCACCGTCCAACACCGACGCCTGGGCGGCCGGCTTCCAACAGGGCGGCCAGCGCACGTTGCTGCAGCACTGGGACGGCACCGCCTGGACCACGGTCGCCAGTCCCAACCCGAACCCCAACGGCCTCAACGAACTGCGCGGCCTCGCGTCGGTGCAAGGCAGCCTGTGGGCGGTGGGCTCGTACAGCCGACCCAACGCCAATTACGGCAGCGTCAAACTCATCGCCCAACGCAGCAGCTCGGGCGCATGGCGCACATTCGCCTCGCCGGCTATCACACCCGAGGACTTCCTCGAAGCAGTCGACGCCGCCGGGCCGACCAATGCTTGGAGCGTGGGTTGGGGCAGCACCAGCCCGTTCGGTGGCGTCGCCGTGGCGGTCACCCTACGCTGGAACGGCAGTAGCTGGGTATCGGTACCGCTGCCGCAGCCATCACAGGTCATGCTGTTCGGCGTCGAGGCCCTAGCACCCAACAATGTGTGGGCGGTCGGCCACACGTACCCGGGCGGTCCACATTGGATCCCCGCCATCTACCACTGGAACGGGAGCGCCTGGTCCCGCGCGACGATACCCGCGTTTCCCAACGGCGGTCAGCTCCGCGACATCGTGGCCCTGTCACCGTCCAATGTGTACGCCGTCGGCCTCGACGGCGAAGGGCTGAACGCCGCGAGCCTAGTGCTGCACTGGGACGGTACGGCCTGGACCCGCGAGACGACGGCGGGTCCCAAGCTCTACGGAGCCGCCGCTGTCTCCCCGTCCACCGTCTGGGGCGTCGGCTACGGCTACAACCAGAACGTAGGCGCCAACCAGACCGCCACCATCAGGACCACCAACGGCTGACGGCTATTCGGCCCGCTAGCCCAACGGTAACGACGCTCACTCCGATCGCAGGGTCTCGGCCACCCGATTGCGGGCGGCTCGTCGCGCGGGCAGTAGAGCGCCGGCGAGAGCGATGGCAAGGCCTGCCATCGCCAATGGATAGAGCGTCATCGGGTGCAGGACGTCGAACGCGAATGGTGGTGGACTGACGCCGATTCCGCGCGCGAGCTGAGTCACCAGCCCGTGATAGGTGCGAACGCCCACCGCAATCCCGACCAGTCCGCCGATCAGGCCCAGTACCGCGGCGCTGGTCATGACCATGACCAATAGCTGCCTCGGGCTCATCCCGATCGCCTTCATGATGGCGATGTCGCGGGAGCGTTCGTGGACGTACAGCAGCAGTGTGGAGAACACGCCCACCGCCGCGATCAGCCCGAGGACCACGGAGAGGATAGCCATGATCGTGTTGATGGCGTTGCCGGCGGCATCCGGCCGGGCCTGGCTCACGGTCACGGTCAGGAAGTCCGGTTCCTGGGCGCGGACGGCGGCGGCGAAGCCATCGGCGTCGGAGCCCGGTCGGAGCTGGACGAGATAGCGGTCGGGCTGGACATCCGGTGTGGCGGCGGTGAGGGTGGACCAGCCCAGCAGCGCTCCGAAGTTGAGGGAAGCGGTCTCTCCCACGACATGCAGACGGAGCGGATGACCGGCGATGACACCGTCGAAGGTGCTCCCCACATCCAGGTGGGCTTGGTCGAGGACGCCGCGGGTCAGCAGCACCTCTCCCGAGTTCGAGCCCAGCCACCGGCCGCGCACCAGGGCGGCCGACCAACCCAGGCCGCGCGGGTCGTCACGGAAGGCGAGACCGCCGACGGGGTCGGCGATACCCGGGACGACGATGGCGCCCGGGGCGGCCGCCACCACCTGCTGGGTTTGGGGTTGGTCGTTCAGGATGGCCATGACCCGGGGATCGTTCACGGTGTTTCCGCGCAGGACCGATACGTCGCCGTTGAGACCGGACGTCGTGGACAGGCTCTTGGGTATGGCCTCGCGGAGGCCGGAGGCGACCACGATCGTGGTGACCCCGATCAGGACCGCCAGCACCATGAGGCCGGCGCGTAGGGGGCGGGCGAAGGCGTCGCCAGCGCCCAGGCTCAGCGGCCGGGGCAGGCGGAGGCGCTGGAGCCGGCGGGCTGGCCACCAGACCCGTGGCGACGGGGGTGCGGTGCCGGCGACGATTGCCTCCACCGCCGACATCCGCGCGGCTCGTAGCGCGGGCAGCGCGGCAGCCGCGACAACGCCGACGAGGATCCCGGCCAGTGTCAGGAGACCGGCGATGGGTGACAAGGTCGGCCGTGACGGCAGGTCGAGGCTCTGGGCCGCTTGGCCAACGAGGGGCATGCTGAGAGCGGTACCCGCAGGAATGCCGACCGCGCAGCCGGCCAGGGCTGGGATCGCCATGCCGACGACCAGCGTCGCGACGACCTCTAGTGGGGTGAAGCCGAGCGCCTTGATGATCCCGATCTCGCGGTAGCTGGCCAGCACGGTGCCGAGGACCAGGTTGACGATGGTGGCGAGGCTGGCGGCGAGGGCGACGATGCCGAAGGCGATCAGCAGGACGAGCAGGAACTGGTTGGTGGCGTTGTATGCGTCGCGCATCGCCAGATGGTTGAGTGATCCGCTGACCGCGCCCGCGGGCAGGCTTCCCCGCAGCCGGTCCATATCGTCTCGAAGCTGGGACTGGCTGGGGGTGGTCGGGAACCGGTACGCCATCTCGTAGCCGAGGCCATGATCGCCGGCCAGGCTCGTCACCCGAACGGGCTGCACCCACGCCCGCTGGGTGGTGGTGATGCTGCCGCCGGCGGAGGTCTGGCCGATGTCGATTGCCTCGCCGACCACGGTCAGGACCGGCTTGTCGGCGGTGTGGAGCGATACCAGATGGTCTCCGAGGTGGATTCCGTTCTGCTCGGCGAACGAATGGTTGACGACCACCTCGCCCGGCGCCTCGACCCAGCGTCCCGAGGTCATGCGCAGTATCTCGACCGCGCCGCCGGGGCTGTCCCTGCCGATCAGGTCGAGCTGGTACCGCGACTGCCCGCGGGTGGACTCGCGGTGCAGCACGGTCAGGTACACGTCGGGCCACGGCCCGGCGAACGAGCTGGCTCCGATCCTTGCCGGGATGGATGCCAACTCGGCGGGGCTCACTGTGCGGGCGTCGTAGAAGACCCTCAGGTGGGCGCCTTGTTGGGCCTCGAATGCGCGGTCGTACGGGCGGGTGGACTCCAGGAGAAGGTTGAGCCCGAGGGTGATGGTGCCGCCAGCGAGCGCAACCATTACCGCGATCACCGCCGACTGCAGCCGCCGCCGGCGTACCTCCGACCAGGCTTTGGTAGCGATGGCCCTCATCACTGCTCCTCCGGCATCGTGACCTTGACCAGGTTCTGTGATGCCGGCGGTGTCCCGTCGAGTCGGGTGTCGTCGTCCACCCGGCCGTCGATCAACGTGACGACCCTGTTGGCGTGGCGGGTAGCCAGTTTGGCGTCGTGGGTGACCAGCAGTACGGTCTGCCCCTCGCGGTTGAGCCCTTCGATCAGCTCCATGACCTGCGCTCCGCCGTTGCTGTCCAACGCGCCGGTCGGTTCGTCGGCCAGGAGCAGGAAGGGTTGGTTGATCAGAGCGCGGGCGATCGCAACCCGCTGCTGCTGACCGCCGGACAGGCGACCCGGATAGCGCTCACCGAGATCCGCGATGCCGAGCTGGGTCAGCACCTGTACGGCTCGGGCTCTGGCCTGGGCCGGCCGGGTGCCCTGCAACTGGGCGGGCAAGAGTACGTTCTCGAGCACGGTCAGGTTGCCGAGCAGGTTGAAGAACTGGAAGACAAAGCCGACCCGCGCCCGCCGGAAGCGGGCCAACCGGGCTTCGTTGAGCCGACCCAGATCCTCCCCGGCCACTCGCACCCGGCCGCCGCTGGGTCGGTCCACTCCGGCGACCAGGTTGAGCAGGGTCGACTTCCCACTCCCGGACGGGCCCATGATCGCCGTGAACTCGCCGCTGTCGATGGCCAGACTCACCCGGTCCAGCGCGGCCGGTCCGCTGGTCCGGTCGTAGGTCTTACTGACCTCTGTCAACTCCACCAGCGTCGTCATCTCTGGTCACTTCCCGTCTTTGATTTCGCGAGCGCAGATGTCCACCCATTTGAGATCGGCCTCGGTGTGTAGGACGGCACCCTGGTAGAGCAGTGCCAGGTCTTCTCGACCTTGCTCTCTGGCGTTCCGCTCCAGGACGGCCAGGTCCTTGAGCCGTTGGAGATAGACCCGCCGCTGGCGGGCTAGCAGGGCCGGCAAGCCGCCATTGGCAACCCGGGACGCCAGCAGCAGCTTGAGGTAGATCTCTTCCCGCAACTGCTGAGGCTCCGACTCCGGCTCGGCCAGCCAGGCATCCAGCGCCTGGAGACCCGCTCGGGTCAGCCGGTAGGGAAGCCGGCCTCGCTCCCCCCGGGCCTCGGCAGGCTCCACCAACCCGTCCCTCTCCAGCCGCTGCAGGGTCGCTGATACCTGGCCGATGTTGACCTCCCACGAACCCCCCAGAAGGTCCTCGAAGCGCGCCTTGACGGAGTACGTGTGCAGCGGCTGCTCCGCCAGGAGCCCGAGAATCCCGAACTTGAGCGACATCTCCCACCAATACTTATCCAGTAACGGTTACCCAGTAACCCATACTGAGAAAGGGTTGTCAACCCTGCCGGCTGTGGTCACAGGTGGCGCGGCTCAGCGGTGCTCGGGATTGTCGAAATCGAACCGGCACCCGGCGTCCCACTCGGAACGTTGGTTGCCGTGGGCCGGGATACCACCGGCGTCGACGAGCATCCGGGCCAGGTGCAACAGGTTCCAAGTCATGAATGTGGTGTTGCGGTTGGTGAAGTCGTTTTCCGGACCTCCCGAGCCTGGGTCCAGATAGGACGGTCCCGGTCCGGCCTCGCCGATCCAGCCGGCGTCGGCCTGCGGCGGGATGGTGTAGCCCAGATGCTGCAGGCTGTAGAGCACATTCATGGCGCAGTGCTTGACACCGTCTTCGTTGCCGGTGATCAGGCAGCCGCCGACCCGGCCGTAGTAGGCGTACTGGCCGGCCTCGTTGAGCAGGTGCGAGCAGCCGTAGAGACGTTCGATGACCCGCTTGGTGACCGACGAGTTGTCACCCAGCCAGATCGGTCCGGCGATGACGAGTATGTGCGCAGGCAACACCTTGTCGCGGTAGATGGCCGGCCAGTCGTCACTGGCCCAGCCGTGCTCGGTCATGTCCGGCCACACGCCGGTGGCGATGTCGTGGTCGACGGCCCGGATCACCTCGACGGCCACCCGCTGCTTCCGCATGATGCCGCTGCTTATGTCGATGAGGCCGCCGGTGTGGGACAGCTCCGGCGAACGCTTCAATGTGCAGTTGATGAACAAGGCGCGCAGGTCGTCAAAGCGGGCCATATCTGCTCCCTCCACGGTGGACTCATAGACCATTCAGTCGATCACAACCCGACCGGCGTTACACACCGGTCCCAGCGGCAGCCGCTTGGGTCGGCCGATTCACCGGAGTCCAGACGGGTTCTCGGTAAGGGGTTCGAAATAGATCACCTGGCCGGCCGGCGGTGATCGCGGCGTAGCCTGAGGAGTGTGTGGAGACGAGCCTTGCGGCAGCCGCTGACCTGGTTCTTCGTCGTAGTGATCGGTGTGCTGGCGGGGGTGGGACTGTGGTGGTTCCAGCCGTGGAAGCTGGTCACCGACAGGGTCGTCGATGAGTCCCTACCGGTCATCGTGGCGGATCCGGCTGGATCCCCGCCGTCGGCAGGGCCGATCACACCGGGAGCTGGTAGCCAGGTCCTCGCGACAGGTGAGTTCATCAGCCACGAGCACGAGACCACTGGCACAGCGCACATCGTGCGTCTGGCCGACGGCAGCCGGCAGCTCGTCCTTCGCGATCTCGACACCTCCAACGGCCCGGACCTCAGGGTGTGGTTGACCGATCAACCCGTGATCGAGGGCACTGCTGGATGGCGGGTGTTCGACGACGGGCGGTGGGTAGAGCTAGCGAGGCTGAAGGGCAACCGTGGCGACCAGGTGTACGCGATCCCGCCGTCGACGGATCTCACTGGTATGCGCAGCGTGTCGATCTGGTGCAAGAGGTTCGCCGTCTCGTTCGGGGCGGCCGAGTTGAGAACGACGTGACAGCGGCCTCGAGCGAGGCCAGTGGATACGTATCAGAACGGCAATGCGTGCTCGTCGTGGATGACGACCCGACCGTCAGCGACGTGGTTCGCCGCTACTTGGAGCGGGCCGGATACGAGGTCACCCACGCCGCCGACGGCCTCACCGCGCTACACCGGTTCACCCAGCAGCAACCCGACCTCGTCGTGCTCGACCTCATGCTCCCGGGCATCGATGGCCTGGAGATCTGCCGGCGGTTGCGACAAGACGGCATCGGGGTACCGGTGATCATGCTGACCGCGCTCGGCGAGGAGACCGACCGGGTGATCGGTCTGCAGATCGGCGCGGACGACTACTTGACCAAGCCGTTCTCCCCGCGAGAACTGGTCCTGCGCGTGCAGTCGGTGCTGCGTCGGGCCAACGGGCCGAGCACTTCGGATGCGAAGCCGCAAACTCTTGTCGACGGCGACCTCGTGGTGGACACCGGGCGACGCGTGGCGCGACTGGCCGGCGTCGAGTTGGCGTTGACCGTCCGCGAGTTCGACCTCCTCACCTTCTTGATGCGGCATCCCGCACAGGCGTTCCGCCGCGCCGAACTGTTGGAGGCGGTGTGGGGCTGGAGCTTCGGCGACCAGTCGACCGTGACCGTCCACGTGCGGCGGCTGCGCGAGAAGGTGGAGGCCGATCCGGCCGAGCCCCGGCGCATCGTCACGGTCTGGGGTGTCGGCTATCGGTACGAGCCCGGGCCGGCCGATGTTTGACTTGCCGTGGCGCGACGCAGTGCTGATCCTCGCCATGTCGGTCGCCGGCGCGCTGATCGTCGCGGTGCCGGGTGCCCTCGTACTGCGGTGGCTTCGCGGCCGGTCGATCGCCCTACATATTTGCGTACTGCTTACCGTGACCGTCGCCGCGGCACTGCTCGGCGTGTTCGGCATCGCCCAGGCGATGTTCATCTCGGTTCACGACCGCAACGTGCTATTCGTCGTACTCGCCGGCTCGGGCGCGGTCAGTCTGGCGATCGGTTGGTGGCTCGGACGCCGGTTGGCCGCGGACGCGGTGTGGGCCGACCAGATGCGGGAGCGGGAGCGGCGAGCCGAGGCGCGGCGACTCGAGCTGATCGCTTGGGTGTCCCACGATCTTCGCACTCCCCTCGCCGGAGTGCGGGCGATGGCCGAGGCGCTCGAAGACGGAGTGGTGGCCGACCCCGACGGCGTGCGGGAGTACTTCGCGAGCATCCGGTCGGAGTCGGACCGAATGGCCGAGTTGGTCGACGACCTGTTTGAGATGTCCCGGATCAATGCCGGCGCACTGCGACTGTCCATCTCGACCGTGCCGCTCGGCGATGTCGTCTCCGACGCGGTCGCCTCGATCGCACCCGTGGCCCGTGCCCGTGGGATCCGCATCATCGCCGACGAGCAAGGCTGGCCAATGGTGTCCGGCAGCGAGCCGGAACTCACGCGGATCGTGGCGAACCTGCTGCGCAACGCCATCCGGTACACACCGTACGACGGGACGGTGCACCTCAGCGGCGGGCGGGACCGCGAGGGAGCGTGGCTGTCCGTGGCCGACACGTGCGGCGGCATCCCCGAGACCGACCTTCCCCGCGTGTTCGAGGTGGCGTTCCGTGGTGAGCCAGCCCGTACCCCGGACGGCACACGGCAAACCGGAGAGACCGGCGGCGGCCTCGGCCTGGCCATCGTCCGCGGACTGGCCGAAGCCCACGGGGGCCGGGTCGAGGTCACCAACTTCGATACAGGCTGCCGATTCGTCGTCCACCTTCCGGCCGCCTGAATTACACGCGATGGACGGCGTCCCTCCGCCCGGCTACGACGCGCCCTCTTCGAGGTTCTTGGCCACGACGGCCATCGTCTGTGCGTACTCCTCGCTCGGGCTGAACTCGACCACCTGGGTGCCGGGCAGACCCGCTTCACCGGTGTGGCCGGGCCCGGCGTAGTAGGCGTCGCCCTCCTCGAACACCTCGTCGCCCTCGGGCCGATGGAAAATGATCCGTCCCTTGATCACGTAGCCCCAGTGATGGCTCTGGCACAGGTCGTCCGGGAGCCCGCGATACATCGGTGTGAAGTCTGTCGCCTCGTCGAACGACTCCAACCCGAGTACGTATCCGTCCGCCTCCACGTAACGCCCCTCGAACCCGGGCAAGCTCTCGACCCGCGCGGGCCCTCGCCGGGACAGCTTCGCGATGACGCCCATGCTTCCACCTCCTCACACCTCGATGGGAACCTCGTACACCTCGTTGGTGGGGTGTCCGGCGAGCTCGTGCACCCGCATGATCGCTTCCTTGTTGGGACCCGTGGACAGGCAGAACGCCTTACCCGATACCGGGTCGAGCCACGCCTTCTCGAAGTGCACGCCCTCGCCGGCCTCGACCGCCAGATCCTTGTCGTGCGCCTCCTGCAGATCCTTCGCCGTAGCACCGACGAATCCACTGTGTACATCCATGAAGGTCGCCATCGCCGTACCCCCTTCGGGTGATCCATCTCCCTCCAGCATGCTCCCCGCGGTCGGCGTCCCGCGGCCGGGCCCATGTTTCGGTGACCTGGAACGGACGTCCGGGCACGGGACGGCTGTTCAGCGGCGTTCGGGCCTATCGAGGTCCAACCGGGACTGCGCACGTTCGTGACAGCGGGGGGCCATCGGCCGTGCCTACGGTCGCCGCATGCGACGACACGGGACAACAAGAGCGGCGCGGCTGGGTTGTGCGCTGACGATGGTGGCAGCGCTGCTCGGCGGTGGTGGTGCGGCGAGCGCGGCGGCCGGTGGGACGACCTTCATCCACACCTGGCACGGGGACCAGAGCCCGGAACGGTTCGGCTGGGCGGTCAGCGAGTTATCCGATGTGGACGGTGATCGGGTGACAGATGTGATCATCGGTGCGCCGTTGCACGTGGACGCCTCGGGGCAGAACACGGGGCACACCGAGGTGCGGTCGGGGCGTACCGGCGCACTGCTGTACCGCTTCGAGGGTGAGCCGCTCGACCGACACGGGTACGCGATGGCCGACGCCGGTGATGTCGACGGCGACGGTACGGCGGACGTTGTGGTCGGGGCGACCGGCGTGCAGGCGCTGGCCTGTCCCGTGGTGCCGCGTACCGGCAAGGTGTACGTGTACTCCGGCGCGACCGGTGCGCTGCTGCACCGGGTGGTGGGTGAATCGGCCGGTGACCAGTTCGGGGCCGCCGTCGGCGCCGCCGGAGACGCCAACCGGGACGGTCACGCCGACCTGCTCGTCGGGGCACCGTGCCACGACGGGCCGGGCGGGGTCGATGCCGGGAAGGCGTACGTCGTCTCGGGTGCGGACGGCTCGGTACTGCGTACCCACGACGGGCTCGCCGCCGGGGACGGGTTCGGTTGGGGTATTGCCGGCGTGGGCGACTTGGACCGGGACCGCCGTACCGACTACGTGGTCGGCGCCAAGGACGGCGGCGAGGGCGACCGCGGTACTGCGACCGTCTACTCTGGACGGACCGGCCGGGTTCTGCACGAGCTGCACGGCGACGAGCAGTCGGCCGATTTCGGCTGGTTCTTCGTGGCCAGCGCCGGCGACGTGAACGCCGACGGCCGCAACGACATCTACGTCGGCGATTTCTGCGCCGAGGACGCGGTCGGTGGGTGCAGTGCTCCGCTGGGTCAGGCCTACGTCTTCGACGGGCGTACCGGCCGGCTGCTGCACCTGTTCCGCGGCGCGGAACCCGGCGACGGCGCCGGGCCCGGACGTTCGGCCGGCGATGTCAACCGCGACGGACACGCGGACCTCGTGGTGGGCTTCTATGCCAGCAGCACCGGAGCACCATTGGCCGGCCGGGTCGTGGTTTACTCCGGGCGCACCGGCCGCATCCTGCGCGACTACGTCAGCGCCAACGCCGGCGAAACGTTCGGGTACGACGCGGTTGGTCTCGGCGATGTCAACGGCGACCAGCGGATCGACCTGCTTGTGTCGGCCGCCCTCGCCGACGTCGTCTACGTGGTGAGCACCTGAGCCAGACCGGGCAGCCGGCGCACATCTCGCGCGCCGACTGCCCGGCGCAAAGCGCTCGGCGGGCAGCCGAATGCCTCGCGGAAGGCCCTGGTGTAGTGGCTGTGGCTGCTGAACCCGTACATCGCGGCCACCTCGGTCAGGTCCGACCCCGGCCCGACGGCCAGCA
>Ga0075429_100004571_pt1 | contig 11893 bp, 8 predicted proteins | sample RhiMetdeltSRZDD3_FD_75295 | JGI IMG/M metagenome (GOLD analysis project Ga0075429, IMG submission 75295) | Populus rhizosphere microbial communities from Tennessee, USA - Rhizosphere MetaG P. deltoides SRZDD3 | ecosystem: Host-associated > Plants > Roots > Rhizosphere > Soil | place: USA...
CAGCATTGTTGTGGTAAAGCGGTAAAAGTTGTAATAAAATTGTAGATCATTATATCTCTGTTATGAAAAAAATATTCCTTCTTTTGTCATTATCCATTTCTGTTACACTATATTTTTCTGCTGCAAAAAAGCAAACGATGAAAGCCATGAGGCCAATAAACCTTCTGTTGCCATAGCAGGGCCCGACCAGGTGATTACTTTACCAACCGATAGTATTTCTCTGGATGGATCAGCATCTGGTGATCCGGATGGCAGCATAAACAGTTTCTTCTGGACAATGATTTCGGGCCCTGCTTCTTTTACTATTAGCAATTCATCGGTTTCGAATTCAGTTGTAAAAAATCTTGTACAGGGTATTTATCAATTTGAATTGAAAATAACAGACATTGGAGGTTTGTTTGGAAGTTCCGTCAACAGATTTTATTGTTTGGAGCAGGAAGAAATGATATAGAAATGCTACCTTGAAGAAGTAGAGTATAACTTTAAGGGATGGAGCATTTATTAAGCAAGAAAAATGTAATCGTTTCACTTATTTTGATAACGATACTGATTGCGGGTTATTTTCTTTTTATAAATCCGAAGATGGGAGCGGGAAAAAATAATGTGAATGCAATCCCTGAACAATCCATCGCAGTGCTTCCGTTTTTTAACATGAGTAATGACTCAGTTCAACAATATTTTAGTGATGGTTTGACGGAAGGGATTCTTAACTCGTTAGCTCATATAAAGGGGTTGAAAGTTTGCGCCCGATCATCTTCATTTCAATTTCGCCAGAAGGATGTAGATATAAAAGAAGCCGGAAAACGATTAGGCGTTCGTACCATTTTAGAAGGAAGTGTTCAACGGGACGGCAATCGGTTACGAATTACTGCCCAGTTAATCAATGTGGATGATGGCTTTCATTTTTGGTCAGAACAATACGATGAAAGTATGGAAGATATTTTTCTACTTCAGGATAAAATTGCAAATGCCATAGCTGAAAAACTGAAAATTGGATTGTTGGAGAACGGGCAGCAAAGTTTCACTAAAAAGAAAATTCCTAATAAAGAAGCATACGATTTGTATTTAAAAGGCCGATCGTCCTGGAACTTAAGAACACCACCGGATCTTATAAAAGGCATTGATTTTTTCCGGCAGGCCATTGCATTAGATCCATCATATGCTGCTGCTTATGCCGGGACAGCAGATTGTTATAACGCATTGGGCTATTTAAGTTTTCTTGCGCCAAAAGAAGCATTTCCAAAAGCATTCGAGGCTGCAACAAAAGCGTTAGAACTCGATTCGACATTAGCTGAACCACATGCATCCATAGGCTTTTATAAATTTTATCATGAATGGGATTGGGCAGCTGCAGAACAGGAATTCCGAACCGCTATCGATCTAAACCCAAACTATGAACTTGGGTATGACTGGTGCGGCTATTACCTGACAGCGATGGGGAGGTTTGATGAAGCAAGAGTCTTCCTCGCAAAAGCTGCAATGCTGGACCCGCTTTCCGTTCAGATAAGTACGGATATGGGCTTTAGTATTTACTATAGCGGTGATTATGATCTGGCGATTAAAAAATTGCAAGTAGCCCTGCAAATGAATTCAAGATTTCCACTTGCGCATATTTGGCTTGGTCGTTCATACCAGGCAAAGAAAATGTACCCGGAGGCAATTAGTGAGTATAAAAAAGCTTTAGAGGTTTTGGGCAATGGGTCTGTACCACTTGCCCAAATCGGCAACGTTTATGGAGTATCTGGAAATAAAGCAGAGGCGCAAAAAATATTAGACACCTTAACGTCATTATCGACACATAGATTCGTGACTTCGTATGGCGTTGCATTAGTATATGCAGGAATGGGTGAAAAGGATAAAGCATTCCTGTGGCTCGATAAAGCTTATGATGAACGGTCACAATGGTTAGTGTGGCTCAAAGGAGATCCAAGATGGGTCGAACTTCGATCAGATAAAAGATATCCTGTACTGGTAAACAAAGTTGGACTCCCTCACTAATAGTCAGGATCGATGATAATTGAATAACATGATCTTTGATGGAATCATCTGTCGCAATAAGTATACAGGTAGGGTTTTATAAAAATATCGAATGATCAGAGTTTAAATTGTGCTCCGAGAAATACCAGGTAGTCTCCAGATCCTCCTGCGCCAACTGTATATACACCCCTGATCTTAGATTCTATTTTGTCGGGTACGTTCTGTGTTATTCCGTGTGCAGCTGTAATTGGCATATAAAAATATATTGTAGCCTTTTTTAACTTGTATAAAATCCCGGGTTCAACTGATAAAGTATAGCCTGCCCTGCGTCCGCCGCTGCTGCCACCAATTAGATCATAAACAGGAGCACCCTCAAATCGTAGCCCCGCTGAAAAAGCCCAGTCGCTGACATTAAAATTGGCGCCAGCTCTCATAGAATAAACATCGGGTACACTTAGATTAGTAACTCCCGTTTGGATCTGCAGTGCTGTTGGCGCTCTGCCTGCCGTAAATTGCGTACCACTCATTTCTCTCGGACTAATGAGGTAATAAAAATTGCCATAAAGACTTATAGTCTTAGTAGGGTTAATGTAATAATATGTATTCAGTTCAGTAACAATTCCGGTTCCTCCATCGCCTAACTGAATAGATGGATTAACGGGAGACAACACTTTTGTTGAATCATTTCTATAAAAATAATCCTGGTATTTATAGTCGCCCGTGGCGAACTTAATGCCTAAGCCAACCTGAATATTTCCTTTTTGTTTGATCGATGGTCTCAATAACCACTTGTGCGCTATAAACTGAATATCGCCCAGGCCAACTGAATGAGTAGTATGTCGGGTGGTATTGGGGCCTCCATGTTCCAATGAACTGGTTCGTGAATTAGAAGTATAAGGTATGCCAAGAGTTAATGACCAACCGTTTCTTAGTAAACGGGTAACAGAAAGATCTAAAGAAAATACGTGATTAACCGATTCGTTTTCTTTAGGTGTTTTTTGGTCAACGGTTCCTTTAAAATCCCGGAATGACTTGAAATAACGTGAAGTTATATTTAACTGCCACTCGGAAGTTGAAAATGAATTATCCGTAAGGCTATACTGACCCAATCCTGAAATGTTACGAACAATAACGCAACCTTGAGTATGGGCGATGTTGCTGTATAATAAAAAAACAAAACAAAGGATGATAAGCTTTTTCATATAAAAAAAATTTGATGAGTAGAGTTGTGATTTTTATACCCGGTCTACAAGTCTTTTAAATAAAAAAATGATTCAGTGGATAATAAAGAAATGCACTTATTGATTTTCTTATAAAACTATTACCATGACCTACACCGGTTAGCTACCCGAAAGTAGACTTAAAATCCATTAGTTGTACATTAAAAATTTTATGATGAATGTTTATCGGCTTTTTATCGCTTTTATTTTCTCCAACTATCCCCTTATTCTGTCAACTACCCATTAAAAGAATCTAGCTACTCATTTCCAGAAGAAAGTATAGTGACTAAAAATAATTTGTGTCGATAAAGTAACAGCAGACCATTTAATAAAGAGTATCTTTAATTCAATCTAAACAATCAAGAATTATATGCCTGGTAACTTTCATTGCTCCAGGTTAGTTTTAAAAATCAGGAAATTCATTTTCTGCAGGAGGCTTTATTTTGTAACCACATTCACATTCATTATTTTTTGCTGTACTTCTTCAGGACAGAGAACAAGGATTGACGAACTGGAAAAAACATTACCCTATCTTCATGATAGTGCACGAATAGATCGTTTGAATATATTGAGTTTAGCGTTCACGTATTTACATGCAGACACAGCAAGGTCGTATGCGCAAAAAGCATATACTGAAGCTTTAGTAATTAATTATTTGCGGGGTATGATCATGTCGTTGAATAATGAAGCCCGAATTGCGGGTTTGGGATTTCACGATTTCCAACTGCAGGAAAAGATCAGTCTCCAGGCAATACAGTTATATAAAAATGTAAAAGATGAAAAGGTCTTGGCAGAATCTTATATGAATCTTGCTCTAGCTCTTTTTTGTCAAAGTTATTTCGATCGTTCGGCCCAAGCTTGTAACAAAGTGATGAAGCTTTCAGAAAAGACCGGTGACAAAAAGGGTTTAGGTGAGGCAATTGCAGTGATGGGTTCTATCAGTTTTGAAAGTGGCAATTATGAAAAATCATTTGAGTACTTTAATCAAAGCCTTGCGATTTTTAAAACTATTAATGATTCCTACAATACAGCCATCTTACTTGTCAAGATTGGGGATCTTTATCGTTTAGGCGGCGATCATAAAACTGCATTGGATTTCTATTTTCAAAGTTTAAAATATCCAAAAGGAGTCATTTTAGTTTGGCACCCCCTGGTCGATCTTGGTGATAGCTACTATTCCCTTGAACAATACGATTCCGCATTATATGATGAGGATATTTACATCCAGGCAATTAAATCTTTAACCATCTGGAGCAACTACAAATCCTTTCCGAGGATTCGTACAGCAGAGAGGCATATTGCATCTAAAGAATACGAGAAAGCTCTTTCACTGTTAACTGAAGACTTAACACTTTCAAGGAAGAGGAATAATAGAAACGAACTAATGCGATTATTATTGGATATAGGTAAAGCGTATGAAGGGAAAAAAGATTTCACGAAAGCATTTTACTATACTAACGATCTTTTACAAAACGCAAAAAAACATAAAGCAAAACAATATATACGTGATGGATACAAATTAATGTACTTGCTTCATGATCAGTTGCATCATCCTGACAGTGCTTATTTATACTACCGTCAGTATACGAATATGAAGGATTCTGTAGCAATTCAGGAGTTCAGCAACAGTCTCGCTATTTATAAGGCAGCTACAGAAATCGAAAAAAAACAAGCAGAGATAGGATTGCTTAATAATGAAAAGCTGATCAACCAACAACAACTGCAGCTTAGCAAGCAAAAACTAAAAGGTGAATCATTTTTAAAAAACATGCTTATCGCCGGGGTTTTGGTTTTGGTACTGCTTGGGATCATAATTTTCAGAAATAACAGGTTGAAACGAAAAAATGAGGCCAGTCGTCATGAACTGGTAGAAAAGGAATTAAACCTGCAGAAATTAGAAAGTGAAAGAACGAAAATCGAGTTACAGCAACAGGCTACCGAATTGGAAATGCAGGCGCTACGTTCACAAATGAATCCCCATTTTATTTTCAATTCGCTGAATTCTATAAATCGGTTCATTCTCCAGAATAACAAAACCCAGGCTTCAGAATATCTTACCAAGTTTTCAAGGCTGGTAAGATTGATATTGCAAAATTCACAGCATTCCTTAATACCCCTGGAAAGTGAGCTGGAGTCCCTGCAATTATATCTTGAGTTGGAGTCGGTCAGGTTTAATCATCATTTTCTATTTAATATCCGTATAAATGATGACTTAGATGTGTCAGGATTGAAAGTACCGCCTCTTATCATTCAACCTTATACCGAAAATGCAATCTGGCATGGGTTAATGCACAAGGAAGAAAAAGGGAATTTGCAAATTGAATTATATGAGGAAGGAGATATGTTATGTTGCAAAATTACTGATGATGGCGTTGGAAGAAAGAAAGCAACTGAACTAAAAAGTAAATCTGCGTCTACACACAAATCAATGGGAATGCAGATAACCGCTGACAGGATTGCGATGCTGCAGAAAGTAAGTGCATCACCAACATATATTAATATAACGGATCTTATATTGCCCGATGGAAGTGCGGGAGGTACAGAAGTATTACTGAAAATTCCTTTGTGTTATGATTAAAGCAATAATTATTGATGATGAACTGCATTGTCTTGAATCATTAAGTCTTTTGATTAAAGATTATTGCCCCGACGTACAACTGATTGAACAATGTCTTTCCGCTAAAAAAGGATTAGAAACGATTGATAAATTTAAACCGGACCTGATATTTCTTGATATTGAAATGCCCGTAATGAATGGATTTGAATTACTGGAACAATTATCGACCATTTCATTTGCCGTCATCTTTACTACCAGTTACGACCAATATGCCATAAAAGCAATTCGTTTCAGTGCATTGGATTATTTACTAAAGCCGATTGATCCAAAAGAGTTAGTGATGGCTGTAAAAAAAGTACAGGAAGAACGCCATCTACCAATGGCCGAACAGTTTCAGATGTTGTTAAAACAAGTGCAAGGCAAGAATACTGGCTTTAATAAAATAGCAGTACCAACTGCGGAAGGCTTTGAATTAATTCCCGCAGAACAGATCTTATATTGTCAGGCAAATGATAATTACACTCATTTTTTCCTGAAAGACAAAACTAAAATAATAGCCTGCCGCGTCTTAAAAGAAATAGAAATTCAGATACAGGACTTTCCTTTTTTTGTACGGGTACATAATTCTTACCTGGTGAACTTAAATGAAGTAACCAAATATGTAAGAGGCGAGGGTGGTTACCTTATTATGAGTGATGGGTCTTCCGTAAATGTTTCCCGCAGTCGTAAAGAAGCGCTCTTAAAACATTTCTGAAATTTCCTTCCCACAGTCCACTGTCTTATTCTGTCAGTCACTCAGCCGCGCTGGGAATAATCTTGTTTGCAAAATATTTTTATGCGAACAATTCATCTTTCATCTTTTTTAAAAATTTATTATGAAACAGAAAATTCTAACTACTGTATTAGTACTGTCTTCTTTAACATTATTCACTCTGTCATGTCAGAAAGAGAGCGCTTTGAAACAGCAACCGCAAGAAGAAATTGCCACTACCATCGGCACTGCTAATAATCCAACATTTAATCTTGAAGTGATCCTTCGCGGCGAAGGCGGCCGTTTCGGTCATATCAAGTTCCGCCAGGATGTTGATCCTTCGAAAATCATTGTGTTAGACACCTGGGTTCGTGACCTTGAGCCAAATCATCAATATTTGTTACAAAGAGCTGTTGATGCCGCTAACGTTGTTGATGGCAACTGTACAAGCACAAGCTGGCTTACACTTGGCAAGGGATTAATTGCACAATCCATTCTTACAGATGATAATGGAAGAGGGAGTGAAGAATTATGGAGAGATATTTCAATGGCTGCATCCGGTACTGCTTTTGATATTCACTTCAGAGTTTTAGATGCGACCACAATGGCTGTTGTACTGACCAGCGATTGTTATCAGTATGTCGTAAGATAAATCAAATTGTATGTTGGAGACTAAAAGCCGGAGCCTTTTCCGGCTTTTTTATTTCCAGTTCCGCCAGCAGATTTTACTGTTTGGAGCAGGAAAAAATGAATATCCTTCAATCTACAATCTCGGGATCTGATTTAATAAAAATAGTATAAAACAAAGAAGAGGCTGTCGCCAGAATTGCAATTTTAATCAGCAACATTCGAAAATCGTCGATAGGATTTCTATCCACAAGAAATATCATCAGGAAAAAAGCTACAGCAAAAACCAGAAAGAAAAGGATAAACCGTAGCCAGAAAGAATAGTGTTTCTTATTCATAGCTTTTGGATTGAAAATAAAATTAAGATAAGTGATTGAATATTGCAATCAAAGATTCACGAGTAAATCCACTACTGAATGTTACGAGTATGTAAAGGATTTTAATTTTTCTTAGACACTTAAACAAGGCAAATATTAACAAAGCGGAAGCGATTGGTAAATAGGCTCTGTCAATTGAGCATCGAAAAAATCCCTCAGACTGATTTTATAGTTTGGAGCAGGACGAAGTGATGATCAAAAATTAAAACTCATATTCACAAAATAATATCCGCCATTAAATCCAAATGGTGAAGCCTCGGGACTATAGACCCAGCCACCCTGAAAAGTATTTTCATAATGCTTCAAACGATCAGGATAAATATTGACAATATTGTTTACACCAATGGCAAATGTTGCCCATCTTTTCAGTGAATAAGTTAAACTGACGTCAGTCAGGATCTTTGATGAAAAATTTTCCTCGGGCACGCCAAGGAGAGCGATGGTGGTTTTTCCGAAACGTGTGTTGCGAACATTGAATTTTATTTTGCCCGTTTTATAGGTTGCAGAAAGAATGATCTTGCTGCCTGGCTGGCCTTTTTCTATTCTTGTTCTTTCTTCACTATTGAAAAGAGTATTAGAACTTCCGGAAATCGTCGAGATCTTGTCACTGGTTTTAACGGCTCCATAAAGACGGGTGGAATTGAAGTTGGTGGCCAGGCTTATTCCAAAGCTTTCTTTTGTGTTATGCCAGTATCCATCCAGTACGATATCAATACCTTTTGTTCTTGTATTAATTGCATTGGAAAAAAATATTATCTGGTTAACGGCATCCAATTCGGGATAAAAATCAAGTATTCCATCGAGGGTATTCCCGGGTTGCCTTACAAAGGCCCCACTTACGACGATTCTATTTTTGATCTGGATCCAGTACGCATCAACCGTCAAATTGATGCTTTTTAGAAATGTTGACGTAAGTCCTCCGCTGATATTTAATGATTTTTCTGCTGTTAATAATGGAACATTTAAGGCTCTCACAACCTCATGGGTATTCGGAAATATTCCACTAAGTACACCCTCACGTCTTGAATTTAAAGCATAGTTTATTGCTGTAAAATAACGTTGCTGCAGCGATGGTGCCCGGAAACCATTATTGACAGAAGCTCTTAATAGCATCTTTGGCGACAGTTTGTACCTGGTTGCCAGTTTTCCGGCAATATTGCCTCCAAAGTCGCTATAATATTCATATCGCCCTGCTATATTAAAAAGCAAATTGTTTTTAAATTCAGATTCCAGTTCAACGTAAGCCCCTAAAACATTACGGCTTTTGTTCACGATATTGGTGTCTGAAATACTAACCTGGCGATAGTTTACAGTGTCATAGTTTTTCCATGATGCTTCTTCGCCCAGTTTCGTATGATAATTTTCCAAACGCCATTCAGCACCCCATCCAAGATTTACTGTTTTAAATTGATTAGATTTAGTCAAAAATTGTTTTGAAAAATTGATATCGTTGGTTAATTGTTTAAAAATATCAGTGCCATTATAAAAAGATGTTTGAGCATTTGCACCCATAATAAGCGTCTGAGTTACATTATAACTATTGGTTGAAGAACTCCTGAGTGAATTGATGCCGTAACTGCTGCTTATATCCCAATGCAACTCATTTTTAGTTTTACCTCTTACACCGGCAATTGCCGTTATATCAACTGTATTTGATTTCGATCTTGGCTGCACTCCATCCGGGTATAGTATATAATTAATACGTGAACTGTCTGGTAATCGGAAAAAAATGCCCCGATCAAGTTTTCGGCTATTCACAAGTGTAGTCAGGAATAATTCTGTTCGATCATTGATAGGAAACCCACCGTTAATGGAAATTCCTTTGCTATTTAATTTTGTGTTGCCTGCATTGTCAGCCACAGCCCGCCTGTTGAAACCCCTGTCTAATACTCGTTGATTATCCAATGCCAGGAGACTATCTTTTTCCTGGGCATTGGTATTTGTCGTATCATAATATACCATACCTAAATATTTTCCTCCCCGGAATGTTGGGGCCTGGTAACGGTAGTAAACAGAAAAGCCCAGGAAACCCTGCCTGCCCGGATGGTTCTTTTTCTTTAATGAGAATCCATGATATAACCCTGCTATGATCTTTTCTCCATCACCTTTATAAAATTGACCAATCTGAGTATTAACAGATGTCTCTGCAGTTTTTTTTAATATGATATTTATGACACCTGCAATTGCATCAGAGCCATATTGAGCTGCTGCCCCATCACGCAGTACTTCGATCTTTTCAATTGCAGGAAATGGTATTGAATTCAAATCATTTCCCACAGATCCTTTGCCCAATTGCCCTCTTAGATTGCCACCAAACCACCATGCCATTGGGTGATAACGAATTCCGTTTACCAGTATCTGCACGTGTTGTGGGTCAAGTCCACGAAGAGTTGCGGGTTCATGAGAAACTTCTCTTGAGGCTGTGAAAGACGGAGCAAGAAAATTAAGCATTTGCGTAAGACTGATCTGACCTGTTTCCACCAACCGGTCTCCCGAAAATACATCGATGGGAACCGGTGTAGTAAGATTGCTGCGATGGTTTTTTGAACGGGAGCCGACCATTATTATTCCTTCCAGTTGATCCATAGGTATCATCTCAATATCAACACCTATTGTATTGTTATCTTTTGCGGTTACAACTTGCTCTGTTTTTTTATAACCCGCATGAGTAACAATGATCGTGTAAGTGCCGGGCTTTACCTGGATAGAAAATTCACCTTTGTGATCTGTAAGGATTGTTTTATTACCAAGAGAAACGGTAGCAGCCTGTAAAACTTCATTACCATATCTCACCTTGCCTTTTATGCTTGTCGTTTGTGAAAACAAAATGTTATTCGTAAACAACACCATCACAAGAAGTATATTATGGCCGCATCCTGTCCTCATAGCTGTAAATATTCAGGTTGCCGACGAAGCATTTAGTATTCTGCCTACATCATATTTATAAAGCCTGCCGATAGGTAATTCATGCTTGACAATTTGGATAGTATTGGCATTATAACTGTCAATTTTATTGATGGCGACAATAAAGGATTTGTGTATGCGCAAAAATTGCCTGGCAGGGAGCATCTTTTCAAGAGTGGAAAATACATACTTCGTAATAATTGTTTTTGAGACCGTAACAATTTTTATATAATTTTTCAATGCTTCTATAAATAAGATATCCCTGAAAAATATTTTTACCATTTTTCTGTCGGCCCGGAAATAAAGAAAAGAATTCACTGTTTCAGTATGATTCTCTTGTATGGTTAGTGAAACATGTTCAGTATCAAAATTCTTCTGCAACACTTTGTTTACTGCTTTCAGAAATCGTTCGAAAGAAATAGGCTTCAGGATATAATCTACTGCATCCAGTTCAAAACCTTCTACAGCATATTTGCGATAGGCGGTCGTAAAAATGACTTCTGGCGGATTTTTTAATGTACGTATAAAATTGGTACCAAGAAGTTGCGGCATCTGAATATCGAGAAATAACAAATCAACCGGGTGCTCTTTCAGAAAACTAATTGCGTCTACCGCATTGCTGCAGGTGCCGGCCAGCGTTAATGCCTGCACACCGGCAATATGCTGGATTAGAATTTCCCTTGCCAGTGGTTCATCGTCAATAATAAGGCAACGTATTTTGTTATTGTGCTGCATAGATCCTTGTGTTATTTAGTGCTGTTCTTCTAGTGCCGGTACTTCATCTTTCCTCGCTGCAATTGTAGTTGTATCGCTAAGATGGATTCTTAAATGCGCAATAAGCATTTCCTCTTCTTTGTATATCTCCAGCTCGTGTTGAGGGTATATTAAAGTTAGTCTTTTTTGCACGTTGGTTAACCCGTTCATTGCTGTTTCCTGCCAATCTCCGATCCCGGTAATGATACCGTTGGCTAATTTCATAATAAACAAATCGCCATCTATGTCAATATCCATATTGATCCAGGCATTTCCGTTCAAAGACCTGCTTTGTTTAAAACTGTTTTCGATAAAAGGAAGGAGTAAGAACGGTGCAATCATTTTATTCTTTACATCGCCACAAACATTCAATTCCATTTCAATGGATCCGGCCAGCCTGATTTTTTCCATTTCGATATAATCTTTCATCATGGTAATTTCCTTTTCAAGCGGCACCAGCGGTCTGTCACATTCATAAAGCATATAACTAAGCAGGTCGGATAACTTTAATAATAATCCGGAAGTACGGGGCGAAGCAGCCAGTGAATAAACATAAATATTATTAAGGGACGTGAATAAAAAATCAGGATGCACCTGCGCTCTGAGTAGTTGCAGTTCAGCATTTATTTTCTCCCTGTCCAATCTCTCGCCTTCTTTTTGTTTCAGCCACCAGTACTTTAGATATTTAATGATGATGGCAGCGGCTGCAACCTTAATAAAGTTTAAT